>JAEEGI010008814.1_pt1 | contig 22210 bp, 22 predicted proteins | sample 8958751 | NCBI WGS metagenome assembly JAEEGI01 (sample SAMN16246545, study PRJNA631951) | gut metagenome | biome: gut microbiome; feature: rumen; material: KS-attached | host: Bos | place: Iran: Karaj | collected 2018-10 | reverse complement strand
CTTGCTCGCGGCCGGAATATGGAGAACCGTGCTGACGATACTTTTCCTTGTCCTCACAATCGTCTTGCTGGCGGTGACTGCATGGATGGTGCTGTTGTACAGAGCCTTCTCGTACGACGGAAAGCGCCAGCTGTCGCGTGTGATAATCGACGGCGTGGCTGCGAGAGTCGTGCTGCCCGAAGGCGGCTGCGGCCTCGACGTGGGGTGCGGCAGCGGCGCATTGACTATCGCCGTGGCCAAACGCAACATGAAAGCGCGGATGACCGGCATCGACCGCTGGGGCGCAGAGTATTCCTCTTTCAGCAAGACTCTCTGCGAGGAGAACTCCAAAGCAGAGGGCGTATCAAACACCTCCTTTTCCAAGGGCGATGCCGTTCGCCTCCATTTCGCCGACGGAACCTTCGATGCGGTATGCAGCAACTATGTGTACCACAACATCCCAAGCCGCAACCGTCAGGAAATCCTGATGGAGACCCTACGTGTGCTCAAGAAAGGCGGCACCTTCGCCATCCACGACATCTTCTCGCCGCTGAAGTATGGCGACATGCAGATGTTCGTGCAGCGATTGAAAAACATGGGCTATGCCGATGTGAGTCTTATCCCCACCGACGACGGCCTTTTCATGAGTCGCCGTGAGGCGTTCTGGCTGGGGCTCAAAGGTTCCGCCATACTTGTTGGGAAGAAATAGGAATATTCTTAAAAGACTTCCCCGAGATAAGTATAGAGTCTTTACAATCACAACCAACAACAAAGAGGTGCATTTGGAAAATTGCATCTCTTTTTTTTGGGGGGGGGCATGCGGAGAAAAAGTTGTATATTTGCCGCAAAATATGCGGAGAATAACAGCTGTTTTATCCGCACAAAAACGGGGGGAACACCTATTCCGCTATCCATTTGCAGTTGAAGCGCCGCTCGTACTCTTCGATGAGCATAGGGCGGAAGTCGGGGTGCGCTATGCGTATCAGGTCCTCGGCACGGTGCTGGAGGGTGCGTCCCTTGAGGCGTGCGATGCCGTATTCGGTGACTATGTAGTCGACGTCGTTGCGCGAGGTGCTCACGGCGGCGCCCTGTGTGAGGAAGGGCTTGATGCGCGAGATGGTGCCGCTGGCGGCGGTGCTTGGCATGGCTATGATGGCCTTGCCCTCACGCGCCAGCGAGGCGCCGCGTATGAAGTCCACCTGTCCTCCGATGCCGCTGTACTGCCGTATGCCGATGGTCTCGCTAGCCACCTGTCCCTGCAAGTCGACTTCGAGGCACGAGTTGATGGATATCATGCGGTCGTTCTTGGCTATGACGAGAGGGCTGTTGACGTAGTCGACGGGGTGGAACTCCACGTCGGGGTTGTCGTCGACGAAGTCGTAGAGCTCACGTGAGCCCATGATGAAGGTGACCACCGCCTTGCCGCGATGCAGGGTCTTGCGGCGGCCGTTGATGTTGCCGCGTTTCATGAGCTCCATCACTCCGTTGGAGAACATCTCGGAGTGGATGCCGAGGTCGTTCTTGTCGCCCAGGGCCTGCAGGACGGCGTCGGGGATGGCGCCGATGCCGAGCTGCAGGGTGGAGCCGTCGGCCACCAGCGAGGCGCAGTTGCGACCGATGGCCAGCTCTACGTCGCCCGGGGTGGGGAGGATGAGCTCCTGCAGGCGGTAGGCGCAGGGGATGATGTGGTTGACCTGCGACACGTGTATCAGCGTGTCGCCGTGGGTGAAGGGCATCAGCTCGTTGGTCTCTATGATGACGGTCTTGGCGGCGCGGATGGCGGCGTGGGCGTAGTCGCAGCTGACGCCCAGCGAGCAGTAGCCCTCGGCGTTGGGAGGCGTTGTCTGGAAGACAGCTACGTCGCAGGGTATGTCGTTGCCAATCATCGAGGGTACGTCCTTGAAGTAGGCGGGGAAGAAGTCGCCCTCGCGGCGCTCGATGACCTCGCGCGAATTGGCCGAGAGGAAGTTGCTCACGTGGCGGAAGTGGCCGTAGCATTGCGGCTTGTAGCATGGGTTGTCGCCGAGGGTGGTCATGTGGAAGATGAGCACGTCGTTGTAGTCTTCGCAATGGTCGGCGAGGGCCTGCTGTATGAGATGGGGCGCGGCGGCGGCGTGACCCATGACCACGCATTGGCCGTCGTGGATGTCCTTGATGGCCTCTGCGGGCTTCGATACCTTTCTTCTATAGTCTTCTTTCCAGTTCATTGTTGATATGTTTTGCGTTTACAATAATCATGTCGTCACATCACCTTGAGTGCGGGCAATGCGACGGCCAAACGGGAACGAAGCTATAGGAGCTGGCTGTGGGGTCGGCTGTGGAGCAGATGGCTTTTGACGCGAAAGCATTGTCCGGAACAAATAGGCAGGTATCCTGGCTTTCACCCTCCTCCCGGCACCTTCTCAGACGTTGACTGTGTCCAATGGTGTAACGCCGGCGGAGTCTTGGGTGTGATTTACAGTTGCGCGACAGCTCACGATTTGCACGTGATTCCCTCTTGGCCACCCGTTTTTGCATGGGTGGAACCTAATTGTCGACTATATCAAAGTGCTGTTGCATCGGCAGGTAGGCTGATCCGCCGCCCCTGCGATGCGGATGCAAAGATAAGATATCTTTGTCAAATGGCCAATTGTTTTGTGAAAAAAATGTATCTTTGCAACGCATTTGAAAAGAGTGATAATATAGTCAAGAGTTTGTGTAGATGAATTTTATGGGGATAATCATAGGGGTGTCGGCCTTTCTCTGCATAGGTCTTTTCCATCCCATAGTCATCAAGGCGGAGTATCATTTCGGAGTACGCTGCTGGTGGGTGTTCCTGCTGGTGGCGGTGGCGTGCATCGTGGGTTCGCTACTCACGGCGGCGACAATCCCCTCCACCATCCTCGGCGTGGTGGCCTTCTCCAGCCTTTGGTCGATTCTCGAACTCTTCAAGCAGCGCAAGCGTGTGGAGAAGGGCTGGTTCCCCAAGAACCCGAAGAGAAGAAGTTAAGAGTTAAAGCGTAATGACATACCGGACTTTGCGACATATAGCCTCCGTCCTGCTGTTGGCCGTATACCTGCCGATGGTGGTCGGGGCGTCGCTGCATGTGCACCACGATACGGTGGATGTGCATGACGACTGTCTGCAATGCGCCGGACACTATGACACACATCACCATCATCAGCAAGACTGTCAGTATTGCCACTTCCTGAGTCTTAACTATCTCGGCAGGGCCGAAGGGCAGCCTAAGGTGATACTCCCCGCTACGGAGCGCTGCGCCGCCTATGTCGCGGAGCAGGTCGTGCTGCCCGTCTGCGGGGTGAACCGTCTGCGTGCGCCGCCGGCGGGTAGTGTGCTTTAAGCATTCTTTTAGTGAGCGTCCGTACTCCTATGCCCGTGGGACTTCTGTGACCCGGGGCACTTTGAACGCTTTGAGCCCAGGTCCTATGGGCTCTGAGACACATTGACCCGTTATACATTATAATAAATGAAAAGAAAGATTATCGCAATAATTGCCTTATTGCCGCTTGTGGCTGTAGCGCAGAGTCACGGCGACACCATACGTCTGCGCCAGGTGGTGGTGACGGCCACGCAGCATGCCACACCCCGCAACGAGGCCCCTACCGCCGTGGGCGTCATCGACGGCGGACAGATGGAGGCCGTCAACGCCGTAAACCTCGGGCAGGCCTTGAACTTCAGCACCGGCCTGCGCGTGGAGAACACCTGCCAGAACTGTGGCGCCAACGAGGTGCGCATCAACGGCCTCGGGCAGGCTTACTCGCAGATACTCATCGACAGCCGTCCCGTGAATAGCGCGCTGGCGGGCGTCTACCTCCTCGACCAGCTGCCTACAGCCCTCATCGACCGCATCGAGGTGCTGCGCGGCGGCGGCTCGGCCCTCTATGGCAGCAACGCCATAGCCGGCGTCGTCAACGTCATCACCCGTGAGCCCCGCAGCAACGGCGCCTCGGTGGGCAACACCACACACCTCATCGGCGGCAAGGCGTGGGACTTCTCCAACTCCTTCAACGCCTCGGTGGTCAGCGACGACCATAGCGCCGGCATCGCCGTCTTCGGCCACAACCGCAGCCGCCAGCCCTACGACCACAACGGCGACGGCTACTCGGAGGTGGGACAGCTCAAGGCCCGCATGGTGGGCTTCCGCGGCTACCTGCGCACCAGCGCCTTCACGAAGCTGAACCTCGAGTACCACAACATCCACGACTTCCGCCGCGGTGGCGACCGCTTCGACCTGCCGTCGCCTATGGCACATATCTCCGAGGGCGGCGAGCACGACATACACAGCGCCAGCCTCAAGTGGGACTGGCTGCCAGCCAGCGGCATGCGCCACGCCTCGCTCTTCGCCTCCCTCCAGCATGTCGACCGCCAGAGCTACTACGGTGAGCGGGAAGAGGGCGAGCCCATAGGCACCGCCTACGGCTACACACAGGACCTCACGCTCAACTATGGCGCCATATATAGCCGCCACTTCGACACCCTCTGGTTCATGCCTGCCGAGTTCACAGCTGGTGTGGAACACACCCTCGACCGCCTGCATGACCACACCCTCGACAGCCCCGACACCCTGCACCAGAACATCGGCATCCTCAGCGCCTATCTGCAGAACGAGTGGAAGGACAGCCGCTGGAACATACTCATCGGCGCACGCGTCGACAAGCACACAATGGTGGCTTCGCCTGTAGTCAGCCCTCGCCTCAACCTGCGCTATGCCCCAACCGACCACCTCGCCCTCCGTGCCGGCTATGCCTCGGGCTTCCGCGCCCCACAGGTATACGACGAAGACCTGCATGTGGGTGCCGTCGGCGGCGAACTCTACAAGATCACCAACGCCCCCGACCTCCGCATGGAGCGGTCGCACTCCCTGACGGGCTCCGCCGACTTCTGTTTCCACATCGGCAGCCTCGAGGCCGACCTGCTCGTCGAAGGCTTCTACACCCGCATCAACGACGCCTTCGTCAACGAGCTACTCTTCGACGACACCACCAGCGGCTTCATGCACTACGAGCGCCGCAACGCCGACGGCGCCGAGGTGATGGGCGTGAATGTGGAGATGACCCTCTCGCCGATAGAGACCATGCGCCTGCAGCTCGGCGGCACCTGGCAGCGCAGCCGCTATACCGGCGAGGGCAAGGAGTGGGAGGAAGGGCAGTATGAGCGCCGTATGGAACGCACCCCCGACCTCTATGCCTACCTCACCGGCGTCTACACCCCCGTGAAGAGGCTTCAGCTCACCACCACAGGCACATTCACCGGCCCCATGCTGGTGTATCACCACGAGGCGGCTGAGGAAGCCCCCGCAGGCGCCAAGCATGGTGGCGAAGGCCATGTGCACCGCGTCATCACCGATTCCTTCTTCGACCTCTCGTTCAAGGCCGCCTACAGCATACCCTTCGGCGAGAGCACCTCGCTGGAGCTCAGCGTCGGTATGCAGAACATCTTCAACAGCTACCAGCGCGACCACGACAGCGGCCCCGAGCGCGACGCCGCCTACATCTACGGTCCTTCGCTGCCGCGGACACTCTTCTTCGGCGCCAAGCTGGAGATATGAAAGCAACAATCCCCGAAGGCCATCGACCCTCGGGGATTGTTCTTTTACTCATGACCCATAAATCATAATTCACATCTCTTGAAGTGCTTCTGCCCGTTCTGGATGTATATGCCTTGGAACGTGGCGGGCACTTCGGTGCCGAGGTAGCGGCCGTCGATGGTGAAGACGCGCGGGTCGTTGATGCGCTGCCCGTCTTCGGCAGCTTCAATCCTGAGTATGCCGCTCCCGTTGACGAAGCAGTTGCCCTCGAAGAGCGAGGTGCCGCCGCTGACGCTGTTGCCGCTTGTGAGCGACGGTGTGGTGGGAGCGGAGATGAACGTCGACGAGCTGTTGCCTCCCGGGCCGCCGTGACCGCCGCCGGGGCCGCCGCCTGTGCTGATGGTTGGCGTGTAGAAGGCTACGGCATTGTCGCCAACGGTCACAGTATACCAGCTGTTGCTGCTGACTGACGTCGACTGGATGTAGGGCTGGTTGACGGTGGCGCCGTTCTCTATGCCGCCGACGGCGATGATGATGCCGCCGTTGACGTACACCTTCTTCTGCTCCTCGCTGTTGGCGTCGATGGCCAGCTCGGGCGAGCGGGCGCCGATGGCGTAGACGAGGCCGCCGTTGAGGTAGACGTTGCCGTTGGCATCGATGCCGTCGTTGTTGGCCGAATGGGCATAGAGGTAGCCGCCGCTGATGGTCATGTTCTGTGCCGAGTTGATGCCGTCGTCGTAGGCGTTGATGTATATCTCGCCGCCGCTGATGTCGAGGTAGTTCTTGCTCTCGATGCCCTCGGCGTTGCGGCCCGCTGTCGTCACCTTGATGGTGCCGCCGCTGATGACCATGCCGCCGCTGTAGGTGTAGCTGTTGCCCACCTGCGTCTTGAGGCCGGCCTTGATGCCCTTGGGCGACGAGTAGTAGTCGCTGCTCACGTTGTCGGTGTTGCCCGTGTAGTTGGTGTTCTCGGTGGTGCCGTTGTTATAATATAAGGTGCCGGAGGTGGACACCGTGATGTCGCCGCCGCTGATGGTAAGCACGTCGTCGCACTTCATGCCTTTGCCGCCCGAGCCGGTGGATGTGAGGCTGATGGTGCCGCCGCTGATGTCGATGTCGCCGTCGGCGCTGATGCCGCAGGCGGCGGAGGTCTCAAGGTCCTCTTCGTCCCACATGCCTTTGCCGCTGGTGGTGACGTCGATGACCGGCTCGCCGGAGATGTAGATGTCGCCTGCCGCCTTGATGCCTTTGGCGGCGATGGCGGCGCAGTTGATGCTGACGGTGCCGCCTTCAATATATATGTTGCCCGAGTCTTCGTCCTCGTGGTCTTCGGTGATGGCTGTGGCGGTGTCGCCCTCGAGGTCGCATTGGATGCCGTCGTCGCCGGTGCCGCTGATGTTCACGGTGCCGCTCTCCATGAGGAAGTACTGGTTGCACGAGATGCCGTCGCCCACAGCCGACGTGATGTTGAGTGTGGCGTTCTTGAGGCTAATGTACTCGCCGGCCTTGATGGCGTGCTTGACGTTGCCCACCACGTTGAGGGTGCCCTGCTGCTTGAACTCGGCGTGCCCCTTAACGTAGAGGCAGCCTTTCTGCGAGCCGGTGGCGGCATCGACGAGGGTGTTGGTGGTGCCGGTTATCACCTTGACGTTGATGCGCTTGCCGTTCTGTATGTGAACGGCGGCGCCGCTGTAGACGGGCGTTACGTTGGTCAGCGTCAGGCCGTTGAGCTCGACGGTGGCCTTGTAGGTGCCCGACATGTAGAACTCGCCGTCGTCGGTGGTGCCGCTGAGGCGGTAGGTGACCTCCGAGGCCAGCGAGTCGCTCTGCGCGATGGAGACGTGCGCACCCTGCTGAGTGACAGTCAGGTACTGGCTGATGTTGTCGGCCACAGCCACCGTCGCCGAGGTGCCGCTGTAGGTCACCTCCACCGTGTTGTTGGCTGGCGTCTGCGCTGCTACGCAGGTGGCGAAAGCCGTCAGGATGAGTAAGATAGACGATCTTTTCATGATTGTAGGTGTTATATTTTCACGCTGCAAAATTACCAACCTATTCCTATATATATAATGTCAGAATGTAGGTAAAGTTTGGCAAAAAGTCGGTTTCTGCCCGACCGTCGGAACATTATGCAACGCCATTACCCCCTGCACAGCATACTATTTCGACGATACATCAACGATACTTCAACGATACATCAACGATAGATATCGTCGAAATATCGTTGAAGTATCGTTGAAGTATCGTTGAAATGACGGTTAAACAGGTGGTTTACATGGGGTGAAAAGGGGGGTGTTGCAACATTTGTTCCGCCGCCTTCGGATGGGCTTTTCGGGCGGTTTGTTTGGCAAAAAGGCCGACAATTGAAAAAAATACGTATTTTTGCACCATGATTACAGGACCTGCATATACCCATCCGATGAACCTTTACTCCCAGAGAATCAGGGAAGAAGGTATCGTGGTCTTCGATGATGTCAGGGGGTTGCCTTCGGGCGACGAGCCATTCACCTCGCCCGACTATGTCATAGCCATTGGCCATCGCGGCCGCATGGACCTCATGTATGACGACATCGCCGACTACAGCGAGCAGCACACCGTAGGCGTCATCTTCCCCAACCACACCTTGCGCAAGGTGAGCGTCACGGACGACTACCTGGCCACCCTGATTATCGTCGACGCGTCGGTCATCAACGACCCTATACTGCAGGTCATCAGCCAGATGCGCTACCGCTACGAGCCGCACCCCAACGTGAAGCTCGACAAGCGCGAGTACCGGATTATCACGCATGTGGTGGAGGGTATGCGCGAAATCAAGCGGCTCGACCTCCCCGACAGGCTCAAGCTTTTGACGCGTCTGCTGGAGTTCCTGCTGCGCCTTTTGAGCCACTACCGCAAGAGCCGGCTCAACGAGACGGGCAGCGACAAGCGCGTCAGCGCCCGTTTCCACAACGACCTCGTGCAGCACTTCCGCGAGCATCGCGACGTGGGCTTCTATGCCGAGCGCGCCTGCCTGTCGCCCAAGCACTTCAGCACCGTCGTCAGGCAGGAAACGGGTAAGAGCGCCTCCTACTGGATTCAGCACCAGGTGGTTGTCGAGGCCAAGATGCTGCTGCACATCAGGCACGACCTCACGGTGCAAGCCGTCGCCGACTTGCTGGGCTTCGCCGACCAGGCGTCGTTCTGCCGTTACTTCAAGCGCGGCACAGGCCTCTCGCCGTCGCAGTACCGGCAGGGGTGACAATAGCCATTAATGGTGAGGTGCCGTGTGGCGGAAAATGTGTATCTTTGCACCTTGAAAGATTAACGTCATGAATGCTGTAATCGTCGGAATACTACTGCCTTTGGCCGGCACCATGCTGGGTTCTGCCTTCGTGTTCTTCATGCGCAAGGAGATACCCGACCGGCTGCAGAAGACCCTGCTGGGCTTCGCCAGCGGTGTGATGGTGGCGGCCAGCGTGTGGTCGCTGCTCATTCCATCCATCGATATGGCCGGCGAGAGCATCATACCCGCTGCCGTCGGCTTCATGGCGGGCATCGCCTTCCTGCTGCTCATCGACGAGCTGACGCCCCATCTGCATGTCGGCGCCCAGAAGGCCGAGGGCCTGAAGTCCAGGCTTTCACGCACGGCGATGCTGGCGCTGGCTGTCACCATCCACAACCTGCCCGAGGGTATGGCCGTCGGTGTCGTCTTCGCCGGCGAGGAGCAGGGCCTCACGCTCAGCGCCGCGCTGGCGGTGAGCATAGGCATAGCCATACAGAACATACCCGAAGGGGCCATCATCTCGATGCCCATGCACGCCGAGGGCAACTCGCGCTGGCGCTCGTTCCTCATCGGTTCGCTGAGCGGCGTGGTGGAGCCTGTGGGGTCGGTGGCCATCCTGCTGCTGGCGTCGGCGCTCGGGGTGGCGTTGCCCTATCTGCTGGCCTTCGCCGCAGGCGCCATGATGTACGTCGTCGTCGAGGAACTCATCCCCGAGACCGCCCAGGGGCGCCACACCAACCTCTCCACCATAGGCTTCGCCGTCGGCTTCGTCCTCATGATGGCTATGGACGTCATCCTCGGCTGAGGCATAAAAGAAAAAGGCACCGACCAGTCGATGCCTTCAGTACCCCGGGAGGGACTTGAACCCTCACGCCCTTGCGAGCAGCAGATTTTGAGTCTACCGTGTCTACCATTCCACCACCAGGGCTCGTTTCGGTTGAGAGTTATGGGTTAGGAATTGTGCTTTTCCTCGCCTCTTTCTCTCCGTGAAATCGGGTGCAAAATTACACACTTTTTCCGACATGGTAAAATTTTTTTTGTCAGAAGCCTAAAAATGTGTATCTTTGCACACGAAAACGAGGCTTGACAAAACCCGATAAATCAATATAAAGAACCCTAAATCAGTATAATAATGAGCGACAAGCGTTCTGACAAGGTATTCATTTTTGCCGGCCGCGCCACCAAGGACCTGGCGAGTCGTGTGGCGGAAATCTATGGCATTCCGCTCGGCAATTCCACCGTTTTTCAGTATGCTGACGGCGAATTCCAGCCTTCCTACGAGGAGACCATCCGCGGTGGCATAGTGTTCATCATCCAGTCGACCATACCGCCGACGGACAATCTCTTTGAGCTGCTCATGATGATTGACGCCGCCAAGCGCGCCTCGGCCGAGAAGATTGTCGCCGTGATTCCTTACTACGGCTTCGCCCGTCAGGACCGCAAGGACAAGCCCCATGTGCCCATAGCGTCGCGCCTCATCGCCGACATGATTACCGCCGCCGGCGTCGACCGCGTCATCACCATGGACCTCCACGCCGACCAGATACAGGGTTTCTTCACCCTGCCTGTCGACCACCTCTACGGTTCCTCGCTCTTCATGCCTTATATACGCGAGAAATTCAACATCGAGGATGTCATGTTCGCCAGCCCCGACATGGGTGGCAGCAAGCGCGCCGGCATGTATGCCAAGACGCTCAACAACAGCTTCGTCATCTGCTACAAGCACCGCAACAAGCCCAACGAGATTGGCGAGATGCGCCTCATAGGTGACGTCAAGGGCAAGCATGTCATCCTGCTCGACGACATCATCGACACCGGCACCACCATCTGCAAGGCCGCCGGCATCATCAAGGAGAGCGGCGCCCTCAGCGTCCGTGCCATGATCACCCACCCCGTGCTCAGCGGCAACGCCATCGAGAAGGTCGAGGCCTCAGAGCTCGAGGAGCTGGTCACCACCGACACCATCCCGCTGAAGCGCGAGAGCAGCAAGATTCACGTCCTCAGCTGCGACTGGCTGCTGGCCGAAGCCATCCGCCGCGTGGTCAACTACGAGAGCCTCGACAACCTCTACGAGACAACGCTGCACCGCAAAGGCGTCATCCACAGAATGAATGAATAAAGGCTATAGTAGTTATAGCAACAATAAATATTATTAACAAACAAAAACAAACAACAATGAGAGTAGTATCAATGAGCGGTTCTCTCCGCGAGAACGTAGGGAAAAAGGATGCTAAGGCTCTGCGTCGCGACGCCAAGGTCCCTTGCGTCATGTACGGCAAGGGCGAGCAGATGCTGTTCAGCGTCGATCAGACTGCCTTCCAGCGTGTTCTGTTCAACCCTGAGCCTTGCTTCGTGAAGATCAACATCAACGGCACCGACCACATGGCCATGCTGAAGGACATCGAGTTCCACCCCGTGACCGAGATTGTCTACCATGCTGACTTCTACGAGCTGACCGACGACAAGCCCGTTGTCATGTCCATCCCCGTGCACACCACCGGCACCAGCAAGGGCGTCATGAAGGGCGGCAAGCTGGCTTACAAGCAGAAACGCCTCAACGTGAAGGCTCTGCCCGCCAACATGCCCAGCGAGGTTCTCCTCGACATCACCAACCTCGATGTCAACCAGCGCATCCGCGTCCAGGACATCGCTTGCGAGAACTACGCCATCCTCAACCCCAAGAGCGCCGAGGTCGTCAACGTCCTCAGCACCCGTGCCAGCGCCACCTCCGGCGAAGGCGAGGGCGAGGCCGCTGCCGAGTAATTGCAACGACACCAACAAAAGAAGGGCGACACTTAGTGTCGCCCTTCTTTTGTTTTCTCCATGACACCCGTCAGGGTGTCGAGTGTCGTTGCCAGCCGTTGCAAGTCGTCTAGGCTCACACCGGTGTCCTGCATGCCACGCGTCAGGCATGAAGGCACCTCCTTGGCCTGTTCCTCCAGGCGGTGCCCCTTGCGCGTGAGGCTCACCAACGTCTGCCGTCCGTCGGCGATACCGCGTGTGCGTATCACCAGACCTTCTTTCTCCATGCGTTGCAGCATGGGTGTCAGCGTGTTGGTGTCGAGCCTCAGGCGCTGGCAGATGTCGCCCACCAGCTGGTTGTCCTTCTCCCACAGCACCATCATCACCAGGTACTGCGGGTAGGTGAGTCCCAGCGGTTCAAGCAACGGCCTATAGGCCTGCGTAAGCAGGCGCGATGCTGTGTAGATGCGGAAGCACAGCTGGTTGTCAAGTCTTAGCTGCTCGTACATTACAGCATCGCTTCAATGTCCTTCTCGAAGTCCTTGGGCTCGGTGGTGGGGGCGTAGCGCTTCACCACGCTGCCGTCGCGCGAGATGAGGAACTTCGTGAAATTCCACAGTATGTCGCTGCTCTTCTCCACGCTCTTGCTTATGCCTTTCAGCATGGTGTGCGTGGCTTTGGCCTTCAGTCCTTTGTACTCTTCTGTAGGAGCCTGCTCCTTGAGGTAGGTGAAGATGGGGTGCTCGTCCTTGCCGTTGACGTCCACCTTCTTCATTATCTGGAAGGTGACGCCGTAGTTCATACGGCAGAAGCCCTCAATCTCGCTGTCCGAGCCGGGGTCCTGGTTGGCGAACTGGTTGCAGGGGAAGCCGATGCACACCAGTCCGCGGTCGCGGTACTTCTCGTTCAGGGCCTCGAGGCCGTCGAACTGGGGCGTGAATCCGCACTTGGAGGCTGTGTTGATGATGAGCAGCACCTTGCCCTCAAACTGCTTGAAGTCAATTTCTTTGCCGTTGCTGGCAACGGCCTTGTAATCATAAATTGTTGCCATGATGTTGTGTTTTTATTGTTTTATTATTCTTCTTTGTTGTTGAGCATTTGCTCCACCTCCTCGCGGTGTTCGTAGAGTGTGCAGCCGCCCGTATGCTGCCAGCTGCCGTTGTTGGCCTCGCGCAGCCGTGCGAAGAGGGGCGACTGCAGGGCGGCACGCAGGCCGTCGCGGGCTACGTTGGTGTCGCTGTAGGGCGAGAAAGGGCAGGGCTCTGCCGAACCGTCGGGACCTATGTGGAAGAATCCGCGTCCGGCGGCCATGCATCCGTCAAGGGCTTTTTCATCGCCGGGGAAGGAGAGGAAGACGATGTCGTCGAACCGCGTCCGCATCAGCTCCACACGCTCCTCCATCGCGGCTACCTCATCTTCGCCGAAGGCCAGGTGGCGCGTAATCTCGTCGAAGGGTACATACTCCACGTAGAACACCAGCCGGCAGCCTTTGTCGTGCAGCTCGCGCAGGTACTCCTCCGACGTCACACGGCGGTAGTTCTCGGTGGTCACCGTGATGCTGGTGCCGAAGAAGAGCTTCTCGCTGTGCAGCGTGTCCATCGCCGCCATCACACGGCGGTAGATGCCGTCGCCGCGCCGCGTGTCGGTGTCGGCGGCGTCGCCCTCGAGGCTTATCACCGGCACCATGTTCAGGTGTCGGCGGAAGAAGTCCGTGTAGGTGGCGCCAATCATCGTGCCATTGGTGAAGACGGGGAAGATAATGTCCTTGACGGCGGCGGCCTGCTCCAGTATGTCGCGCCGCGTCAGCGGCTCGCCCCCTGCCAGCAGGCAGAAGTTCACGCCCAGCCCCTCGGCCTCGGCAAAGAGGCTGCCCCACTGCTCGGCCGTGAGCGAGGGCTTCGCCGGGCGCTCGCTGGCGATGCCGTTCTTGCGGGCGTAGCATCCCTTGCATTGCAGGTTGCAGGCGGTGGCTATGCTGGCTATGAGAAACGGCGGCACCTGCAGGCCCTCGTCCTCCATCAGCGTGCGGCGACGGCGCTCCGAGCGGTGCACGGCACGCTGCATGCGCATGACGAAACGCGCCTCGCGCGGATTGCCGAGCACGCTGCGATAGGCGTTGCCCATGATGCGGCGTATGCTCTCGGCCATGTATGATTGTAGGTCGATCATTGCTGTAGCGTCTGCGAAACGAAGTCTCTGAAGTTCTTGATGTCGTTGGCGTCGGGATGGCCTGCCTTCACGGGACCCATGGCTCCCGGGCAGGTGAACTCGCGGATGTCCACCTTGATGCCGCGTGCCTCAAGGGCCTTGCGCATCTGCGGCACAGGAGACTTGATGATGGCGCATGAGCCGAAGCACACCACGCGGCCCACCATCTCGGGCGTAAGGCTGTTGATGAAGTCCATGACCCGCTTGTCGACTTTGCCCATCATCACGCCGGCCCCTATGTAGAGCACGTCCACCTTGCCCTCGAGCGGCACTTCGACGGTGCGCGGCTCGTTGTCCATGAGGTCCTTGACTGCCTCGACCATGCTTTTCGTGTGGCCGAATTTGCTGTAGTATCTTATCGTATTCATATTATATATAGTTTTTGTTTATATTACCTCTTTCTGTCCTTCGATTTCGGCTTCTGTCACCTCCGCGAGGGCTTTTGCACCCATTCCCGACGCCTGCCTTGCCGACGTAAATCGCATTAATTGTACGTTTTAATCGACTTTTGATTTATATCGCACACGATGCAAATATATAACTTTTTTTAATTCTGACAAAAAAATATCATTCTTCTCAAAAAAAAGTCGTTTTTTCTCTATCGCTTGTCTTTTTGTATTTTAACCCTTCGGAAATGCTATTACAAGCCTTGTTTGTCAACGGGCTGAAAACGTGCCTTTTGTATAGAGCCCCTTCGGAACCCCTTCGGCTCCTCCTCGGCCATATGCGATGCAAGTGCCGTAGAATGAGTGTACTAACGCCGTTCTGGCTCCGTGCCGATTTGGTGCCGCCACGGGTAGGGGTTGGAAAAGTATCGTGTGCGATACTAATGTCCGTTAAGCCCTTTTTCGCTATCTTTGCAGCCATGAATGTAGTGAAGATTGACAGCTTGACGCTGCCGGAGCTTGAGCCTTACGCCCGCCTCACCGAGGCACAGCTGCGCAACCGTCTGCACGCCTCCGAGGGGCTCTTCATCTGCGAGAGCGTGAAGGTCATCCGCGTGGCGCTGGCGGCGGGCGTCGAGCCTGTGTCGTTCCTCTGCGAGGAGAAGTTCCTTGAATGTGTCGGTGAGTTGATGGTGGAATGCGGTGCTGACGTACCTGTATACACGGGTACGCGCGAGGTGCTCAAAGGTCTCACCGGCTATGAGCTCAGCCGTGGCGTGCTGTGCTGCATGCGCCGTCCCGCCGAGCGCCGGGTGGGGGAGGTGCTGGATGGCGCGCGCCGTGTCGTCGTCCTCGATTCTGTCGTCAACAGCGAGAACACCGGCGCCATCTTCCGTGCCGCCGCGGCCCTGGGCATCGATGCCGTGCTGCTGACGCGCACCTGCTGCGACCCGCTGAACCGTCGCGCCTGCCGCGTGAGCATGGGCACGGTGTTCCAGCTCCCTTGGACTTACCTCGACCACTATATGCAACTGAAAGACTGCGGCTTCACCACCGTGGCCATGGCCCTCACTGACCGTAGTGTGCCCATTGACGACCCCTCGCTCAAGGGCATCGACCGCATGGCCATCATCATGGGGACTGAGGGCGACGGCCTGAGCGACAGCGTGCTGCACGGCTGCGACCATGTAGCCCGCATCCCGATGCAGCGTGGTGTCGACTCACTCAACGTCGCCGCTGCCGCCGCCGTGGCCTTCTACGAATTAACGAAATAGCAGTATATACCCGGCTTGCCGCCAGGATGAATCTCTTGTCGGGACGGTTTATTCTTTCACGCCCTTGAAGTCGAAGCCTGCCTGCTCGACGGCTGTACGGACGGCCGACTCTGTGGCGGTGCCGGTGACGACGAGGGTGTTGGCGGCAGGCGTGGCCTCGCAGGAGTCGACACCTTTCAGCTGGCCGACGGACTTTTCGACGGCGGCCTTGCAGTGGTTGCAATGCATGCCCTCGACGGTGTATACCACCGTCCCGGCGGCGGTTTCCTGTTTCTTGAATTTGCTGAAGAATTTCATAGTCAGAGCAATTATGATGAATAACGTTAGTAGTGCCGAGCAGATGGTTTGGAACAGGCTTGGTGCGGCAGCCTCGGCTTGGCAGCAGGCACTATGCGCCGGGGTCGACAGCTGTGCGGTGAAGGGTATCAGTCCATCCAGTGCGTTGACAAGCATGCCGAAGAGTATGGAAAAGCCCACGATGGTGAGCAGGTATAGCCATGTGAAACGTGTCCCCATCGACTTGCGCACCACGAGAATGGAGGCGATGTTGACTGCCGGGCCTGCCATCAGCATCACCAACGCCGCGCCGGGCGACAGCCCTTTCATCATCAGTGCCGCCGCCATGGGTATGCTGCCTGTGGAGCAGATATACATAGGTACCGCCACAGCAAGGATTACCAGCATCTGCAGCAGGGGCTGCTTGCCGAAGGAGAGGAAGAACTCGTCGGGCACCGCCACATTGATCAGCGCGGCCACCAGCAGGCCTATGACCAGACGTATGCCTATGTCCTGGATCATGTCGAAGTAGGCGTATTTGAGCACGTGCCAGAGCTTCAGCCCTTGCCCGTGGCTCTGGCATTGGCAAGCGGCTGCTGTCGACTGCCCGCCAGAGTCATTGCGTTCCGCGAAGCGGTTGACCAGCAGACCTCCGCAGATGCCGGTGACCAGCGCTGCCATGGGCCGCACCACGGCGAAGCCCAGACCCATCAGCGAGAAGGTGGCGAGGATGGAGTCGATGCCCGTCTGCGGTGTGGCGATAAGGAACGAGGCTACGGCCCCCTTTGAGGCCCCTTCGTTCTTCAGCCCCACGGCGGTGGGTATGACGCCGCACGAGCAGAGCGGCAGCGGCACACCCAGCAGGGCTGCCCAGAGCACAGACAGCTTGTTGTCGCGCGAGAGGTAGCGGGCGTAGAAAGTCTTGGGCACAAAGACATGCAGCACCCCGGCGATGAGGAAGCCCAGTAGCAGGTAGGGGCTCATGGCACCAGTCACGGCAAGCAGCGCGTTGAAGTATCCAGCTATAGTCATCATATACTATAAATAAGAACGTAGCCCAGTCTGTTTTATTGCCTGGGTGCTGCAGGTTCTGAATCAGAGTTTTTTCTTCAGCAGCCGCTCGGCCAGCCGCATGGCGAGGATGGCGACGGGGAATGTGAGTACCAGCACGACGACAAGCACGGGTATGTTGTCGATGACGGGCTGCATCAGCAGGTCGTAGCCTGCGGGCATCTCCTCGCGTGCCGCCTCGAGCGAGCCTTCGGTGTCGGTCCACCAATGGGCCGTGTAGGCGAAGAACGAGTAGGCGAAGGGTATGAAGCTCCAGCGGACACCTTTCTGTGTGCCGTAGCCGCAACGCCAACGTATGAACTCGGCGAGAGCCGTAAGGACGACGATGCCGATGACAAACGCCAGATCGGCCTCGCCGGCAATCAGGAAGAGCACAAGGATGAAACCGTTGAGCAGCGTCGCGGCACCGAAGCTGCGGAATAGGGTGGTGGTGTAGAGGTAAATGAGTGCGGTCAGCAGCGGCAGCACAGCGCCGGCATAGGCATAGCAGGCAGGGTGGAAGGTGCCGCTGGCGGCGCCGAGGATGAATGTGGCGAGATAAGTTATCGCCATCAGCAGGAGGATGAATGCTTTTTTCATGACAATCAGTTTTTTGTTAGCAGATGTGTTGTTTTGAATTCTGCTGCAAAAATACACACGCATTTTCTCACGGGCAATAACCAATAGTGATGATTTTGCTTGATTCACAGTGGTTGTCTGTAAGGTTAAAGATTGTTAAATATGGATTATTACTTTCTTTTGTTCACCGTATTACTTACCCCGAGGTTCGTGGCTAACCTTCGGGTACCTTCTTGCAGGGTTTCGGAAAGCATTGTACTTTTGCACCGTCAAACAATAAAACAACAGAAATCATGAAACAGATTGAGACAATCAAGACCGGCAAGAACTATGCCGCAGTGAACGTTGGAAAGATGAATGAGATTATCGAGCATATGCTCCCTATGGGACCTGATGTCACCATCAAAGGTAAGGTGTTTGTCGGACAGGCCGTCGGCGCCACCGGCAGCGAGCTGTCGTTCCAGACGCTCGTCCCTGGTCAGGACAGCGGTTTCCTGCACACCCACAAGACCCACGAGGAGCTCTATTTTATCCTCAAGGGCGAAGGTCAGTATCAGGTGGACGGCGAAGTGTTTCCCGTCGGTGAGGGTTCGGTCATCCGTGTGTCGCCCGAAGGCAAGCGTGCGCTGAAGAACACCGGAAGTGAGAACCTGACGATGCTCTGCATCCAGTACAAGGCCAACTCTTTCACCGAGGCCGACAGCCCGATGACCGACGGCAACATTCTCGGCGAGCCGTTGACTTGGTAACGGCTTGGCACAATCAGCATCACGGCAGGCGGACAGGATGGATTGTCCGCCTGTTTTGAGAAAAAGTTGTATCTTTGCACATTCAAAACATTGACATGAACAAAGACTTCATCAAAGATCCCTTCTTCCCGGAGTGCCCCATCCGCAACGTGCTGGCACGCATCGGGAGCAAATGGGCGCTGGCTGTCCTATACACGCTTGGCGGCAGCGAGACACCGCTGCGTTTCAAGGACATAGAGAAGGCCAATCCCGACTGCTCGCAGAAGATGTTGACACAGACCCTTCGTGGCCTGGAGGCTGACGGTCTCGTGCGCCGCACAGTTTATCCCGAGATGCCGCCGCGTGTGGAATATGCCCTCACCGACCGTGGCCGCTCGTTCCTCCCCGTCATGCGCCAGCTCATGGATTGGGCTTACCACAACCTGCACGACATCGTCAGCGACCGCGAGAAATACCATGGACAGGATTGAGAATATAGATTTCTGCATCCGCTACCTGCTGGAACAGAACCAAACACAGGCCGACATTCCAGCCGAATTGGCTGAGAAGCAACGCCTGTTGCGGGCCTTGATGAACATCTGGGAGCCGCAACCGTTGAGCAAGGAATTCCTCCGTGCTCAGAACGCGGAATTGCAGGCTCAGCTGTCGGACAAAGGTGTGGTGACTATGGAAGACATCTCCGCGTCGGGCAGTACTACCCCTCTCCTCTGGCAGGGCGACATCACACGGCTGCGTGTCGACGCCATCGTCAACGCCGCCAACAGCCAGATGATGGGCTGCTGGCATCCTTTGCACGCATGCATCGATAATTGTATCCACAGTGCCGCAGGCCTGCAGTTGCGTGCCGAATGTGCCGAGGCCATGAGTGGCATCGAGTGCCCGCCGGAACATGAGGAATACACGTTCAACGGCACCGTCTATCGGCATGCTTTCACCACCGAGACCCTCATAACCAAGGCCTACAACCTGCCTTGCCGCTATGTCCTCCATACCGTGGGACCCATCATCTCCGATGGCGTACCTACCAAAGATCAGGAACGTCAGCTGGTCAACTGCTATCGAAACTGCCTCGGATTGGCCGAAGCCAACGGTTGCCACTCGATAGCCTTCTGCTGTATCTCCACCGGTGAGTTTCGTTTCCCCAACCGCCGTGCCGCCGAAATCGCCGTCGAGGCTTGCAAGGATGCTACGATAAAAGTGGTATTCAATGTTTTCAAAGACATAGACTATGACATCTACCGCGAGTTACTCGGAAAGGGTTGACTTCCTCCGTTGGGCGATACATGAGGCCGACCATATCATCATCGGTGCGGGCAGCGGCCTTTCAACCGCCGCTGGTATCGACTACGCCGGCGAGGAGTTCCGCTGCGAATTCGCCCCTTGGACTGAGCGTTACGGATTCACTGACCTCTACACCTCGTCGTTCTACCCTTTCGAGACGCAGGAGGAATACTGGGCATATTGGGCCAAGCATATCTGGTTCAGCCGCTATCGCACAGGGGCCACCGAACTATACAAAATGCTGCTATGGCTTTTCCCCGAGGCGTTTGTGGTGACAACCAATGTCGACGGTCAGTTCGAGTTGGCTGGCTTCCCCGTGGAGCGTATCTTCGCCACGCAGGGTGACTACCGCTGGTTTCAGCCGGTATCTGGGACGCCGAAGACATTGATTGACAATCACGACTGGGTTATGCGAGTACTGCCGCTCATTGACGATTGCCGTATACCCACAGAGCTGATTCCCACCATGCCCGACGGCAATCCCGCCGCCATGAACCTTAGGATAGATGACACCTTCGTCGAAGACTTCCGTTGGCACCAGCAGGCGCGACGCTATACCGATTTCGTGCAGCAGGCCTCGCAAGACAAGATGCTGTTGCTGGAGTTTGGCATCGGCTACAATACCCCCGGCATCATCCGCCTCCCCTTCGAACAGATGGCACAGCGCTTTCCCCACACCACCCTTGTCCGCTTCAACCGCGACAACCCCGAGCCTTACATAGAAGACCTTCCTCGCTTCGCCGCCTTCACCGAGGACATTCACATTGTATTAGACCAAATTTGAGTTCTGTCGCTCGCTGCAAACTTTTGTTTGAGTGCTTGACAATAAATATTAAATGTGAGCGTTATGTAGGGTATGAAAGCAATGGAAATGTATGGCTTGTTTGAGAAGCAAGTCGCGGAATATCATAAGATTGACTCGGTGAATACCGAGCTGAAGAACCCCTTTGGTGCCGACACGTTCGAGGCTGTACTATGGGAGAAATCGTGGGTGGACACCGTGCAGTGGCACCTCGAGGACCTGGTGCGCCCCGACGATGTGGACCCCGTCTACGCCCTGCAGCTGAAGCGCCGCATCGACCGCAGCAACCAGCACCGCACCGACCTGGTGGAGCGTATCGACGACCACTATATGTTGATGTTTAAGGATGTGAAGCCCATGGCCGATGCCAAGCTCAACACCGAGACGCCGGCGTGGGCTGTCGACCGTCTGTCGATACTGGCACTCAAGATATACCACTTCGGCATCGAGGCGGGCAGAGGTGACACCGAGCACCGCGCCAAGTGTCAGGCCAAGCTCGACACGCTGCTCACCCAGCGCGCCGACCTCACCACGGCCATCGACCAGCTGCTGGACGACCTCGCCGCCGGTCGCCGCGTGATGAAGCTCTACCGCCAGATGAAGATGTACAACGACCCGTCGCTGAACCCGATGCTGTACAAAAAGTTTTAAACTGTAAGCTGTAAGTTTTAAGTGCGCTGACGCGGTAGATTGGCGCAGCCACTTACAGCTTAAAGCTCACAACTTAAAGATTAGTATTGTGAAGCACGTGCTGGTAATACGGCTTTCGGCCCTTGGCGACGTGGCGCTAATGGCGCCCGTGGTGAAGGCTTATGCTGTGGCCAACCCTGATGTGCGCTTCACCGTGGCCGGGCCGCCGATGCTGGTGCCGCTGTTTGCTGGAATGCCAAATGTCGATTACCTCGGGCTTAAGAAGAAGCAGAGTTTCGTCAAGATATACAGGGCGCTGAATGCTGTCGGCGCCGACACTGTAGTTGACCTGCACAAGGTGAACCGTGTGGGCTTCGCCATCGTACTGCTCCGCCTGCGTCATCTGCTCAACCCGCACTACCGCATCTTCGCCCTTCACAAAGGCAAGGTGTCGCGGTGGCTGTTCCTGCACCATTGGCGTCGCACGCCGCGCAAGCGACAGTACGAGCGCTACGACGACGTCTTCCGCCGTGCAGGTATGAAGAGAGGTGAGTTGTTAAACTTGAAAGGTGAGAAGTGTGGGGCAAAAATTGGCGTCGCGCCGTTTGCCCAGCACGAGGGCAAGATATGGTCGCTGGAGCGCACAGAAGCCTTGGTACGAATGCTCGGCGAGCGAGGACACGAAGTGGTGCTCTTCGGCAGCAAAGACGAGGCACCAGTGCTCGAGCGGTGGGCGCGTCACTACAAAGGTGTCACCTCTGTTGCCGGACGGATGCCCTTCGCCGAGGAGCTGGAGATTATACGCGGGCTTGCCCTCATGGTGAGCATGGACAGCGCCAACATGCACTTTGCCAGTGCCGTGGGCGTGCCGGTTGTAAGCATCTGGGGCGCCACACATCCCGACTTCGGCTTCTACGGCTACGGTCAGGACCGCGCCAACGCCCTCTGCGCCAACATGCCCTGTCAGCCCTGCTCCGCCTACGGCAACAAGCCTTGCCGCTACGGCGACCACCGCTGCATGCGGGCCATCAGCCCTGAGGCTGTCTTGGAAAAGATAGAAACTTTTATCGGCGGGGCACAATAAAGTGCGGCTATCGCCGTTAACATAATTTAGAGAATAATAATCAACAAAAATATAACATAATGAAAACCACACCGTACACCGACCTCCACATCAAACTCGGCGCCAAGATGGCCGAGTTTGCAGGCTACAACATGCCTATCCAGTACACCACCCTCATCGAGGAGCACAACAATGTCCGCAACAACGTGGGCGTGTTCGACGTGAGCCACATGGGCGAGTTCCGCGCCAAAGGCCCCATCGCCAAGCACTTCATGCAGTATGTCACCACCAACAACGTCGAGGACCTCTTCGACGGCAAGGTGCAGTACACCTGCCTCCCCAACGGTCAGGGTGGCGTGGTCGACGACATGCTCGTCTACCGCGTCCATGACGACGAGTACTTC
>JAEEGI010008809.1_pt1 | contig 22215 bp, 18 predicted proteins | sample 8958751 | NCBI WGS metagenome assembly JAEEGI01 (sample SAMN16246545, study PRJNA631951) | gut metagenome | biome: gut microbiome; feature: rumen; material: KS-attached | host: Bos | place: Iran: Karaj | collected 2018-10 | reverse complement strand
TCGCCTCCGTGAAGCGCTTTGCGGAGAAATTTCCCGACTACGCCGGGCTGGAGGTGAGCCGCGACAGCAAGTTCGTCTATTTCCTCTCCTTCGACATTGAAGGGCAGGAGAAAGAGCCCATTCCCGCCCAGTCGCTCAAGTTGCCCGAAAGACCGCTGGAGGACGTGGAGCGCGAGATAGTGGAGCTCAGGGCCAAGAAGGAAAACCTGGAGTTTGAGCTGCAGAAGATGGCCGAGGACAACCTCGGTGACATCATTGCTCTGCAGACGGAAATCGACAGCGCCATCGCCCGCGAAGAGGCCACACTCAAGACACAGAGCGCCGCCGGCAATTTTGTGGTGGTGATGGAGGGATGGTTTCCCGTGCGTGAGGAGCCGGCCATCTCGGGATTCCTGGCCAAAGAGCAGGCCTACTACGAGATGCGCGATCCGGTGGCTACGGACGATGTGCCCATCCGCTTGCGCAACAACCGTTTCAACCGCATGTTTGAGCGTTTGACCAAGATGTACGGTTTCCCGTGCTACAACGAGTGGGATCCCACGCCCATCGTGGCACCCTTCTTCACCCTCTTCTTTGCCATCTGTATGGGCGACGCCGGCTATGGCATCATCATTGCCCTCTACGGCCTCCTGGAGATGGCCGGAAAGGCGCGTAAGACGCCGATTGTGGGTGAGATGCTTCACGGATGCGGCGACATGGTGTTCGCCCTCGGTGTGGCGACGACACTGGTGGGACTGGCTTTGGGCACGTTCTTCGGCCTGTCGCTGATAGACTACGTGCCTGCGGGAACGCCTCTGCACCACTACTATGAGGTGGTGGGCGGCAAATTCCCGGGAACGACCTACTCCTTCCAGATGGCCTCCGCCATCATCATCGGTGTGGTGCACCTGTGCATCGCCATGATGGTGAAAGCCATTCTCTACACCAAAAAGAACGGTCTGGCAGCTACACTCAGCACATGGGCTTGGAATCTCCTGCTCATCGGCGGCATCATCGTGGGTGTGCTCTACATGGTGGGTACCCTCTCGTTTGAGGCCACACGCAATGTCATCATTGTCATCGGCATCGTGAGTGCCCTGGGCATTTACCTGCTCAACAATGTGGCGCGTCTGAAGTCGTCCTTCATCCAGGGCCTGATCGTCAATCCCCTGGCCGGACTCTACGACACCTACAACATGGCTTCCGGTCTCCTGGGCGACGTGCTCTCCTACGTGCGTCTGTATGCCCTCTGTCTGGCCGGCGGTGCTTTGGGCAGCGCCTTCAACACCATCGGCGACATGATTGCCGCCAACGGCAGTGTGTGGATTGGCGGTGCGGCTCTTGTTTATTTCATCGGTCACGTGCTTAACCTGCTGCTGTCGGCCATCTCGGCCTTCGTACATCCTTTGCGTCTGAACTTTGTGGAGTATTTCAAGAACTCCGGATACGAGGGGCGCGGCACAGGCTATGAACCTCTGAAGTGACAGAAGAGAATCATTGATATCAAACAAAAAGTTAAACAATAAAAATAAAAAACTATGGAACAATTACTCGGTTATCTCGGTCTCGGCCTCATGTTGGGCTTGGCCGGTATTGGCAGCAGCTACGGTACCACCATCGCCGGTCAGGCTGCTGAAGGTGCGCTCAAGAAGGATCCCTCCAAGGCTTCCGGTTACATGGTACTCTGCGCCCTGCCCGCCACGCAGGGTCTGTACGGCTTCATCGCCTTCATGATGATGTCGGGTCGCGACATCGCTCAGGACGGCCTGTTGCTCTTCGGTATCGGCATCGGCGTGGGCCTGGCTTGTCTGCTCTCCGGCATCCGTCAGGGCAAGATTTGTGCTTCCGGTATTCAGGGTATGGCTCAGGGCTACGACGTGCAGACGCAGACGATGATCTACGCTGCTCTGCCTGAGTTCTACGCCATTCTGGCACTTGTGGCCACCTTCCTGGTGTAAAAGCCTGAAACAGGGTTAGACAAAAACCGGGGGCGCCTTTTGATGAGGCGCCCCCGGTTTTTTATTGTGTAGGGAGAAACTTTAGAAGAGCGATGGAGGGATGAGGCTCTTGGCGTTCTCGAAATCCTCCACGGTGTCCAACTCGCAGGAGAAGTGGTCCGTAACGTCGAGAATGCGGAAAGAGTGACCCTGTGGGATCAAGCGCTCGAAGGCCAGCTCGTAAAACTTGTTCTCCAGGTGCTCTCCGTTCATCATCACCTCCAATTCCTTATATAATGCACGTGTGTACGCGGGGCCCATCTTCTCAATGCCGAGGCTTTCGCCGGCGGCCTGAGCGGGAGAGCAGGTCTTGCTGATTTCCGTGATTTGTCCCTGTGCGTCGGTCACCACCTTCATCTCTTCTTCGCCCAGGTCGTGGCGGATGAGGGTGAGCACGTTGTCATCGGGGGAAGATACCACAAGACGGACAATCTCGGGATCATAGACGAGATCGCTGTCGAGTAGCAACATCTCGCTGCCTTCGGCCACGGGACGGGCCAGATAGAGCGAGTAAATGTTGTTGGTCGAGTCGTACACCTCGTTGTGGATGAAGGTCACCTTGAGGCCGGGATAGCGCTTGGAAACAAAGTCCTCAATCAGGTTGTGCAGATAGCCGGTGACAATGCAGAACTCCGATACGCCGGCGGCGATGAGGGCGTCCATGCTGCGTTCCAGGAGTGTGCGCTCCCCAATCTTCAAGAGGCACTTGGGCCTGTCGGAGGTGAGAGGGCGCAGACGCGATGCGGTGCCGGCGGCGAGAATGATGGCTTTAACAGACATATGTCGCGAAGATTAAGCGAGGCACGACTTGATGGTGTCCACAACGACCTGAATCTGCTCACGGCGTCCGAGGGTGATGCGCAGGCAGTCCTCAAGACCCTTGTCGCCCATAAACTTGATCTTGTAGTCCTGGTCGGCAAGAGCCTTCTGCAGGCGCTCCTTGATGGCCGTGGGGTATTTAATAAGGATGAAGTTGGCCACACTCTTGTACACCTTGAAGCCGGGCTTGTCGCCCAACTCCTTCTTGAAGAGCTGACGGTCCCACTCCATTTCGTCGGCCACCTTACGGTAGTGCTCGTCGCTGTCGAGAGCGGCCAGAGCCACAGCCTCGGAGAAACGGTTGAAGCCGAGATATTTGTTGGAGTAGCTCAGGAACTGGTCGTGGCCCTTGCCGATGAAGCCGAAGCCGCAACGCAGGCCGGGCAGGCCGTAGAACTTGGACAGCGTGCGCGAGATGATGAGGTTGGCATACTTGTTCACCAGCGGAGCGATGTAGTCCACGTCAGTGGTGATGAAGCTGGCGTAGGCTTCGTCGACGAGCACCATCGTGTCCGAAGGAATGTTCTCCATGATACGGCCGATCTCCTCGGAGGTGAGGCTGTTGCCCGTGGGGTTGTTGGGAGACGCCAGGAGCAGCATGCGGGGGTGGATGCGGTTGGTGTATTCAATCACCTCGTCCACATTGTAGGCGAAGGTGTCTTCCTTCTCATAGAGGGGATACATCTCGAAGGTGCCGCCGCATTCGGAGGCTACACGGTTGTAGTACCACCAGGAGAACTCGGGGATGAGTATCTTCTTGTTGTCTCCCTTCATGAGGAAGTAGTGGATGGCGTTCTTCAGAATCTCCTCGCCGCCGTAGGCCAGCAGCACCTGCTCTTCGGGTACGCCGTAGATTTCACTGACGCGCACGCTGATGACACTCTTCTTGCCCTGATCGTAGATGCGGGTGTAGAAGCAAAGGTCTTTCGGGTCGAAGTTTTTCACTGCGTCCAGTACTTTCTGACTGGGCTCAAAGTTGAACTCGTTTCGGTCAAGATAGTTCATAGTGTTGTTATTTTGTAGTGTTGTTTATTCTTGTTTTTCCGGCAACTTCATCAAAGCGATGCCGATAAATATCCAAACGATTTCCCTCACGCGGCAGATGAGGCTGACGAAGATGCCCAAGGCGGCGGAGAGCCCGAGTGCGGCGATGGAGATGACGAATCCGCCTTCCTGAACGCCAAGTTGCATGGGCAGGAAGCCGATCAGGTTGGCCAGCAGGGTGGTCAGTGCCACGATGAGTATGGAGTGAAGCGCCGTAAGCAGAATGCCCTCAAAGCCGCCGCCGCAGTCGATGCCGAAGAGCAGGAGCATGAAGAGCACTTCCATGGACTGCACGATGCGGGAGAGGTATTCCAGCAGCAGCGCCGAGTAGAAGGCGCGTTTGTCCTGGCGGTGCAGAGCGCCGATCTGACGGTCCACGTTTTCCAAGGCTTCCCGATGGGCTTCGGTGAAGCGGTTGCTCCAGTCTTTCAGTCCGGGTATCTTGCCCACCCAGCGGATGACTTTCACGACCAGCCCGTTGCGATAGCCCCGGGAGAAAAGGTAAAAAGCCACGAGACAAAAGACAATAATCAGTCCCAAGGCAATGCCCATGGCCGGCGTCAGCGGCAGATCGCCTACAAGCACAAGGCCCAGGTAGAGGAAGACCGAAGTGAACCAAAACCAGAAGTGGGCGAAGATGTGCATCATGGCATACAGAATCACCGAAGAGGTGGCGTGTTGTTTGGTCATGTCGCGGGAGAGCTCCATGATGCGGTATGGCTCCCCTCCGAGCCCTCCGACGGGTGTGGCGTAGTTGAGTGCATAGCCCGTGATGGTCAGGCGGTAGATGCGCCAAAAGGAGGGGCGCTCATCGGGGTCTGCGTTGCCATGTATGATGGCTTGCCAGGAAAGAGCGTTGATGGCATAGACCACGACCCAAATGCCGATGATGGGGACGAGCCAGTAGCCTGCATGGCAGAGATGTTGCCAAAGTTCGACGAAGCTGACGTCGAAGGTGAAGAGCATCACCACCACTGCGGCCAGGCCGAGGAGGAAGAACAGGTTGTTGAGACGTTGTTTGGTCCAGGTCATAAGTTTAGAGTTCGTGGTTGGCAACCTTGTCGGCAATCTCGCGGCAGAAACGCTCGTGACGATAAACGATATAGCTGGTGAAAAGGCGCATGCCGAATCCTTCAAAGATGAAGTAGAGTACGGGGATGTCCAAGAGACAGAAGATGGCAAACATAGCCGTGCGGAAGTTGAACGTCAGCATGCCGTTGAGGGGAATAATCTCCAAAGAGCGGCGGTGCACCTCGCTGCGAACCTGTTCGGGGATGTCGTCGCCGTAGCGTTCGGCAATGACCTTCATCAGGCGTTGGAACTGAGGCGTGCGGGCCTCCTGTTTCTTCGTATAGTCCACGTAGCTGCGCAGGAACGTCTTCCATAGGAAGTTGCCTTCCCAGGGAGTTTCATCATAGATTTTCTGCTGTTGAGCGGAGTTGTCCAGCTCGCTGCCCTTCTTTCCCTTGAGGAAGTGGAGATGGATCTGGATGTAGTAGTCGGCCATACGCTGCTGTGCGCCGATGCCGTCGAATCCGGAAATGAGGGAGAGTACGAAGGCTACCGCCGTGGCAATCCAGATGTTTCTCTCCGTATCATCGATGCCCAGCCAGCCGAATTCCAGGCTGTGGTGATAATAGAAACGATAGACCAAAGCCAGATAGATGGGGATGAACCAGACAAAGCCGGCAGCTCCATCGAGGATGCGCCCCAACTGGCTCTTCTTGCCCGTCATTCGGGCCAGCTGTCCGTCGGTGCAGTCGAAGATGTCTGCCCAGAACAACAGCAGAAGAGCCACGATGTTCATCATCAGGCCGTGCCAGCCGCTGTAGTAGAAGCTGCCGCTGGCAAAGAAATAGGCGCTGCTGACACCGATGAAATACGACATGATGGTCACGGTGTTGGGATGAACATCCAAACGGGCGAAGAATACAGCCCAATAGTAACTCAGAGGACGGACAAAATGGTAATCGAGCCAGTCTTCCGTTTCGGAAGATTTCAGTGTTGCTGCTACTTTTTCATTCATAGGTTTTCGTAACTGTCTTGTAAGACGGCTTTCAGCAGTTCTTCCCTCTTGGCATCGGGTTTGGATGTGAACGTGCCGCTCTGAAGGTCATACATGGAGAAGCCGCGGTTATCTTTAAGCACTACGCCGGAAGGATAGCTGGCGTAGATAAACGGTTTGGTGTAGTTCTCGGAAAATACATTCCGGGACCAGGGGAAATGACGGTGGGAGATGTTCATCTGTGCGAGCAGTGTGGCGGCGATGTCGCTTTGAGAGATGAGCGTGTTGATGTCGCCGGTCTTTTTCAGGGCGCCGCCTACGATAAACAGGGGTATATGGAAAAATTCCGGATTGTCGTAGAACTGGTGGTAGGGATATCCGTGGTCGGCGAAAATGACGACAATCAGCTTGTCCCATGCTTCTGTTCGGCTCAGGCGGTCCAGGAACTGACCCAGACAGTGGTCGGTGTAGGCAAAGGCGTTGGGAATCTGCTCCCACAGGCGTGAATAAGGCACATCCCAGGGCTCGTGGGACGACATCGTCTGGAAGCCGACATACCAGGGATGCTGTTCTTTGGCCTTTTTCTCCGTAACGTAGGTAAAAAGACGTTCGAAGGCGATGCTGTCGTTGGCTCCCCAGCCGTCGCGCTCCTCTTCCTTGACATCAATGTCTTCTATGCCGAGAATTTTCTGGTAGCCGGCAGCGGAGAGATAGCGGCCCTTGTTCATGAAGTCGGGATTACCCCCGTAGAGGTAGCAGGTGGTGTAGCCGGCTTTTGTCAGCGTGGTGGGCAGCGCCGGAAGTCCCTTTCCCTGCTCCATGAGGGTGAGCACGGAGTCCTCCATCATCAGACTCACTGTGGGGAACGAGAGCTGTCCGGATACGACGCTCACCGTGCCCCGGTCGGTGCGGAAGGAGGTGGCGTAAGCCTTCGTGAAATTAAGTCCTCTGGCCATCCACCGGCAGACTTCCGGCGTGACGGTCTCCGGCTCTCCCGACATCTTTCCCGTGGCTTGGGCCTGCTCGCCGCCGAGCGACTCCACGAAGACGGCGCCCATACTTTCTATCTGAAGTGTGAGGATGTTGGGGCGGGTGGTGGTGAAAAGTGTGTCGGTGAGATCTTCGGTCTCAACGGGGAAAAGCGAGGTGCAGAGAGCTTTGGCCTCCTTCCGCTCCATCAGACGAAACTGTTCGGAGGCGGGCTGTCGGTAGAGCCACATGGAGTGTACCATATGGAGCACGGGGTTCACGGCAGCATGTGAAAGGAAGATGTTGTGGTGCACCGAGAAGTTTTTGTTGGCAATCTGCACTTTTCGGAAAGCCAATCCTTCGCCGATAATGCCGGTCAGGCCGAGCGCTAGGGGAAGCAGGCAAAGGACGGGAACAATGGCGAGAAGCCACTTGTTCTCCTTTTTCTGGACGCTTCTCTTTCCACCGGACGCCTTTCCGGGGGCAAAGGATTTCGGCGTCAGGAATACGGCAATAACTCCGGCCAGACAGGCGGCCAATACGGACAGGCCGATGCGGGACACCAGATAACTCATCGGTTCGCTGGATGACATCTCGCCGGGTTCGCTCATATAGGCAAAGATGGAGGCGTCCAGTTTGAACTTCCAGTGCTCATACATGATGAAATCGGCGCAGGTGATGCAGAGGGCCAGGAAAATGACGAGCCAAAGATACGGACCCAAGATGCGACGCATCGCCAATCTCGGCCACAGGCACGACAGCAGGGTCAGCACCACAGGCAAGAAGACGATGGCAGATACGATAACTGTGTCCATCGGCAGTCCGAGCAGCTCAGTCTTGATGACGTCCTTGACGGTGAAGAAGGCCAGGCTCCTGTTGTAGTAGAGAAAAGCCAGACGTCCGATGAGGGCCGTCGTCAGCAGGTAGCAGAAGAGCGTGATAAGATAAGTTGTCCGTTTCATTTTCTTCCAAAGTCTGCGGGGATTTCGCCCCATTCTTCTGTGGGCCATTTCAGCACCTGATTGGTTTGAGGGTGGCCTCTCAGCCAGGCTTCGGCCCGGGCCACCATGTCCAGAGCCTGTGCCGTTTCATCCGTGCGCTCCAGTGTGGTTTTCGCCTTGCGGTTGCGCACCCAGGCCATACCGCTCACGGAGTCGGAATAGACGGGCATCTTCAGTCCCTTTTGCTGCAGCAGGGCCAAGGCGTGCACGATGGCCAGAAATTCGCCGATATTATTGGTGCCTTTGATGGGCCCGAAATGGAATACGATGCGCCCTGAGGGCAGGTGCACACCCCGGTATTCCATTTTTCCGGGATTGCCGCTGCATGCAGCGTCAACGCAGAGGGCTTCTTTGATGTCCGACGGGCTCATCTCGCTATTCTTTTTATCTGGTTACATTCTTTCGGGCATTTCGATGCCGAGCAGCGACATGCCGTTTTTGAGGTTTTGTGCTACGGCCTTGGAGAGCTCTATGCGCAGGGCTCTGTTGGCGGCGTTCTCTTCATGCAGGATGCTGTAGTCGTGGTAGAACTGGTTGAACTCTTTGGCCAGCTCGTAGCAGTAGGTGGCAATGCACGAAGGATTGTAGTCGCCGGCAGCCTGCTCGATCACGGCGGGCAGATCGCCCAGATGCTGGATGAGCTCCGTCTCTTTGGTCGACAGGGTGGCCTGCGACAGATCGGCCGCAGAGAGTCCTTCCGACTTGCGCATGATGGAGCGGATGCGGGCGTAGGTGTATTGGATGAACGGGCCGGTGTTGCCGTTGAAGTCGATGCTTTCTTCGGGATTGAAGAGCATGTTCTTGCGTGCATCCACCTTCAGGATGAAGTATTTCAGCGCACCGAGTCCGACGATGCGTGCGATCTCCTGTGCCTCCTCTTCGGTGAGGCCTTCCAGGCGGTTCACCTTGTCGGCCGACATTTCCCTGGCGCCTTTAATCATGGCTTCGATCAAATCGTCGGCATCCACCACGGTGCCTTCGCGGGATTTCATCTTGCCGTTGGGCAACTCGACCATGCCGTAGGAGAAGTGTACCAGATCCTTGCCCCATTTGAAGCCGAGCTTGTCCAACAGGATGCTGAGCACCTGGAAGTGGTAGTTCTGCTCGTTGCCCACCACATAGATCATCTGGTCGATGGGGTAGTCCTGAAAACGCAACTTGGCCGTGCCGATGTCCTGAGTCATGTATACGGAGGTGCCGTCGGAGCGGAGCAGCAGCTTCTCGTCCAATCCCTCTTTCGTGAGATTGGCCCACACGGAGCCGTCTTCTCTGCGATAGAAGAGGCCTTTAGCCAAACCTTCTTCCACCTTCTCTTTGCCTTCGAGGTAGGTCTGGCTTTCGTAGTAGATCTTGTCGAAGGAGACGCCCAAAGCCTTATAGGTTTCGTCGAAGCCGGCATACACCCATTCGTTCATCTTTTTCCAGAGTGCACGCACTTCGGGGTCGTTCTGCTCCCATTTCACCAGCATCTCGTGGGCCTCTTTGATGAGGGGCGCCTCCTGCTTGGCCGTTTCTTCGTCCATGCCCTGACTCATGAGCTGCTTCACCTCTTCGCGGTAGTGCTTGTCAAAGGCCACATAGTAGTCTCCGATGAGGTGGTCGCCTTTTTTGCCGGAGCTTTCGGGCGTTTCGCCGTTGCCCCATTTGAGCCAGGCGAGCATCGACTTGCAGATGTGAATGCCGCGGTCGTTGACGATGTTGGTCTTGACCACGCGGCGTCCGGCTGCCGTCATCACCTGTGCCAGCGCCCAGCCCAGAAGGTTGTTGCGCACGTGACCCAGATGCAGGGGCTTGTTGGTGTTGGGCGAAGAGTATTCGATCATCACTAGGGGTGCGTCGTCCGTGACGGGCTTGAAACCGTAGCGGCTGTCCTTGCTGATGTCTTCCAGAAATGCAATCCATGCGGCGGGAGCTACGGAGAGGTTGAGGAAACCCTTAACCACGTTGTAGCCGCTCACCAGTGCGGCGCAGTTTTCTTTAAGCCAGGAGCCGATTTCCTCACCCACTTGCTCGGGTGCTTTGCGTGCGGCTTTGACGAAAGGAAAGACCACCAGGGTCAGCTGTCCTTCAAATTCAGGACGCGTCTCCTGAAGTTGGACCATTTTCTCTGAGGCCTCCATGTTGTAGAGGGCCTGCACGGCAGCCTTGGCGGCATTTTTGATTTGTTCTTGTATGATCATGTTGGTTTAATTATTGCTGACATAAACGCCGGTGCCGTTGAAGCCTACGGCATATCGGTAGAGTGTGTGGCCGCCCTGTTCTGTGATCACGATGCCCTGACTGTTGAGGTCGTAAATTCGCTGGCAGGCGGCACAGGTGGCCTGTCCGTCTTTGAGGCTGACCTGCTTGGTGATGTGGCTGTTGGTGTAGCAGTTGGGGCAAATGCCGTCGAAGCAGATGACGGTGGGTATGTCTGCTCCCATTTCTGCGAGATTGGGGAGGCCGATGATGAGGGCCCCTCCGATGCCCAGCACAACGCTGGTGTAGTTTTGTATGGCGGTCGGGTTGATCCAATCGGGATCGTTGCCGTGGTTGTCCCGCACGCGGAAGCGTTGTTGCGGATCTATCGGGCGGTCAATGATGCAAAATTCGCCCATGCCGGTGCAGGCCCGCTGCAACGAGGGGCATGCGGACACGGGGGAATAGTTGAATCGGGCCGTGTAGCCGGAGTATTTGGTCTGCACGTCTTCAACGCCGTTGCATGCGGCCAGGGCGGCAGTGAGTAAGATGACGATCAGTTTTTTCATGAGAGCAATGCCTCAACGGCGGCGTCCACGCGTTCGAAATGGAATTTCTCCAGCGTTTGGTCCATGAGGGCTTTGATTTCCTGGTTACACAAATTGCCGATGCTGCCTTCGTGGGTGTGGTGCACCTCCTTGCAGGGGGTGAACTTGCCGGCTTCGATGTCCAGTCCGACCTTCTTGTAGGCGTCGCGGAAGGGCATGCCTTCTGCGGCCAGACGGTTCACCTCTTCCACGCTGAACATGAGGTCGTAGCGGGGATCTTCCAGGATGCGGTCGTTGACCTCCATCTTACGGATGATGTAGGTGGTCATCTCCAGCACGTCGCGCAGTTCGTCGAAGGCGGGCAGGAAGACTTCCTTGATGATCTGCAGGTCGCGGAAATAGCCGGAGGGCAGATTGTTCATGATCATCATGATTTGCTGGGGCAGAGCCTGAAGCTTGTTGCACTTGGCGCGCGTCAGTTCAAAGACGTCGGGGTTCTTCTTGTGGGGCATGATGCTCGATCCTGTGGTGCACTCTTTCGGCAGACGCACGAAGGCGAAGTTCTGCGAATTGAACAGGCAGGCATCAAAGGCCAGCTTGCTCACTGTGCCGGCGACGGAAGCCAGGGCGAAGGCCACGTTGCGCTCCGTCTTGCCGCGCCCCATCTGGGCATAGACCACGTTGTAGTCCATCGAGTCGAAGCCGAGCAGACGGGTGGTCATCGTGCGGTTGAGCGGGAAACTGCTGCCGTAGCCGGCGGCGGAGCCCAACGGGTTGCGGTTGGTCTGACGGTAGGCGGCTTCCACCATGACGAGGTCGTCCACCAGGCTCTCGGCATAGGCGCCGAACCACAGGCCGAAGCTGGAGGGCATGGCCACCTGCAGATGGGTGTAGCCCGGCATGAGCACGTTCTTATAGCGCTCGCTCTGCTCCTGCAGGGCGGTGAAGAGGGCGTGCACGTCCTCCACGATGTGGCGCAGCTGGCGACGTGTGAAGAGCTTCAGGTCCACCAGCACCTGATCGTTGCGGCTGCGTCCGCTGTGAATCTTTTTGCCCACATCGCCCAGGCGCTGCGTCAGCAGCAGCTCCACCTGCGAGTGGACGTCTTCCACGCCGTCCTCGATGGTGAAGGTCTTGTCGAGTGCGGTGCGGTAAATCTTTTTCAGCTCCGCAAGCAGCACCTTGAGCTCCTCTTTCTCCAGCAGGCCGATGCTCTCCAGCATGGTGATGTGGGCCATGCTGCCGAGCACATCGTCCTGTGCCAGATACAGATCCAGCTCGCGGTCGCGTCCTACGGTATAGCGGTCAATCTCTGCGTTGACCTCGAAATGCTTTTCCCAGAGGTTTGCCATTGTCGTTGTCTGTCTTATGGGTCAGTAAGGGATGGCGCACAGCATCTGCGCGATGGCGTCGGGAGCGGGCTTCAGCTTCGACTCCACCATCTTGCGGATGAAGAAGTTGAGCTCGGCGCCCACGGTCACGCGGAGCGCCGTCGTCGCGGCCGAAGGCAGCATCTGGATCCAGATGCAGGTCTCGACGGGTGCGCCGTTGACGGCCAGTTTGACGAGCTTCTGCTCCTCGCGCTCCACCACCTGAAGCGTCACGGTGCCCAGAGGGCCTGCCGGCATGGTGACGCTGTCCGTCGTGAACGTCATCTGGCGCACGGCATCGCGTATCTGCTGCAGCTTCTCCTCGTCGGGCATCTTGTCTGCCGGCACCCGTGCTTTCAGCTCTTCGACGAAGTTGGGGTCGTCCACCCGTTCCTGCATGCTTTGCAGATGGGTGAGGTCGCTCAGCTTTTCATATACCCTTTCTATCGGGGCATAGGCGGTGTGCACGCTGCTTACGTATTTTTCCATAGTCTGTCTCCTGTTTTTATGGGATCAGCCGTTCCAGTGGGCGGGATCTTTGCGCCACTCGTTGAGCAGAGCCACGTCGCCCTGCTTGATGTAGCCGCTCTGGAGCGCCTGCTCCACCACTGCCTCGTAGTTGGTCAGCGTCACCAGTTTCACCTGAGCCTTCTTGAAGGCGTCTTCCGCCACCTTGAAGCCGTAGGTGTAGCTGGCCACCATGCCGATGACGTCGCAGGCGTTGTTGCGGATGGACTCCACTGCTTTGAGGCTGCTGCCGCCGGTGGAGATCAGATCCTCCACTACGACCACCTTCATGCCGGGCTTCAGCTCGCCTTCGATGAGGTTCTCCAGGCCATGATCTTTGGGTTTGGAACGCACGTAGGCAAAGGGTAGGTTGAGCACGTCGGCAACGAGAGCGCCTTGGGGAATGGCGCCGGTGGCTACGCCGGCGATGGCTTCAACTTCGGGGAACTGCTCCATGATGATGCGGGCAATCTCCAGCTTGACGAAGCTTCTCAGCTCGGGGTAGGAGAGCGTCTTGCGGTTGTCGCAGTAGAAGGGTGATTTCCAGCCGCTGGCCCAGGTGAAGGGATTGGCGGGCTGCAGCTTGATGGCTTTCACTTTGAGCAACTTGGTTGCAAATATCTTTTCGAGATTTTTCATATTCGTGATTGTTTTTTTTTTGAGGTTAAGCAAACAGGTCTAATGCAAATCGGGTGCCCTTGACGAACTCGGGGTCGATGTAGAGGTCGCCCTTCATCCTGACGGCCATCTGGCGGCAGATGGGCAGCCCGAGGCCGTCGCCCTTGGTGAGGTCATGTACCTCAAGGAAGGGCTTGAAGACGTCTTCGCGCTTCTCCTCGGGGATGGCTTCACCCGTGTTCGACACCAGGAACTGGTATTTGTGCGGGCTGCGCTTCTTGAAGTCGAGCCAGATCTTGCCGTCGGCGGGCGTATACTCCGCAGCGTTGGCCAGGAGATGCTTGAGGATGTGGGTGACGTATTCGCGGTTGATGTTGGCGTTCATCTTGGGCACGTTGAGCGTCAGGGTGACGCCGGGCTTCACGAGCCCGCGAACTTCATCCGCCAGAGCTTCGCAGAAGGGCAGTATCTGGGTGTCTTCCAGAAGCACTTCGTCTTCGGAGTTCTCCAGGTCGGAGAGCGTCTGGATGTGGTCGGAGAAGCTCAGCATGGCTTTCACTTCCGGCAGCGTGCCGTCCAGCTTGCGCAGCGTGGGCTCCAACTGGCTGGAGATGTTGCTGATGAACTTGGCCTTGAGGGCATTCGTCTCGTTGGCCAGACGGATGGTCTTCTTCTGCTTCTGCGTGATCACGACGAAGCGCAGCAGGATCACGGCGCCGAGAATCAGCACTGCAGCCAGCGCAGCCGCCAGGATGCACAGACCGATGATGATGATCCAGCGGGTGGACAGGGCGCTGTCTTTCTCCGCGATGGAGGCTTCGTGGTCGGCAATTTGCTTCTTGAGGGCGCCGATTTCGTCGGCTCTCTTGATGGCGCCGACGGAGTCCTTCCAGGCAATGTAGCTCGTGTAGGCCTGAGCCACCAGCTGGGCGTTGCCGCTGCGGCGTCCGTTGGCGATGAGGGTCTGGTAGACGTTGTCCACCTTGCCGTATTCCTTTTGGGCGGTCAGCTTGGCGGCCAGCTCCTTGAAGACGGCGTTGCCCTGAGCACTCTGTCCGAAACTGTAGTGGAAGATGGCGCGGTGGTAGAGGGCGTCGTTCACGAGCTCGTCACGCCCGGACTGGGCGGCCTGCTTCTCCATGTTTTCGAGCTGGTCCTCCACGCGGTCTTTCTTCCTCAGACCCATGTAGAGCTGCATGCGGCCTTTGGCGGCTTCGTAGCGAAGAGCGGCGCGTGTGGCTTTGTCCTTCTCGGCACCGATGGCCTGGTCCACTGTGTGCAGGAATTCGAAGGCCTCCTTGTAGGCGTTTTCTTTCTGGTAGATGGCAGTGGCTTTCATGCCGCACTCTACGGCCGGCTCAAGCTGCTTCTTGGCGGCGTAGTCGTCAAAGGCTTTGATATAGAGCAAACGGGCTCCGGCGGGATTGCCCTTGGCCTGTTCGGCCTCTGCGCGTTGGTGCAGACTGCTCTTCTCCTGGGCGCTGATGAAGGCGCTGCAGAGGAAGAGACAGAGCAGTAAAATCGAAAATTTCTTGTTCATTGCGCGTGCGTATTATGCGTTCTAGGGCGCAAAGATACGCTTTTTTTTCGGAATGGCCAAAAAATACGCGCTTTTTTGTGGCTATCGTGCCAGATATGTCTTGCCGCCGAGGATGTAGAAGCCTTTTGAGGGTTTGCCCGTCAGGCGTCGTCCTGCGAGGTCGTAAATGACGCCTTCGCTCTCGGGAGCGACAGCTTTCACTTCGTCCACACCCGTCGGGTCCGGCAGGTCTTCCTGCTGGGCCACATTGGGATTGCCTTTGTATTTCACGGCGGGGTCGAACGACAGATGAGGCGGCTGGTTGTAGCAGACGTTCTGCGTGATGACCTGGGCGCGATAGTTGAGGTCGTCCATCAGGTGGGGGATGCGGTAGGAGGATTCGTAGCTCGTGGCGCAGATGTTGAGCGAGCAGTCGGCCTCGTTCCATGTCACGATTTCTTCACGCCAGTCGCCCAGGATGTCGCCCAGGATGCAGGGGTTGTTTTTGGAATAGTTGTTGAGTTTGCCCCAAAGGTAGTTGCCGTTGTTGAACTTGTAGCGGTCAAAATATTTTCCCGTCGGATTCCAGTGCGCGATGATGCTCTTGTCGAAGAACTCGTCGTAGAGATCGCCGTCCCAGTAGACGCGGCAGTTGATGCCGGCGCCCGAGCTGCCGATGGCCCATGAGGAGGCGATTTCCTGCGCGGTCTGGCAGTCGAACATCGCCCCCGAAGCGCTATAGATGAACTGCGCGTGGGGCGAGGAGGAGTCGAAGTGGGCCGCCAGACCTCTGCCGGTGTCGCCTCCGGCCGTCACATGATGGATGAAATCGCCGGTTTTGGCGTCGCGCAGGTCGTAGCCGTAGGGGCTCTCTTCGTGCACCATGAAGACCTCCATGCCCTCTCTTTCGGGGATGAAATCGCCCAAATGGAGCGCGTCGCCGTGACCGAGACCCGTGCGGTAGAGCAGCGAGCCGTCGTCGTCCAGAGCGCCCGATCCGTAGATGATTTCCTGACGGCCGTCACCGTCGCAGTCGCCTACGGAGATCCAATGACAGCCTTCGCCCCAAAGGCCCTTGCCACTGGTGGTGTTGCGACTCACCCAGCGCTCCTTGAGCGTCGTGCCGTCGAAGTCGTAGGCGGCCACAAAGGCGCCGCTGTAGTAGCCTCGGGCGAAGATGGGCGAGGGATTGCCTTCGGGGCCGTCGAGCCAGGCGATGGCCGCCAGATAGCGTTCGGAGCGGTTCTGGTTGCTGTCGCCCCAGATGCTGGTGCTCACGTCGCCGTATTTCGTGTGGTAGGGGATGGTGCTGATCTCAGCGCCCGTCGCGCCGTTGAACACGGTGATGTATTCCGGTCCGGAGACTTGTTTGCCCCTGCTGTTGAGCCAGTTGGCATGAGGATCGTCGCTGCCCATGACGACGTATTTGCCCTCGCCGTCGATGGTGCCGGGGCCGGTCTTCATCATGAACTCGCCGTAGCCGTCGCCGTTGAAGTCCCAGGCGATGAACTGGATGGTGTGGGCGCTGGTGAAGAAGTTGTCGCCGGTGCGGATGCGCCAGAGCTGCGTGCCGTCGAGCTTGTAGCAGTCGAAGATGGCCTCCGAGGTGGTGCCGCTGGAGGCGGCGTCCTTCTCGTCGGAGGGCGACCACTTCAGGATGATTTCGTATTCGCCGTCGCCGTCCATATCGCAGAAGGCGGCGTCGTTGGGCGTATAAGTAGCGCCGTGGATGGAGTTGCCGGGCCGGTTGGTCTTGATGACCATCGTCTGGTTGTCCCAGGTCTTGCGGCTGATTTCGGTCTCAAGCAGCTGGCCGTAGGCGTTGTACACTTCCAGTTTGTAGAACGAGGAGGCGCCGCCGCCCGTGTCGCGGAAGTTGGTGCGGTTGATGATGTATTTGCCGCTGTTGAGCACGGTGGTCTGCTCTGCAGCGGTGCCGCGATAGAGTTTGTATTTCACGCCGTAGCCGTCGCTCTCGCGGTGTCGCCAGGACACCAGATTGCCCGTGCCCATGCCGGCGCCGGTGAGGCTCAGGGCCATCAGACCTCTGTTGAGGGGTCTGCCCTTGGGGTTGTAGGGTCCTTCCTTCACGTTGAAGCCCACTTTGAAGCTCAGCCTCTCTGCGTCGCCTTCGTAGATGACGACTGTGGCCGTCTGGTCGCTGTAGCTCACGTTGTAGGTGTAGCCCTCGAGGGTGTTGACGGTGAAGCGGTCGGGATGGGCGTAGAGACGGGTGCCGTATTCTGCGGTTTCACCGTTCTTCAGGTTCATCACGGCCTCGCTCAGGTCGTAGTCGAGGCGCGTCTCGTCGGGCTCTCCGGCGTTGACGAGTGTCGAGCAGCTCATGCTGCTGACGAAGTCCTTCACCAGGTAGATCTTTTCGTCCACAGTGCCTTCGACGACCACGTTGCGGAAGGCCATCGACTTGGAGAGGGTCTGCTCCTCGGTGTCCTGATCCTTGCCGTTGAGGTTATAAATATAAAGGTAGAGGTTGAAGATCTGGTCGGAGGGCATGAGGCCGCTGAGATCATACTCGTAGTGGCTGTAGCCGGTGGGGTTTCCTGCGGCGATTTTGTTGCGCAGGGGCGAAAGGCCGACGGCGAGTGTCTGGTCGTCGCCGGCATTGCCCACTTTGTAGTACACATCGAAGTTGCCGCCGTCGGTGCCGACTTTGGCGGCGTCAAAGCTGATGCGTTTGGGATAGAACGTATGTCCGCTGACGGGCGTCACGTAGAGGCGCACATAATGTCCCGTCGTTTTTTCCGTCACGCGGGTCGCAGGCGTGAAGGTGGTGAAGGCGGGCTCGTAGCTGACGGGCGTATAGCCTTCGGCGGCGTTGGAACCTGTCATGGTGGCGAGTTCGGCGATTTTTCGGCCCTTGGCGCCGTTGCCCGTGATGAAGCCTTTGAGGCTCTCTTCGCCGGTGATTTCGCAAGCGGCGATGTTGCTCTTGTCGCTCAGAGGCCATTTGACGTTGACGCTTTGCGCGAAGGCGGTCATGCAGGCGATACCTGCTGCCAGGGTGATGAGGGTTCTCTTCATGGTATTTCGTTATTATTCGGGCGCAAATGTACGACAATTATTCCGAACCTGCAAATTTCCTGCTGATTTTCTTCATTATGTTTGGAATATGAGGACGGAATTTGTCAAAAAATCGGATTTTGAAACACGTAGAAACGTACTGATTCTGGGACATCTAAGAACCTGATAATCAATATCAACTTGTTCGACAAACCCTCAGTCAGAGACCGTGCAGAGACCGCGCAGAGACCGCGCAGAGCCCGTGAAAGCGGGTTTGGATGTCAAGTTTTACGTACGTTTTGGCTGCTGGCTGACTTTACGAAGCAAAGTCCTTTGTCTGTGCTGATCGCTTTCGGGTGGCATACTTTTTACTAAAAATCCTGTCATCTGTGTTATTTTATGGTGCAAATATGTGAAATCTGCAGAAAATTAACTAACTTTGTCCTGTTATTACAACATCCTTTAAGAGAATTGTCTCATGATAGAGGCAAGAATTGCCCAACAGTCTATAAACAAAAAGAATAATGAATAAGAAAACCCTCTTCACAGCGCTGCTTTTCACGGCAGCCGTCCTGACCGCCAACGCCCATCTCATGTTCCGCATCAGCGGTAACGGGCTGGAAAAACCTTCGTACATCTTAGGCACGATACACGTGCTGTCCGGCGACCTGCTCGACAGCATCCCCGCCTTTCTGGAAGCCGAGAACCAATGTCAGCAGTTGTTCGTGGAGAGTGACGTTACCGACCAGCAAAACAGGCAGGAAAGGCAGGCTGCAGGCCAACAGCTGATGACACTGCCCGACGGCAAGACCATCGCCGACGTCCTGGGCGAAGAAAGAATGGCTATCCTGCAAGAAAGGATGAAGGAGACGTGTCACATCAATCTGGCCGATTCAGCAGCACAGAAATTCCTGTACTATCAGCCTCTCTGTTTTACATACGTGCTCAATATGATGGTGCAAGTTGAGGTCTATATGAAATATCCCGCCATGCGTAACGGCAACATGATGGATGTAGCCTGTATGAAAAGAGCCAAAGCCCGCGGATGGAAAGTCGGCAATCTCGACCAGATAAAAACGTCTGAAGAACTGGGAAAAATCAAGGAGACAATAGCGCCCATCGACGAGCAGGTCGATACGCTCATGGCGCTCCTCAACAACTTCGACGAGCGCAGACAGAATATACTGAATAAATTTGAAGGGATGCATAATATGGGCAACTATTGGTCTGCGGGCGACTACGAAAGTTTTGAGCGTCTCGTTCTGCCCGATAACGAAGCCAGCCCCGCCATCTTTGCCGAGCGCAACAAGAAGTGGATGCCTATCATCATAGAAGCCGTGAAGAAAATGCCTACGCTTTTTGCCTTCGGTGCCGGTCACCTGACAGGTCCGGAAGGTGTCGTCCGGATGCTCCGCGACGCAGGATATACCGTGGAGCAGGTGAAGCAGTAACGAATATAATTTATCGGGCAGTTTTTCTTATTCGTTTTTTTTCTCACATATAATTTTTGCCATTTCGTTAAGGGAAAGGCATTGATTACGACTGATTGTAATCCGCTCATTATGATGCTCCCAAGGGGCAAGGATTAGCAGTTGACCTCGTGCACAGGCTTCCATTCGCGCTCCACCAGGTTTCGCTAAATCTGAAAAACCATTCTCCTGAATGTAAATTAAGGGGAAACCTTTTTCGAAAGCAGCCCTCATCACGTTCTTTTCTCCTTTTGAGATAGAAGGCGAAACGAGTACTGCTCCTTTATTGGCTGATTCCAAAAATTGGTGAATCTTTGCCTCTATCTCTGCATCTGTCAGCCTTCTGGAACATTGCACCTGCAAGAGTGTTGGACGCTGAAGCAGGAAGATATTGCCAAGAGCAGAGAAGGTCTGTCCTGCAATTTCTACACCTCGCTTAACTCTGAACAGGTCAGGATGTTCGCGCTTCATCAACAAGCGTCGCGGGTTGTCAGCAAGATACTTGAACCAAGTGTCAAGCTGCCCCGAGCGCAGTAGCAAGCGGTCATTATAGCCGCGAGCGAAGAGCATGCCGTGAGTACGGTCTTCACCTCGGCGGTCTCGAGTTTTTGCCTGGGTTTCTGTTTGTTGCGTTGTCAACGCAACATACGCCACAGGAGGCAAGCCAAGCACCAGCTCCCGATAGTGGCGATTACAGCTCTGCTTGAAGCCACGAAGAGCCATCCCCAATGGCTGCTCCATTTTCTCTCTCACGAAAAGAATGCCATGCAGATGGTCAGGCATCATCTGAAGGGCAAGCACCTCCACCTCAGGATGGTGCGACGTTGTTGCCCACCATTCGTCAGCAACATGTTGCCCTAATGCTGAGAGCTCCATGCGAGGTTCATCATGGCTGCCTGCTTCTGCATCGCTTCTGCCTATAACCTTACCAAAGAGAGGCCTACGCCCTTCTGTCACCATCGTTATCATGTAGATTTGACGATTGGTGTAATCGTGGTCCACGCATCGGCGAAGCATAGAGGCTTTTTTCTCGCCTGCGAAAGCTTTACGGGCTTCAAAGGTATCTTTGTTCATGGTATAAAAAACGACCCGCACATTTGAGCATCGTTGAGAGGCTTGGCGGGTTCTGGTAGCGCAAAGGTAATGCCTTTTATTGAAATTATACAAATATTTCCTACCCATTCTATAATGAGTAGGAATTTTTTTGTACCTTCGCATGGCGAAAAGGAGTGAAACTATAACCTGCCCCGGTGTTCCATAGGGATAGTCTCCTGTGTCACATAGTTTGAAACTAAACAACCAAAGGTATGAAACGATATTTTCTGATGATTCTTATGATTGCTGTGAGTGTCTGCGGATGGGCGCAGTCGCAGCCTCAGTCGCAGGATAATCTTGTGGACAGGGTGAGCCGCGTTGTCGGAGTGCGGCTGCCTGACGGATATGAGGCGAAGGTGAAGGAGTTTGTTACGAAAAGTAAGGTATTGGAGGGAATCGGAGGAGAGTTTACGGAAACGTGGATTGCCGGTCAGATGAAGACATCGTGGGGTATAGACAAGGGGAACCAGCTGCTGTTTGTATGGGATGCCGTTTATGAGCAGATTACGAAAAAGAACTTCTACGATGGCGAGGACGGCAACAAAAAGCGCCTCGATGAGTTTGAGAAGGTGATGGACAATATCGAAGCCTGCGGAAAGAAGTTTAAGGAAGATTACACAGCCCATATGAAACAAAGGTCGGCGGAAGCAGATAGAAGGTCGGCAGAGGCAGTTAGAGAAATCATAAAAAATACTTATGATATATTGAAACAGTTAACAGAGTACCATCGGTTATATAAAAAGGATCCATCTACCGCTATGCCGAATGAAATAAGCCAGATGAAGAACTCTGCTATAGAAATCATTGAAATCTGCCAAAAATATAACATCGACTACAAGGCCGAACTGCGGAAGGAGCTGGGCGACGACAGGAAGGTTGCGGAACTCCTGAAGTTCTACGGAGTGGAGTGATTTTCAAAGGGGAGTGAGAGGGAAAATGTGAATCTCTCCTCTGCAATCCCCGATAAACAGGGCATTTGACTTTTATCAACTTTATTTTATCTCGTTTGTGCCACTTTAGGAATTACACCAGCTGCTATGTTGGGATATTAACATACCACAGAGATAGGCATCCTGCAAATATTTCCTACCCATTCTATAATGAGTAGGAATTTTTTTGTACCTTCGCTGATAATCTTAATCCTACTTGAAGCATGACGACTTACACCGTATTTAAGGAATATATCTGGCTGGTGAATACAATTTACTATGCCAAGGCAATTACTTTTGCTGAAATCAATAAACTATGGGTGCAGACGGAGATTAGCGGAGGCGTTCCGTTTTCGCGTACTACGTTCCACAGGCATAAGATTGCGATAGAAGAGATTTTCGGACTCTATATCGAGTGCGATAAGAGGAACGGAAATAAGTATTCCATCGGCAACAATAAGGTGCTAAGCGAGGACTCTGTGCAGAAATGGATGCTGTCAACTCTTAGCGTCAGTAATATGCTTGGAGAAAGCCAGAGCCTGCGCGATCGCATTCTCCTTGAGAATATCCCTTCCGGCGGTGAGCATCTGCAAATGATTATCAATGCGATGAAGAAGGGCAAACGAATCGCAATCAGCTACAAGCGATATACTAGTCCTAACGCTAATAGTCTCGTCTTGGAACCTTACTGCGTGAAACTTTTCCGCCAGAGGTGGTATGTGTTAGGAAAACTTTCGAACGGCTATATCTCCGTTTTCTCGTTAGACAGAATCCTGAACATCGAACAGACTGATGAGAAGTACAGGATTCCTGATGACTTTGATGCTTCGGAGTATTTCAAGGAGAGTTTCGGAGTTCTGATAGATAGGACTCTCCCTGCCGAACGGGTGGTCATCAGAGCTTACGGATATGAACCTTATTATCTGCGCGACTTGCCTTTGCACCACTCCCAGCACGAGATAAATACCACGGACGAATACACCGACTTCGAACTCCGTCTGAAACTGACGTCCGACTTCAAGTCGAAACTTCTCTCCAGAGGCGAGTGGATAGAGGTTCTGGAACCAAAATCGTTAGCCAACGACCTTGTTGAGATGTTTAGGAATTCGATAAAAAGATATGAATGATGGTTAACGGTTAATGGTTA
>JAEEGI010008807.1_pt1 | contig 22220 bp, 9 predicted proteins | sample 8958751 | NCBI WGS metagenome assembly JAEEGI01 (sample SAMN16246545, study PRJNA631951) | gut metagenome | biome: gut microbiome; feature: rumen; material: KS-attached | host: Bos | place: Iran: Karaj | collected 2018-10 | reverse complement strand
TAGATTAAAATTAAAAAATTATTTATTTTTTTATTTAATATAGGGATTGATTAATAAAAAATTGATTAAAACATTTATTCTATAGCATTAAAGACTATTTTTATTATTTATTATAGTATTTTTTAATTATTTTAATAAATGAAAATGATATTATTCTATTTCTGTATTTTTAACTACGTCAAAATGATAAAAATACATGTTTTTTATAAAAAAGTGAAATTCATCACTTTAAATGAATATATTAAAAGCCTAGAAGGATTACTTTTATCTAATTATATGGAAAACAATGAAAAAAACATTCATGAAATTTTATTTTGCATTCAAAAACTAAACAAAAAAAGATATATACGTAATAAAAGAATAATAGATTTTTGGCATTATCTTGACAATAATTTGGTTGTTTATGAAAATACAGCACCAGATGATTTACCAACAAAAAATCATGCATTCGTAGTTTTAGGAAATCAATTAAATGATAATGGAACTTTAAGTGATGAAGGTATAGGAAGATGTGATGTTGCATATAAAAGTGCAATTAAATATCCTAATTCTATGATTTATGTGACAGGAGGAGGAACTAGTAAATATAATAAGTCCGTAACTGAAGGAGAGCAAATGTATCAATATTTAGTTAATGTTAAAAAATTAAATCCAAAAAGAATAATCAAAGAAATAAGGGCTATGAACACTATTGAAAATACAAAAAATACATTTCAAATATTAAAAAAAGATAATATTAAAAGTATAACAATAATTACTAGTGAATATCATGTAAAAAGAGCAACACTTTTATTTTATGTAGAATCTCTGTTAAATGATTATCCAATTTCTATTATTAAAAATGTTGGTTATCATTCTGGAAAAACTGAAAGGAAATATTTGGAAATATCTAATCTTGCTTTATTATTGAAAGTTCAATTTAAAGATGAAAAAAATATTCAAAATGACAAGTTCTTTTTGTATAAGATAAAAAAAACTAAATAAGAATAATGAAATGAAATAATTTTTTATATTTTATTTTGACATTAATTTCCTTTCATTTTTTTAAAATGAAATATTAAATTTGTTATGTTAAAACTATTGTAAGTTAAGAATCAAAACATTTTAAATTTTGTAAAGACATTATAATTACATTTAAGATAATTTGAGAAACATAAAGGAATATAAAAATAATAGTTGATTGGGGAATTAATATAAAGAAAAAAATATTGAACAAAAACAATTAAAGAAAATAAAATAAATGTCCAAAAATTAAAACCTGGTTGAAAAAGCAATGATTATAAATTAATTACTAATAATTATTGTGATAATATTCTTCAACACTTTTTATTATTCTTTCAAAAAGAAAAATTTTATTTACTAAATTATTTTTTAATCTATGAATATGAAAATATAGATATTTATAATAGCGTAAAAATATTTAATTTTCTACCCCTTTCCTTTATAATAAGTTGGATTTTTCATTTATAACTAAAGTTTTTAATTAAATATTTTGGAACATCAAAAAATAAAATATCTTGCATATTTTTGATTTTTAAATGTTCCAAATTATAAAGGCATCTGATTTGTTACTTAAAGTTTCAAATTTATCATTAGGTTTTTATTTTTTAAATATTATGTTTTCTTTCATTGATATCAATATTTATTTTTGATTAAAAATGAAAATCAATTTTTTACTCTTCTTTTTTTTCAATTGATATTAAATTTCATGTTTAATATTTTCTAATCTATATTCAGAAACTGTACTTTTAATAAAAATTATATGAATATAAAGAATATTGACAAGTCCAATAATATCATAGAATAATATAATATGATTAAATGAAATTTTAAGGATAAATAATTAAGAATTTAGAAACAGGTTTATTGAACATTATTCTTAAGAGTAATTATACTTATTAAATAAATGATAAAAAAGAATATAAAATTATTTAATCTTTATTATTATATTGAAGGTTTTTGTTCATATCTGTTACCCTAAAAAAGATGAAGATTTTTTATGCTTATATATATTATGAAATTATCTATAAAAATATTTTAATATTCAGAATCTTACATATTTATTTGAAAAAATTTACTCTGTATATATTTTAATTAATAATAATGAAAAAAATACATTGCTTATAAAACAATTACAAATGTTGAAAGACATTTTTTATATTTATTGGTTTTGAATTGTCTATCCCTGAAGATATGTATAATAATAAATCTGAATTAAATCAATAAAATTGAAAATAATGAATTATCATAATTAGAGAATAATTCGTTATTTTAATTTTATTTCCTGATATTAATTTATGAAAAATTAAAATATAAAAAACTTCATATTACTAAATGAACCTATGAAAAATAGAAAATTAAAAATTTTATTTTATCAAAAAGTAATTTATATTTGACAACAAAATGTAAAATATATATTTATTTCATAAAGATTAGTATATATTATTAAAAATAATTCAAAGAATTTTAATGATTTATAAATTCAATTTATTTCATAAAAATATATTTTTATAAATTTTATCTGTGTTTTTTTAAAGAATAATAATTAATTATTCCTAACAATTCAAATCAATTTCATAAAAATTTGAAGATTAAATTATAATTAAAAAGAATAAAGTATTTATAAATAATTTCTTACTAGAAATAAAATAATCATGATTAACTTGAGATGAAAAAGCTCTATCTAATTCAACAATTAATTTATCAATAGGGGCATTTTTAATAAATCCAGTTCCTTGAATTTCAAAATCTTCAGAATAAAATTCATTAAATTGCTTTTCTAATATTTTTTTTCTTTCAATTATAGTATCGTTTTCTTTATTCTTAGAAATAATAGAAATATTTTTTGAAGCAAAAACATAATGTTCATCATTACTTTTCTGGATATATCCTTTAGAAGCAGCATCAACCATTAAACTAATCCCAGGAAAACTAGAATATCTCAATGTTAATTGATTAAATAAATTTTTATCAATCCATTTCAAACAATCATTATCATTTGAATAAGTACAACTTTTAGGTATAACTAAATCAGCAATAGGATTTTCACTGATAATATCATATAAACCACTTTCTTTGCATCTATAATCTAATTCATTTCCACATTTTGTCATTAAATTATTTCTACAAGTATCTTTATCATTTTTTCCACCTGATGAAAATTGAGCAATACAACCTGCATATATATGTGCTTGTATTGAACTTAAACTTGTTCCATTATAATATATATCATAATATTTGTTATTTAATGAATCTTCTACTATTGCACAGATAAATGAACTTCCATTAATATAATTTAAAAGAATTTCAATTTCTGTAAAAGAATAATCTGGATATGGAGCACCATTTAAATTTATTTTTCTTTTTATTTCGAAAAATCTGATTATATCATCAAAATATTCATTTCCTATTTTAATATTATTACTTGATAATTTTGATATATCGATTATTTCAAAATCTTTAGTTTTTGAAATTTTAATTGTAAATTCACCTTCAATATTTTCAAAAGAAGAAGGATGATTTTCAAAATGATATAATAATAAAGATAATTTATCCTCATATATTTCATCATTTCTTATACTTGATATAACTGCTCTTATTATTCCAGGATATGGCTTATAACTAATTCCATTATCTTCTTCAATTTTTTTTATTATTTCTTCAATATCTGGTATCATTAAATTTGAAGTTTTAGCAATATTAATAAATTCTTCCAAACCCGTAGGAAGATTAAAATTTGGTTTTTCTTTTTTATTTATAACTTTTCTAGTTTTACCCAAGCCTAATCCATTGTATAATAAATAATTATTAAGAGTTCTTCCGTCATTTCTTATTTTATTTCCATTATTAATTCCAACTGTTTCCCCTTTTCTAATTGTTATTGAAGGATCATCAATTTTTTTTGAACTTATTCCTGCATTTAAATTTACTTCTTTTGTATTGATACAATCATTCATTGATGATATTTCAATTTGAGCTTCTAAAGTTTTTCTATGTAAAATATTATTGAAATTTTGTTTACAAATACAAAAGTCTTTAAATGAATTTATAATTGTTTGAGATTCATTTACTGTGTATTTAAATCCTTTTATAAAATTAGTCTCTAGATCTCTTTCAAAAAAATCATCAAAAGTTGAATTTTTATTTTTCATTGTAAAAATAGAAATTGAAAATAAAAAACTTTTTCTTTGTTCTAATATATTAATCATTTCTGCCGCAAATATTGCTGTACATTTATTCATTATATTTTGAGCATTTAAAATTGAATTTATATCATTAGTTATAAATTTCATCATATATTCATCTTCTTTTGAATTATATGATAAATCATTTGCTACTGTTTTTAAACAACTTAAACCTAATTGATATCTTTTTGAATATAAAGTCAAATAATGAGATAATGATCTGTGTTGAAATCGAAAATAATTAATTCCTTCATTTCCAACTTCTTTATTCATTAAAGTATTATATTTGTCAAAATTAAAAATTGATGTATTTTCTGTTAAATTATCATCAATTGATTGATATAATATTTCTTGTTCAAAGTATGGAAAATAGCCAATAATATGTTCTAAATTTTTTATGACTTGATAAGCCTCATTATATATTTCTGAATCTTTTGTTAACAATAAATTGAATATTGGAGATAATGATGGAAATTCTTTAGGTAATCCTAAAGAGTTTGCATCTAAAAAAATATTATTTGTTACTCCTGGTATATCTAATTGTTTTCTACAAAGAATATTTTTTATTAAAAATAAAATAAAAAATTTCAATTGAATTTTCATATTTATTTATTAAAGATTCTCATTTATTTAAATAAAATAAAAAATGTTTTAAATGAAATGATTAATTAATCCAAATATTTTTCAAAAAAAAATGTTTCAATAAAAATTTGTGAACATTTTATTGATATAAAAGAGAATTGAAATGAACTTTTTATTTATTTAAAATAAATAAAATAATTAAAAATATGATAAAATCATAAATCTATTCATTAAATTTCAAATAAAATAAATATTTTTTTTATTTTTTCCTATCTATCATTTGAAATTTATGAAATTCCATTTTAAAATACTTTATAAATGTTTTATATATTCAATGAATTTTTTGGTTAAAATTTAATTTTTGTATTATCATTTTAATCGGAATAACTAAATAATATACTAATTAAATAATTATTATCAATTGTTATGAATAATATATTTTCTTTCTTTAAATAAATATTATTGGAAACTGAATAACTTAATAATTCTTCAATTAATAAACAATATCATTTATAAATATAATTTTTTATTTGATTTTTTCAATTCATTTATACAAAAAATCCATATCATTAATATTGATATAACATTTTTTTTATTCTAAAACTTTTCTTTTTCTTTTTTTTAATTTAAATTCCTGAACAAATTTCTTTTACCTTTGTTTTTTCTTTTTTTAATAAAACATTTTTTTCTTTAAAAATTATTTTATTTTAAATGAATTTATATATTGAATTAAATCATATATTTTACATTATAAAATAAATCCCATTTAAATTAATTTGTTTTATATGAAATTCAAAAAAATAAAATAAAATTAAATTTAAATAAATATTAAATTTTAATTATTTGAATACTTCCATTTTCTCTTCTCAAAATTAACTCATGTTCTTTTCCTCTAACAATTTCAAAACTAACATTTTCAATAATATCATCTTTATTATTAACTCTAATAACATTATATTTATATTGTTTATATTCTTTATTAGAAAGTAAATTACTAAAAAAATTAGTTAATCCAATTTTAAAGCATTTAACTAAACCTTCATTAGAACAATAACTAACAATAATATTACCAGTATGATCAAAAATTAAAGCAGAAATTTCATTTTTATGAGCAGTAACGTTTTTCCATAATTCACCAGTTCCAACATCATATATATATATTTTACCATCATTACTTCCAATTGCTAATTTATATGAATCATGATGATATGCTACCATAGGATAATTCATTAATAATTTTGATAAAACTCTTTTTGAATTTTCTTTACATGTGTTTTTTATTTCTTTATTTTTTGGATTCATTGTTTTCATTATTATTGTTATTACTGTTGGTAAAAATGTAACTAATCTATAACTTTTTTCACGGAATAATATAAATAATATTTCTATTAAATATGAACAATATATATAATCTTCATTCTTTTTATTTTGAAATTCATCTTTTATTACTTTTATTATTGAACTTAATTTATTTTTTGAAAATTGAAGTAGTAATTTTGCTAAAATTAATTTTAAAAATAATGGATTTTCTTCACTTTTTAATACTGAATAATTTCCCATTTCAAATTTTTTAAACGGTGAATCTAAATTAATTGGAACATTTGATGTAGTGTAATATTGAATTAAAAATAAGGCATAATTATTTATATTATCTGAATAAATATTTTCTAAAATATCTTTTGTTTTCCCTAATAAATCTGCTACATTTCTACAAAAAGAAATTTTTAAATTTTTTTCATTAATTATTTTAAACACTGTTATTACTAATAAATGAGTTATTTTTTTTATTATATTATCAGGTAATTGATCATGAGTATTTGAATTTGAACTTAATGCAACATGATTATATAATATTAAAAATGTTATTAGACTTAATTCAAATTCTGAAAGAAAATCTAATTTATTTCCAAAATCTAAATTTGAATCTTTTGTTAATTTTGAAAAATTACTATAAATTCTTTCATCATCAAATTTCATATTAAAAATATATTTATAAATTTGGTTCAAATAGAGCATTATATTATTCATAATGACTTTAAATTCCATTTTTGTATTTATATCATATCTATCTTTAGTTGAAATATGAAATTGAAATTGTAAATAATCATATAATAATAAATCCTTATTTGTTGAAGTTAAATCATCATTATCTTCATACATAAAATTATGAAACATATTTAAATTTGAATATTTAATTTGAGTTTTAATAGTTAAAGTTTTCATTATTTTTTTTTCTATATCAATAAAATCACATAATCTTTTATTATCAACATATCCTAATAAAGCAATTAAACTTCCAAATAAACCAATATGCATATGATGACTTAAATTTGTACTTATTTGATAATTTTTTAAATTTACTAAATAACCTTGTTGATTTTCAATTAACATATTTTTATCTAAAAATAAACTTTTTTGTTGATTTGTCTTATTTGAATTTTTTTTTTCTTTAGTTTTAGTAATAATATATTCTTTAAAAAAATTAAAATGTTCATTAAATTTTGTATTCAAATAAACATTTTTTCTTTCTTCTTTTAATATAATTGAACAAGTTGAATCAACTCCAATTAAAATAGGATAAAAATCTAAAATTGGTTGAAATAATTTATACATAGTATTTAAAGTATAATCTAAATCAATGTTAAAATTCCAAATATGAAACAAAGAAATGAAATTATAATAATTATTTCTAAATACAGAATTCGAAATATTTTGTTGTTGTCTAACTTTATTTTCAATATAATTAAAATAATCTTCATAATTTAAGGTAAAATTTTGACAATATTGTTCACCATAATACATATAATTATTACAAATTCCATCTTCAGAACTTTTATATTTATCTTGTAAAATATTAAACAATTGTGGATTATTTAAAACATTCATAATTTTAATTTTTTGTAAAATCTCATTTTCATTTTTATTTATTATTCCTATAATTTTATCTATAATATGCATTTCAATTGATCTCATAAAAGTAGCTTCAAATTGGCTACTACTTATAAATAATTTTTGTCTTTTACTCATTGCAATTTCAAATAATTTTTTAGCAAATAATTTTTTTTCTTGTGGATCACTTATAGATTTTTTAATAAAAGACACAGAAATTTGATTTTCATCTTTTTTATTTTCAACATTTATTTTATATTTTTCATAAGGGTCACTTTTTTTTCTTTTTACATCTGAATCATATTTTAAGTCATCTTCAGTATTATAAGAAACTAAATTTTTTACTTTATCACTTTTTTCAAAATATAAAGATAATTTTTCTTCTACTCTTAACATATCATAAATTTTATTTAAATCAGATATATAGCGATCACAAGTCCTTGAAGCATAAGAAGAAACTTTAATTGAATTATTACTCAAATAAAAAATTAAAGTTTTTTGATAACTTATATGATAAACTGCTTGAATTTTTAAATTTGTTGAAGCTTGATTAAATCTATAAATTGAAGCAAAATTATCCATTCTTACAACAATTGCTTCATTATTTTCAAATATTAAAGAAATTAAAGATTTATTTTTCCTTTTTTGTTCATCTGGAATATAATATGAAAAATCATGATCTAACAAAACAACAGGTAAAACTCTTATTAATTTACTAAAACTTTTTATATTATAACTAGGAATTAAAGTTAATAAATTTATTTTTTCTGATAATTTATTAATAGAATTTTTCCTTAATTTATTTATATAACTAAAATTAAATTGATTAGTAATATTTTCATCAAGAGAATTTTTCCTATGATAACTTTGATTTTTTTTCATAATATTATCCATATTATCATTGTCAATAACATCAGCTCTTGTTGCAGTATAAATAGCGGCTTCAATTTTTTGATTAGATATATCAGTAAAACTAACCATTCCATCTAAACTTGAAGTAATTAAAATTCTATTTTCATATATTGAAAAAGTTTCTATTGGAGAAGTATGATAATCTAAAAATATTACTGGATTTAACTTTAGAGAATCTGAAAAAAATATATCTATTATTGCTACTTTACCTGTATCTGTTCCTATTATATAATATATTGATTTATTTTCTGAATAAGAATAAATTAAACTTGATGTAATTTCGAAATTATATTTAGTCTTTTGAGGTAAAATATTTGAATTTATCATATCCATATCGCTATTTTCTTTTTTTTCAGGAGCTATATTATTGTCTTTATTTTCCATTTTATTTTCATCATTTTTTTCATTGTCTTTTGCTGGATCTGAATTTTTTTCTATTTGAGGTGATAATTGATTTAATATATCTTTTACATATGAAGGGAAATTTACATTTAAATAATTTGTAAAATATATTTTTTTATCTTCTTGATTAAATATTTCTTTCAAATCTATTGTTTTATCAACATATTTTTCATTATTATTATTAACTCTTCTAAAATCAAAAACTTGAATTGTATCTTCTGTATATCCTATTAAAACATTATTTGTAGTTAAATAATTCATATCTAAAAACTCATCTTCAACCATTAACATTAATTTTTGTTTAGTTTTTATTTCTCTTAATTTTTTATCATAAGTAAACAATTCACATGATAAATCTTTATAAATAACAATTAAATTTTCTTCTTTTTTAATGAAAAGTTTATTAACATAAATAATAGGAAATTTACTTTGAGTTAAATAAGAAGATATTTCTGTTAATTCTTCAATAGAATCTAAAAAACAAACTTTAATAATATTATTCATATTATAAAATAAAAATTCATCATTTGAAAAAATACAACTTTTAGTATCTTCATTGAAAAATTTATTTAATTCAAACATTTGTTTAACAATTCTAATTCTTGTATCTTCATAATTTAATCCTAAAGGTTCAATTAAATTTAATTTTTCTGCACATAAAAAAAAAGTTTCTTCATTTGAACTTCTTAAAAAAAAACAATTTTCTTTTATTTGATAAACATTTTTTACTTCAAAAGAATGAAACTCATTTTTTTCTTCATCTTCTGTTCTATTTAAAAATTTCATTTGTTCTTCTTTAAATACAATATGACTAAATGAATCATATAACATTGCTTTTCTTTTAAAAATAAATAAAATAAATCTTTTTAAAATTGAAGTTATTAAAAGAATTTGATCATTACTTATTAAAGAAATATTTATTTTATTTACACATAAACCATCTTCTAAATTAAAATAATATATTATGAAATTTGATGATATAATTATTAAAGTTTTTTGAGTATTTTGATTTGTTAATATTTGATTTGAGGAATCCATTATAAACATATTTAATATTTCTTCTCTTTCTTGCATATTTGTTAGAATTAAGTATTTCTTTTCATAATAAGATACTTTATTTATTTGGTCTTCTTCTTTTTTAAATGTTAAAATTTCATTTGAATTAGTTATGACAAAAAGATAATCTTCAAATATTTTTGTTTTTTTACATGAAAATTTCAAATCTGCATTTGGTATTGTAAAACCTAATTGACTTTTGAAACTCATTTTACTTATTTTAATATAATAAAAAAATAAATAAAAGAAAAAATAACATATAAATATTTTATTTTACGTAAGTAAAAAATATTAAATTAAATCAAAATAAAAAATTTAGTCAAAAAAAAAAAAATTAACTAAATTTTTTTATATATAATTAAATTAAGTTTAAAAAAATTAAAAAAAAACAAAATTTTACTTTAAGTAAAATTATGCCAAGATATCCAAAAGAAATAGAATACTCATCAAAATATTCTGATGATTTTTATGAATATAGACACGTAATTCTTCCAGAAGATATATATAAAACATTAGGTAAAGAAAGAAAACTTCTTACTGAAACAGAATGGAGAAATTTAGGGATAAAACAATCAAATGGATGGGAACATTATTTAATTTATGAAAATGAACCTCATATTTTACTTTTTAGAAGACCTAAAGCATATGATGTTAAAACTGGGAAATATCCTGATGATATTTTTGATAAAATGAAAAAGTATGAAGCTGAAAAAATGAAAAATCTGAATATTGTTGGGAAAAATAATGATTTATTTTGAAATCTTTTATTTTTATATTTTTGTATATAGTTTATAAATTTTTTATTTATTTTTCTTTTACATTTCCTAAAGAAATGGTTTTTAAGTAAATTTTAATACAATATTTTTTTTGGTGATTTATTTTTTAATGTTATATTAAATAACATATTTAGTTTGTTATTTTTTGTATATTTTTTACAAAATTTTTTTTTAAATATTTTTTTCTCAGTTTCGCCTTTTCAAATCATTTAACTTGTGATAATTTTCCAAGTAAATAATGTCATCATTTAATTAACTAAAAATGAATTAATTATTTAAAATAAATTCTTTCTATTAAAAAAATAATAATAAAATTTATGGATATAAGTGACTTGAAATTGCATAAAAACAAAATAATAGGTGAAACACATGATATTAAATCAAGAAATGAGAATAATTTGAATTTAATTTTAACAAGTCAAAACCATTCAAAAAATTTAAATTCTAAAAATTCACTTTTATTTAAAAGAAAACATTTCTCCAAATTCTCTTTAAAATCTCAATCAAATCCAAATATTCAAAATTATACTAAATCATCTCTTTCAACCTTTAGAGGAAATGACTCTAATTTAAGTAAGGGCCTTCTAATAAAAGATTATAATAATAAATCAAATTTTGAAAAGTGTTATGAAGAAAAAATTCCTATTGAATATAGTTTTTCAAATGATGATTTACTAATAGTTGTTGGTAATAAAAATAATAAATTCCAAAAAAGAAGTAATTCAAATCCTTATTTAAATTATACTAAAAAATTATATGAAAATGAGAATATTTCAAAGAAATATGATAATAATTCTGATAATATTTTTCCTAATAAAATAATTAAAGAAAAAAAAAATAAAATCAAAGAAGATACATCATTTAAACCAATTAAAATAGCTGATACACTTTATAAAGAGTTATGTAAAAAGAAAAATTATTTTATAAATAAATTAAAAGAGAAACAAAATAAATTATCAGGGTATATAATAGATTCTCGAAATCAAAAAACTTTAAATAAATCAAATTCTGAAGGAGGAAAAAATTTGATGTTCACAAATTATTTAGATAGAAAAGTATATAAAAATATTCCAATTACATTTCCAATTTATTTATCTTTTAAAAATGAATATGAAAGTCAAAGCGAAAAAAATAGACAAGAAAAAATAGTAGAAAAATTTATTCAATTAAAAACTCATATTCATAATCAACCTGAAAATGAAAATCTTTATTTAAAAGAATTTTTATGTAAAAATGGTTTTGAAGAACCAGAAAATCATACTCCTAGGAAATTAATTAATTTAAGTTATTTTTTAAATCATCCTTTTAATTTTGATTCAAAAAAGAGAATTCAAGATATTATAAAAGATGCATTAAATTATAAACCAACAAATGATGAATTAATTTCTGATCAAAATAAATTAAAAGCAATTAATTATTTTACAAATGGAGAAAACAATAAAAAAAATTTTATTAGTTATTCTCCTCAATTTTATAAAAAAATAAATGCTTTTCCTAAAACATCTATTTATAAAAAGGAAAATATTTTTGATTCAATTGATCAAGAAAAATTTAATAATTATTTAAGTTTACAAAAAGAAAAAAGTCATCAAAGTTTAAGTGAAATTATTATTAATTTAGAAGATGAATTTACAAAAATGAAAAATGAAAAAATATTAGTCAGTGATAGAACAAAAATAAATCATGAAATTTTCAAACAAAAACAAAATGAAGAAAATAAATTAATTCCAAATTTATGTTTATCCTATAAAGGTTTTTCAAATTTATATTTAAAAAGAAAAAAAAAAGAAAACAATAAAATTTCAAATATGATTAAAAAAGAAGAAAAAATAAATAATATTAATGATAGATTATATTATAGTTTCAAAAGAAAATCTGAAGATATGGATAAAATTAGAAGAAGACAAAAATTAACTGAATATATTTTTTTAGAAAGAGCTAAATATAAAGTACTAATTGATTCAAAAAAGAAAAAAATAAAAAATATGCCAATTATAGATTAATATAAGTATAAATTATAATTTTTTAGATTATTAATATTAGTTTATTCAAATTATAAAACATATATATTTTAAAATATTTATTTTAAGTTAGGTTTTGTTAATCTTCTTAATATTTTACAGAATATATTTCAAAAAAATATAATTAATACAGAAAAAAGCAATATGATGCTTTTATTTGGAGTTTTATAATAATTATTTTTACCCATTTACATTTTTTTAAAAATAACTTTTATTTTTAATTTCTTTATTATTTTTTATTTTTTAATGACTTTTTCTTCGATGTTTTTCTTTTTAAACAAAAAACTTCAAATCTAATTTTTTCAATGAAATCAAGGAAAAACTTATGAACAATATAATTAAAATTCCACCTTCATAAAATAAAATTGAAAAAAAGAAGTAAAAACCAAACAAAAAATCAAAAAAAAAAATTAAAAAAAAAATTAAACATCTTAAAAAATAAATTCTCAAAAATAATTGAAAAGCCCAAAATTTAATCATGTCTAAGTTCATATTCTTCAGTAGTGACTTCTCCATTATCTTTCATAATAACTATTTCGACTTTATCTCCAGTATAAATATCTCTACAACTAACACCATTCATAATTTCTAAAACTAATTTTTTAGCTTCATCAAGACCTAGATCAGGTTTCCTGCCTATAACATTATCGAAGACACCGCTAATAAGTTGCATTCCTGATCCTTGTGCACCATAAACTTCAGTATCAAATGATCCAACAGCATCATAAGAATAGCAAATGAATGTTCCATCACTTCTTCTTCCACATAAAACATTAAAAGCATAATAAGGGAAAAATCTTCTTTGATATAAAGTCACACTTAATAATTGTGCAATACTTTCTAAATTTGGTTCTTTCTTATTTGTTGTTTTATAAATGTCAATTTTAGTTTTTAAATATTTATGAAGATTTATTACATCTGCATACATTCCTGAAGAACAAAGAATTGCTTTGTCTGTTAAATGACATATTTTTGATGAGTCACGAGAAACTATTGAATAACCATTTGATAAACGCTTGTCAGCTGCTGCTATTAAGTATGATTTACCTGCTAATGCCATCACTGAACCTTCGTTGTTTACATAAGGGTTAAATTGTGAATTTTTATAAGTTTTTATAGGATTGTCAAATTTCAGAATTTGAGATGGAAGGGTTGATGGGTTGGATAACATTTTTTTTTATGTTTTATTTTTGGGGAGGATAATATTTTTTAATGGGTTTTAATTATTTTTTTTTGAATTAATTTAATTATTTTTATTTTAATTCTTTTTATTTTAGTGATTTTTAAGTTAATTAATATATTTTATACTTTAATTTATATAATATATTAATATAATATTAATATTTCACTTATTTCCATTTAGATTACTTTTTATATCAAAAAACTAATTTATTTAGATTAAATTATAATTATAGTATATCAATAAGATTTTAAATAAATTCCAATCCAAATTAAAAAATAAATGTTGAAAATAATTGAAATTATAATAAAATGTCAAATCCAAAAAAAGAAAAAATCAAAAATATTAAAGTATATGATAAAGATGATACATATATGTTGGGTGATAATAATTAAAAAGAAAAAGAAATAATACTAAATGAAGAAATAAATGAAAATGAATTACATAAATCTTAATATTCAAATTTAAAAAGTAAATTAAATACAATCAATCAAAAAAAAATAGAAGATGATATTAAATACTTCAAATAATATTGATAATAATTTAAATTATAATAATTAATATAAAGAAAATCAGAATTCTCAAGAACAAAATAAAGAAGGAGAAAATAATGGAATTCCTTTAACAACATTAAATTATATTTCAATTTGTCAATTTCATTTAATAGTATAATTAAATAATATATTTATTTAAATGAGGTATTTTTTTTTGTGTTTTTGAAGAATAATTTAAAGATGAAGGAAAAATTAATTCTCCAAATGATGATTGATACTACATTCAATAAAAGAATTAAAATTATTTAATAATTGAATTATGTTGAATCAAACACTCAAAGAGAAGGTTTTTTAAATATAATGATAATCAACATCATATTGAAATAATTCAAAAGGCTTTAAAAATATTTAAAATAAAGGAAAATGATGAAAAAAGAATAAATGATTTTTTTAACTAAATAATGATTTTTAAAGGAAAAAAAAATAAAAAATTATGAATCAATTTGATTATTCTTTTACTGAAAATGCTAAAAAATTAAGTTAAAAATTATAAATTTTTTATGGTAAAATTGAACAAAAAAGAAAATTTAAAAAATGCTATAGAAGAATAGAATCATAATTTAAATAATACCTTTTTATTATAAAAATTGCCTGATATTCCGAGAGTCATAGTTAAATTACAAGAATATAGATTTATTTATGATAATGAATCAAAAATATAAAATATACAAATAGTCTTGATTTAAAAGTTGTTCCAAAAATGTTTTCTTCATAGATTTAAAGAAAATGAAATTCAATTTATCATTTTTGTTTATTCAAATAATAATAATAATATAATTAATTTTAACTCAAAGAAATGAGACACAAATAATTCTGACTTTAATAATACAAGTAATATTGAAATTAGTAATAAATTGGATTATAAAAGGAAAATAAGTCAAAATGGTAGTGAAAAAAGAAGATTTTTTTCTAATTCTCAAATAACAAAAAATATATCTAAAAATAATTTTCTTATAATAAACCAAGAGCACCAGGAGATTATAGAACAGATTATATGGGAAATAATTTTAAATCTTTTAAAAATTTTATTAAAATAAAAATACAAATTTCAATAATTAAAAAAATATATTAAATTACAAAATAAATTTTATATTAAACTAAATTTGCACATACTTTTAGACTATTATTAAATTTTAATTTCATTGCATCTGTTCTTAATAAATCCAAAAAGGAATCTTTTTTTTTAACTTTATATCCATTTAAAATATAATTATCTGTGGATTTATTTTTCATTTTTTCTTGATTTTCATAGTTTATTCTATGAAACTTTAATTTTTTTCTTCTATAATCATCTTTTAATTTTCTATAATTTTCTGAAAAAAGTTTAGAAAGATTATTGTTTTTTATTTTTTGTTGTTTTCCAGTTTGAATAGACATATTTCTTTCATTTTTATTATATTTCATTAAATCATTTTGAAGAGCTTTATTAATAGTATCATTATGAAATCCTTTTCTAAAAGAAGATTGTTTTTTTAAAGATTTATTTGAAATTATATTTACTTCTGTTTGACTTAAAACAGGATTTGATAACATATCTTTTAACAAACCTTTTGAATAATTTAATGCTCTTCTATTTGAAACTACATTTATTAAAGGAAAATGTTCTTCAAATAAAAAAGTTTTCCCTTTTATCAAAGGATTATTTTGTTCATTCAAATAATCAATTATTGTTAATTTTTTTCTATTTGTTGCCATTCCATCAAAAGGTTTCATTGATCTTTCTCTTTTTAAATAATTTTTTACAAAAAATAAATTTTTATCAATTTTCTTTTGTTTATAATAATCATAATTATCAGTTTGTGTTAAAAATGGGTTTTTATATTGGAATGAATTTTCCATTTTAGAAAAATATTAAAAATAAATTTTAAGTTTAATTAAATTCAATTTATTATATAAATATAAATTAATAATAATGATTATTGAATAACTTTAAAATATCATTCATTTTTAATTATAAAATTTCAAAATTTTTACTTATTTTATCCATATATTTTTTATAATTTGAGCCTTTAACTGGGGGAATATATTTTACATACATTATGGTATCTATTACATTTAGAAATTTCAAAAATCTTTCAAAATTTTGAGAAATTTGAACACAACTAACATTAAAATTTTTATTTTGTTCTTTTTGTTTTTGAATTTTTAAATTTTTTCCCATTTTTCTTAAATTTTCCACAGTTGCTATTTCATATTTTGTATGAAATAAATAGAGTTTTTTTAATTTTGTTTTTAATAAAAAATCCAATAAATTATTTAAATTTTCTTCTTTAAATTCTATTTTTTCATTATTTGATACTTTTAATATTTTTAAATTTTTCAAAATTTTATCTAAAGTGAGAATATTATTGTTTATCATATTATTATTTTTTCCAATATATAAATTGAAAAATTCATCAGTCAAATAATTTCCACTTAAATTAAGAGATTTTAAATTTGGGAAAAAAAATCTATCTTTAAAAAATTCTATAGTCATTTCATTTGTTAAATTACAATATGATAAATTTAAATAAGTTAAATTAAATTGAATATTACTTAAATCCAGTTTTTGAAACAAAGAAGCATTCTCAATTTGTTTCCCAAATAAATAATCTAAATTTAAACTTTTCAATATATATTCACTTTCTTTAATTATTTGAGATAAATCCTTAATATACTCATTTTTAATTGGTTGTCTTGTTAAAAATAAATTATTTGAAAAAAATAAAATCAGATTATGTTTTTCTTTTAAATCTTCATAATCATCTGAATAAATAAAATTATTCCCTGATAAATTTATCAATTTAATTGAAGGCATAAATTTTAAATTATCAGGTGAAAATTTATAAATCAAATTATTTTCAAGATTAAATTCTTCTAAAAAAAAGAAAAATAATTTTTCTTTTTGTACGTTTGAATATTTATTCTCAATTTCATCTTTTTCTAGAATTGGTAGAAAGTCAACTACTGAAATTTTATTATTTTTAAATGATAAAATTTCTAAAAAATTTAAAATATAATGATTTAAAAAAATTTGAGTTAAAATTTTTTCAAACGTTTCATTAATTATTTCTAGTTTTTCAAGAATTAAAATTTTTAAATGTGTGATACTATTATTATCAGGAATACAAAAATCATAAAAAGGACAATTATACAATTTAATAATTTCAATATTTGGAATTATATTAAAAAAATTAAAATCATTTATTTTTCCATTTGAAATGGAAATTTCTTTTAAATTTGGAAGAATTATCCATTCATTTAAATTTGAATTTTTACTTTTTACTTCAATGTTTTTTCCTTTTTGTTCTAATTTATCTTTATCATCTTCTCTTATGCTTGTACTTGTACTTGAATCCTTTTTATTTTTCATTTCTGAAATTTCTAAATGTGATGAATCAAATGAATTATTATTATTATTCTTTTTTCCTTTTTCATCTGACAAAACACTGAAACTATTTTTTTTTGATTTTTCATCAAATGAATTTAAAAATCCACTTGTATTTAGTTTTTTTTCTTCATTTATTTGGAAATCTAAATCAAATAATTCATAAAAATTTTTTTCTTGAAAGTTATTAATTTTTAAACTTAATAATTTGGTATTATTATTTTTTAAACAATATTTCTTTAAAGAGAGTTTAGCAGTATTATTAATTAATAAAGATTTAAAATCATAATTATTTAAAATATATGAACAAAAATTTTCATTCTCAATTTTAGGAATTAAATCTTTTTCATCAATCTCATTAAAATTCATTAAAAAATCTGTGTCAGAAAATAAATTTTCATTATTTAAAAAAAAAGTTTCTATAGGATAATTTATTATATTCCTATCATTAATAAATTCATTTAATGAATCTAATTTAGAAATAAATGAATCTTGAATTTTTTTATTGAATTCATAAATTTCTTCATAAGATTTTAAAATTTCATTATATTTATAATTTGTAAATTCATTATCTTCATTGTAATTTTTAATAATTAAATCTCCTTCTTTTTCAAATTCTTTATAAATATTATCAAAGATTCTTAACATCTTTTCTTTTTCATTTGAATTCACTTTATTTTTAAAATCAGCTTCATTTTTATTTTGAATTTGACTATATTTTTTTATTATCTCATCAATTTTTTTATAATAATCTTCACTGGTCATTAAATCTTCTGTCATTTGAGTTATTTCTTTATCATTTTCATCATCTATTAATACAAAATTCTCATCTTCCATTTAAATAATTCTTTAAAATAATAATATAATTTATTTTTAAAAGACTTTTAAATGCATAATCCATTTCTAAAAAATATATATATAAAATAGCAAATTAAAAAATAAAAAATTTATATAATAATCATTATAATACGGTCAAAATATAAAGAAATTTTTATTTACATGATTTTTTGAATGAATCATAAGATTTAACTCCTTTAGAAACTTCATTTATTGAATCATTTTTATTTTTTAATAAAGAATTATTATTTTTTTTAATTTTCTTTTTAAAATTAACAGGAATATCCTTTTTTTTAGAGATAAATCTTGAATTTGTTTTATTGGATAAGTTTCTTATTCTAGTTTTATTATCATTTATTTTAACTTTACCAATAAAAGTCTCATTCTGTGAATTATATTCACTTGTTTTTCTACTATAGTTTCCAGAAGTTCTAATTCTTTTATTTCTTGATTCAAAAAGTTTTGAATTATGATCATTTGAAATATATAAATTTGAATGAGAAGCATTTTTTTTTAATTCCATTGAATTATTTTTAATTTTACTTATGATTCCACTTTTTGATAAATTATTATTATGATTATTATTATTATTTGCATTTCCAATATCTATATTATGTGAAAGTAAATAATTTATTATATTTTTATTATCATTATTTTCATTATGATTATTATTAATATTGTTTTTATTTGAATTTTTTACAATTTTTTTTGTTGTTTTAATTTTTTTTGAAGTTGTATTTAATTTTTTGTTATCTTCCTTAAAATTATCTTTAATATTTCTTGAATTTTCACTTAAAACACCAGATTTTTTTAAATTTTTAGTTTGATCTCTACTAATATTAGTAGCTGAGTTAACACTATTTGTTGTTGGGTTCATATGCATAGAACTCATATAAGCTAAATTAAATTTCTCATTCTTTTTCATTAAAGTATATAAATTACTATAATTAATTACATTTGCAGTTCTAAATAAGCTCGAAATTATTTGTGGAATATATTGAGAATTAAAATATTTTTTTTGAAATGATTGTATAATTAAATTTTCAATAGTTTCATTTCCAACAATCATATTAGAATACTTAAATATTAATTCAAATATATATTCATCATTTACTTTTTCCCATTTAATAATTTCAAAAATTTCAGTAATATCTTCTTTAATATTAATTTCATCATTTAACCAGTTATTAATTCCAATTACAATATCATTTTCTGATTTCTTATTAATATATTTATTCTTTAAAACAAGTAATAATAATTGTTTTGAAATTTTATGAATTCCTTCTTGGTTACATAACAAAGAAAAATTTCTTAAAAAAAAAGATGTTAAAACACTATGAATATAACATAATTTCAAATTAACTGAAACTGTAAAATAATCTTCATTTGTTGAACTATTAATAGAATTTATTCCCGAAATATTCTTAGTTATTTGAGATGTAAAATTTGTTAACTTAAATATTATATGACTACTTTTATTATTTGATAAACATTTCATTTTTGTTTGTGAAGAAATTGGGTTTCTATCATTTCCTTTAAATAATTTAGAAATAGTTAAAAAAGAAAAAATTTTAAAACAAAAATTATCTTCAATTGAACTCATATGAATATTATTATTTTCGTCATTTTTCTTATTTTTTGGTTCTCCAAATTTAATACAAATATTAAAGCTATCATCAGTTAGTTTATAAAAAATAACAAATATTATATTTTTATTATTTATTATAATTTCAGTTGGAAATTCTTCATAATAATTATTACAAATTTCATAAGGTATTTTTATTTGAAAAGTTGGATTTGGTTCATTATTTAATTCATTAATAGATTCAGAAGAAAAAATAGACATATTTTCTAAAGTTAATAAATCAAAAAAGTTTTTAACTCCATTAACTTCGAAAAGAAAAGATATTAAATTATTTAAATTGTGTGAACTAATAAAATTAGTTTTTTTTTTTTATCATTATTTTCATTTCCATCTATAATAGTTTCAAAATAATTTTCAGGCTCAACTTCTTCACCATAAATACTATTATTATCATCTTCAATTGAAATATAATTATTATATAATAAATGTGAAAAAGTTTTTTGTAATAATTCATCAATAATTTTCCTATCAAATTTTTTAACCCTTTCTAAATTATTTAATAAAAGATGTTCATTATTTCCAATAATTTCCAAACATTTATAAAATAAATCAAAATAACAAGCATCAATATCATTATCTTTATGATTTTTATTATTATTTAATTTTTCATAAGAAAATTCTAAATAATCAAAAGCATTCTCTTCATTTAATTTACACATAACAATTTCATTAATAATTTGAACGGATATACTTTCATTTTTAAAGAAATCTGCAATTTTAATTAAAGTAATAATTTTTTCAGGATTATCAGGAGAATCTTCTAAATCATCTAATCCATTTTTAATAATAAAGATAAAATCCATCATATAATTTTGACTAATAAAATAAGGAAGAGAAATTTCAAGTTGACTATTATTATTTACATTTGAAAATAATAAAGGGTTTATACTTATTATTGTTGAAATTTCATAATCTGATACAGTACCATCTGTAAATCTAAAACGAATATTTCCTGGATGTAAGGATAAGATTGTATTACTTTCTGAAATTAAAACGGTATTTGGTTCCTCTGTATATTTTGAAACATTGTCACTTTTCATTAATAAAATTTTTTTATTTTTATTATTATTTTGAATATTAAATTAAAATATGTTTATTATTATTCGATAAAATGGGTTTTAAATTGGAGATTTTATTTTTTTTCTTTTTTTTAATTTGATTTTTTTTAAATAAATAATAATTTTATTTAAAAAAAGATTTAATAAATGGAAAACTCAAATAATCAAAGTGTAGAAAAATTCTTTAAGTGATATATATCTCAAATCTTTTTTGAAATCCATTTTGGTAAATCCAATAATTTAAATTTAATTTCAAATCAAGATATAATGAAAGATAATAAAGAATAAGTAAGAACGGAGTAAATGAAGATGAAGAAACAGTTGTTTGTGAAGAAAGAACTTTTTTTAATTTTTTTTGTCAAGGTTTTTTAGTTTTTTTTTAAATTTTATTTTGAATTTTTTCTTTTCAAGAAAAAATACTATCATTAGGTTTTTTATTAACTTTTAGTAAGTTTTGATGTTAATAGATATTCAAAATATATGATATCTATTTATCAAATATTATATAAAATAAAAAAAGATTATTACAAAAATGATTTTAGAAATAATCATTGTTAGAAATTTTTTTTTCAATTTTTTCCTTCTTCAAAATAATTCAAAAGTTCATTTAAATTTTTTTTTTGTGTGTTTTAATTTTATATATGAAATTTTCCATTAATTTTAATTTTTTTTGAAATAATTTATTTTCTAGAAAAAAATATTAAATATTTTTCTTAATTCAGGTAATATTAAGTAACTTTTTCTTTATCTTTTTTAT
>JAEEGI010008804.1_pt1 | contig 22227 bp, 16 predicted proteins | sample 8958751 | NCBI WGS metagenome assembly JAEEGI01 (sample SAMN16246545, study PRJNA631951) | gut metagenome | biome: gut microbiome; feature: rumen; material: KS-attached | host: Bos | place: Iran: Karaj | collected 2018-10 | reverse complement strand
CCCTTCCTGCGACTGTTGACCGACGAAGAGACGGTAGTGCAGGCCGCCCGTGAATATGTGTGGTGGGCGTGGCTGATTCCCGTTGCCGGTGTGGCGGCTTTCGTGTGGGACGGCATCTTTATTGGCATCACCCAGACGCGCGGCATGCTGTTGTCTGCAGCGGTGGCCAGCGTGGTGTTTCTGGCTGGCGTCGTGTGGCTGATGCCCGTGATGGGCAACCACGGATTGTGGCTGTCAATGTTGCTGTATCTGGCCGTCCGCGGTATCGTGCAGAGCGTTATCTATTGGCAAAGATACAAAATAATTCTTAATTCTTAATTCTTAATTCTTAATTAATTTGTACCTTTGTACCTTAATAATATCACGCGTGTATGAAACAGAAACTGTTAATCATGATAGCAGCCATGCTGCTTGTGCCCATGGGATTATTCAGTCAGACATATCAGGAACTGTGGAAGCAGGTGGAGCAAGCCCAAAAGAAGGACTTGCCAAAAACGGCTATGGAACACCTGCAAAAGATAGAGGTGAAGGCTCAGAAAGCTGGTGACTATGGTCAGCTGCTGAAGTCGACACTGCTGTACTCGCAGCTGCAGGCCGAGGTGGCTCCCGATTCGTTGTTGCCAGCCGTCAAGCGCTTGGAACAGGAGTCAGAACGCACGCAGGATAAGGCCTTGAAGGCTGTCTATAGTACCGTGTTGTCGCAGATTTATCAGGACAATAGCCGTCAGTTGGGCGAGGATGCTGCTACGAAGGTTGAGGCTTATCGTCAGCAGGCCATGAAGGATCCTGAGGTGTTGGCCAAGGTGAAGGCAGACGTGTATGATCCTTTCGTCATGAATGGCAAGGACAGCAAGACGTACTATGACGACGACCTGCTCAATGTGATAGGCCGCGAGTTAGATGCCTGGAAGTGGATGCACGACTACTACACGAAGGTGGGTAATCGTCGGGCTGCCTGTCTGACAGGTGTCCAGGCCTTTGACAATATCGCCTCTCTCGACTCGCTGATTGAGGTCTATGGCGACCTGCCTGAGGCCTGCGAGATTGCCATCAAGCGTTTTGGACTGATGGACGAGAAAGAGGGACAATATACTGTTGCTGAGCGTATTGGCTATCTGCGAGAGTCGCTGAAGAAATGGGGCTCGTGGCAGCGCGTCAACTGGTTGCGCAATGTGGAACGTGACATGATCCGTCCGCGTTTTGTGGCCAATATGCCTGAACATGTGGGTATTCCCAATAAGCCGCAAATGATTAAGCTGGAGTCGCTGCGGAATATCCAGACGTTGACGATGAACGTCTATGAGACGTCGCTGAAGGGTGACACGCAGCTGAATCCCAATGATGAGAAAGACTACAAGATTCTGAAATCTCAGTTGAAGAGCAGGACAGACCTGACGAGAACGCTGCAGTTCTCAGGGCATGCTGACTACGAGACCTTCAGGGATTCCATCCTGTTGGCAGGTCTGGCACCTGGCGTCTATATGATAGAGTTTTCGTCGCCCCAGACGGAGACTTCACGTCAACTATACTTCGTGTCTGGCGTGAGAGTGTTGTCGCAGACCATGCCTGATGAGCAGATGCGCTATGTGGTGGTCGATGCCCAAACAGGCCAGCCCATTCCCAGGGCCACACTGCGCCTGTCGTATCGTAAAAGCTGGAAACAGCCGGAAAAGACGGAGGAACTGACCTGTAACCAGCAGGGTGAGGTGCTCCATAAGTTTGGAGACCGTACCCCTTCACAGCTTTTTGCCTATACGAAGACGGATGTCTACAATCCGCCCATGAATGCGTATGGACGCTATTCCTATTATGGGCGTGAGTATGACAATGAACATACCAGCGTATTTACTGATCGCAGCATCTATCGTCCAGGTCAGACGGTGCATGTGTCAGCTATTATTTGGAAGGAGCAGTCTGCTTTGGACAATGTGGCTGTTGAGGGCAAGCGCGTCACTGCAGAGTTGCGTGATGCCAACTACAAACTGGTGGCGGAGCAACAGCTGACCACTGACCGTTTTGGTAAATGTGCCACAGAGTTCATGCTGCCCCAAGGTCTGCTGAACGGACGTTTTACAGTACGTGTCAATAATAGTTCGACCAGCATCAGCGTCGAGGAGTACAAACGTCCGACATTCCAGGTGGAGTTCCCTGAATACAAGGAGTCCTATCAGGCTGGCGACACCGTTCGTGCACAGGGTAAGGCTATGAGCTATGCTGGTGTACCCGTTCAGGATGCCAAAGTGAAGTATACCGTTCGTCGTCAGGTGGCCTATTGGTGGCTCAGCTACTCCTGGTATTGGGAGAGCGGCTATTTCGGCAATGCCTTGGAAAAGGAAGTCGTCTACGAAGGCGAGGCCACTACTGGTGACGATGGCACGTTTGAGGTGGTGATGCCCATGCGTCTGCCAGAGGACGATCTGGACAGCAGTCCCATGTACTTCACCTTTGTGGCTGAGGCTGATGTGACCGATGCTGCTGGCGAGACCCATCATGGCTCGTTGAGTCTGCCGTTGGGTACGAAGCCTACGGCACTGACCTGCGACCTTCCCCAGAAGGTGCGCAATGACGAGATGCCCGAGGTGACCTTCTCGCGTCGTAATGCAGCAGGCAAGGAGATAGAGGGTACTGTCAAATATCGACTTGATGGTGGCAAGTGGAAGGAGTGCGCAGCTAATTCTCAATTGTCAATTGTCAATTATCAATTTAAAAGCGGCTCGCACCGCTTAGAGGCTGTGTGCGAAGGCGACTCGATAGACATGACCTTTGTGGTATTCGGGCTTGATGACACGAAACCGGCCTCGAAGACCCACGACTGGTTCTACTGTTCTGATTCGCAGTTCCCCAATGATGGAAAGCCTGTCACTATTCAGGTAGGCTCCAGCGATTCTGACCTCTACATGGTCTATGGCATCTATGCTGGCAACAAGGTGATTGAGAGTGGCGTCGTAAAGAAGAACGGTGAGCTGCTCAACAGGAAGTTTGTTTATAAAGAAGAATACGGTAACGGCCTGCTTGTGACCTATGCATGGGTCAAGGACGGTGTATGTTACAAACACCAACAGACCATCCGACGCCCAATGCCCGACAAGAGACTTCGCTTGACGTGGGAGACTTTCCGCGACCGTCTGACTCCTGGTCAGCAGGAAGAATGGACGCTTAAAATCAAGAATCCTGACGGTACACCTGCTGATGCCTCGTTGATGGCTGTGCTCTATGATAAGAGCCTCGACCAGATCAAACAGCACCAGTGGTCGTTCTCGCCCAGCAGTTATTTGTCGCAGCCCTCTACTTACTGGCAGTTCCATGAAAGTTATCAATTACGTTGGTCTGCCTCCCAGCAGTATCAGACACCACTGACTGTGAAGAATTTGGCGTTCAGCCATTTCGACAATAGCGTATATCCGCACTATCTGGTGTATTATCAAAGTCTGAGAGTCAGGGGAAGCAGAAAACTGGCGACGGCTGCATCGCCTATGGTGAAGGAAGCAGCTATCGGTGCCTTTGATGTGATGGCTAACGACGAAGCTGCTGGCGAGGTTCTGAAGGCCAAAGAAGTTGTCGGAGAACTGGACGAGGTCGTCGTAGCGGGTGTTTCGGAAGAACCTCAGCAGGAAGAAGACGTCCAGATGCGCGAGAACCTGAACGAGACCGCCTTCTGTTATCCCATGCTGACGACAGACGAAAAGGGACAGGTAGCCATGAAGTTCACGCTGCCCGAGAGTCTGACTACTTGGCGTTTCATGGGTGTGGCTAATACCGCGAATATGCTGTTTGGCAGCATTGAGGGTGAGGCTGTGGCCAAGAAAGACGTCATGATACAGCCCAACGTGCCCCGTTTCATCCGTATGGGTGATGAGGCTCAGATTTCAGCCCGTATCTTTAATACAAGCGAAAAGGCTGTCAGTGGTAAGTCTAAGCTGCAACTCATAGATCCAGAGACTAATCAGGTAGTCTACGAACAGGAGCAACCCTTCAGCGTTGAGGCTGGCAAGACAGGCTCAGCAACGTTCAACGTTCAATGTTCATCGCTCAACGTATCTCTGCATGTCTGCAAGGTCAGTGCCGTGGGTGAAGGCTTCAGCGATGGCGAACAGCATTATTTGCCTATACTGCCTGATCGCGAATATGTCACGAAGACCGTTCCCTACACCCAGCATGAGCCGGGTGTGAAGAGCATTGACCTGACAAAACTCTTCCCTGCAGGAACCACGCAACAAAAACTGACCATCGAATATACCAACAATCCGGCTTGGCTGATGGTACAGAGCCTGGCCACTGTCGGACAGCCTTGGGAACACAGTGCTATCGACCAGGCAGCCTCCTACTACTCGAACCTGCTGGCCAAGACGTTGCTCAAGCAAAGTCCACAGGTCAAGACCACCTTTGAACAGTGGAAGCGCGAATCTCTCAACTCTCAACTCTCAACTCTCAACTCTCAACTAGAAAAGAACCAGGAACTGAAGGACCTTGTTCTGGCTGAGACGCCATGGGTACGTGCTGCAGACCGTGAAAGCGAACAAAAGCAGCGTTTGGCTGACTTCTTCGACGAGAACGGCATCAATAACCGACTCAGCACTGCTGTTGAGAAGTTGCAAAAGTTGCAAAACCCCGACGGTTCGTTCTCGTGGTATCCTGGTATGCAGGGTAGCACGTATATTACGGTTGCTGTTGAAGAGATGCTTATTCGCCTGAATGTGATGGCTGGTCAGCAGAACGATATGAAGCAGATGCAAGACAAGGCCTTCAAGTATATCGGCAAGGAGATGGTAGACTTGGTAAAGGAACTGAAAAAGCAGGAGAAGAAGGGCCGTAAACCTTCGTTCCCCTCGTTTACGGCCCTGCGCTGGCTCTACCTCTGTGCCCTCGACGGACGTCAGCTGTCTAATGATGTTAAAACGGCCAACAACTACCTTATTGCTTTGCTGAAGAAGGATATCAAGCGTCAGACTATCTACGAGAAAGCCCTTACAGCTATTGTCCTCTCCAAGCATGGCGAGGCGAAGAAGGCTGCAGAATATGTGCAGAGTCTGAAGGAATATACCGTCTATACAGAGGAGATGGGACGTTACTATGATACACGTCGTGCCTCTTACTCTTGGTACGACTATAAGATTCCCACCGAGGTGGCTGCCATTGAGGCCATTCAAGCAGTGACGCCCAGCGATTTACAGACGATTGACGAAATGCGTCGCTGGCTCTTGCAGGAGAAGCGTACACAGGCTTGGGGCACCCCCATCAACAGTGTCAATGCCATCTGGGCATTCCTGAATAATAACAACAGTCTGCTGGCAACGAAGGAACAGACCGTGCTCGCTATCGATGGTTCTCCCGTCGATGTCCCTCAGGCTACTGCAGGCGTCGGCTATGTGAAGACTGCCATCCAGGAACCTCAGGGTAAGACCTTTACGGCTACCAAGACCAGTGAGGGTACTTCGTGGGGTGCCGTCTATGCACAGTTCTTCCAGAAAACCAACGAAATAGAACAGAGTAATAGTGGCATCACCGTGAAGCGCGAGGTTCTAACCCCTAACACCCAACACCCAACACCCATCACCCAACACCCAACACCCATCACCTATCAGGTCGGTGATCGCATCAAGGTGCGCATCACCATTGAGACCACCCGTGATATCGACTTCGTACAAGTCGTAGACCGTCGTGCGGCATGCATGGAACCTGTCCGCCAATTGTCTGGCTATCAGAATGGTGCCTATGTGTCGCCCAAGGACTATGCCACAAATTATTATTACTACGGACTCGCCAAAGGCAAGCATGTGATAGAGACGGAATACTATATAGATCGTGCAGGAACCTACGAAAGTGGTACATGCATTGTGCAGTGTGCCTATGCTCCGGAGTATCGTGCGACTGCACCATCAATAACCCTACAAGTAAAATAGAACGATGAAAAGAAAACTCATTATACCTTCATTATTGTTGTTGGCAGCCTTACCTGTTGCTGCCCAGAAACTCCTCATTGAAAAGACTACGGTAGACATCGGACGAATGGGCTACCAGAAACCTGCTACTGCAGTCTTCGAATGTCAGAATAAGAGCAATCGTCGTCTGCGCATAGAGGATGTCAAGCCCGACTGCTACTGTACAACGGTAGACTTTCCACGTGGCGAGATTGGTTCAGGTGACAAGTTCCAGATACGGATGACCTATAATGGTCGCCAGCTGGGACACTTCAGCCATCAGGCTGCCATCATCAGCAATGCGTCCAAGAAACCAGTCTACATCACGATGAAAGGTGTCGTATTGGAAAACTATGTTGATCTCTCGGCAAACTTCCCCATTGACATGGGCGACCTGCGCCTCGACAAGAATGAGTTGGAATTTGATGACGTCAGTCGTGGTGACCAACTGGTGCAGGAGTTATACATATATAATAATGGTACGAGCGACTATCGCCCGAACCTCATGCATCTGCCACCATATCTTTCGGCAACGATATCTCCCGAAAGGCTCACGTCAGGAGAGGTAGGTATTATCACCGTCACCCTGAACTCGTCGCTGTTGCATGACTATGGACTGACCCAGACGTCTGTCTATCTGGCTGGCAATCCTGGTGATAAGGTTAGCCCAGACCATGAAATTGGTGTCTCTGCCGTGTTGTTGCCAGCATTGTCCGGACTGACGGAGGCTCAGAAGGCACAGGCTGCCCGTATGCAACTGTCAAGTGAACATGTGACTATTGACTTTGAGGGAAAGGCTAAGAAGACAGCTGTCCTCGACATTACCAACCAAGGACATGCGGAACTGGTTATCTCCTCGTTACAGATGTTTACGCCAGGTCTGCGCATCTCGCTGGCAAAGAGTCGTCTGCTGCCTGGTGAGTCTACTAAGCTGAAGATTACGGCTATTCATGCCGACCTTCAAAAGGTGCGCACACGTCCCCGTATTCTGATGATTACCAATGATCCTCATCGGCCCAAGGTGACCATTACCATCGATGCCAAATAAATCTCAAATCTCAACTCTCAAATCTCAAATCAAAATATGGAGCATCCAGAGAATAGTTCAGAATACGCAGGCTTGCAAGTCAACAGTGGCGTCGAGCAGCCTTCCATCATCAATCCCTATCTGAAGCGCAACCGCTTTCGTCGTCGTGAACTGACACCTGCTGAGATGGTAGAGGGCATCGTTAAAGGCGATGTCACCATTCTCTCACAAGCAGTAACACTGGTGGAGAGTGTCAATCCTGATCATCAGGCCAAGGCTCAGGAGGTTATCAACAAGTGCCTGCCCTATAGTGGCAACAGTATTCGTGTGGGCATTAGCGGTGTTCCTGGAGCTGGTAAGTCGACGAGCATCGACGAGTTTGGTGTTCATGTGCTCAAGGAGAAAGGTGGCAAGCTGGCTGTGCTGGCCATCGACCCATCGTCTGAACGTTCGAAGGGTAGTATTCTGGGTGACAAGACGCGTATGGAGAAACTCAGCACACATCCTGATTCGTTCATACGCCCTAGTCCGACGGCAGGTTCTTTGGGAGGTGTGGCTCGTAAGACGCGTGAGACAATCATTCTTTGCGAGGCTGCTGGTTTTGACAAGATTTTCGTCGAGACCGTTGGTGTAGGACAGAGTGAGACGGCCTGCCACTCGATGGTCGACTTCTTCCTGCTCATCCAGTTGGCAGGAACGGGTGATGAGCTGCAAGGTATCAAGCGTGGCATTATGGAAATCAGCGATGGTATCGTCATCAACAAGTGCGACGGAGAAAATGTCGACAAGTGCCAGATGGCTGCTACCAACTTCCGCAACGCTCTGCACTTCTTCCCCATGCCTGAGAGTGGATGGTTGCCTAAGGTGCTGTGCTACAGCGGCTTCTATGGCTATGGCATCAAGGAGGTCTGGGACATGATATACGAGTACATTGACTTTGTTAAGGCTAATGGCTACTTCGACTATCGTCGCAATGAGCAGTCGAAATACTGGATGTACGAGAGTATCAACGAACACCTGCGCCTTTCGTTCTATAACAATCCATCCATCCGACAGCATCTGAAGGAGGTCGAACAAACTGTTCTGGCTGGTCAGCAGACGTCATTCACTGCTGCTCAGAGTCTGTTAGATATGTATTATGATTTCCTGAAGCATGCTTAAAATTGAAATCGACAATGGTAGCGGCTTCTGTTTCGGTGTGACCACTGCCATTCAGAAGGCAGAAGAGGAACTGGCAAAGGGTACTACGCTCTATTGTCTGGGTGACATTGTACATAATGGTATGGAGTGCGAGCGTCTGCGCCAAATGGGGCTTGTCACCATCAACCACGACGACATGGCACGTCTGCACGATGTCAAAGTGCTGCTGCGTGCACACGGAGAACCTCCTGAAACTTACGAGCTGGCGCGTCGTAACAATATCGAAATCATCGATGCCACCTGCCCTGTGGTACTCCAACTGCAGAAACGCATCAAACGACAGTATGAAATAACCAACACCCATCACCCATCACCAAACACCCAAATCGTCATCTTCGGCAAGAAAGGTCATGCCGAAGTGCTGGGTCTTGTCGGACAGACGCAAAGCACCGCCATCGTCATTGAGAACTTCGACGAAGTGAAACGCTTGGATTTCTCACGCGACATCTATCTCTATTCGCAGACTACCAAGTCGCTCGATGAGTTCCATCGTATCATCGACTACATCCAGCAGCATATTTCGCCTGAAGCAACATTCAAGAGTTTCGATACCATCTGCCGTTCTGTGGCCAACCGCATGCCGAACATTTCGCAGTTCGCCTCACGCCACGATCTCATCCTCTTTGTCTGTGGGCATAAGAGCTCAAATGGCAAAGTACTCTTTAATGAGTGTCTGCGTGTCAATACTAACAGTCATCTGATAGAGGGTCCAGAAGAAATCAATCCTGAGTGGCTTGAGGGTATCGAGACGGTAGGCATCTGTGGTGCTACAAGCACGCCCAAATGGCTGATGGAACAGTGCCATCAGCGCATATTGGAGATTTTGGAACCACGCTGACAGGTTTTCGTTTATTCACCCATCAAACTGTTCAGATACACTTCTAAGGCCGTATACCCCTCAGAGGAAGTTACCTTATTACGATCATCGGGATTCGTGGGGTCGAGACCGTTGGCACGCTCCCAGTCGTCAGCCATACCATCGTGGTCGTCATCAACGACTGGGGTGGCAGCAGCATAGGCAGGCCAGCCGTCTGCGTCAGCAGGGGAATCGATGATGCCGGGTTTGTTGGCCGTGACGCCCATATAACGGGGATGCCCACTCCTGACATCCTGGACGATACGCTGTTCGACGGCATCGCGATGGATAGTGCCTGCCTTCTGCAATACATGTTTATATGCTTTCTTGGCAGATTCGGCAGATACGAGATAGTGCTCGTAATCGGACGTGCCAAAGGGCTTCTGATGCTTCATTTGTTCAATACTGAAGCCAGTCTTGTTGCTGATGAGTTGCCAGTTGTCCTTTATCTTTTGTCCCTCCATGATGTTATTGGCCAGATACCACAACGAGGGGCCTGTGAGCGTCTTGCCCTTACGGGCCTGACTCAGTTCTATCAGCACATTATCATGAGGATGAGCAGGACCGGGCTTGTAGTAGTTGCCCACGAAGTTGCACTCATGACTGCTTCCTTCACCAGCCTCGTTCTCACCGCCATAGCATGAGTTGCGACGTCCCCAGTTGAAGTTGACGTTGTTGACGTATTCCAGAAGGACGTTCTTATCGCCATGAGGATTCGAGGCACCATTGATGCGGGCACTGCGGCTGTCGTTGTTGGCCAGCAGATTATGGTGGAACGTAGCGGGTGAGCCTCCCCACTGGCATCCGTAGCCACGTACACCTTTCTTGTGGCCGGCATTGTGGAGACCTTCATGAATGATGCACCACTGGACGGTGGTGTAATGGTTGTCGTACATGGTGATGTTTTCCTCGCCACTCCAGCCAAAGCAGCAGTGGTCGATAATGATGTTTCGGGCATTCTCTATACCGATGGCACCACCGTCAATGAAGCAGCGCTTCTTATAGTCCTGGTCGGATTCGCCCTCCTGACGTTCCAGCTCCTTGACACCCAGACGCGAACGGATGTTGCGGATGATGACATTCTCGGAACCGCCCAGGTTCAGCTTGCCACCACGCAGCAGGATGCCATCGCCAGGTGCCGTCTGTCCGGCAATGGTGACGTTCTTTAGTGCAACACGGATAGAGTTCTCCTTAGGACGTTTGGGATTAGGGCCTATGTTGATGATGCCACTGACGCGAAACACAATGGTGGCATTCTCCTTGCCTGCCTCTGTCAGAGCCCAGCGCAGGGAACCCTCACCGTTGTCGTTGAGGTTGGTCACCTCGACCACCTTGCCTCCGCGTCCACCAGAGGCGTACTTGCCAAAGCCCTCAGCAGTGGGAAATGCCAGCAGCTCTGTCCTTTGTGCACTGGCTGTTATGCTGATTATGGCCGCCAAAGCCGTCAGAAGTCTTTTCATAGTGTCACTTTATATAATTAGCGGAGTACCTTGGTTAGGTGCTCCGCTAATATCACTTATAGGATTGTATTACTTGCTCATAAACTTGCGGCCATTCTCAATGACGATGCCCTTAAAGCTGTCATTAACCTTCTGACCAGCCATGTTGTAGCGAACAGCATTAGCATTCTCAGCCTTTACAGTGCTGATGCCTGAACCACCACCACCAGGAGTATATCCATCGGGGACTACAGAGGTAGGAGTAGCACTTCCAACAGCCTCAACTTGCATGCTCGCAGTCTGGAAACTAACAACAGACTTACCAGTTGTTCCTGCATTGTTAGCAATAGATGTGGATGCATCTACGACTGCAGCAAATTCAGACGCCAGTTCACCATTCGGAGCTGCTTCATACTTCTCGCCCTCAAACTCAAAACCACCAAAACCAAGCTGAGAAGACAATTGGAAAAGATAATATGTTTCACCTGCTGCCACGTCAAATGTCAGCCAACCCCAGAGAGGCTGATTTCCTGCATCAAGTACAAACTGCTTAGAGCCAGCATCTACCCAACGCTGATACATCTCTTCAGCAGAGAATCGAATAAGCTCCATAACCCATACGGGATTTTGGTCATTGTCTATCTTCTGCTCACCAGTTTGTTCATCTATGACGGGTGTGGTTGTTGGCTTAGTCTGACCATTGACATAACCTTCAAACTGGTAGTCTGAGCCATAGGACAATGGTGCCCCTGTAGATCCCTTTACAATGACCGTTTTACGGTTTCCTTTATTAACCCATACTTGTACTTTCAATTTACCTGCTTTTGAAGGGCTAAACTTATAATACAAGCCGAAGGCAGGAATACCCGTCTCGCCATTTACATAATCAATATAAGTGTAATAAGGACGGATAACGTCATCACCTTTGTCCTCTGAATAGAAACATTCAGCCAAGATTTCCTTGTAGGCATTACCATCACCTAATACATTATATAACTTTGTGCTTGCTTCATCATTGATGTCCGTTTTGTCAATGGTCATGTTCTTTAAAGCTTTAGCTTGTGGACCACTATACCAATGGATGTCATCCATGACAATTTCTTTGGCAGGATAGAGATTGTTGGGATCAACATCCTGTGCATTAACACTCATGGCAACGAAGGCCATTGCAATTAAAGTAAAAATTTTCTTCATAACGTTATAAATTTGAATTAGTAATAAGTTTTCGCCTGCAAATATAGGAATAATCCTTGAATTTCGCAAATTTTCTTGCTTTTTGTTGTATAAAAGACGCACATTCTGTCCTATTGTCATCATAAAATGAAAAATATTCGTTCAATTCCTTTGTTTTTTTGCTTACTTATTCGTACCTTTGTAGCCAGTGAACGAAAACAGAGATAAATGGAGTAATAACGTCATTCTTGTCGATGCAGACTACGTCGACAAGGTGGCGTTTGACCTCATCGTCAACTTCGAACGGATGCTGGGAAGAAGGATTCCGCAGGCCGATATGGCACAGTGGCTGGAGTGCGTAGCCCTGGATGGCGGATTGCGCGAGGGCGACCATCAGACACAGGTGGTTTTGCTGCATAAACCATCCAAAATGGAAAACTTTATCCCTGGAACTGTGGAAGAACTGGATGGAAAGGCTTTCAAGGGACGCTTGGGCGAATTTCTGATCAGCTGTGTCAAGGTGGAAGACCTGACTACGATGGACGATCTCTTTATCGACTCTATGCAGGTGCTGGCTAATGCCAAGGAGGTGCAGCGTCTCGTTGTAGTGCCAAATGCTGAGCATATATATAATAAGGTACGCGAAGGACTCCGACATGCAGACGACGAAAAACGCATCACAGTGCTGACCATGCAGCCTATGGAGGGTGGCAACTTCCGCCAGGAAATTCTCGGCTACTCACTGATGGCGGCTCTGGGAATCAAATCGGAAGAATTGAACGGAATGGCGTAATGTCGTAATAGCGAAATAACGAATAACGAAATAAAACTATGAGTAGAGTATTAATGATTGGCGCTGGTGGCGTCGCAACAGTAGCAGCGTTTAAGATTGCACAAAACGCTGACGTGTTTACGGAGTTTATGATTGCCAGTCGTCGTAAGGCGAAATGTGACAAGATTGTAGACGATATTCACAAAGCGGGCTACAAACTGGATATCAAAACAGCTCAGGTGGATGCTGACGATGTGGAACAGCTGAAGGCTTTGTTTAATGAATACAAGCCTGAACTGGTCATCAACCTCGCCCTGCCATATCAGGATCTGACGATCATGGATGCCTGTCTGGCTTGCGGATGTAGTTATTTGGATACGGCCAACTATGAGCCTAAGGACGAGGCTCATTTTGAGTATTCATGGCAATGGGCCTATCGCGAGCGCTTTGAAAAGGCTGGTCTGACAGCAATCCTTGGCTGTGGCTTCGACCCGGGAGTAACGAGTATTTATACGGCTTACGCTGCTAAGCATCATTTCAAGGAGATTCAATATTTGGATATCGTCGACTGTAACGCCGGTGACCACCATAAGGCATTTGCCACGAACTTCAATCCTGAGATTAACATCCGTGAGATTACCCAGAAAGGACTCTATTGGGAAAATGGCAAGTGGGTTGAGACAGAGCCACTGGAGATTCACAAGGATCTGACCTATCCGAATATTGGTCCGCGCGACAGTTACCTGTTGCACCATGAGGAGATTGAGTCGTTGGTCATCAACTATCCTACCATCAAACGTGCACGCTTCTGGATGACCTTCGGACAGCAGTATCTGAAGCATCTCGAGGTGATTCAGAATATCGGTATGAGTCGCATTGACGAAGTGGAGTACGAGGCTCCATTGGCTGATGGCAGTGGTACTGCTAAAGTGAAGATAGTTCCCCTGCAGTTCCTAAAGGCTGTATTGCCAAACCCACAAGATCTCGGTGAGAACTATGAGGGCGAGACCTCTATCGGTTGCCGCATCCGTGGTATCGGCAACGATGGGAAGGAGCACACCTACTATGTCTATAATAACTGTTCGCACCGTGCTGCCTTTGAAGAAACGGGTATGCAGGGCGTCAGCTATACCACTGGCGTTCCAGCCATGATTGGTGCCATGATGTTTTGCAAAGGTCTTTGGAAAAAGCCGGGCGTCCACAACGTTGAAGAGTTCGATCCCGATCCCTTCATGGAACAGCTTAACAAACAGGGCCTGCCTTGGCACGAGATTCATGATGGTGACCTGGAACTCTAACCTCGATATATCGATATAACGTAATAACGAAATAAAAGCAAACTATGGCAAAGAAAGAAAAAGAAGCGGAGCAACTAAGCCCGCAAGAACAAAAAATGAAAGCCCTGATGGCTGCCATGCAGAAGATTGAGAAAGACTTCGGCAAGGGTAGTATCATGAAAATGGGCGATGAGAAGATTGAGAACGTCGAAGTGATACCAACCGGCTCTATTAGTCTGAATGCAGCATTGGGCGTTGGCGGCTATCCTCGTGGACGTATCATTGAGATATATGGTCCGGAATCGTCAGGTAAGACGACACTCGCCATTCACGCCATTGCTGAGGCTCAGAAGAATGGTGGCGTGGCTGCATTTATTGATGCAGAGCATGCTTTTGACCGCTTCTATGCCGAGAAGTTAGGCGTCGATGTGAACAACCTTTATATTTCTCAGCCAGACAATGGTGAACAGGCTTTGGAGATTGCCGAACAACTGATACGAAGCAGTGCTATCGATATTCTCGTCGTTGACTCTGTGGCAGCACTGACGCCTAAAAAGGAGATTGAGGGTGATATGGGCGACTCTTCCGTCGGCCTGCATGCCCGTCTGATGTCGCAGGCCCTGCGTAAGCTGACATCGACCATTGCCAAGACCAATACGACATGTATCTTCATTAACCAGCTTCGTGAGAAGATTGGTGTGATGTTTGGCAATCCTGAGACCACCACGGGTGGTAATGCCCTGAAATTCTATGCTTCCGTGCGTCTTGATATCCGTAAGGTGACCACACTGAAAGACGGTGATCAGCCCATCGGCAATCAGGTACGTGTCAAGGTGGTGAAGAACAAAGTAGCTCCTCCTTTCCGCAAGGCTGAATTTGAAATAACCTTCGGCGAGGGTATCTCGAAGATTGGCGAAATTGTTGATTTGGCTACTGAGTATGAAATCATCAAGAAGAGTGGCTCTTGGTTTAGCTATGGAGAATCCAAACTGGGTCAGGGCCGTGATGCCGTGAAGGCTCTGTTGAAGGATAACCCTGAACTTTGCGAGGAGTTAGAAGTCAAAATCATGGAGGCTATTTCCAATAAACAATAGCGTCAGGAATCATACAAAAAGAAAAGGTAAGAAACTAACCTGTTCTTACCTTTTTTTTATTTGTTTATTGTAATCTTGACGATGTACCGTTGCCTGATACCCTGCCAGCATTTGAGCTTTGCTGAGCTGCGCGACGACGTGCATTTCCAATACTGCCTCCACCGACTTTATTGGATTGCGCAGCAGCCTTTTTCACTATACCATCCTTGTCGAACTGTACAACAAGCACACTGTTTGTACGCGGATACATCCAGTCTTCACCGGTATCGTTCTTAATCTTGGTTGTGGCCTCACCAACTGCCATCTCCACCTCTTCCACCGTCATGCCAGGAATAACGCGACCCTCGCGGATGGCAGTACGGGTCTCTAGGGTTGTATTACGGGTAATACCGTCCCCCATAGCAAACAGATAGCCGAAGAAATCCTCTCTGGGAGCACGTGTCTCCTCATTGAACACGATGTCCTTATAATATATACGGCGTGTCTCCGTCTCACGCAATGTCAGCGTATAGTAGTTCGTATTGTTGCGATCCTTGACGATCTCGTCGATGATAAAACCTGTGAATTTGGGCACTTTTACATCGCGTACCTTACCAGCACCCTTACTGCTCATAGAAGTGGCAAACTTTGTGTGTACGGTCTGGTTCAGATAGGTCTTCACGTCGCTGGCAACAGCCATCTCAGCACCTGTATACTCGAAGGATCCCTCAAAAAGGAATTTGGCATTATCAACATCAAACTCTTCATCGCGCAGGCCACTGTTAGTCTTACTCATGGCCACATTCTGATAGAATTGTTCGCCAGTCTCGTCTTCAACGATTATTTTGACAGGGAAGGAACGGGTGCCCACACCAATAGCCACAACCTTTACTACCTTGTTCTTTGGCATCGTCACTTCCTGATAGCCGTCGCCATCATACTCGGTATCAATGCGGAAGAACTGTGTGCGGGTAATCAGTGTTTGGTTTAACAGTAGCTCGCGAGCCTTGTCGACATCACCAAGATAAGCCAGTGTTGGCACACCTAACTTGCCGTAGCAATAGCTGTCGAACGTGCCACTGGGCAGTTCGTAGTAGTATGACTTGTTGTCAGTTTCGCAGAAGAAATTAATATGGACTCTACCATTCGGCATGTCTTCATGGCCTTTATAAACCATGATGTAATGTCGCAATTTACCGCTGCTTACTTCCTTGTTAGTGTTGGAATCGTGAAAAGTATTGACCAACAAGTCATACTTTTCTGGCATCACCATAAAACGCATCCCGTCTTTCCAGTCACAAAGACTATAGAAACGGAAATTCTTACCCATGAAGTCCTTGGGCTCAATTTCTTCCTCAGACTGTAAATCGCCCATCATCTCGACCTTCTTCTCGGTTTTCTTAACGTTGTTCGTCTTAACGATGTACGGGTTGTCCTGAGCCATGACAGCATTCATGGCTATGGCCATTCCTGCCAACATAATCATTCTTTTCATCATGATGTTTTCGCTTTTGATCAAATTTGATGGTGCAAAGATACAAAGAAGAATGCAAAAATGCAAATTTTGAAGCATAGAATAACTATTTTTTTTTGAAAGTATGACAAAATGGCATGATATGACATGCGAACAGGGTTTTGGCACATGCTTTGCTATCGTTTTGATGGCGACGATTGTATCGTTGTCAGTAATAAGAATTAAATAACAAATAAAAATATAGAATTATGGGAAAGATTATTGGAATCGACTTAGGAACAACTAACAGCTGTGTTGCTGTTTTCGAAGGCAACGAGCCGGTAGTTATCGCTAACAGCGAAGGAAAGCGTACGACACCTTCTGTTGTAGGCTTCGTAGACAATGGTGAGCGTAAGATTGGCGACCCCGCCAAGCGTCAGGCTATCACCAACCCCAAGAAGACCGTATACTCGATTAAGCGCTTCATGGGTGAGAATTGGCAGCAGACTGAGAAGGAAATCTCGCGCGTACCTTATTCTGTAGTCAACGAAGGTGGTTATCCCCGTGTTGACATTGACGGACGTAAATACACCCCGCAGGAAATCTCGGCTATGGTGCTGCAGAAAATGAAGAAGACTGCAGAGGACTATCTGGGTCAGGAGGTGACGGATGCTGTTATCACTGTGCCTGCCTACTTCTCTGACTCTCAGCGTCAGGCCACCAAGGAGGCAGGACAGATTGCTGGCCTCAACGTACGCCGTATCGTGAATGAACCGACTGCTGCCGCTCTGGCATACGGTGTCGACAAGGCCAATAAGGATATGAAAATTGCCGTCTTCGACCTCGGTGGTGGTACGTTCGATATCTCTATCCTCGAGTTTGGCGGTGGTGTCTTCGAGGTACTCTCTACCAATGGTGATACCCATTTGGGTGGTGATGACTTCGATCAGGTTATTATTGACTGGCTGGTACAGGAATTCAAGAATGACGAGGGTGCCAACCTGAAGGACGACCCGATGGCTATGCAGCGTCTGAAGGAGGCTGCTGAGAAGGCCAAGATAGAATTGTCAAGCTCTACTTCTACAGAGATTAACTTGCCGTATATCATGCCTGTAGGCGGTGTTCCCAAGCACTTGGTGAAGACGCTGACACGTGCAAAATTCGAGCAGCTGGCACACAACCTTATCCAAGCTTGTTTGGCTCCCTGTCAGAAGGCTATGGCAGATGCCAAATTGTCAAACGCTGACATTGACGAGGTTATCCTCGTAGGTGGCTCAAGCCGTATTCCTGCTGTGCAGGAGCTTGTTAAGAACTACTTCGGCAAGGAGCCTTCAAAAGGCGTCAACCCCGACGAAGTGGTAGCCGTAGGTGCTTCTATCCAGGGGGCTATCCTGAATAAGGAGGGTGGTGTAGGCGACATCGTTCTGCTCGACGTGACTCCGCTGACACTGGGTATCGAGACCATGGGTGGTGTGATGACCAAGCTTATCGAGGCCAACACAACCATTCCTTGCAAGAAGAGCGAGACCTTCTCTACAGCTGCTGACAATCAGACAGAGGTGACCATCCACGTGCTCCAGGGCGAGCGTCCGATGGCTGCTCAGAACAAGAGTATCGGCCAGTTCAACCTCACAGGTATCGCTCCTGCCCGTCGTGGTATTCCTCAGATTGAGGTGACCTTCGACATCGATGCCAATGGTATTCTGAAGGTTTCTGCCAAGGATAAGGCTACCGGCAAGGAGCAGGCCATCCGCATCGAGGCTTCGTCAGGTCTCTCTCAGGACGAGATCAACCGCATGAAGGCCGAGGCCGAGCAGAATGCTGAGAACGATAAGAAGGAGCGTGAGCGTGTCGACAAGATGAACCAGGCTGACTCGATGATTTTCCAGACTGAAAACCAGCTCAACGAGATTGGCGACAAGATTCCCGCTCAGCACAAGCCCGCTATCGAACAGGCTCTCCAGCAGCTGAAGGATGCTCACAAGGCTGGCGACGTAGCTGCTATCGACAATGCCATGAACGCCCTCAATGCTGCTTGGCAGACAGCTTCTCAGCAGATGTATCAAAACGCAGGTGCTCAGGCCGGTCCTCAGCCCGGTGCAGACCAGCAGCAGGGTCCCTTCTACAACCAGCAGGCAGGCTCTCAGCAGGACGCTCCGAAGGATGACAACATCCAGGATGCTGATTTTGAGGAGGTTAAATGACACCGATAGGCAAAGACATAACAAAACGCAACGAAATAGCGTGTAGCTCAACGAGTTACACGCTATTTGTTTTTTATGCCCTCATGTTTGCTATGTCTTTATTATGCCCTTATTTATCCCATTTTTGCAACATTCATGTAACGCGACTAAATTTGCGACGAGATGCTACCTATTTATACTTATTAGTACTTATACATACTTAAATTCAAAGAATCATGCCAGAAGCAAAATTTCAAATCAAACGCAAGTGTGAAGTATGTGGGAACACCTTTATCGCAAAGACATTAGATTCCCGCTACTGTTGTAGACATTGTGCCGACATTGCCTACAAGAAAAGGAAAGCTGACAAAGCAAAAGAAGAGCGACTAAACCAAATCGCTCAAATCATTCCTGGTGAAAGAGACTTTATCAGCGTCAAGGAAGCTGTTGCTATGTATGCTATCAGCAGGGACACCCTCTATCGACTGATCCGCAAAGGTAAACTACCTTATATGAATATAGGGGAAAGACTAACTCGTATATCGCGCGAACAGTTAGAAAAGATAGTACCTTTGCGTGAAGAACCCATCAAGGACGAGCACATGCTGCCACGTCTCTATGATCTGGAGCCAGAGAATTGTTACACCATCGGGGAAATCTCTAAAAAATTCAGGATCGATGACAGTACCGTCTGGGCACATATTAGGAAATACTCTATCCCCACTCGCCAGATTGGGAACTATGTATATGCGCCCAAAAAGGAAATCGACAATTTGTATAAATCACTATAGACAAACAGAAATATGAGAAAGAAGTTATTAAACACAAAAGTAACCGTTAAACTCCGCAAGTCGGAATACAAGGAGGAATGGTATCTAATAGTTGAAGCATATCCAGTTTACGACCCAAGTAATCCAAAACGTAAAAGGATTGTCGAATCTATAAACCGTATTATCCGTACACCTATTTGGGATAAATCGTCTGTGATAGGCATTACACCGGATGGAGATTATAAGTATCGTCCCAAGAGGGATGCTAACGGAGTGATTCTTTGTTCCTCTCAACTGGACCAAGAATCATGTATCTACGCTGATGAAGTGAGAAAACTCCGTCAGCATGAGTACGATAGTGCTATCATCTATACAGATAAGGAGGCAGAGTTGAAGGCACAAAACGAACGTGGTGAGCTGGATTTCATCAAGTACTTTGAAGGAATCATCTACAAGCGTCACCCCAATAGTTCAGATTCTATCATTGTGAACTGGGAGCGTGTAGCAGAACTACTGAAGCTCTATTCACATGGCAAGCCGATCCCATTCAAAACCATTTCTGTCAAATTGCTGGAAGACTTTAAGATGTTCCTGTTAGCAGCTCCACAAGGTGGCAACAAGAAAGGAAAGATCAAACAAAATACCGCATCTACCTACTTTGCTATTACCAAAGCAGGAGTAAGACAGGCATTTATCGATGAATACTTGACAGTTGATGTTAGTAGCAAAGTCGCTGGCATCACTGCCAAAGAATCCCTTCGCGAAGTGCTTAATATGGAAGAAGTCAAGAAATTGGCCAAAACTCCTTGTAAAAGTGATATCCTGCGAAGAGCATCTTTCTTCTCCATCATGACAGGCCTTCGTCATTGCGATATCCAGGCTTTAACTTGGAGCCGACTTCAATATCATAATGGTTCTTGGCAAATCGTGGAATTACAAGAAAAAACAGATATTCCTGAGTACCATCCAATTTCAGATCAGGCTTATGAATTATGTGGAGAACGACGTGATCCAGACAGATTAGTATTTGAGGGACTACAAGACCCTTCTTGGATTAATCGTCCTGTCAAGAAGTGGATTGAAGCAGCTGGAATTACTAAACACATTACCTTTCACTGCTTCCGCCACTCTTTTGCCACCTTGCAATTAGAGAACGGGACAGGACTCTATACCATTCAGAAATTACTAGGACATAAGAATATTCGCACAACACAGATTTATACACACATGGTAGATTCCGCAAAAGTCAAAGCAGCCAAGTCTATCTATATCGACACTCTGGATTCGGATAAGCCAATAGACAAAGAGCAATAAAAACCATTTCAAATTCTGCCCTCGATGTACTGTCGAGGGCTCTTTTTTGCCCTTTTTGCTCATCCAAAGCTTATCTCCATTCCCTTTATTTAGGCGTTTTCTTAGCTCGAAATGTTAAAATTTAAATTTTTACTGCAAAATCCTTATCGGTTCTTATTTTTGCTGTTCCTTTGCACCCGAAAAGATTATTATTTTAAAGGATAACAACAGAAAATGAACAAAAACATCTCAACATTGGAGGAAATGCCAGGAGCATTGTCCTACCTCATTTGGAAAGTTGAAGGGCTGGAAGAAACCATTCAGACCTTGCGTAACAAACAACAAGCAGTTAATTCACCTCATTGGATGGATATCGATGAGCTATGGTCATACATTCCGTCCCATCCTGTCAAGCAAACAGTCTATGGCTGGGTATCTAACAAGCAGATCCCCTACCACAAGATCAATAAGGCCTTGGCATTCCTTCAGTCTGAAATAGACGACTGGATGAAACAACGTCATTGCAAGAGCCAGGAAGAGTTGGAGCAAGAAGCTCTTGAGTTCATTAAAAGACGCAAAACGGTATAGCCATGGAAGAAGCAGCAAGCATCATCATACATCTGGATTGTTACGATGCCATCAAGTGCCTTCCTGACGAATTAGCGGGTGTGCTTTTTCAAATCCATACTCTGTTATGGAGCCAGTGGGGAGTTACCAAAGATCGATGACAAATCTTTGCTTGCATTATTCAACATGTTCAAGGCTCAAAGAGACAGAGACAAGAAAAAGTATGAACAGAAATGTGAAAAGAATCGAGAAAATGCACGTAGAAGGTATTCTTCGCAAAGCGATAACCACCCACCGGATGCCATTGCAAGGAAACGCATGCCGTCGCAGGCGAACGCAAGCATAAGTAATAATAATAGTAATCAAAAAAGTAATAGTATTGATGATATAGCTAACGCTAATAACATCAATATGGATTCTAACCCATCATTAATTCAATCAAATGGAATTTACGACAGTATCCCAAGAATTGGCAAACAGGAAAAAAGACAACGGGACGTACTTTGCACCGCAACTAAGGTTATCGCAGGATTTAGTTCGGCTTCGGAATGAGCCCGATAATGCAAAAAAGGTGTCGCGCCTTATGCAGAAGTACCCCACTTTTAACGAATTTGTAGTCGCCAATACTCCTTCGCGACAATTCTTTCTATGCCAAGATCCACTTCAATGCTTTATAGGTGATTCGCCATGTTTAAGATTGCTTGATATAACATACGGAATGTTTGCGTCTGCAATCTGGCTAGTTCCACAAATAGCAGATGTTAGCGTTTCTTGTGGAATAAAGGAAGATGCGAGTGAAGTCCAAATCCAGTTAGTCGCAGCAGCAATAGCAAGCAAATTCAAATATCTGAAAACTGACGAAGTGATGTTCTTCTTATTCAATTTCAAGGCAGGCTTTTACGATCGTTTCTTTTGCTATTTCGACCCACAAACCATTATCAAAAGTATGCCAACATTCCTTCAAGAACGTACAAACATCATTGAAGAATATGACAAAGAATTGAGAAGAATCGAGGCTGAAAAGAATAGACTTCCAGGAACGCCTCTTGAAGAAATCAACAAGAATTATTTCAAAACAGAAACGCTTAACAAGTTACTTCATTTAACCCAAATCGGTCGTTAGGCCCAATTAGTTCGGGTGATGTCAAAGTTTTCAGTTGTTCTCCAGAGTCCAAGGAATGCCTGCCGCTGATTTATGGTTCTCACAAGACGTAAAATATTTTTAT
>JAEEGI010008803.1_pt1 | contig 22227 bp, 17 predicted proteins | sample 8958751 | NCBI WGS metagenome assembly JAEEGI01 (sample SAMN16246545, study PRJNA631951) | gut metagenome | biome: gut microbiome; feature: rumen; material: KS-attached | host: Bos | place: Iran: Karaj | collected 2018-10 | reverse complement strand
TATGGGAATCGCGTACGTCAATGACCTTGTTCTGGGCCCAAGCGAGGCTACAGGCGAGGAGGACGCCTGCGAGGAGAAGTATCTGTCTTTTCATCTGTTAAAGGAAAAAATCTTCGGAGGAAGAACTGTCTGTCTTTTCAATGTCCACGCTGTCCACGACGGCACGCTCGTAACCCCGCCAGGGGAGGGCGCCCTTGTATTCCTTGTAATGGACGGTGACGCGGAGGCCAGTCATCTCCGTGAGCTGCCGGGCTACTTCCGGGTCTTTGACGGAGAACTTGAAGGTCTTGGACTGGACGCTGCCGGCGGCGTTCTTGGAGCCGTAGCCGGTGAGGATCATCTCGCCCTCATAGGTTTTGAAGATGTAACCCGTGTAGGTGAGCGAGTTCAGTTCGCCAGTCTTGGTGCCGTCACTGAATACCCACCAGAATTTGAAATAAAGGAATCCGGCCAGAACGGCCAGAACAGCCAGGGTAATGACCCCGCCGATCACTGCTTTCTTTGCCATTGTCTGCGATATTTATATCGATACAAATTTAGCAATTTTATCGGAATAGCTGCATGAGATCCCCGGCTGTGGTGCCGTCGAAATAAGTGCCGGCATCCTCGTCGGCCAGATCTTCCGGCCGCCGTCCGATAAGCCTTGCGGCCAGCTCGCCGGCGGGACGTGCGCCGATGAAGTCTCCGCTGAAGGCCAGCTCGCTGAATACGCCCTTTTTCAGCGTAAAGTGCGCAGTGACGGTGCCGCAGGGAAACTTGGCGCTGCTTTGGAACGTGGCCGCAGGGGAGTGGCCGATATTCCATTCCCACCGGCGGAATTTTTCATCGGCCATCCGATCGACGATGGCAAGCTGCTCCGGGCCGATGGCAATCTCCGGGTCTCCATGGGCCAGCTCTTCCCGGAGCCTCATCTCGAAGGCGTGGATGTCACTCAGGTCCGGAAGGTAGCTGCGCAGGTTGGCCACGCGGCTGCGCACGGAGGCGACGCCGGCGGCTTCCAGCTTGCTTCCGGGCACGGCCAGCGCCTGGGTGAGCGTCTCCAGGTCCACGTCCCACATGAGCGTTCCGTGAATCATCATGCGCCCTTTCGACAGGCGTTTGGCATAACCGGAGACTTTCCGGCCCTCTACGAGTATATCGTTGCGTCCGCTCCTTTCGGCGGGGACGCCCATCCTTCGGAGAGCATCGGCCACAAGGGTGTAACACGGCTCCATAAGTTTCGACGGCCCCACGATGGTGTAGTTGAGGTTGCCCAGGTCGTGGTACACGGCGCCGCCGCCCGTTACGCGCCTGGCCAGCACGATGCCCTTCTCCTGAAGGAAAGGGAGGTTCACTTCCGCATGCGCGCTCTGGTTGAGGCCGATGATGACGGCCGGCGCATTCTGCCACAGGAAAAAGACAGGCTCGTCCACGGAAAGGCCTTCGAGCGAGAACTCGTCGAAGGCCATGTTCCAGTGGGGATCCGTAGAGGGATTCAGTAAATATTTCATAGGGATATACCGTACAGATAGGCGGTGAGGGCCAGCTTGCCGCGCATGGTCTCGCGCGGGGTGAACTCGCCGTTCACCCACAGGTAGCGCTGGTTGAAATAGCTCTCCTGGCGGGGCCAGCCGCCGTCTTTCCAGGAAGGATAGCAGCGGTTCAGGAGAATGGTGGCGTCTCCGCCGTCTCCTTTGCTCCAGGTCTCGGTGCCGTTGAAGGGTGTCTGGCCGGGATGGGTGCCGGGGAAGCCGTCGTTGCGGCCGCAGGAGTAGGCGTCGGTGATATGGCGCTGGCCCAGCCCGGTCATCTCGATGATGTTGCCGGGATTGCGGCCCAGGCACCAGCCGGCTTCGTCGTACATCATCTGAAGGAGCCGGGCCCGGCGTATGGGATCCGTGGTGACGTAGTGGTCCATCATGGCCAGTTCCAGGTTCTCGGAAGTCTGCCAGCGGGCGTCGGCGGTGCCGCGGCGGGACGGACGTTCCAGGGAAGGCATCAGATGCCGGCGGTCCACCTCTTCCTGCAGGCTGGCCAGTTGCTGCCGGTAGAGGGCCTCGTAGTGGCGCTCGTGCGGGCAGGTGATGTAGGCGGCCAGGGCCCAGGTCTGGCAGGACCCGCGGAACCATCCCTGCTGCTTGATGACGGGCGTCTCCACCTCTGCGGCATAGGCGTCCTCCCAGCAGCGGTCTCCGGTGAGGTTATAAAGGTAGGCGGCGGCCTGCTGCTTGAAATCCCGGCCGCGCATCATTTCGGCCCCTACGCCCTGCACGTCGTCCAGCTGGTTCCACTCCTGCTTTTCGGCATAGCGGTAAGCTTTGACGGCCTCGGCGGTGTAGTATCGGCACAATTCATCGTGGCCGCTGAGGCGGAAGGCCTCGGCCAGGGTGGCGCAGTTGGCGGCATTCGCCCAGGCGGCGATGGTGGTGCACCCGGCCTGGAACATGACAGTCCAGTCTTTGTCGGGGTTGGTGACGCCCTGCGAATAGCCTTCTCCGTCGCGGATGCTCAGGAAGAAGTCCACCTCGTTGCGGGCCTCGTCCAGCAGGTCGGGGATGCCGTTCCCGCTTTCACGGATGCCCAGGTCATCCTCGTTGAGCTTCCCTCCTGTAAGGATGTAAGGCAGCACCATGTCATAGATATTGCTCACGTGGGCCAGGTGGCGGTCCCAGTCGTAGGCGTCCGAATGCCCGCCCGCGACCTTGTCGTTCACGGGATTCCCTTCGGGCCGATGCTGCCAGAAGGAAGACTCCTCCCGCGCCTTGAAGTGCGGCTCGTCCCAGACGTCTCCGAAGTTTTTCCGCCAGTCGGGGTGCCAGGGCTGGAGGTCCGAAAGATAGACCTTGAAGCCTGCAGGGTCCTCGCCGGGCGCAAAGCGCGGTTGCCGTGCCGGAGGATTCACGCCGGGCACGATGGGCTCGCCGATACGCATGTAGTAGTACCCCAGCACGGAGTAGCGGTAGGGCTGGAAATAGGCGGCCTCGCTCACGGTGAAGTCCATGCTGCAGCCGACGTCCTCCACTACCAGGCGGTAGGTGCCGGGCTCATCGCACGTAAAGGAAAGGTCCCAGACGGGGGACCCGGTGAGGTCTTTCTTCCCGGCCTCCTGGGCAGATGCTTCCTGCGGTTTCCAGAATCGTACGGTGGTCTCGGCCTTCTGGCCTGTGACGGTGTTGTACAGATAGACTTTCTTCCCCTCGAAGGAGGCATAGTCGCGCGGGCCGCCGTCCCCGAGCCAGAGGTAAAGATCGGCCTTCTTTTCCTGTTCGCCGACGGCGTATCCGTTGATATTGACGTGCACGGCCTCTGAGGGTACGTTCCAGATGTCGAAGGTGACGCTGAGTTGTTCCTTGTCGGCCCCCGCGTCACGGGGGAGGGTGACGTTGTAGGTGGCCCCCTGCTTCATGGAAGCGGGCAGGCGGAGGAACAGCCAGTGGTCCAGTTCGCTCAGGAGACGGTGGTCCGTGTGCATGGGCTTGGATTTGCGGAAAACGGCCGTGGGCTGCAGGCCGCCCTTGTAGGAAGGGTCCTGGGCCGATGTCACCGTCCACCCGGCAGCGTCCGCCGCCGCGAGGGCGTTCAGGCGGGGAAGGAAGGTGACGAGCGTGTCGTCGCCCTCGGCGAAGCTGTCGCCCAGGTAGGCGCTGGGACCGGTGGCGTCGTCGCGGTAGCGGATTTCTCCGTCCCGCAATTGTACCATGATGTAATCTTTGTCGATGACATAGGCGCCGACGACGTGCGTGGCATTTGCGCTGAGGGAAAGCATGGCGGCGATGCCCGCCAGGAGGATGCGTCGTTTCATGTGGTCAGTGGTTTTAGGTTGGGGATGGGTGTTATTGGCTGATGACTCCGCTGCCCAGCATTTCCACGCCGTCGTACCAGACGGCGAACTGGCCGGGGGAAATCCCGCGCTGGGGAGCGTCGAAGAGAATGTACAGGCCAGCCTCCCGCATCAGGAGCGTAGCGCTCTGCAGGGGCTGGCGGTAGCGGATGCGCACACGGCAGCGACGCATCTGGCCGGGCTGCATGGCCAGGTCCTCGCGGATCCAGTGGATTTCCTCCGGATTGACGCGCAGGCAGAAGCGGCTGAGACCCTTGTGGCTGTGGCCTTCACCGACATATACGCGATTGGCTTCGGTATCGGTGGCAATCACGAACACAGGTTCCGAGTGGCCGCCGATTCCCAGTCCCTTTCGCTGGCCGATGGTATAGAACTGGGCACCCTCATGCCGGCCGACGATGCGTCCGGCGGGGTTCTCCTTATAACGGGTTTTCTTGATGTGCTTCTTGCCGCTGCGGTAGGTCTCGGTTTCGAAGGTGATTTCGTAGCCGATGGGGAGCGAGAGGTGGTCCAGCTCCGTATCGGCAAGGGCCTGGACTTTTTCTGCGTCGAAAGGACTCTCGCCCAGGGGCTTTCCGTCGCTGGTGAGGACTTTCTCCTCAGGGGCGTACTGGACGGTCCGCTCCAGCGTTTCTCCGGGCTTGAGCAGGCCGGTCAGTTTCTCCTGCTGCCAGCGGTACAGCGGGTTGTTCTCATAGTAGGCGTCGTACACCTCCACGATGTCTCCTTCCACCGAGGTGAGCTTCTGTTTGAGGAAGGTGGGAAGGTCCACTTTCCCCACGAAGCAGATCCCCTGGGAATCTTTTTTCTCGGCCGAGGGAAGATCGGCCTCCTTGGCGATGGCGCGCACCTCCGGCTTGGTAAGATGGCCGATGGGGAACATCGTCCTGGCCAGCTGGGCCTGGCTCAGCTGGCAAAGGAAGTAGGTCTGGTCCTTGTTGGGATCCGTTCCTTCCAGGATGCGGTACACCCCTTCCGGGGTGACTTCCTTCCGGCAGTAGTGGCCGGTGGCCACATAATCGGCCCCATACTTGAGGGCTACCTGCAGGAAGGCGTCGAACTTGATTTCCCGGTTGCACAGCACGTCCGGGTTGGGCGTGCGGCCCTTGGCGTATTCGTCGAACATATAGTCCACCACGCGCTGGCGGTACTGGCCGGACAAATCCACGAAATAGAAGGGAATGCCTATCTTGCGGGCGACCATCTCCGCCACGAAGCGGTCTTCTTCCCACTCGCAGTCTCCGTGCAGCGTAGTGTCTGCGTCATGCCAGTTCTGCATGAACATGGCGAAGACGTCATAGCCTTCCTGCTTGAGCAGATAGGCCGCTACCGACGAGTCCACCCCGCCGGAAAGCCCTACGCACACTTTGATCTTGCTTTTGTCCATAATAACTCTCAAAGGTAGCACTTTTTTTCCTAACTTTGCGCCCGTTATGCCCAGTTACCTGCAAATAGAGAACATTTCCAAGAGTTACGGCCCCAAGGTGCTGTTTGAACACATCGACTTCAACATCAACGAGGGCGACAAAGTGGCGCTCATCGCTCCCAACGGCACAGGCAAGACCTCGCTTTTGAAGATACTTGCCGGCAAGGACGGCAGCGACAGCGGCGGGAAAGTCCTGTTCCTGAAGGATATCCGCATCGCGTTCCTGGAGCAGGAGTACGACTTCGATCCGTCCAAGGGCATCTTCCGCCAGATCATGGACAACTCTACCCAGTGGACGGAACACCTGGACCAGGACCACCTGTGGCAGTACGAGCTGCGGGTGCATCAACTGCTCACCCAGTTTGGCCTCACGGACCCCGACAAGCGCATGAAGGACCTCTCGGGCGGCGAGGTGAAGCGGGTGGCCCTGACGCAGATGCTGGCTTCCGAGGCCGATTTCTACATCATGGACGAGCCCACGAACCACCTGGACATCGACGCCATCGAGTTTCTGGAGAACCATCTCAAGCACAGCCGCTGCACCCTGTTCATGGTCACCCACGACCGCTACTTCCTGGACCGCGTCTGCAACACCGTCATGGAGATGGACCGCGGCGGCATTTATATTTATAAGGGCGACTACATGAACTTCCTGGAAAAGCGCCAGGAACGTATTGATAATTACAACGCGGAGACCGAGAAGGTACGGAATATCTACCGCCGGGAGCTGGAGTGGATGCATGCCAGTCCCTGCGCCCGTACCGGCAAGGCCAAATACCGCAAGCAGGCCTTCTGGGACATCAAGGAGAGGGCCGACGACAGCTATGTCCAGAAGAAGATCGACATGAGCGAGACCCAGGTCAGGAACACCTATCTGGGGAACAAGGTCATCAACTGCAAGGACGTTAGTTTCTGGTGGGAGCAGAAGTGCTACCTGAGCCACTTTACCTACAATTTCCAGCGCTACGAGCGCGTGGGTATCGTAGGACGCAATGCCGCTGGCAAGACGACTTTCCTCAACCTCATCACGGGCGGCTACAAGCCGGAGCTGGGCGGCACCTTCACCGGGGTCATCGACAGGGGTGAGTCCTTGAAGATTGGCTATTACCATCAGGCCGGCATGCAGTTCAAGCCCGGCCAGACCGTGCTGGAAACCGTGTCGGACCTGCATCTCCTGAATAGATTCCTTTTCCCGCACGACATGCTGCAGAACCCGGTGGAACGCCTCTCCGGAGGCGAGAGAAGGCGTCTGTACCTGCTCACTATCCTCATGCAGCAGCCCAACTTCCTCATCCTGGACGAGCCCACCAACGACCTGGATATCGTCACCCTCGAAATTCTGGAAGAATACCTGATGGAGTTCAAGGGCTCCCTCCTTATCGTGAGCCACGACCGCCACTTCCTGGACCGCCTGGTGGACCATCTTTTCGTCTTCTGCGGAGACGGCGTGGTGAAGGACTTCGTGGGCAACTACACCGAGTACCGTACCTTCATCAAGGACTACGAGGCCGCTCAGAAGTCCGTCCAGAAGACCGCCCCGGTTCAGGCTAAAGTCAAGACCGAGGCCAAACGCAAGCTTTCCTTCAAGGAACAGCAGGAGCTCAAGGAGCTTGAAGCCCGGCTTCCGGAGCTGGAGGCTGAAAAAGCCCACCTCGAAGCGCAGCTCTCCGGCGGTACTTTGAAGGCCGACGAACTCCAGGCGGCCAGCACCCGCTACGGCCAGCTCCAGGAAGAGCTCGACGCCGCCGAACTTCGCTGGCTCGAGCTCTCCGATCTCTAAATCGGCTTGAACTAAATGGAGAGGCTGTCGAAGATGAAGGGCAGGAGGTCGTCCACGCAGTGGAATTTGCGAATGCGCTGGGAGCCGATGAGGATGATCTTGAGGGGCCGATTGTGTTTCTTCTGGTATTCGGCCATGACCTGGCGGCAGGCGCCGCAGGGGGAGGCGGGGCTTTCGCAGAGGACGCCGTGGTCGGAGCCGGCGATAGCCAGCGTGTCAAAGGGGACGTCCGGATAATTGGCCCCGGCCCAGAACATGGCGGTGCGCTCGGCGCAGAGGCCGGAAGGGTAGGCGATGTTTTCCTGGTTGGCACCCTTGACGATGACTCCGTTTGTGAGCCGGAGGGCTGCTCCTACCTGAAAATCGGAATACGGTGAATAGGACCCTTTCTGGGCCTCAAGGGCAGCTTTGACCAGCTGCTGGTCCTCCGGGAGCATCTCTGAGGCGGAGTTGAATTCCTCGTAGTTTATCGTAATTTTTACTTCACTCATAATAAACAACTTAGCAGCCCAGCGTGGCAACCATCACGGCTTTGATGGTGTGCAGGCGGTTTTCCGCTTCATCGAATACGATGCTGGCGGGGCTTTCAAAAACTTCCTCGGTTACTTCTACACCATTCATGCCGAACTTCTGGAAGACGTCTTCTCCCACCTTCGTTTCGCGGTTATGGTAGGCCGGAAGACAGTGCATGAACTTGCAGGCAGGATTGCCCGTGGCAGCCATCAGGGCTGCGTTCACCTGGTAAGGTTTCAGCAGCTCGATTCTCTCTTTCCAGACAGAGTCGGGTTCGCCCATGGAGACCCACACGTCCGTGTAGAGGAAGTCGCAGCCTTTTACGCCGGCCTTGACGTCATCCGTAATGGTGATGCGGGCGCCGGTTTCGGAGGCGATCTTAAGGCATTCATCCACCAGCTCCTTAGCAGGCTGAAGGGCCTTCGGGGCCACGATACGGACATCCATGCCCATTTTTGCGCCTCCTACCAGCAGGGAGTTGCCCATGTTGAAGCGGGCGTCGCCCAGGTAGGCGTAGGAAATCTGGTGCAGGGGCTTGTCGCTGTGCTCGGACATGGTGAGGAAATCGGCCAGGATCTGCGTGGGGTGGAACTCGTTGGTGAGGCCGTTCCATACGGGGACTCCGGAATACCGGGCCAGTTCCTCCACGGTGGTCTGGGCGAAGCCGCGGTATTCGATGCCGTCGTACATGCGTCCCAGTACGCGGGCCGTATCCTTCATGCTTTCCTTCACGCCAATCTGGCTGCCGGTGGGGCCGAGGTAAGTGACATGCGCCCCCTGGTCATAGGCGGCCGTCTCGAAAGCGCAGCGCGTGCGGGTAGAGGTCTTTTCAAAGATGAGGGCGATGTTCTTGCCCTTCAGGCGCGGCTGTTCGGTGCCGGCATATTTGGCCTTTTTCAGTTCGGCGGCCAGGTCCAACAGGTACTGAATCTCCTTGGGAGAGAAGTCCAGCAGCTTGAGGAAGCTGCGGTTTTTAAGGTTATAAGCCATGGTTATTCTATGATTCTGGTTCCGCAGGAGGGGTTGCCCAGTTCTCCTGCCTCTGTGATGATGCATGTTTTTCCGCCGTGCTCCAGGAAGTAGATGGCCGCGCGGATCTTGGGGGCCATGGAGCCCTCGCCGAACTGCCCGTCGGCCAGATACTCCTTGCACTGGGCCACCGTGAGGCTGTCCAGCGCCTTTTCGAAGGGTTTGCGGAAGTTGAGGTAAACCTTGGGGACGTCGGTGAGGATATACAGTTCCTCGGCGCCGATTTCCACTGCGCAGAGGGCCGATGCAAGGTCTTTGTCGATAACGGCTTCGATGCCCCGCAGGAGGCCGTTTTCCCGGACGACGGGAATGCCGCCGCCGCCGGCCGTGATGACGATGTATCCTTCGCGGGCCAGCCGACCCACCAAATCGATGTTGGCAATCCGCAGCGGTTCCGGCGAAGCGACAACCTTACGCCAGCCGCGTCCCTTTGCGTCTTCTTTGTAGAGGGCGCCGTCGGGCTGCGGTTTGGGATAGAACGGGCCCACCGGCTTGGTGGGGTGCTGGAACATGGGGTCGTCGGCACTCACTTCCACGCGCGAGACCAGCGAGACCACCTTGCGGTCCATGTGCAGGCGGGTGAGCGCGAGGTCCATGCCGCTCTCGATGAGGTAGGCGATGGAGCCCTGCGTCTCTGCGCCGCAGAAGTCCATGGGCTGGGCGGGGAGGCCGTGGATCTGTTCACCGGCCTGGTGGCGCAGCAGTCCGTTACCCACCTGGGGACCGTTTCCGTGTACGATGACGATGCCGTAATCCTGCAGCAGCAGCGGTGCAAGATTCCAGCAGGTGATATTGACGTTGGCGCGCTGCTGCTGATAAGTGCCTTTCTGGCCGGAACGCAGAAGCGCATTCCCGCCGAAGGCAATCACTGCCAGTTTCGTAGCCATAATCAGTCTCTTCTGAGCGGAAGGGTGGAGCAGCGAAGCAGGCCGCCCATCTTGGAAATCTCGCGATAGGGGACGGTCTCCACCGTCATGCCCCATTTGTCACGCAGGTGCTTGTTCAGGCGGGTGAAGTGCTCCTCCGTCACCACCACCTCCGGGGAGATGGAGAATACGTTGGAATTCATGGCGTACATTTCTTCCGTGGTAATCTCGAATACGTTCTCCTGGCCGAAGATGTCGATGAGGTGGTCTGCGTCCCGGGGATTCATGAAGCCTCTCCTGTAGATGATGGCTTTGTCCAGGCCCACGGGCATGAAGGTGCAGTCCAGGTGCAGGATGCCCTGGTAGGGGTCCGTGTCGCTCTTGAGAAGGTTCAGCGGAACGATGGTCTTATGGGGGAAGATCATCTTCAGGTAATCCAGCGCAAGACGGTTGGTGCGGGCTGTCTTGACCTGCCGATAGTCCGGAAAGTCGTACTGGCCCAGGAAGATGTAGTCGTTATAGAGGATGACATCCCCGCCTTCCACGTGGACGGCCTCCGGCAGGTTGTAAATCTGCTTGTAATGAATCTGCCGATAGATGTCCTCGTAGGCGTCAATCTCTTCCTGGCGGTCCGGGATAATGTTGGAGACGATGATTTTGTCGTCAATGACGAAGCCCACGTCACGGGAGAAAACCTGATTGCAGTTTTTCACCGGGGCGGGCCGATATACATCCACGTCGTACTTCTTGAGAATGGCAAGAAAGGCGTCCATCTCATGGATCATGTCCTCTTCTACGGGGTAAACCCCGTGAAGGACACTCTCGTAGGACTTGCTGTCGAAGGTCTCCTGAAGGGTTGGAGTAGGACCCGGAGACGTGGGAAGTCCCAATACCACTGCCCGCAGGCGGGCGGTCTCGGATTGAACGTGAAGATTCATAAAGTTATCGTTTCAGTCTCGTAAAGGTAGAAAAACTTCGTGAAAGAAAAAAATGAGACGTCCCCCCGAAGGAGGGATGGGCTCTTTCGGGGGGACTTGATATGTAAGTTCGTTTACTTGATTTTGGAGTCGCAGTACCAGCAGCGGAGCGTGCCGTTGTCGCTGCGGCGGAACTTGTGCGGTGCGTGCTCGTTGTTGCAGATGCACTTGGCGTTGGTGCACCGGAGCGTGGCGTCGTAAACAGGTTCTTCTCCCTCGGGCATGCCGTGGGAAGGGTCGTCCTTCCATTCCAGCAGCTTGGTGATGAGGGCCATGCGGACGAACTTTCCGTTCTCCACCTGGCGGAAGTAGGCGGCGCGGGGATCGGCATCCACCTCGGTGAGGATTTCGTTCACGCGGGGCAGCGGATGCAGCACGGCCATCTTTTCCTTGGCGAGGGCCATCTTGGCGCAGTCCAGTACGAAGCTGTCCTTCACGCGGTCGAACTCGTCCTGGTCCAGGAAGCGTTCCTGCTGCACGCGGGTCATGTAGAGTACGTCCAGTTCCGGCATAACCTCTTCCATGGTCTGGACCTCTTTGTAGCTGATACCCAACTTGTCGCACACATCCTGCTTGATGTAGTCCGGGAGCTTGAGCTCGTCGGGGGCGATGAGCACCACTTTGATGTCCTTGAAGCGGGACAGGGCCTTGATGAGGGAGTGCACCGTGCGGCCGAATTTGAGGTCTCCGCAGAAGCCGATGGTGATGCCGTCGATGTGCCCCAGTTCACGCTTGATGGTGAGCAGGTCGGTGAGCGTCTGCGTGGGATGGCTGTGGGAGCCGTCGCCCGCGTTGATGATGGGAACGCGGGATACCTCGGAAGCGTAGAGCTGGGCGCCTTCGATGTGGTGGCGCATGGCAATGACATCAGCAAAGCAGCCTACTACACGTACGGTGTCCTGCACGGTCTCGCCTTTGCTCACAGAGCTGCTTTTTGCGTCGGAGAAGCCCAGGACGTTGCCGCCGAGCTCCATCATGGCCGATGTGAAACTGAGCCGCGTGCGGGTGCTGGGCTCATAGAAGAGCGTAGAGAGCTTCTTGTACCGCTGGGAATCCTGATACTTCTCGCGGTGGGCGATGATGTCTTCGGCCAGCGTGATAATCTGGTCCAGTTCCTCTTTGGAGAGGTCCATCGGGTCGATGAGGTGCTTCATAATTACAGGTTATTACGGAATTCAATGATTTTCTCTTTCCATTCGGGGGCGATGTAGCCGTTCTCGGCGGCCACTTCCACCAGGGTATCCAGGTTGCACAGGGAGTGATTCTCCGTATGGGCGGCGGCGATGCGCTCCAGGCCCTTCTTCATGCCGTAGGTGAAGATGCTCACGATGCCCAGGACATCGGCCCCGGCTTCGCGGAGGGCTTCCACCACCTCGATGGCGCTGCCGCCGGTGGAGATGAGGTCCTCGATTACTACGACTTTGGTTCCGGGCTCCATCTTGCCCTCGATGCGGTTGGTGCGGCCGTGGGTCTTGGCTTCTCCGCGGACGTAACCCATGGGGAGGTCCAGGAGGGTGGCGGTGATGGCGGCGTGGGCAATACCGGCGGTGGAGGTGCCCATGAGCATCTCTGCACCGGGGTAGTAACGCTTGACGAGGGTGGCCAGTCCCTCTTCCACCTGCTTTCTCACTTCGGGGGCCGACAAGGTGAGGCGGTTGTCACAGTAGATGGGGCTCTTGATGCCGCTGGCCCAGGTGAAGGGCTGCTCGGGGCGCAGGAAGACTGCGCCGATGGAGAGGAGTGCTTTCGCGATGGCTTGTTCCATAATCTTATTCTGCAAATTCTTTCATGCAACGTTCGTAGGCGGCGACGGGGTCATCGGCCTGCGTGATGGGGCGGCCGACAACGATGAAATCCGAGCCGATTTCCCGCGCGCGGGCGGGGGTGGTGATGCGCACCTGGTCGTCGGAGGCGGCGTCGGCGAAGCGGATGCCCGGGGTGACGGTGAGGAAGCCTGCTCCGCAAGTCTCCTTCACGAGGCCGGCTTCCAGAGGGGAGCAGACCACTCCGTCCAGGCCGGCTTCGCGGGCGTTGGCGGCGTAGTGGGCGATGGTCTCGTTCATGGAAGCGCCTATCAGCAGGTCCTTGTGCAGGATTTCCTCGGAGGTGGAGGTGAGCTGGGTCACGGCTATCAGCAGGGGACGGGTTCCGTCGGGGCGGGTGAGGCCCTCGAGGGCGGCTTTCATCATGGCTACGGTGCCGGAGGCATGGACGTTCACCATGTCCACGTCAAGGCCGGAAAGCACGTGCATGGCCTTTTTGACGGTGTTGGGGATGTCGTGCAGCTTCAGGTCCAGGAAAATCCGGTGACCGCGGGCTTTGATCTCGCGGACCATGTCGGGGCCGGTGCCGTAGAAAAGCTCCATGCCAATCTTTACGAAGGGTTTGCGGCTTCCCTGGAAGCGGTCCAGGAAGGCCAGGGTGGTTTCCCGGTCGGGGAAGTCACAGGCGATGATTACATCTTTGGTCATACCGTGCCGATGATATCTTTAAGGTTGTCAATTCCGAGTTCGTCCATGAGGAGGGGCAGTTCGGCCACGATTTCGGGGCAGACGAAGGGGTTGCGGAGGTTTTCGGCCCCCACCTGGACGGCGCTGGCGCCGGCCATCATCATTTCCAGGACGTCGCGGCCGCAGGTGACGCCGCCGCAGCCCATGATGGGGATGTGGCAGGCATGGGCCACCTGATACACCATCCGCAGGGCGATGGGGAAGATGGCCGATCCGGAGTAGCCGCCCATCGTATTGGCCAGGATGGGCTTGCGGCGGGCGATGTCGATGCGCATTCCCAGGAAGGTGTTGACCAGCGTGAGACCGTCGGCCCCGGCATCCTCGCAGGCGCGGGCGATGGAGACGATGTCGGCCACGTTGGGGCTGAGCTTGATGAAGACGGGCTTGTGCGGGCAGACGGCTTTCACCGCCGCGGTTACCTGGGCTGCCGCCTGGGCCGATGTGCCGAAGGCGAGTCCGCCGCCGTGCACGTTGGGGCAGGATACGTTCACTTCGATGATGTCGATTTCCCCGCACGCGGCGGCTTTGGCGCAGCAATCGGCATATTCCTCCACGGAGAACCCGCTGATGTTTGCGATGATGCCGTTGCGGTAGATCTTCCTGAGGGCGGGGACTTTCTCGTTGACGAGGACGTCGATGCCGGGATTCTGCAGGCCTACGGAGTTGAGCATGCCGCCGCGTGCTTCTGCAATACGCGGGGTGGGATTCCCGTAGCGGGCTTCGCGGGTGGTGCCTTTCAGGGAGATGGCGCCCAGGACGTTGAGGTCGAAGGTGCCGGCCATCTCCAGGCCGAAGCCGAAGGTGCCGCTGGCGGGAATCACGGGGTTGGGGAGTTGCAGCCCGCCAAGGTTGACGGAGAGGTCTTTTACCATAGAATATCCTCCTTCTTGAAAACGGGGCCGTCTTTGCATACGCGTGCGGGACCATGGGCCGTCTGGATGCTGCAGCCGTAGCAGAAGCCGGCGCCGCAGCCCATGCGCTCTTCCAGGGAGGCTTCGCCGGAGCCCTGGAGCAGCGCGCAGACCTTCTGCATCATGATCATCGGCCCGCAGGTGTAGTAATAGTCATATTGGGGGTTGAGGGCCTGGATGGCGTCGGTGACGAAGCCCTTGATGCCGGCCGACCCGTCCACGGTGGTGAGGGCGAAGCGGTCGCACAGGGATTCGAACTCCGGCAGCAGGACTGCCTCTTCCTTTTTGTTGAAACCGAGGATGGCGGTGACTTTTTTGCCCTGGTCCTTCAGTTTTTTTGCCAGGTAGTAGAGCGGGGCGGCGCCCAGGCCGCCGGCGACGAGGAGGGCCTCGTGGCGGCAGGTATCGGCATCAAAGCCTTTGCCCAGGCCGGTGAGGACGCTCACCGTGGTTCCCTCGGGGAGGGTGGCCAGCGTCCGGGTTCCTTCTCCGACGGTCTTGTAGAGCAGCGTGAGGCGGCCGTTTCCGGCTTCGCAAACGGAGATGGGGCGGCGGAGGTAGTAGCCCGGGATGTCCAGATGGACGAATTCTCCCTGGACGGTGTCCTCGCCGGAGAGGACCAGCCGGTAGGTCTCGGTGGCGATCTCGCGGTTTTCCGTTATGGTATATATCTGTTTGTTCATGCCTTATATACTGTGACTGCGTTTTTGCGGGTTTCGAGCACCCTTCCGTAAACTTCCCAGCCGTCGAAGGGGGTGGAGTGGCCCATGGACGCGAACCGGCTGCTGTCGATGACGAAGGGCGTATCCAGGTCGATGACTACCTGGTCGAGCGGGTTTTCGGGCAGGCCGAAGATGCGGCGGGGGGCTTTCGACAGGGCTTCGACCACTCTATCCAGGGGAACGCGGCCGCTTCTGACGAGGCGCGTGTAGAGCACGGGGAAAGCTGTCTCCAGGCCTACGATTCCCATGGCGCTGCCTTGGAAGCCTTTGCTTTTTTCCTCGGCCGAGTGGGGGGCATGGTCCGTGGCGATGGCGTCGATGGTGCCGTCCAGGAGGCCTTCGATGAGGGCTTCGCGGTCATCGGCCGTCCGGATGGGCGGGTTCATCTTAAAGCGTCCGTGATCCTGGATGTCGTCCAGGCACAGGGTGAGGTAGTGGGGGGCGGTTTCGCAGGTGACGTTTATGCCGGCCGCCTTGGCTTCGCGGATGAGGCTGACGCTCTTCCGGGAAGAGATGTGGCATACGTGGTAGTGGCAGCCAGTCTGGGCGCAGAGCTCCAGATCCCTTTCGATGGGGCCCCATTCGCTGCGGGGGTCGGTTCCCGGCAGGGAGTTGTCTTCGCAGTGGGCGGCCAGGATGGCGCCGCTGGCGGCAGCCGTTTCCATGGCCCTGCGCATCACGTCAGGGCTCTGGACGCCGCTTCCGTCGTCGGAGAAAGCGACGCAGTGGTCTTTGAGGGTTTTGATGTCCACCAGTTCCAGGCCCTTGCGCCCTTTTGTGATGGAACAGTAGGGGAGCACCTCGATGACGGCATCCCGGTCAATGATGTCCTGCTCCAGTTTCACGTGCTCCAGGCTGTCCGGAACGGGATCCAGATTGGGCATGGCGCATACGGTGGTATAGCCGCCTCTCGCGGCGGCCATCGCTCCGGTGCGGATGGTTTCCTTCCATGTCTGGCCCGGCTCGCGGAAGTGGACATGCAGGTCACAGAATGCGGGTAATACTACTGTTGCCATACGGACAAAAAAAAGACAACCACGGAAGGTTGTCGGATAATAACGTCGGGGGAAAAATGAGAGAAGCCATCGAACTGACCGATGCAGGGGAAAGGACGTATGGCGTTTTTTCTCATCGTGCTTTATGTTTGTGCAAAGGTATCGTTTTTTGTTTTATTATTCAAATTATTTCAAAATATTTTTCCGTGCACAAAAAAAGAAAGGAGACCTGACCGGATGGTCAAATCTCCTGATGCCTACTCTTTTTTGAGTTCCGTTGCCGGATTCGTCTTCGCAGCCTTTAGCGTTTGAAGGAGGACGGAGAGGAAGGATATGATGAGCGCAATCGCCGCCGCTACGACAAAGACCCAACCATAGCCCTCAATCCTGTACCAGAACTGCTCCAAGTATTTACCTGCCAGATAGATGGAAACAGGTATGCCGATCAGGATGGCGATGCCTACGAGAATGAGGTATTCCCCAACAGCACGTCGCGTTTCCGAGCCGACCGTGCCGCCGAAAACCTTGCGGACGGCGATGTCACGGGTCTGGATACCGGCGTAATAGGCGCTCATGGCTGTAAGACCCAGCAGGGAAATCAGCGTGGCCAGCAGCATGAACAGTTCAATCAGGCTGATGAACCGACGCTTTTCCTGCATCGCCTGCTCGATCAACTCGGGGATATAGCCATAGACCTTCTCCCCGTACTCCTCTTCGCCGGTGAGACGGATACTTTCCTGCCGGGCGATTTCCCGGAGGTCGGCGCGAACATCGGCATCGAACCGATTGAGTTTCAAGACACAAGTCGACTGGCCCTTCAAGGGGGCGACCACGACCATACCCATGCTATTTCCATTCATGTCACCCGGATTGGTAGTAGCAAAATCCCGGATGATGCCGCAGACTTCCATGTCTCCCCAGAACATGCTGACAAATTCCGGGGCTTTCGGTTCCGCCTCGTCCAACGAATAGGCCTGGGCCAACGACTCGGTCATCCATACCCCGTCACCGGCCACACCAAAATCTTTCACGACCTCGAGTCCGAACAGGTCGAAAGCCTCCCGTTCGCATTGTACAATGCCGAGTTCGAGCATCCGGTCATCTTTCGTCGTGCGCATTTTCATATTGGCATAACTCGGAAAACCCTGACAGATTCCTATCCCGTCCACATAAGGTCTTCGGGCCAGTTCGTCCCGCCCCACGGTACCGCAGGAGATATAGTAGAGGTTCGAGACGTCAGCCCCCATCGGCATCTTCAGGAGATGGTGATACTGCAGCTCCATCACCAGCGCAAGCGAGATGAGGGCGACCGTAATTGCGTTCTGGACGATGATGAACACCTTAGAAAAAACCATCTTGGTCTGTCGACGCTGTTCACCTTTGATGATGGCCACGGGATCGTACCGGAAGGTCATCCAGGCCGGCACCAGGCCGGAAATCGCGCCGACCACCAGGGCCAGCAGGACATATGCAACTAGGTATGGTGCGGAATATGCCACGTTCAGGCCGATGTCCCCCGCCACATAGCTGTTGAAAACAGGCTCCAGCGCCTTTGCCAGCAATACCGCCAGGATCAAGCACACCGTCACAAAGGCGATAGCCTCACCTACATATCGACCCGCAATCCTGCCTCGCGACTCTCCCAAGGCCATGCGGATAGCCATTTCCCGGGCCCTTTTTCCGGTCAAGGCGACGCTGAGATTGATGTAATTGAACAACGCCGACAGTAGCAGGAGGATCCCGACTGCAATCAGCACATACACAAGAGTCGAGTTCCCATGACGGATTTCCCCGCTGTTCTTTGACATTTCGGAGAAATACAGTTCCTTGATCGGAACGGTAAATGAGCGCTTGGGCTTGTTGACTTTGAGATAAGTGGACTCGTATTCATGGACGAGCACGGTATCGATCAACGCCCGGGTTGCTTTCAGGTCGGTTCCTTCCCGAAAACGGAGCAGCACCATGTCCATCGGAATGATGAAGCCGGAGGAGTTGGAAGGGGCGTCCGGCTCCTTGAGCACTCTGACAATGTCCGACTCTTTCAGTAACGACCGGGGATGGTCCTTGATGATACCACCAACTGTGCATGTATCGCCTCTGACGACGATATTGCTTCCAACAGGACTCCTGTCCGGAGATACTTTCCGGGCGAAGGCCTCTCCGAGCAGCACCTGGCTCTTATCCTGGATCACTTCCGCCGATCCTTCCAGGAACTCAAGCGGAAAAAACTCGAAGAAGACAGGATCCACTTCAAATACATCCGGATTGCCGGATATCTGTCGGCCGTTGTAGTAGACGGCTGTTCCATAGTTCTTCAACCTGGCTGCCGCTTCCACATCCGGAACCCGTTCCTGTACGAGTGACATCTCACCCGGATGGGCCGCCAGGTAATCGTCTCCCATCGTAAGCGCATACACCCGCTCATAGTTAGGCACCTCCCGCGTCACGGCAAACTGCTGCCACGTATAGCAGGAAATAATCACGATGAACGCCAGGCTCACGATGAGCCCCACCGCCTCGATGGCGGTGTATAGCTTGTTGCGGGACAGGAACTTCAGATAACTCTTCATACTTCTCTTTATTCCTTCTTTAGTTCGATTGCAGGATTCGTCTTTGCCGCCTTCAATGTCTGCCAGAGCACGGTACCGAAGGCGATGGCCAGCGAAATGATGACCGCCACCACAAACACCCATCCGTAACCATCAATGCGGTAGGCAAAGCGCTCCAGATAGAGCTGAGCCGCCCAGATGGCGAGCGGTATCCCGATAAGGCAGGCTATGCCCACCAGTAGCATGTAGCTTCGGACCGTCCGCCAGGTTTCCTGAGTCACGTCTGAACCGAATACCTTGCGCACCGCTATCTGCTTGGTATTCTCATCTGCAAAATATGTACTCATGGCCAGGAGTCCCAGCAGGGAGATGAGAACCGCCAGCACGGCGAAGAGTTCAACCAAATGCAAGGTGCGCAGTACAGGCGCCAGCTGCCTGCGGTTGATGTCTTTGATAAACCCGTAGCGCCAGGCAGGGTCCTCGACACCGGCAGTTTCCAGGCGGAATTCACGATAGGCCTGCCGGATCCGGTCCTCATAGGATTTGTCCTCTCCGATGGTGCCGATCAGGAGGCAATTGGAATACCTCAGCTCTTCCACCCGTGTAACGATGACACCGCCGTTGGGGTTCTGGTTGCTCTCAGAGGCCGGGCGGGCAGGGAAATCTGCCACGATGCCTCCTATGAACTCCGGCTGGGCGCCGTTCATGTTGATCCTCCGCGGGAATACGGTTGAGGTATCTGACACCCCTGCCGCATTGAAGGCGCTCCGGCTCATCCAGAGCGAATGCAGCAGCGGATGGCCGAAATCTTCCTCCACTTCCAGTCCCAGCAGCTGGAAATAGGTGCTGTCGCAGGCAATGACCGGCATATCGACATGATGCTCTTCATCCACCCTGACGCCCATCGTCATATTGATCATTCCCGGTATTCCGCGGCCCACGCCTACCTTTGTTACAAAGGGGAGCTGCTCCACCTTGTCCTTGAAGAGCTTCATCGCATCGTAGTTCTGCGCGGAATACTCGATATAGAAGAGATTCTCCGTGGCAGCGTGCGTCGGTCTTGTGAGCATGTGGCGCATCTGTACCTCCATCACAAGGGCCAATGCGATCAGGAAAACCGAAAGGACATTCTGCACCACGATGAACACCTTGCTCAGGATCATCTTGTTCCGGCGCCGGAACGTACCCTTGATTACGTCGATGGGCTGGTAACGCGAGGCAGCGAAGGCCGGGAGCAGACCGTTGATCACACCCAGAATCAGGATACCTGCCAGATAGACCAGGATATACCCGGGCGTCATCATGAAGGAAAGCCGTACGCTGGAGTCAAGGCCCAGCATCATCTCTTCCGGATCGCTGGAGGAAACCAGGCTGTTCACCATGGGTGCCAGAAGATTGGCCAGCAGGAGCGCCGCCGCGAAGCAGACCGCCGTAAAGGCCACGGATTCGCCGATATACTTCCACAGGATGCCAGTTTTATCAGCCCCGAGAAGGCGCCGGGTTGCCATTTCCTTGGCCCGTTTACCCGTAAGTGCCAGGCTCAGGTTCACGTAGTTGAAGATGGCCGAAAGCAGGAGCAACAGCACGACGATGGTCAGTAGCCGGAGCATCTGGATGTTGCCCTGCCGTGTCAGTCCGTTGCTGTTCCCTGTGGAAAAGAAGGCCTCGTCCATGCGGTAGGCATGCCACTTGTCCACCCTTTCCGCTGACCACGTGGTGTCGTAGTTCTTGTGAAGCAGGGCGTTCACCTTGTCCTGTACATCGGCCGGGTCTGCATCCTCCCGCACCCGGAACCAGGTGGTGTAGTTGCCGATGCTGTTGAATGCCTTTTCCTCTTCGGCTGCCCAGGTTGCAGCGATATTCGTGATGATGTCGGCAGGCATGAAGAAGGATTCGCCGAAATCGGCATAGATGCCTTTGACGGTGCGGTCGGCGCCGTCTGCCCGGATGACCTGGCCGATAACGCCATTGCCGAGCTGACCGGCAATCCTCCGTGCCAGGGACTCACTGATGAGGATGTCGTACTTGCCTACAAAGTTCTCAAGGCTTCCTTCCACCAGGCGGTACTGGGGGAAAACCTGGAAGAAACCGGCATCGGCTTCTATTCCGGGAACCTGGAAGATCTCTTCACCGATTTGGATGAGCGGCTGCCACAGGAGCGCCATGTGCGTGGCAGCCTCCACTTCCGGGACGTTCATTTCCAGTTCCTCCTTGTCCCAATACGTCAGGCCCAGGAAATCGTCGCTTCCCAGCGCGAAGGTGCGCTTCCAGTCCGGCGACTCGTGCGCCACCTCATACTGCTGCACCACGTAGGAGCCGATCAGGATCACAAATGCCAGACTCACTGCCAATCCCACCGCCTCAATAGCAGTGTACAGCTTGTTCCGGGACAGGAATTTCAGGTAACTCTTCATTTATATCTCTATTTGGGAGCGAAATGGCTTCTTCTGCTCCCGTTTTCTTGTTTTTCTGCGTTTTGGGAGTGAATAAGCCGTTTTCACTCCCGAAGCAATTATTCTTTCTTCAGTTCCACTGCCGGATTGGTCTTCGCCGCCTTCATCGTCTGCCAGAGGACGGCAAGGAAGGAGATGGCCAGGGCGATGAGGGCTCCGACGACGAATACCCAGCCGTAACCATCGATCCGATACCAGAACTGGCGTAAGTACCTTTCGGACAGGAAGACAGCGATAGGGATGCCAATGAGTACGGCGATTCCGACCAGGATCATGTATTCGCACACCGAACGTCCCGTCTCCGAGGCAACGGTGCCGCCGAAGACCTTGCGGATGGCGATGCTCCGGGTCTGCATTCCTGTATAATATGCGCTCATCGCAATCAGGCCAAGCAAGGAGATGAGGGTTGCCAGGAGCATGAAGAGTTCGATCAGGCTGATGAAGTTGCGCGTCGATTCCATACTCTTCTCGATCAGTTCCGGAATATACCCGTAATACTTTTCCCCATATTCTTCCTCCCCAGTCAGCCGGAGGCTCTCACTGCGCCCGATTTCCTTCAGTTCGGCGCGGACTTCGGCATCGAAGCGGTTCAGTTTCAGGACGACCGTCGAGTTGTACATCAGATCCTCAATGGACACGATGCCAATCTGGTTGCCCTCCACCTCGGATGGACCTTTGACAGCATAGTCCTTGATGATTCCTCCGAAATGAGCATCAGCCAAAATGAACTTGAAAATCTCCGGCAGGACGGGGTTCTCTTCATCCAGCGAGTAAACCCTTGCGGCAGATTCCGTGAACCACAAAGAATTCATCCGAGGGGTTCCGAAATCCTTCACTATCCCGAAACCGAACATATCGAAAGCCTCCTCGTCGCATTGCAGTATTCCGACGGAAACTTTCTGCCCACCAACGGTTGTCAACAGCGACATCTGACCATCGCTCGGGAAACCGTTGCTGCTGCCGATCCTGTCGACATAAGGCTTCTGCGCCAGGGCGTCTTTCCCCACTGTCCCGCTCGAGATATAGTACAACCCCTCCACATCAGCGCCCAAGGGCATATTTACCATGTGATTGTATTGGAGTTCCATCACCAGGACGAGGGAGATCAGAGCTACGGTTATCATGTTCTGGATGATGATGAATACCCGGGACAAGACCGTCTTGGTCTGCCGGCGCTGTTCCCCCTTGATAACCTCCATCGGCTTGTAGCGGGAAGTCATCCACGCGGGGACCATCCCTGAGACCAGGCCGATCAGGGCAGCCAGCAAGGCATAAGCACCCAGATAAAGTGGCGAAGCGGGAACCTCGAGTCCGATATCTCCGGCGAGATACCGGTTGAAAACAGGCTCCAGCGTCCGGGCCAGCAGGAGTGCCAGTACCATGCATACGGCGACAAACTGGACGGACTCCGAGACATATCGCCAGCGAATCCTGCCATCGGACTCTCCCAGCGTAGCGCGGATGGCCATTTCCTTGGCCCGCTTGCCGGCAAGGGCAACGCTTAGGTTGATGTAGTTGAACAGGGCGGAAGCCAGCAACAGGATCCCTACGGCAATCAAAGCATAGACCAGGGAGGAGTTGCCCTTTTTCGTGACATTCCCCGCCTTGAAAAAGTATAGATCCTTGAACGGCATGGTCATAGAGCGCTCCGGCTTGTTGACCAAGTACATCTGGGA
>JAEEGI010008802.1_pt1 | contig 22228 bp, 13 predicted proteins | sample 8958751 | NCBI WGS metagenome assembly JAEEGI01 (sample SAMN16246545, study PRJNA631951) | gut metagenome | biome: gut microbiome; feature: rumen; material: KS-attached | host: Bos | place: Iran: Karaj | collected 2018-10 | reverse complement strand
CATCGGACAAACTCAGTCATTTCGTTGAAATCTATCAATTAAAACTGGCAAGTTAGGAACTTGCGAAACTTGAATTTAGTTATTTTACTTCGCGCACAAATAGAACCCGAAAGCAGCAATGAAAACGGAGGTGATGTCTCACGACAGCACCTCAGTTGAAGAACTTATATAATACAGGATAAAAACATTGCAAGCGCTTCGCGATTACGAAAAATGAAAAGAAAAACAAGTTTTCCTTTTGCATTTTGCTCACTTATTCGTACCTTTGACATGTGTCGAAGGTACTTTCGTTCGAAAAAGAAAAGAAAAACAAGTTTTCCTTTTGCATTTTGCTCACTTATTCGTACCTTTGCAGCCGAAATGGTGATGCACGGGTGTTTCATCCGCGCAATAAAAGGGAATCAGGTGAAAGACCTGAGCAGTACCCGCTACTGTGATCCCTATTATGGTAAGTCCAGACAAAGCCACTGGCGCTGCGCTAATAAGTAGTAAATAACGAATAGTGAAGAGCGTTGGGAAGGCGGACTTATCGGGGAGAGCCAGGAAACCTGCCATTAGCGAGAGCATAGTCAAGCTTGCTTGAGCTATGCCGAGCGCAGGCAGCGTTCGACCGTTAGGTCAGACTGCCATTCGGTTTTTAAGAAGCGAAGGCCTCGGGAATAAGGCTGAGCGGATAGTTAGTTTACGGTTTACTGTTTACAGTTTATAGAAGATGAACAGGCTGCTTTGGCTGTTGCTCTGTCTGTTGGTGCTATTGCCTGTGAATGCTCAGGAAAGGTTACGGGGAAGCGAGCTTAGCTCGGGAATCGGCAAACGGCAGAAGAAACAAATGAAGGACTCGGTGATGTTGGACAATGTCACCGTCACCGGCAAATCTAAAACCCAGCGACTACGCGAGGGCGCTCTTTCCATGAATGCGATTGACATTCGCTCAGTGGTGAGCAGCATCAGTTCGCTGAGCGCTTTGGTAGACCGTACCGCTGGTGTGAAGGTACGTGAGGAAGGCGGTGTAGGTTCTGACTTCGACTTGTCCATCAACGGTATGTCGGGCAACTCAGTGCGCTATTTCATCGACGGTGTACCGTTGGACACAAAAGGTTCCGGTGTGACGCTGGCCAATCTGCCCGTCAACCTCATTGACCACATCGAGATTTATAAGGGCGTGGTGCCCACGTGGCTCAGTAGCGACGCGCTAGGCGGTGCAGTGAACATTATCACCAACCGCAAGAAGACTAACTACCTCGATGCCAGCTACGGCTTCGGATCGTTCCATACCCATAAGGCTGACTTGAATGCCCAGTATGTGCTGAAGAACGGCCTGACCATTCGTCCCACATTGGGTGTCAACTACTCGAAGAACGACTACATGATGCGTGGCGTGGAGGTGTGGAACGAGGAGATGCGCGAATATGTTGCTGAAGACCGCCGCCGTTTCCATGATGACTATTTCTCGCTGATAGGACAGCTGGAGGTAGGTTTTACGGATAAGTGGTGGGCCGACGAGTTCTTCGTGAGCGCATCATATAATAAGGTGGAAAAGGAAGTGCAGACGGGACAGATACAAACCAAGGTGGTGGGCGAGGCTGAACGTCGTTCTGAAGCATGGAGCATCAGTGCCAACTACCAGAAGAATCGCTTCCTCACAGACAACCTCAGCGCCAGCATGTCGCTGTCGCACACCTGGGATCATTCGCAGGCTGTGGATACTGCCTACCGCAAATACAATTGGGACGGAGAGTATATTAAGAGTTCGCGCAACGAGATAACAGGCCGTGCCAGGACGCTGCGACACATCAAACGTCCCCTCACTATCGGACGTGCCAACCTGAAATACCGATTCAGCGATGACCATCTGCTGGACTTGAGCTATGCCCTCAACCGTACGGGCAACGATCGATGGGACGATGTCCAGAAAGACTTCGAACCAGCCAACGACGTGCTCGCCAAGCATATCGTCGGACTGACCTACAACCAGTCGCTGCTAAACGGCAGACTAAATAACACGTTTTTCCTGAAAGACTATGTGAACCATCTTACCATTAATCAGACAGATATCCCTACCGTAACTGGTTCACGAGAGGTTCAAGGCTCCTCGACCAATAATAACCTTGGCGGAGGCGTCGGCATCAGATTCCAGATGATAGAACCGCTTGCCGTCAAGGCCAGTTACGAGCATAGCGTGCGCCTACCGCTAGCTCGCGAACTTCTGGGCAATGGCACTACCATATATGCCAATACTACTCTGGAGCCTGAGAAAAGCGACAACCTGAACTTAGGACTCTTCGGCACCCTGCGGCACGACGACCATACGCTGTCGTACGAGGTGAACGGTTTCCTGCGTTACGTTGACAGCTATATCCAACCACAAGTGTCGGAGAAGGAGGGTATGATGCAATATGTCAATGTGCCCGCCGTTCATATCAAAGGCGTTGAGGGCGAGTTGCGCTACGACTGGCAGCAGCGACTGCAGGTCATAGGCAACGTCACATGGCAGGATGCCCGCGACCGACAGGAGTTCAAGAGCGACGGCAAGCCCTCGGTCACCTTCAACAACCACGTGCCCAACCGTCCCTGGTTCTATGCCTCAGCCGAAGCACGCTATCTGTTCCGTCAACTCTTTCAAAAAACCGACCGTCTGCAGCTTGGCATCGACTATCAGTGGGTTCACTGGTTCTTCCTCTCATGGGAAGGCTATGGAGCCTTGGATACGAAAGCCCGCATTCCTGAAAAAAACATCGTCGGAGCCAACATCACCTATTCATGGCTGGGCGGGCGTTATAATGTGTCGCTCGACTGCCAGAACCTCTTCGACGCAACCGTCTACGACAATTACAAGTTGCAGAAGCCTGGGCGCACACTGTTTGCAAAATTCAGAGTATTAATACAATAAACATTAAACAACAAAACAATGAAAAAGTATTTCTTAAGTTTTGCAGTACTCATGATGGGCATGACCCTCTTTACTGCATGTTCAAATGATGATGACGACGACAACAACAAGAAAGATCCCATCATCGAAGAAGTCACACCCTATCACTTCGACCTTACCGTTACCGTAGGCAAGCAGGGTGGTATGGGACGCGACGTGACCACCATTATGCAAACCCGCGACTCGCTCAACGCAGGAACCGTTGTTGACTTCAAGAACGCCGGAACGGAAATCAATGCCGACTACACCATGGAGGCCATCGTCCGCGGTAAGTACTACTATCAGGTGCCTGTCAGCGCCGACCGTTTCGTCAAGCTCCGCTATGAAAACGGACAGATGAAGGTGGTCAAGACTCAGCCCTTCACGAAGAACACCTACAATCCCCGCCAGTATTGCCATGCTTGGATCAACGACTCCACGCTCATCATCATGGCGGCCAACGGCGACAAGAACGCCATCGTCTGGACGAAGCTCAACGCTAACGACATGAGGATTCTCAACGAAGGCACGCTCGAGCTCGCTCTCCAAGGCGACTGGGACTCTTTCACCACCAGCGGCATTCTGGCCTATCGTCAATCCGACGACAAGCTCATCTATTTCTACTATCAGAAGAAGGGTTCCGGACGTAAGGCTACCAAGGAGGAAACCTTCCACGTGCTCACCATCAATGCCGCTACAATGGCTGTCGAAAAGAATAACCTCTGTCCCTTCCCCGCCGAGATGGCTGGCTCTGCCTACGGCGAACTCCTGCAGCAGACCACTTTCTTCGACGAGCAAGGTACACTCTATATCGCAGCCTTCAGCGACACCTCCATTGGCGAGGAAGGCAAGTTGCTGCGCATCAAGAAGGGTGAGTATAACATTGATGCTACCTTCAACGGATTCCCCAACAGCGACGGTAAACTGCTCACCACGCAGTACCTCGGCAACGGCAAGGTGTTCTGCTATTCTCGTCACGACGATTCAGAGCTTGGCACCGCCATCGACAGCTACGCCCACTACTATAGCATCGTCGACCTGAACGCCAATACCCGTACCCGTATGCAGTTTGGTGGCAGCGACATTCCCTATAGCAGCGGACGATTCTCGCAGCGCTCTGCCTTTGCCGAGAAGCAGAACAAAGTCTACTTCGGCGTGAACACCGAGACCGCTCAGCCGCAGATCTACATCTACGACATCGCCACTGGCAAGGTCAGTGAGGGTATCAAGGTGGCCGAAGGCTACTTCTTCGAACAGATCAGATTATTGGAAGGCGACACCTATACTGTTGTGAAATAGTATGTCGAAATACGTGTATTATTATATAAGTTTGTTTATGGTGCTCCTGTGCTCGGCTAACTGCCGGGCGCAGGACACTGCTTTGTTGATGGTACACTTCGGCACCACCTATGACGAAACGCGTGCGAAGACTATCGATGCCATCAACGAGAAAGCCACACAGGCATTCCCTCAGTTGAAGGTTCGCGAGGCCTATACCTCCCGTATCGTCATGAAACGCCTGGCACAGCGGGGCATCAAGAAGGATACACCCATCGATGCGCTGCTGAAACTGCGTGCTGAGGGTATCAAGACGGTAAAGATACAACCTACGTATATCATCGACGGCATCGAGATGGATCGTCTGCGTCAGGATGTGGAACAAGTACGCCCCTTCTTCGACAGCATCTGGGTGAGCACGCCGTTACTCTATACCGTAGAGGATGCCGAGAAAGTGTGCGAGGTGTTGGTGAACCGCCATGCGGCTAACGCCAAGAAACGCGAGCATGTGCTCTTTATTGGTCATGGCACGGAAGGCCCGGCTACGGCACTATACAGTCAGCTCGACTATATGCTGCGAGCTAGTGGTCATGCCCACTACCATGTAGCAACCATCGAGGGCTATCCCACCCAGGAGACGGCTTTGGCACAGATCAAGGCAATGAAAGGCAAAAGGGTGACCTTGGTACCGCTGCTCTTTGTGGCTGGTGATCATGCCAACAACGATATATCGGTAGAATGGAAGGAAGCCCTTGAGAAGGAAGGCCTCACGGTTGATGTCCGTCTCGAAGGGCTGGGCGAAGTGCCTGAGATACAGGAATTGTATATCAAAAAGTTAGAAGAAGACAGATGAAGTTAGAAGAAGACAGATGAAGATAGAAGAAGACAGATGAAGATAGAAGAAGACAGAGGAAGGCAGATGAAGATAGAGGAAGTTAGAAGAAAAATCATTCGCGGGCACAAAAAGTCCGCGGCAAGTCTGTTGTCCTCTATCTCCTTTTATCTTCTTCTGTCTTCCTTTATCTTCCTTCTTGGCTTTGTCGCCTATCGCCATTTCATGGCCCCCACTCGGATTATCGTGGTGAATGCCTTGAAGGCTCAACAGGCTGATATCGTGCTGAGCAACGACCATCCGCAGATCAAGGTAGATTGTGTGGAGGCAGAGGAGATGGAGAGTCTCGAGGACTATGATGCGGTCATCATCTATGCCCGCCGTCTTTTCCTGACGCCAGAGCAGGAAGCCGAGGTGAAGAGGGTGGCAGAAAAAGGTGTTCCCGTGTATACCAAGACGCTACGCAGCAACGATTTCGTGGAGAACCATAACCTCAGTGAGGAACAGATAGCCACCTTGCAGGAATACTTCGATAACGAGAACCGTCAGAACTTCCGCAACGGTCTTAGATTCTTAAGATACATTGCCACACCTCATCGCTGGGGTGAGCAGTCATTTGATAAGCCCGTCGAGGTGCTGAAGGATATGTACTACCACCGTGAGTATGGCAAGTATTTCAAGACGCACGATGAACTGACACAGTATTTGCGCCAAAAAGGGCTGTATTCATCCCCCACCCCTGCCCCTACCCTTGGAAAGGAAGGGAATGGAATGAGGCTGGCCCTGATATCAGGCATCACCTTCCCCATGGAGGGCAATCGCGAACATGTGGATACACTCATCACGATGCTCACCCAACGCGGGTTCAACGTCTACCCCATGACCTGCTCAGGAAAGAAACGTGAGAAGATGCTCCACCAGTTGAAGCCCGACGGTGTGGTGTATATGGCGATGGGACGTCTGGGCAACGATACGTTGATCCAGTGGATGCAAGAAAAGAATGTTGCCTTGTTCTGTCCGTTCCCGATGGCAATGACACACGAAGAGTGGATGAACAAGGACATCCCGATGAGTAGCGGTTCGAAGAATGCGCGCATCGTCATTCCTGAGATTGACGGTGGTGCGGCGCCTTTTGCTATCGCAACGCAGAATCCTAATAAAGAAGGTTATCATATCAATACCGCAGAGACAGAACGGTGCGAGATGCTGGTGGAACATATCTGCCGCAACATGTCGCTTCGTCAGAAGAAGAACAGCGAGAAGCGCATCGCCATCGGCTACTTCAAACGTCCGGGTAAGGATGCGCTCTTGGCGAGCGGTATGGAGGTGATTCCTTCTATGTATAATCTCCTAAAGCGACTACAACAAGAAGGCTATAATGTAACTGGTTTGCCCTCAACACTCGATGCCTTTGCCAAAGCTATCAAAAAGGAAGGGCTCGTGTTAGGCTCATACGCCAAAGGAGCCCAGGAGGAATATCTGCAGAAAGGCCATCCGCTATGGTTGAGTCGTCAGCAGTATGAGCAATGGGCCAAGGAAGTGGTGCCCGCAGAGAAATACCAGGAGGTGGTGAGCCGTTATGGCGAGGCTCCAGGGTCACTATTGGCAAGGGGCGACAGCATCGCCATTGCCTGTGTGCGCTATGGCAATGTGCTGCTCTTCCCTCAGCCACGTCCTGCCTTGGGCGATGATGATTTCAAGCTGGTGCATGGTGTGGAGGTGGCACCGCCTCACAGCTATCTGGCACCTTATCTATATATGCAGAAGGGGTTCCAGGCTGATGCGTTGATACACTTCGGTACGCATGGCAATCTGGAATTTACCCCTGGACGTGATGCGGGTATGCGACCACAGGACTGGAGTCAGCAGCTTGTTGGTCCTACGCCACATTTCTATTACTACACCACCAGCAATATTGGTGAAGCCATTATCGCCAAACGTCGTTCGAATGCCGTTCTGCTCACCTATCTCACGCCACCATACGCAGAGAGTGGCATGCGACAGAAATACAACGCCTTACATAACGACATCCACAAAGCCCTAAATATTGGAACAGCGGTAGCAAATTCTTCACTCTTCACTCTTCACTCTTCACTTAAAAGGCGTATCGTCAAAGAAGGGCTGCATCGGACGTTGGGTATCGACAGCACGCTCAGCAAGCCGCTTACCCAAGAAGAGTTGGAACGTATCGACAGTCATGTGGAGGAGCTGATGAACGAGAAGATGCAGGGAGCCTACTACATCTTAGGACAACCCTACACAGAAGAACAATTGAATCAAACAGCAAGGGCAATGAACAACGATGCCGCGCAATGGCCTCGTATCAAGCAACTGCTCGTGGCCTCCACCCAAGCAGAAATCGACAATATGGTTCGTGCGCTGAATGGGGGGACGATTGCACCTGCCCCTGGCGGTGACCCCATCCTCAACGACAACGTGCTGCCAACGGGAAGAAATATGTTCAGCATCAACCCCGACAACACGCCCGACCCGCAGGCCTGGGAGGACGGTAAACGACTGGCTGAGCAGACCATCGCCAAATATAGAAAAGAACACGGAGAGTATCCCCGAAAGGTGAGCTACACCTTCTGGGCAGGAGAATTCATTGCTACAGGTGGTGCCACCATTGCCCAGGCATTATGGATGCTCGGCGTAGAGCCCGAACGCGACAGTCAGGGTCGAATCGGCGCCCTTAAGTTGGTGCCTGCCAAGGATTTAGGGCGTCCGCGTATCAATGTGATGGTACAGATTAGCGGACAGTTGCGCGACATTGCCGACTCGCGTCTGAAGCTGATTACGGAGGCTATTCAGATGGCATCGGCAGCAGAGCAGGAAGACTCAAACTTTGTTCGCGAGGGAACATTGGCTCAGGAAAAGGAGCTTATTGAGAAGGGCATCGCTCCCCAACGGGCACGAGAACTATCGATGCTGCGCGTATTCGGCCCTGTAAACAATGGCTATAGCACGGGCATGATGGACTATATCGAGCGGAGTGGTTCATGGAACGACAAGAGTGAATTGTTGGACGGCTACCTGAACAATATGTGCGCCGCCTACGGTGACGAGGAGCATTGGGGAATGGCCCAGCGCGAACTCTTTGCCGCAGCCCTCCAAGAGACGGACGTTACCGTTCAACCTCGCCAGAGCAACACTTGGGGACCTATTTCCTTGGATCATGTCTATGAGTTCACGGGTGGGCTCTCGATGGCCGTCAAAGCGCTTACAGGCAAGGAACCCGATGCGCTGATGGCTGACTACAGGAATCGCCAGAACCGCAGGATGCAGGGCGTGAAGGAGGCCATCGACATCGAAGTGCGCACCACGCTGCTCAATCCTAACTTTGTTCGTGAAAGGATGAAGGGCGACGAAGGAACGGCTCAGATGTTTGGTGAGACATTCAGGAACATCTTCGGTTGGAGCGTTACCCGGCAGTCAGCCCTCGACCCTCAGCTTTATGACGAACTGTATCAGATGTATGTTGCTGATGTTCAGCACCTCGGAATCCGCGAATACTTCCAGCAGAAGAATCCTGCCGCCTATCAGGCCATGACCGCCACGATGCTCGAGAGTGCACGAAAGGGCTATTGGAAACCGTCTGACACACAACTCAAACAAACGGCTCAGCTTCATGCGGAGATTACGCAAGAGAGTGGTGCTGCCTGTACGGACTTTGTCTGCAATAATGCATCGCTGCAGGAGTTTATCGAAGGAAAGTTGTCTGCTGATGCCCGTCAAGGTTACAATCGCCAGATGACGCTAGTGAAGAGCGTACAGGCTAATGGCAAGGCAACAGTTCTGGAGAAACAAGGGGTGAACGGAACGGAAGAGCCATCATCAGGTCACTTCTCTATCTGGTTGGCTGTCGTTATCCTGTCGTTGCTCGTGTCCATCATCATCTATCTGCGCAAGAGGAATGGAAATCGTCGCTGATACCCTCATTCTGTTGGTGGCCATCCAGACTGCCATCAGGCTCAGCCAATGGTCTAACATTTGGCTGCGACTGGTATACTGTCTGGCAATAGGAGCTTTTGTCTGGTTGTCTACAGACTATGCGGCAGGGCTTTCGAAGCCACAAGTCACTAGTTGGCTGCACAACGTGTCGATACTCCAAAATCTGGCTGTCGTCTGCATCCTCGATGCACTCTTGAGTCGCCTTCGCGCCTATCCAGGCTTGCTCATTCTGCCTGCAGCATTCTATGTGCTTTGTCAGATGCTCTTCACCTTGACGGGAGTTGGTTTCCAGACTACAGGACTGTTGTTGGCTGTTGCATTAGCAGCCATACTCCTATTATTATCGAGAGGGATGACGTGGCTGCTGCCTCAGAAAAGCGACCGCAATATCCTTCATACCATCATCACCATCCTCATCTGTCTGACGTGCTTGCTGGCTACCCAGCAGACTGTGATGGTTTATCCTGCAATCAATCAAAACATCATTATGGAATACATTTCAAAAGCACTCTTCGGAATAGCCAACATCCTGCTGATTCCCGATGTGATGATGCTCATCATCTTCTTCCTGAGGTCAATCGTCCTGCTGGTCACGACGTCCATGCAGTATGCCAACCGCAGGAGAGACGGTCATGGAAGTCTCTACACCAAGTACCGCAGCCTCTTATACGAAAGCGAGCCATCAGAAGCCTATGCAGACTATCTGGCTGCGCAGATGGAGGCTGAGGCGGCAAAGGATGTGAACCTCTCGCGACTGCTCACCAAGTTAGGACCTGTGCTCGGACTGATTGGCACGCTCATCAGTATGTCGCCAGCACTTGTAGGACTGTCCACGGGCGACATCTCTGGCATGGCTTACAACATGCAGGTGGTGTTCTCGGCTACCGTCGTCGGACTGGTCATCAGCGTCGTAGGACTCTTTACCCAACAGCTGAAGTCGCGCTGGCACCAGCAGGACATCAGCCGTTTGGAGTACATTGCAAACCAATACATCGTGAAGCATGAAAAGGAAGCGTAGATACTCGATGCTATCAGAGGACGACGGCGATCCGCTGAGCGTGGTGGTCAACCTCTTCGACGTGGCAATGGTCTTCGCCGTTGCGCTGATGGTGGCGATGGTCATGCATATGAACATGGCCGAGATGTTCGGCAAGGAGGATTTTACTATTGTGAAAAATCCCGGCAAGGAGAATATGGAAATCATCCAGAAGAAGGGGCGCGAGATTGAGACCTACAAGGCCAGCAGTCAGACGCAGAACGGCGGAACCCGAGGCAAACGGCTGGGAACGGCCTATCAGTTGGAGGACGGACGAATCATTTATGTGCCAGAATAAAGCTATTTCCAATTTATTTTGTACCTTTGCAGCATGAAGACAGCATTCCTGATAGCAGCACCGACAAGCGGCTCTGGCAAAACAACCATTGCCAGAGGGCTCATGGCTTTGCTTGTGAAGCAAGGATACAAGGTGCAGCCCTTCAAATGCGGTCCCGACTATATCGACACCAAGTTCCACGAAGCGGTATGTGGTAGGCCAAGCATCAACCTCGATTCCTTCATGGCCACACCGCAACATATCCGCGAACTGTTCTGCCACTATGGCGCCAATGCCAATGTATGCGTGGTGGAAGGCATGATGGGACTCTTCGACGGCTACGACCGCGAACGGGGCTCTTCCTATGAGATAGCACGGATTTTGGGCATTCCCGTCGTTCTGGTGGTCGATGCCAAGTCAGCGGCCTACTCTATGGCAGCGCTGCTGTCCGGTTTCATCCACTTCAGAAACGACATCAGCATCACTGGCGTCATATTCAACAAGGTGGGCTCGGCTCGGCACGCAGAGATGCTACGGCAGGTGTGCGACGACCTCCACATCGAGTGCCTCGGATGTCTGCCCAAGACTGCAGAACTGGAACAGGGCTCACGATACTTGGGGCTCGACTTCTCCAACTTGTCAAATAATAGTCATACTATTCCCGTTGAGCAAAAGCTGACGGAAATCTTAGAGAAATCGCTCGATTTAAGCCGTTTTTTCACCTTGGGAGTTTACTCCGGGCAAACTCCCAGTTTACTCCGACTAAACTCCCAGTTTACCCGGAGTAAACTCCGAGTCCTCTCCGCGCGGAATTCCGAGGCATTTTCCTTCATCTATCAGGAGGTTATCGATCAATTCGAATTTGTCAGCTTTTTTAACCCGGAAACAGAAGTACCCGACTTCTCCGGCATCGACATGCTCTACCTGCCCGGAGGCTATCCGGAGAAGCATCTGCAGGCGCTGGTCAGCAACGAGGCCTGCCGCAAAGCCATCAGGCAGTTTGCAGAACAGGGCGGACGCATAGTTGCTGAGTGCGGCGGCATGATGTATCTTTGCAAGAGCATCATTACCGATAGCGGCGAATATCCCATGTGCAACGTCCTGCCCTACTCCATTACGGCACGTACCGCCGACCGCAAGCTCTCGCTGGGATATCGCCGTTTCATGCTCGATGGCAAGGAGTATCGCGGACATGAGTTCCACTATACGCAGTTTGCAAACGAAGTACCGACCTCCGACTGTCAGGTGTTCAACGCCAAAGGCGAGCCCGTTCCCACTCCCGTATTCCACTATAAGAATGTATTAGCAAGTTATACTCACCTCTATCAATTCCCCTACAAATGAAACAACTCCTCACGCTTCTTGCAGCCTCTGCCATCATCTGTGGCTGTTCGCAGAAAGCCGGACAGACCTCAGGTTCCACCAACAACGCTGGCGACTCGGTGGTAACCGTCGACGTGAAATACGCCACGGGCTTTACCGTACGCGATTCTGCCGATGTGCGCTTGGTCGACGTAGGAAAAAACGACCGCTTCGCCTTGGTACATAGCGACGATGTTCAGGTGCCCGAGGGCTGCGTCAAGGTGCGCGTGCCCATCAAGAGCACCATCTGCATGACGGCCCTCCAGCTGTCGAACTTTACCGTGCTCGAGGCTCACGACATAGTGAAAGGCATCACGGGCACGAAAAACCTCTTCAACGAGGATATCCTCAAACGGGTGAAGGACGGACGCATCGTGAAGATAGGTATGGAGGGCGAGTTCGACACCGAGCTCGTGCTGGCCGCCAATCCCGACGTCATCTTCATCTCACCCTCGAAGCGGGGCGGATATGATGCCATCCGCGAAACGAACATCACCCTGGTGCCACACCTGGGCTATCAGGAACTCGATCCGCTGGGACAGGCTGAATGGGTGAAGTTCGTGGGTATGTTCATAGGCAAGGAAAAGGAGGCCAACGAGGTGTTCGCTGGCATCGAGCATCGTTACAACGAACTCAAAGAGAAAGTTGCCAATATCTCCACTTCCTCACAGCAAGGAGGGAATGCTGCTAATGACTCCCCTCCCTCACAGGGAGGGGCTGGGGGTGGGTCGCCTACCCTATTCAGCGGCGAGATGCACTACGGCAACTGGCACGCCGTGGGCGGAAAGAACTACTTGGCGCAGATATTCCGTGACGCTGGTGCCAACTACGTCATCGAAGACGACGAGACGGCAGGCGAGAACCTGGAGTTTGAGAAAATGTACGCCTTGGCTGCCAACGCCGACTACTGGCGTATCCTCAACAGTTTCCAAGGCGACTTCTCCTATGAAGCCCTGAAGGCATCGGAGCCTCGCAACGAACTGTTCAAGGCATTCAAGGAGCGGAAGGTCATCTACTGCAACATGAAGCACCAGCCCTACTACGAAATATCGCCCGTAGAACCTGACGTGCTGCTGAAGGATTTCGTCGCCATCTTCCACCCTGAGCTCGTCGAACCCGACTACACCCCAAAATACTACCGTTTACTGAAATAACACAACGGATTACACGGATTTCACGGAATCAAATCCAACATCAGAAATCCGTTTAATCCGTGCCGCTCGGCTCTGCCGCTTGGCTCGTCCAAGAATCCGTTGTTTAGAAAGAAATATGAGAGTTTCGAAGTTTATAGTTCTGTTCGTGTCCATCGCTGTACTGCTGGTGGTGAACCTGCTCATCGGTTCCGTCAAGATTCCTATGGCGGAAGTCTGTCGTATCCTTTGTGGTGCCAACGACAACGAAATATGGACGAACATCGTTATCAACAGTCGACTGCCACAGGCATTGACGGCTATCGTGGCTGGTGCAGGACTCGCCGTCAGCGGACTGCAGATGCAGACCGTATTCCGCAACCCGCTTGCTGGTCCCTCCGTACTCGGCATCAGCAACGGCTCTGCCCTTGGCGTAGCCTTCGTTGTGCTGCTCTCAGGTCGTTTGGGAGGCGTAGCCTTGAGTCGACTGGGTTATCTTGGCGAAGCAGCCATGTCGGTGGCAGCTATCCTGGGGGCTTTGGCCGTACTCCTGCTCATCCTCTGGGTATCACAAAAAGTGAGGGGCAACGTCACCTTATTAATAATAGGTGTGATGATAGGCTACCTGGCCAACGCTATCATTGGCGTACTGAAGTTCCTGTCGCCCGAAGAGGACGTGAAGGCGTTCGTGGTATGGGGACTGGGCTCCTTCAGCCGTGTCTCAGGCGACGAGATGCTGCTCTTCGTCTGCCTCATGTGCGTGCTGCTGCCCTTGGCCTGCCTGCTGGTGAAGCCCATGAACCTGCTGTTGCTTGGCGACCGCTATGCTGCCAACCTCGGTCTGAATGTACGGCGCGCCCGCATGCTGGTCATCATCTCCTCTGGTGTACTCGTAGCCATAGTGACTGCCTACTGCGGTCCCATCATGTTTATCGGATTGGCTGTACCACACCTGGCTCGCACCCTCTTCCGCAGCAGCGACCACCGCATCCTGATGCCTGCCACCGCCCTCTGCGGTTCGGTACTGGCCTTGCTTTGCAACTTCATTGCCCGTATGCCAGGCTTCGAGGGAGCCCTGCCTGTCAACTCAGTCACGGCCCTTGTTGGTGCTCCCGTTATAGCTGCCGTCCTATTTGGCAAGCGCAGAAACGATTATGAATAAGTTTCTTTAGAAAGCCCAGAAACGATTACGAATAGATTTTCCCTTCGTCGTCGATAAGCAGGATGGTGAGGCTGCCGTTTGGCAATAATGGCTGACAGTAATCGTTGCAATGGCGGATGACCGTACGGACAAAGGCATCGAGGCGCCCCGACGGAATACGCTGCCACAGTTCCCTTGCCAGAGTAATATCATCCAGGCTGATGTCGCAGTCGGCTTCGCGGAGCAATTGCTCAACAAACGTCTTGTTCATCGTAGCCTTGCGACTGTGAGTATCCAAATGACCTTCAGCCAGTTTCACAGCCTTGCCCAGCATCACACCCAGCGTTATATTCCTGACATCCAAATCATTGGCAATTTTCAATGTATCACCGATATAATTGCCGTACTCCACAAACGCCTGTTTGGGCAATTCCGGATACATCGTCTTCACGAACCGCTCGCTCTTGCCACCGCTATTGATCACCACGCGGTCGGTACCCGAGGCTTTGGCAACGTTCATACACTTGCGGATGCTATCGACAAACGCCTCTTCGCTGAACGGCTTAACGATGCCAGAGACCCCGATGATGCTGATACCGCCTTCAATACCCAAACGCGGATTGAAGGTGCGCTTGGCGATTTCCTCACCATTCGGAACACTTATAGTAATTGACAAGTCATTGACGACTCGCTCGATATTGTTCCGAATCATCTCGCGCGGGCCTTTGTTGATGGCAGCCTCTCCGGGGGGATAGTCGAAGCCGGGGAGTGTGAAGCGGCCCACGCCCTCGCCACCGAGGATTTCAATCTTCGGTTTACGGGGAGCTTCAACCTTCGGTTGATATGAATCACAGGGACAGGAACCCTGATCTTTCGCTTCGCTACTATCATTGTTCCTGTCCCCATAATTCACGGCTGCGCGAACCTCGATACCATTCGTCACATCGGGGTCGTCGCCAGCCTCTTTGAAGCAGTAGGCGTACCCATCGGCAAAACCGACGGGTACAGTAATCGTTTCGCCATTCGGGAGGATGACAGGCACTTCATCTGGTGTCTCGCCCCTTATCAATCTCAAAGTCGCAGCAATCGCAGCTGCCGTTGCACACGTCCCCGTCGTCAGTCCGCTATGGAGGGGGAAGAACTCCGGCAACAGCTTTTCAATGGCCCTACGTAAGCCGAATGGACCATTGATGACAGAACAGGGGAATACCCCCCCACCAGACGCGAGGCCGTCCCCCTGATTAACGGGGAAACTCCCGTGTGTAATTTCCGGACGTTTAAGGACGATAATCCGCATACCTTTGGCCTTCGCTTCTTCCACCTTCTCTACAAATCCGCCACTGAGGCCGCTTTCCTTGAGTAGAATGGCATCGGCATCTGTCCCCTGGTTTAGCGGGTGGTTTCCTTCATAGTAGACGATTTGACTGTCGCTCGCTCCTTGCTGATGCGCCAACCGGATACTGCTTTCGCGATTCAGTATCCTATAAATCACCTTGACGCCCGCGGTCTCGAGCCATTTCAGCTTGCTGATGCTCTGCACGCCGGTAGTAGCCAAGAGCGTAAGTCCTTGTAGGGAGTCTGCCGGTATATCTTTGTAGTCGTCAATCCAAGTGATATCAGGGTCTCGAGGCGGATAGATACGCTCGTAGCGGATGACAGGAATACGGATGGAAGCAGCCGTCTCGGCTATAATCTTATGCAGTTGCGTGGCAAAAGGATGGGCCGCATTGACGATGAGTCGGATTTCATGTTGTATGCAAAACGATAGCATAGCTTCTGCATCCATTGCACCATCGATGCGTTGCCCATGATGCAAACAGATATTCTGCTCCCCCGTCTTAGTGCTGTAGAAGTAAGGTGTGGCCGCCTCTTCGAGCACTTGTGCAGCATTTCGTCCTTCCGTTGTTCCTCCGAATACTAATATCATGTCATATAGATTTGTAGTGACAGGATTTATTGTTGCTCAGTAAGGATTTCCAATATCTTCATTCTGATGATGTATTCGTACTTCATGCGCAAGGTATTCTCTGATGCTGTGAACCACTGCTGACGGCTCTGGTTGAGGTCAAAGATCGTGTTCATGCCAGTATCATATCGTTTTAGTGCATAGTGATAGGCCAGTTCGTTCGCCTCTTGAGATTTAACCTCAGCCTCATACCTTTTTTGTGCATTAAGAGCCCCCTGCCAAGCCTGTTGGATTTCCTTCTGGACGTGTTGCTGTGCATCGTTTAGTGCCACCTTTGCATCATCGTAGTTTACCTTTGCCGTGCGTATTCGTGCCTTTGTGTGAAAAGCATCGAAGATGGGTATAGAGAGTTTTAGTCCGACAAAGCTATAAAAGAAATTCTTTCGCTTCCATTCCAGATCATAGCTGAAATAATAGTTGGGGTTGATGAAGGTCTCCCATGACGAGACTATAGGCAATTGTCCGTTACGCGACATATTGGCATCGAGGTTGGCCCACGAGGTACCGAGTTTGCCTATGAGAGAGAGCGTTGGATAATAGCCACTGCGCGCCGTCTTGACTTGCTGCTCAGCTTGTAGAATGGTATAGTTGGCCGATTGTACGGCAGGATGTGAATTGACGGTGGAGAGTTCTTGGCTGAGTTGAGCGGAGAGCGGAGCTATTGAGTCGTCAGGTTCACAGATGTCGAAGTCCACGGAATCGGGAAGGTTCAGCAACAACTTGAGGTCGAGCTTAGCCAAAGCGACATCACCTTCTGCCGCTGCCAGCAATGCATCGTCACGGCTCACCATGGCCTTCGCCTCCACGACATCACTCATAGGTCGTTTTCCTCTGTCAAACAACGAGCTGGCCTGCTTCAGTAGCAACTGCGAAACCTCCTGACGTTGCTGTGCAATCAGAACCTCACCTTTGTCATAGAGCAGTTGCAGATAGGCAGCCGTCACCTGTACCTTGATATTCTTTTTTGCTGAGTGCACGTCCTGGGTAGCAGCCAAGAGCGAATACTTGCTGGCCTTTATCTGACTGGACAGACGGTTACCTGTATAGAGGGGAACAGCCCCTGATAGTCCCATATTCAAAAGCGATTCAGTGGCATCAAACCGGTTACCGTCGCCCGAGTGATAGAGTTTGCCGACGTAGCCTCCCACATCGCCATTGAACTGTGGCAATCGGGCATCCTTGCTAGACTGGACATTGATTTGGCGCCGCTGTTGCTCATGCAGCAGGTGTCTTATCTCCGTATTATGCTCTATGGCATAGTCCATGCACTCATCGAGCGTCCATTGCCGTTGCGCTGGTGCATGGATGAATGACCACTGACAAATAATGAATGATAATAAATACTTTCTCATACTCAATTCTTTTGATTTCCCCTGAGTAACTCCCCAGCCTTCACGCCACTTTTCAGTTCAATCACCAGACCGTCGGACAGTCCGATGGTAACAGCACGGCGCTCAAACTGCTGGTGTTCGGTGTCGTTGGGGTCAGAGGTAAGCACATAGACGTAAGGCTTACCATCCTCGAACGAAATGGCCGTCTCGTCACACGACAACACGTCGCGTGCTGTACCCAGCACGATGCTGGCATTGGCGCTATAGCCCGAACGGATGGTCACGCTGTCGGGTATGGTGGCATCAGCTTTCAGCTCGAACATCTTTGCACCGTTCTGCATCATTCCTTCAGGGGCTATGTAGCTAAGCTTGGCGGGGATGGTCACCTCCTGCATAGAACCAAGGTGCAGTTCGATGTCCATGCCCAGACGCAACTGTGCCACCTCGGTCTCGTCGATAAAACCGCGGAAGATGATGTCGTTCATATCGGCAATCTTGGCCACTATGCTGCCCTCGGTAAAGGCACTTGCTCCAGAGACAGATGCACCCACCTCGACAGGAACGCTGAGCACTACGCCAGTAATGGAGGAACGCAGTTCGGTAACGCTGATGCCGCCCGACCTCGAGGACTGTCCGCGAGTGATGACCTGCACCTGCGACTCGGCAGCGGCGACACCCTCACGGGCTGATGCCAGCTGCGTGCTCTGCATCTCATACTCCTGGCGGCTCACCACACCGTCGGCATAGAGCGCATGGATGCGGTCGTACTCACGTTGAACCTCTCTCAACGTGATACGTGCAGCCTCAACACGGCTCTTAGCCTCATTGAGCAGTGCCATGTCTGGAATAATCTTAACGGTGGCGATAATGTCGCCTGCCTTCACCCTGTCGCCCGGTTCTACGCGCAACTGGCTGATGAAACCTGTGGTCTGGGGCCTGACAGCCACCTGACGGCGGGCTTCCATGCTTCCTGCTACGGTCGTACGTTTCACAATGGTACGCTGCCCTACGCCGACCAGTTCATAGACCGTCGGAAGGGGCTGCGATTTTTGCCACAGGTAGTAGAGCGTGTAGGCCACAAATAGTGCCAAGAGGCACAAACCGATTACTTTGATTGTTTTCTTCATATGCTATTTATTTTATCTTCATTCTTCATTCTTCACTCTTCATTCTTCACTCTTCACTTTATTCTTCCCTCAGTGCTTCAACAGGTTGGATGGCAAGTGCGCGCCGGACAGGCATCCAGCCTGCCAGCAGCCCACCGACCACAAGTATGAGCAAGGCTGTAATTGCCGTCCAGAAGGGGATGGTGGGGTGGCTGAATACCACGTCGTCGCCTTGCGGCAGCATGCCCTCTAACACATGAAGCGACCAGATAGCCACACAAAGCCCCGTCAGTCCGGCACACAGCGTCAGTACGAGACATTCCTGCATGATGTCCCTGATAATGTGGATGGGCTTTGCCCCTATGGCTCTTCGAATACCGATCTCCTGTGTGCGTTCCTTGACGGTGACGAGCATGATATTGGTGATGCCTATCAGTCCCGCTATCAGCGTGCCAAGACCAACAATCCAGATGAGAATATGTGTGCCTGTGGTCACGTTGTAGTACTTTTCGGCTACTTCGGATACTGTCTGAGCAGTAATTGCCAGTTGGTCATCAGGATGGACGGAGTGATTTTCCTTGACGAGGGCTATGATTTGCTCTTTCTGCTGTTCCATGGGGAATGCATCGTCCATAATGACGGAACACAGGTCTATGTCATCGCCGCGCCCGTAGGCGGCCTGCTGCGTTGGCAAGGGCATCAGCACGCTTTCCGCCAAATCAATACCGACGTGGACATTGGGATTTGTGCAGTGCGTAACGCCCACTACTGTCATTAGCATGCCGTTCACTTCGAGCGTACTGCCCAAAGCTTCTTCACGGTTGGCAAAAAAGGCATCGGCCACGTGTTCGCCGATGACACATACCTTACGATGCTCGCTCATGTCAAGATCGTTGATGAAACGCCCCTCCGTGACTCGCTGCGGCAGTTCGTTGACAAACTGGGGCATAACACCCGTTACTTGATATAGGAAACCACGCTCTCCTCGGACAACGTTTTGGTAGCCGGCATAACAAATAGCACTATACGATACCACATTTGAGCCGAAACGATTACGTATCAGTTTCTCATCTTTGGTGTTGAGCTGCCACTTCCTGCCACGTCCGAAGCCCTGATAAGGCATCGTTGTCTCTTGTGGCTTAATCCACATCTCGTTGGGAGGGAGAGTGTTCAACTTGCTGACGATACCGTTGTCAAGCCCCATGCCGCTGCCCAAGAGCAGAGTTAGTATGAGAATGCCCCAAAACACGCCGAAGGCCGTCATCAGCCTTTGCCTGCTGCGCGTACTGACGGTCAGCATGTCTTTCAGTGTTTCAACGAGTTTGGTTCTGACGGCCTGCTTAGCAGGAACATATCCAGCCACGAGTCCGGCTACAACCATGATGCAACTGATAATCAGTACATAAGTCAGACTGACGGTTGGATTGTAGAACAAATGGCTATTGCCTGAGATGTCTATCAGCTTTGCAGCCAACTCCATCAGTCCAATGCCTAAGAACATGCCGAGATAGCCTGAAAAAAGGCAGATGACAACCGACTCAGCCAGTACGAGCACGACTATTTGTCGGGCTTTTGCCCCCATAGCTCGTCTGACGCCAATCTCGCGTGTCCGCTCCCTGACGGAGATATGCATGATGTTGGAAACGCCGACAATGCCTGAAATCAGCGTGGCCAGGGCTACCACAACGATAAAGATACGGAGTCCTGCCAGTATGTTGCTGACCAACACGGCCTCTTCATAGAGGTTGTGAATCTTGATAGCTTGCTTGTCGGCTGGCGAGAAGGCCTTGCGACTAGCCAGAATACTGAGAAGGCGCGCGTTGAAATGCTCGTTCAGCGCAGCGGTGGTCAAGTGAGCCGTCTGCAAGCTGATACGGCTCAGTTTTCCGTCAGGACACCATATTTTCTTAACGGTGCTCAAGGGAACAACGATGGCCCGCATGGGGTTTGACTCCAACACAGGCTCATAGACGCCGACGACTTGGAAGTTAATGTTGTCCAACTGTATGGTATTTCCCAACGCCGATACAGTATTTCCCTTGAAGAACGCATCTCGTAGTACTTTAGGAATCACGCAGACCTTGCGCAGATTGACCATGTCAATGTCGTTGATGTCGCGTCCCTCTATAATACGTGTGTTTGGAGCCACAGCATAGCCTGGTGTATAGCCGTCAACAAGGGAATTGGCATATTCCTTGCCCTTACGAGCCTGTATGGCATGGCTCACAACGGGGATAGCCTTGACCACCGTGTCGCCCAACAGACTATCCAAAGCGGCAGCGTCTTCTTCGTAGAGGTGGATGGCACGCCCTTGTCTGTGTCCATCAAAGGGTAGCGACGTTTCGTTAGGAGTCAATGTCATAACGCCGACGTTGAACACTCTGAAGTTATGGTTCATGCCGTTGAGAAGTCCGCGGCCGGCACTGATGAGCACAATGAAGATGAAGATTCCCCAGGCTATGGAGAGTCCTGTCAGCGCTATGCGCATCTTGTTGCCTCTCATGACGGCAAATACCTCGGCCAGGATTTCCCTCATACTTTCAACTCTCAACACTAAACTCTAAACACTAAACTCTCAACATCTGCATGACAGTTTCCTTATACGTCTTTGCCAGGGCTTTCATCATTTTCCTGGAGTAATAGCCGGAATACGTCACTCTGAACGTGTAGTTGTCCTTTATTTCAACGACGTTCGCCAGCGCCTCGACCATGAAGTCCTTCTGCGTGGAAACAGCTGCGTTGATTAGCGTCTCATTTTGCGGCAGATGATTGTGTTTCCCGTCTTCCGTAATCCAGTCGGGGAAGAACTGGAACAGGATAATGGGGGATATGTTGAATTCCTGTACCAATGATGCGAAAGGGAAGTAACTGTTCTGGCTCAGTTTATAATAGACGTCGCTCAGCCGTTCCAGGAACGCCCCCATGTCGTGATGATCCACATGAGCTACGATTGGCATTCCCGTAATATACAGACCTAAGTCCTCATAATTATTGAATCGGTCGCGACCGTTGTCAAGAAAACCAAAAGCCACATCATCGTTACTCACCAGTTTGGACATAGTCATGGCCATAGCAGCCGTAAACAGGATATTCTTTGTGATGCCGAAGCGGTCGGTAAATCTGTTCACCTGCTCACGGTCCACTCCAAGCTCACATTTGTGGTAGCCCGGCTTGCCATGCTTTCCCAGATTCCTATAGAAGTTGGCTTCACTCAGGTTGCTCAGCATCGTGCGGATATACTTGTCCATCTCAGCATACTGCTCCGTGCTTTTCACCTCCTGATGGAAGGCAGAGACCTTCAGGAAATGGTCATCGACGAAATCGAGCTTTTCGCCCTCCAACGCACGTAGAAAGTGCCGACAGAAGACATTCGTGGATACAACGTCGAAAATCAGGTGGTGGATTACAGACACTAAATAGCATTTGCCCGGAATCCTTACGATGACATGTCTGGACAAACTGCTGTACAGGTCGAAGCCGGATGTAAGAAGCTTTATGAGCTTCAACGGGTTCAACGACCCTTTCATAACAGCAGGCTTGTCACCCTTTTCCATATACGGCACGCCATCCCTCAGCGCCACATGCATGGTCAGCACGGGATGTGCAGTAAACATGACATCTAACGCATTTATGATCTGCTCGTCACTGTATTTCCTGTCAATTGGAATAACGGAGGGCATCAGATAGGAATCATATTTATTAAACTTTACAATATCATTGTAGATGAACATCTGCGTATTATTCAGCGGGCATCCGCTCTCTATCGAATATTTATCCAGATTGAGAGAAATACGCTTCGCACTTCTTGCAATGGCAGCGGGCGTACGCAGACTTAAGACATCAGCAATCGTGATGCCCCGTTCGCCCAGGGAAAAGACGAGCTTGAGGGCATTCAACGAATCGCCTCCAA
>JAEEGI010008800.1_pt1 | contig 22232 bp, 18 predicted proteins | sample 8958751 | NCBI WGS metagenome assembly JAEEGI01 (sample SAMN16246545, study PRJNA631951) | gut metagenome | biome: gut microbiome; feature: rumen; material: KS-attached | host: Bos | place: Iran: Karaj | collected 2018-10 | reverse complement strand
TGGCCCGCGTCCATGGGGACGTTCATGTCTCCGATGTCCAGGAGATAGTCGATGCCCTTGATGAACACCGGCGAGTCGCCCGTCACGACGAACGGCTGGTAGTTGAACTGCTGCCCCGCCTGTACGCGGACACGACCGCTGGCGGACGGCGCCATGTTCGAGGAGCCGGATCCGATGCGTGGGTACATCCACTTGCCCGGGGTGAGGACGAAGGCGAACGTGCCGGTCGTGCCACGGAAGGAGAACGCGCCGGTCGCGTCGGTACCGGCCGAGAACTCGCCGTATTCGCACCAGGAAGAGAGGTACATCAGGCGGTCCTTCAGCCAGTCGTATTCGCTCCAGTACTGGGAACCGCAGGCCTGCGTTACAGGGTCGGTGTTGTGCTGATACCGCCCTTCGGCCTTGTCCACCTGCGCCTGCATGTACACTAGGCGCGTGACCTCGTTGTAGGCGATTTCCGGGAAGTACTGCTGCGCCTGCAGGACGCGGGACGTGAGGTATCCGAGGGCGGATCCGCCCAGGGACGCCATGCCTGAGAGCATGTTGTTCATCATCGTCGTGCGCTCCGTCTCGAAGGCGGTCTCCAGGAGGTTGTACAGGCCGTTGTCCTCGCCCTGCCAGAAGTAGTTCCCGGCAGAGTTGGTGTCGTGCAGCTCCACGTAGTAGGGCTTGCGGTTCTGGCCGACGTTGTTGGTCTTCAGGGTCGTATCCAGGTCATCCTGCATCCAGCGCACCTTCAGCGTCACCGGATCGGTGTAGTAGTACGTGTTCTTGGCACGGTTGTCAGTGCCGGCGAAGAACAGGACGAAGCAGTCGTGGAAGAGGGCGTCGTCCGTGTGCATCACGTCGGAGGCGTTCGCGCGGAAGTGGGCCGTCCGCTGTGCGATGAACTGGGAGTTGATGACGGACCACTGGCCCTGCGTCCAGGCGGCCGATCCGCCGAAGGCCTCGTACTGGGCGCGGATGTTCAGCGTCTCGTACCGGGCCGTCCCGAGCTTCGCGATGCCGGCGGCCACCCAGGTGTTGTCGATGGCGGACCAGCGGAACAGGTCGTACTGCGCCGTCCCGAGGTTGGAGTCGGCCAGCGTAGTCCAGTACGCCTTCGTGCGGTCGGCGTTCGCGTCGGCGCGCAGCTGCGACAGGGTGCCGGAGTAGTACAGGACGCTCCGGTGGTGCAGGTAGCAGAAGTTGAAGAACGCCTTCATCGCCTCGATGGCGGTCGCGTCGGACGGGTACTCGCCCGTCTCGTCCTCTGCGGTGAGGCCGAAGCCGAAGTTGATGTGCTTCGCGCCGTTGTACATCCAGGCCTCGGCATCCGGGGAATAGGTGACGTCCTCGTTCCAGGGGATCTTGAAATTCGCGAGCTCACGGTCGTTGTCCGCGCCTTCGACCATCAGCATGTGTGGCGTCTTGCTCTTGTTGAATCCGAAGGTGGGCTTGTCGCCCTTTCCCGCGCCCCAGGTCATCAGGTAGCGGAACACCCACGGGTCATTCTCGGTCTCGCGATGGAAGAACAGATACGGTTCCTCGAAGACGGTCAGCCTGGCGTTCGGGTACTGGGCGAACTGACCCGGGGTAGAGATGACGCCGGAGGACACCAGCTGCTTGAACAGCTCCGTGTAGATGCGGGTGAGGCCCATCTTGTGGCCCTGCATCGAGGACGCGAAGTTGATCTTGCCGCAGGTCTTCTTCGACCTGTACTCGCCCTCTGCGACATAGATATCGGAGACGGGCGTCACGGACTCGGTCGCGTCGTCGATGAAGGTCGCGTTGCTGCCCAGCTTCTGCTGCTGGTTCCAGTCGTTGTACGTCATCGCCGTGGTTCCCTGACCGGAGTTCTCCACGTCGGTGTACGTACCGGCGTTCTCCGGCTCGCCGGGCTTGGAGACGTAGAGCGTGTTGCCCTTCGTCTTTCCCTTGTCGGAATCGCCGTATTTCGCGAGGTGGCCGGTCAGGCCGATGACGTTGTACAGCTCCTTCGCCTTGGCGAAGTCGATGGCGCCGCCGTCGCCCAAGATGTTGTTCCTGGAGGCGAAGTCGATCTTCTCGGACACGGTGGAGAAGGCGGCCTTGCGGTCCTGCATCACCTCGTCGGTGGACAGGGCCTTCTGGTAGCAGCGCATCCCGAAGATGTCGATGTCCGAGGACGTGTTGCCGATGGAGATGCCGACCGGTCCGCCGGCGAAGTTGTCGGACACCAGGTAGTTGAACACACGCTCGATGCGGCCGTCCAGGAAGATGCGCACCCAGTTCAGGCCCTGGACGCCGTAGACGATGTTCACGGCGAGGTGGACGCGCTTCCCTTCCGCCCAGGTGGCGTTCTGGTCGTCGCGGACGCGGTTGTTCTGCGTCAGGAAGTAGATCTCCTTCGGGAGCAGCCGGATGCCGTAGGCGTCTCCGTCGACCGGGTGGATGGTGCAGATCTCCAGGACGGGTTCGTTCTCGTCCAGGATATTGTCCGTCCGGACGTCCATCTCGAGGGTCATGCTGCGGCCGGTCGAGTTCCCGGAGCGGAAGTTCACGAACGGGTCGTACTCGAAGGTGAGCTTGCGCCCGGCCGGGATATGGAGCGAGCGGACGGTCCCCTGGGTGGAGTCTTCGACATCCTTCTGGACCTCCATCCATCCGTCAGAGGTGAGGCCGAATCCGGTCCACACGGAGGGGATGACCTCGCCGGTCGCGGCGTTGATGATGGTCTTCGGGCTGGCCTCGGCGTTGGATCGGGAGGCCGGCGCGAGGATGAAGTCGGCGCCGGCGGTCGGGTTGTTGGACGCCTCGTTCCCGATGGTGAAGAACACCGGCTCGGCCAGCTCGTTCCCGTTCTCGTCCTCGATGTACATGTAGGCGTAGATGGACTCGACGGAGGAATCCGATATCTCCAGTCCCAGCTGGGTGGCCAGACCGTAGGATACGTTCCCCTGGGCTACCTGCGACCAGCGGGCGTACTCGACGGTGTCGTCGGCGGAGTCGACCAGGCGGAAGATGACAGTCATCTCGTTCTGGCCGGCGGTATGCGCGGCCCAGTCGAAGAAGACGACGTCAGTCCAGTTGTCGAGCTTCGAGGCGATGTTGTTCACGATGACCATGGGCGACACGACGCCGTTCGCGACCATGTACTGGCTCTCGATCCAGTCGGTCTTCACGGACTCCGAGACGAAGAGACGGGCGCGTACGGTGTGGACGCCGTCGGCCATGATATCCTCGTTCATGTCCGGATCCTCGAAGGTGAACGTGATGCCGGTCGTGAGGTTCGTGGCCGTCCCGAGGCTCCTGGAGCATCCGGGGTCGTTGTTCAGGTAGGAATACTGCGCCTCGAACGTCGTGCCCATGCCGGTGCCGAACTCGAACTGCAGGGTCTTCGCGATGGATCCGCCGACCAGGTAGTTCAGCGAGAGCACGTTTCCGGTGAACGGGACGGAGAACGGCGTGTTCGGGACGAGCTGCAGGGCGACCACGTTCAGCGTGAAGCTGCTCCACAGGGAGGTGGCGTATTCGCCCTCGGCGCGGAACCGGATGTAGTTGGCTCCGTTGTTCAGGTACTTCGCCAGGGAGACGACGATATAGTCCTCGGTGTTCGCCGGGATGGTGAACGACTCACGCGTCGCCCAGGCTGCGCTGCTGCTGGCGCGGGTCTGCACGGTGACAAGCAGATCCTCCTGGATCTGGTCCGAGCCGCCGGCGGCCCATGACACGATGGACGTGCCCTTCATCGCGACGGAGACGTCCGTGGACGCCTGCGTGGTCGCGGGAGTCTCCCGGAAGATCAGGGATACGGCATAGCTATCCTTCTTCGGGGAAGGAAGGGCGTCGTAGGTGAGCAGATAGGCTGCGCCAGCCTCGCCCCATTTGTCCTCTGCGGAAAGGGCGTTCCAGGTGTCGTATGCGTCCTCGTTCTCGAAGCCGGCGATAAGGTCGTTCTGGCCGTCGGCGCTGATGACGACCTTCGCGAATCCGACCTTATTACGGATGTTCTTCTTCAGGAATGCTTCGACTGAACTGCCGGCGAACGGCAGGTTGTTTGCCGGATCCTTGCTCCACGGCGTATCCATGGACGGGATCGGGTTGGTACTCTTTTTTGGCATATTGTGTTTGGTTAATCTTTCCAGGGGTCGTCATCCAGCCATGGCAGGTCATCCAGCCAGGCGCCGGAACCGTAGCAGGACCGGACGGCCTGCCAGACGAGCAGGACCCCGGCGTACACGGCCGTGATTATCTTTCCGGCGTAATAGATTCCGGATATCTCCTTTCCGTCCTTGTAGATCATCTATTCTTCGACTTCGTACGTCATATAGATGAGCTCCGGATCCTTTTCTTCCAGGGCGTCATACTCTTCCTGGGGGAGGACCACGTGCATCTTGTCTATGTTGCCGAGCAGATGGTAGAACTCCTGCAGGGTGCCGGTGTACCCGCCCTCGCGGGCCGACTGGTACGCCGACTTGCCGGGAGGGCCCGGAATGCCGATGATGACGGAGGATTCGAGGTTGATGGTCTCCATGGTGATATGGGAGCCGTTGTCCCCGGGTTCCTCCATGTAGGAATGTGGAACCAGCTCGACGCACCCGACGATATCGATGGTGCGCATCTGGGTCGCGCCGTCATTCTCGATGAGGATGGCCGTGTGCTTTCCGCACTTCCGCTGGTCCTTCCCGTAGAAGGTGAAGGCCACGGTATTCTCCGAGTAGACGACATCGCTGACGGTGACCGGCCCGATGGTGTCCCGGACGAGCAGCGTCAGGTTCTTGTCTTCCAGAAAATACGGCTGGCCGTCATTGAGAATCGACCAGACGAACCGGAGGTCGTTGCCTATTCGTTTCTTGGGAATCATGCTTTTCTAGTTCAATTATACTTCTTCCTGGGTCTCTTCGCCAGGCTCTGCGCTCCCCTGCTCCCGGTCGCGAATGTATCGGCGAGTTCGGATGTCAAGCTGCTGCAGCCGATGGTTGAAATAGAGCGTCACCCCGAATACGGATGCCGTGTACACCATCGCCTCGCCGAGCGCAGTGAGCACCGACGGGGATATCTCGCCCTTCGGCGGGACGAGGAAGCCCCACACGGTGAGGCCCCATCCGATTACGAAGGCGATGAGGGCGGTCGCGTAGGCCGTCCGCTGTTTGAGGTCAGTCGTTTTCATAGTTGCTATAGTCAAAGGCCGGGAGGGCCGTGTCGGAATAATGTCGTCCGGAGAATCGGTCGGCGTAGTGATAGGTGAAGCTCACGCCGGAGAGCTTGTGTTCCGTCATGTCGGACTCGATGGAGTCGATGACGATACGGCGCTGGTCGTCGCCCTGAAGGAGAACCCAGCGGTCCGAAGAACGGAAGAAATCCTGCCATTGGTCCATGTCCCGGCGCTTCCGCAGGCCGCCGGTGTTCACCTTGAAGTGCTCGACTGCGTCGTTGGTCAGCTCGACCTCCTGCCCGCTGATGCGCGCGGTGGCGATTTCGGACTCGGTGTCCCTGGAGACGTCGCCGGTAGCGAACGCGGTATCCAGGACGCCGAGGGAGTTCATGAACAGGAACTCCCGCTGGCTGAGGCGGGTCGGCTTTACGATGAATCGATGGGCCATGATATCGCCGCCATAGACGTCATACGCCAGGACGGTCTTGTTGGCGGCAGAAGAGAATCCCTTGATGCGGGAATAGGAACAGTTCACGGAGCAGATGGAGACCTGGGTACTCGAAGAAGAGAACGACCCGAGCGTGACGGTGCTCGACGTGCCGTCGGCGAAATAGATTTTCCCGTATATGGTCCTGGATGTTGATTTCGGCTTGATGAACGAGAGGACTTCCTTTCCCCACTGATATGTCCGCGTGACTTGCGGCTTCCATGTCATCCAGTGGGTGGTATGGGAGAAGGAGGTCTTCAGGGTGTCGATGCCGCCACGGAAGCAGAACATCGTCGACGTGTCGACGGACGTGCCGGACTGTGTCGCCCGGACATACACCGGGTTCGTATAGCTCGCCGTGGTCGACGGCACCGTATTGGAGATTCGCGGGAGGATGGCGTTCAGGATCTCGCGGAAACGGACGACCACAGACGCGCTCACCGGATGCGGGGTGAGCTCGAACGATGCGACGGAGTTCCCGTTCAGATACACGGCGATGGTCACGTTCGACGACGTGGAGAGGCCGGTGACGGTCAGGTCTTCCGCCTTCTCCGCGAAGACGTACGCCTTGCTGCTGTTGGGATTTGTGATAGCTATCGCCATATTGCAAAATTACTTTCGTTCTAGGGGAATGAAAGGACAAATACTACATGGATATCAGCTCTGCGGAAGACAGGATTCCGTCCCGTCTCGCCGAGATGCGGAGCGTCAGCCGCTTGACGATGAACTTCCTGGAACGGATCATCACGGCATGCCAGAAACGGAAGCTCGCGATGTCGTTCAGGTCCAGATCCAGGTCCACGGAGATGATCTGGCGGTCCTTCGCGAGCCATTCGCGATACAGTTGATGCCGCCCGGCGAGGGAATAAGCGGCGAGATTGTATGCGTAAGGCGACATGGCATCCGCGCCGGCGCCTGTCATCTTATAGCCCTTTCCGTACATCTGCCCGTCGTCGAAGAGCCCGAAGATGATCTTGGAGTCCCGTTCGGCACCATCCGCCGGGAATGACACGAGGCCGGCCATCCTATATGTGTCTATAACGGTTATCCATATCCCACCCTGCGGATAGGAGTCGTCTTCGTCCCACACCTCGCGATCGTAGTGTGTCGGAACGTTCTTGATGAGGGTGGCCGACATATGGTTGTCGACCTTGTTCCCATTGATATCCTCGTCGATGTCGTCGTCGTACACGTTCAGGATCTCGCATACCTGGACGGATTCGTGATCCTCGAGCATGACGTAGCTCGGCGGGACTGAGTATGTGTCGAATGTTCCGGGAATAGAAAGAACCCCTTCGTGGCGCACCGGCACGTACTGCCCGTACTGTCTCGAATCAAGCACAGCCTTCAGTGTGGATACCGTCGTGATCTCGCCGGACACCTCGCCGCTGTTTCCGTTGTCTTCCTTCGGCCACCCGAATCCGTACCCTTGCGCGGGCTCGGCCGTCAGGGAAAACGTGTCGCACACTTTCGCATCCCAATCCTTCGTCACTGCGTATCCGACGAGGGCGAAGTTCACGAGCGTATATTTGTCGCCATCTTTGTAGATTGTGGCGCAGAGCATCTTGCACACCTCCTTTATCACGTCGAAAAGAGTGACGTCCGGAAGAGACCGGGCAATCGAAAGGTAGTCTCCGTATCCCTTGATGTTACCCGAAAACTCCTTGTACAGCCCGAGGATGTATATCTCGCTCAGGCCGTAGACGGCTCCATTGTCGTCAAGGCTAAACGCGGGGACCGCGTTAATGAGACGGCGGACGCTGACGCACGGAGTGAACCGGGTGTCGGTGGTTCGCGCCGGGATGTTGTGGAACTTCGTGACGGCTCCGTCCGGGTCGAAGAGGAACGGCGCGCCCACGCCCGTCACGCTTCCCGCGCGGACGTTCGCCGCGAGCTGGTCGGCCGTCGGAAGATGCGGCTCGCTGGCCGTCTGGCTGTGCGGAAGGTCCAGCTGCCAGATCTTCCTGTTCAGGTCGTCTTCCAGTTCGCGTTCCGTGAACGTGTAGTTCAGGTTGCCGTATTCGTCCAGGTTGTCGTACACGAGCGAGCCAGAAAGCAGCTGGATCCCGCTGCAGTAGATGTACACGCCCACGCGCAGGACGGTCGGCGGGAGCATCATCGCGGGCAGGTAGCCGAACACGGTCCGGTTCGTCTCGGTGGGCGGGAAGGTGATGGACGTCGAGAACGCGACGGGAATCCCGTCCCCTTCCAGGAGCGGGTTCGCCATCTCGATCTCAAATTCAGCGTCCGGAGCGAGATCTAACACTACTCCGGCTTTGGTTCGTATCTCGATCATACAGGTTTCCTCTATTCTTAGCTCTTTCGTATTCGTTGATCCTCTCCACCAGGCCGTGCTTCCCGAGCATCGACACATCCGCCCTGATACCGTTCTCGAGGACGGCGTTCAGCCGGTCCACGGTCTCTGACAGCCTGGCCAGCTCGGCCATCGCGGCGACCGTACCCGTGGCCGCCGCGCCGGTGGTATACCCGCCTGCGGCGCGTCCGGTTGCGGCCAGGGCCGGGCTGATGGCTTCCATCCGGAGACTCCGGAGGCTTCCGGACCTGCGGGCGCTCTCGATGGTGTCCGCGACCATCCGGATCTGCGGGTTCTTCAGGGCCTCGGCCGGGATGACGTATTCGCCGCCTTCCTCGCCCACGAGGACCGTAGGTCCGGACACGTATCCGCGCTTGTCGGGAGCATAGACGGCGTCGTATTGCTTTCCGTCCTGGCGTCTCTTTATGATGAATCCGCCGTCGGCGTATCCGACGGGCTGCGCGGCGATCATCGCGGTCTGCGCGGCGCCCAGGGCGGTGACGATGCCGGCCATCACGGCGCCGGCGGGGAATCCTCCCTGCGCGAGTGCCTTGGTGGCGGCGAGGGCCGTGTTGATGATGGACTCGATGATGGACATCGTCTTCGTGCGGCGGGCGGCTTCCAGCTCGGCTTCTTCCTCCTTAGCCTGCATTTCTTCTTCCATCTTCGCGACCTCTGCGTTGTACTGGGATTCGGTCATCAGACCGGCCCGGAAACGCTCTTCCAGGGCCTCCTTCCTGGAGTCTTGGCTCTTCTTGTATTCATCCAGGGCCTTCTTCTCCTTCGCCGTGGTCAGCTGGATGGCCTGGCTGGCCAGCTTGAGACCTTCCTGGATGGCGTCGCCGGCGTAATCGATGGATTTCTTGAACGCCTCCATCTCGATATCGGCGATCTGCTGGGCGGCCTCCTTGTGCAGGTCCTTCTTCCGGGCAAGGTACTCTTCTTCGGAGATGAGCTTGTAGGAGTAGGTCTCTTCCAGGGCGGCCATCTCCGCGTCGAAGGCGGTCTTCACGGCTGCGATCCGCTCTCCCTTGCTGTGCTTCTCGGAGGACATCGCCTCATCGAAGAGATGGACGACATGCTGGACAGGGTCGTCGTCCTCCATCTCCTTGAAGGCGTCCTGGATATCGCGATCCAGCTGCTCCAGCCAGGCCTTCGTTGAATCCTCCATCTCCTTCCGGTCGCGCTCCAGCGCCGCCTGGAGTTCCCTGTCCCCCTTCAGCATCGAATCCTGCAGGCGCTTCCTGGAAGCGATGTCCATGTCCGCGAGCTTAGTCCGGAGGTCCGTCGTGGACTTGCCGTACGCCTCGTTGACGGCAATCTTCGCGGTGATGGTCGATCTCTCCAGGGCGAGGGAGCGGGCCTGGTACTCCTGTTCCAGGATCTCGCCGTCGGCGAGACGCTGTTTCAGCAGCAGCAGCTCTTCCTTGTACCGGTCCTCCTGCGCCTGGATGGCGCGACGGTAGGCCGCGTCCTCGTCGCCACCTGGACCCCTCTTCAGCTGGGATCTGAGCCGGACGTACTTGGCGTCCATCGCGGACGGGTCGGCGGCCGCCTGGGCGCGGAGCGTTCCGGAGACAGCCTGCGCGAAGGTCTGCGTGGCGGCGTCGTTCCCAAGATTGTACTGCTTGTACGTGTCAAAGAAGGCCTTCACTTCGCCGGACGTCTCGGCGATCTTCTTCCGAACTTCCTCCTGCTCGTCGTAGATGTGCTGATATGTGTCCTTGGAGAAGAAGGCGCCGGAGGCGACGACACTGTTCAGGTATTGCTCCTGGGCGACAAGGCGTTCATACTCTTCCGCCTCTTCGACAAGTCCCGCCTTCTTCGCTTCGAGGTAGTTCGTGATGAAGGATTTCGCCGCCTCCTTGTCCAGGCCGGTCTGGATCTCGAAGTTCTTGTATGCCGCTTCCTCGTTCTGTTCGGCAATCATCAGGCGGTTGTTGGCGAGTTCGAGCTCCAGCGTCTTCATCTCTTCCAGCGCGGCCTGCCGGTCCTTGACGGACAGCGTCGTGTCGCGGAATATCGCCTCCAGCTCCTGCATGCGCTTGGCGGCGTCGGCCTCCTGGATATCGGCGGAGTTCTCCATCTCGAAGAGCTCGTCGCGCAGGTCGGCCGCTTCGCGGGCCAGCTGGGCGACCTCCTTGAACGACAGTTTCACCTCGCCCGGGGCGGATGCGATCCTTCGGATGAAGTGGTGCCAGACCGCCTCGGCGGCGGCCACCTCGCGGCTCCATGCGTCGGCGAAACTCTGCGTCTCCGTCGTGAGGTCGTTCAGGCCCTTCTTTATGAGCGCGCCTGCGGCGTGGATGGCCTTCAGCCCCACGGTCGCGAGGTCGAAGGTCGGAACGATGTTCTTCAGGATCCCGCCGGCGGCCTGCGTCGCTCCGCCGAGCTCGGCCATCCGTGTCCGGGCGGCCTTCAGCTGCTGGCTCAGGTTGTCCCACTCCTTCGTGTTCGGCTTCGTCTTGTTGAGCTCGCTGCGAAGGGTCTTTATCCGGCCGGACAGCTCCTTGATGGTCATGTCGTTCAGGGAGAGCTTCGAGCGCAGCTCGGCCAGGGAGGCCGTGTTCCGCTTGATGGCTTCGTTCTCCCCCTTGATGGCGGCGGTGAGCTCTTTGTAGCGGGCGGAATCGGTCTGGCCCTGCTTGGCCAGGTTCGCGAGCTCTTTCCGCATCTCCTTGATGGAGTCCCTGCTGTTCACGACGGCGGTCTCCAGGTCGTTGATCTTCTTGCGGGTCTCGTCACCGTTGACGACCAGCTTGAGGGTTAGGGTTTCTGTCTTCAGCTTTGCCATAAAGCACTAGTTTTATGCAAAAATAGCCACCCGAAGGTGGCCGGAAAGGACGGAAGCGGCGCGCCCAGAACCGGTCACTTCTGCTCGAAATCCTTCCGGATCCGCTCCGCGACCTCTTGCGTGAAGCCGTACAGGAGGTCGTTTGCGACGGCGTTGTACATGGACATCACGAACCGGTTGTGGATCTGCCGGTTTCTCGGCCGGCGGGATTCCTCTGAGCCGTGCCGGAGGCGTTTCAGATCCAGGAACCGTTCCTGGACGGTGTGCTCGAAGGTGAGCGTCCCGCTCATCTCAGTCCCTTCCGTCACGTAGATGCGGCGGGACGTGAGCGTTTCGCGGGTGTGGAAGCGCAGGCTTTCCTCCATGGCCACGCCCTGGCGCCTGAGCATCCGCTGGCCCTGCCGCTCCAGCGTCTCCTTGATGAACCGTTCCTTGACACCCATCACTCGAGCACGACTTCCATATAATATCCGCTCCATCCGCCGAAGATGGAGAACTCGGGAATGACGTCGACCGTCGTGAGGTCCAGCCCGGCCAGCATCGGGCACGGGTCGGTCTTCTCGTCTCCCTGTATGTCTACGACGATCTTGTCCAGGCACAGGTCAAGGATCCGGAGCAGCTTCGCGTATGCGATTTCCGCCGTCTCGGGAGTTCTGGCAGGGCCGTTTACCTTGGAGAGCGAGAAAATTGCGAAGGATACAGAGTTGTCGAACGAGTCTGAGTCCTGTCCGGAACACCGGCCTTCCGGCATGGCGATAAGCAGCTGCTCCCCGTAGGTCCGCTGCAGCTGCGATGCGGCGTTCTCCTGGTTTACCGTCATGATGGGAATGATGTCCGGATATCCGGGCACCTGGAACTGCGTCAGGTACTCAGTGACCCTTGCGAGCTTTTGCAGTCTCTTCATATCGTTTGGCGTCTTTATAGTTCGACCACATGATGGCGAGGATGGAGAACAGCGGCTCTTCTTCCACCCGGTCGATGTTTCCGACCGTCTGGTCCCGTGCGATCTGGAACAGCAGGTCGTTCCAGGTCGCCGGCGGCCCCTTCGCTGGCCCTTCGCCCTGGAAGAGCAGCGAAAGGTCGACTTCCTCGCCGTTCAGTTCGACCTTTCCGGTCTGCAGGTACTGCAGGCACGAGCAGAACCAGAGCAGGATGAGCCTTTTCTGCCACAGGCGGACCCGTCTCGCCCGCCGGAGATCGCGGCGGAAGGCGCGTCCGGCTAGCGGTCCGGCACGTCTCCCGGCGCGGTTCTCCGTCCTGTACCGGCTCCTGTACAGGACGGCGACCATCTCGTCCAGGTCTTCCTGGTTATGCCCGGTCAGGAACGCCTGCTGCGCCCTTGTCGCCGCCCGGAACTCGCCGAAGGTGAGGTCCTGCAGCAGTTCGGCGGGTCCATGGAGGCGACTGACGCGCGGGAGCGGGTTCGCGAGCCCGTTGAATGTCAGGGCCTCGTCGCCCAGGAAGGCGAAGCAGCGCTCGCAGAGCATCGTCACGTTCTCGGCCAGCCTGTCCGCGTAGAACCTCGTCTTCCATCCGGTCCTGACACCCAGCAGGTAGAACAGGATCCGGATGTTCCTCTCCAGGACAGTATGCCCTTTCCTGGCCGCTTCGTCGTGGATCCGGAACACGGCCTGCACCTGTTCCGGCGTCATCTCCGACCAGGAGGATGGAATCATGACCTGCTGGCCGGTCTCCGGGAAGTCCAGCCTGGTCATTGTGCGGAGAAATACTTGTTCCGCCGGTCGCCCTTCGGCATCAGGTCGAACTTGCTGGCGGGGTTCCCGTCCTGCATCTCTTCCGCGATTTCCTCGCGGATGTCGGCCAGCTGGCCCTCGATGCCTTCGACGAAGGCGTCCATTTCCTCCTTCAGGGCGACGCGGGACGAGCGGTTTCCCTGATAGGTGGGCGCGAACCGGCGGGCGATGGAGAGCGGGAACACTTCCAGGTTCCACCGGCGGACGGCCGTGATGAGCGCGGAGAGGACGGCGTATCGACGGCACAGCGGGAGCAGGGTCTGGGCCAGCTCGCCGGGTTCGTCTCCGACCATCTCGTCCCACAGGTCTGCGCCAATCATGCGACGGATCCTCGGCTGCGCCTCGATCACGAGGTTCTGCAGCATATAGTACACGTAATAGGATCCGTCGACGGGATACACCCGCTCGAACTCGGGCAGGGAGCGGATGATGGACGCCTTGTAGAGCTTCCGGATGTCGGAATCCATCCAGGAGGTCTCTTCGGTGTCCTCGAGGACCTTGTACAGGGCGTCCATGGAGCGGTACCAGCGCTCCTGCTGTGCCTGCTGGTCGCGGTCGACCATCCACTCGAAGGGGACGTGCTCGTTCTGGTCCGCGAGGACCTTCGCGCCGTGGTCCCCATGGGACAGCAGGTTGTTCTTGGTATAGCGGGACACGGCGAGGATGGCGATGGCCTTCCGGACGGCGAAGGAGAGCGGGGTGCTTTCCTCCCCGTATTTGTACCCGTCCTCGGCAGCCTGGATGACCGCGTCGCCCACCAGGGCGGCGACGGCGTTCTTCGCGTCGGCCAGTTCGGAGGCGATGACACTGAAATCGTTGGAGGCGAGGTAGATGCCGGTGAGCTGCTGCAGCTCTTCCGGGCCCCTGTCGTCAAGATTGAAAAGCATAGCTACTCGTTTTTGAAGCGATCGTTGGTGGGCGTCGCCTCTTCCGTCTTGACGGACCGGTGGTAGAATCCCACCCGGAGGTTCTTGCCCGGGAAATTGAAGGCTATCGCCTGGTTGACGGGCTCCAGGACGGTAGATTCAGGGATCTCCGTGTCGCTGGAGAGGAAGAGTTTGAAGGCGTACAGCAGCTCGGAACCGCTGGCCAGCTTCCCGTTGATGATGAGGTTCGACAGCGCGGGGTGCAGGCCCATGCCGGACGTGATGGCGGACGAGGAAGCCTCGGATATCTTCAGCTGGCTCTCAACGAAGTCCTTTATCTTCTGGTCGATGGGCTCGATGGTCCAGGTGACGGGCTTCCCGGTCTGCTCATCGATGACGTCGACCGTGTGGAAGAACTTGCCGGCGTTCTCCTTGCCGGACAGGACTTCGGTCAGGGACGTGAGGAACTTGTCCGTCATCTTCCGGATCTCTTCCTCGATCTTCGCGTCGTCGGAGGCCCATTCCGGATGGATCTTCCTCAGCCATTCCCGCTTATTCTCCCAGTAGGCGTTCGGGGAATGGATGTGGTACGCCAGGTTCAGGCCGTTGTCGGTGACGTACTTGAAGATGGTGGGGATCTCCGACCCCCGGATGATCCATCGCAGCGTACCCCAGTACTGCGGGATGGAGTAGAAGTCGCGTCCGAAGGAATAGGTGTGGTTGTAGGATGCCGCCGCCGGATACAGCCCGGGGTTCCGGCGGTCGTACACGGGATACTTCATTGTTCCGGTGCCCATGCAGTCGTGCTCGAAATCGCCGACGATGATATGCTTGACGTCCCGGATGTTCCTGGTATCGGTCCATTCCAGGCGCGCATTTTTCGCCGGAATGTGCTCCAGGTAGGCGATGCGGGGCTGTCTACCTATGCGGTGGCCACGCTCCAGGTACACGGCGTTGAAATAGCCCTTCAGGTGCAGGTAGTCGGCGAGGGCGCCCTTGATGTAGGAGGGTGCATCCCACCCGGCCAGCCACGCTTCGACCTCGTTGTCCTGGATCCATTCGCGGACGATCTCCCCGTTCCGGTAGGCCAGGCGGTACAGGAACGGTCCCTGCCCGTAGATGAGGCCGAGCTGGCGGTCCAGGACGCCCGGGGCGAGGTTGTTGTCGTCGAGGATGTTCCGGAGCTGAGTCGGGAGCCGGTTGTCGTGGCCGAACGGCACGATGCGCTCGCCGCCGATGTTCATGGGAAGGACTTCCCAGTTCGGGTCGCCCATCCGCCAGAAGTTCTGCGGGATCCCGTCCCCCAGCTTGTTCGACAGGAGGTACACCCGCCCGTCATCCAGGTGAGCCGCGAAGGAATGGCGGCTGATTGCTTTCACTTCCGTCATAAAGTCACTGTTTCGCCGTTGAACTCCATCAGAAGCGGGTGCCAGAACCGGCGCGGCTCGTTCGTATCCAGGTTAAGGTATGCCTCCTGGTCCTCGGCGTTCCTGTTGAACTCCTTCGTCTCGCGCTTTCGGAGCTTCGCGGCGCGAACGTGGATGATTCCTTCCGATTTGTTCTTCGATTCGTTGTACGACATGTATGTGAACGAGAACGGAACACCCTCCCGGGTGAGCCGCCGCATCTCGTGTATGGCATCATACAGTTTCACTGATGCAAATATAGAATGTAAAAACCCCCATAAAAGGACACCAGAGGATGCATCACTGCGTCCCCTGGCATACAATTCTGATCATATGTAACCTGATGTCTGCAAAATTAAGCGCCATTTTGGCAGTCAAAAGGACACGAAAAGCGGTCGCGCCGTCCCGGTCAGCCGGAAAAAGTGCCGATTTCGGCAAAATTTATCGTAAAACGATTAAAAATCAACAGACTGCGACGAAAAATCCAAAAAATTGCGACGCTGTCGATACATGGGCTCCGGCGGCCCGCCGAGAACGTCGAACACGGTTGCACGGGCTCGAAAAAGTGAAATATGACAAAAGCCCCCGCCGGGGTCGGCGAGGGCTCGTTTTTGAGGTGCGATGTCTATTTCATTATCGGGTCCAGGTTCCCGGCCGGGATGGACGTACCTCCCTTGGCGACGGCCATTAGGTCCTTGGACATGCAGAAATACTTGAAGGCGTCGGATGGGTTCGTGGACTTTGTCGGAAGGTCAGCGACTGGCAGCTTCTCGGAGTACTTGTTCTTGTACACGACGCTGTCCTTCACGATGGTCCTGGCGTTCTGCAGGGAGAGCCGGAGCTCCTTCGCTGCATAGAAGTCGATGCGTACGATGGGAAGGCGCGGGTTGTCCTCGCCCAGCAGCTTGAGCATGAACGCATACTCTTCCGCCTGCGTGATGGTCGCCTGGTTCAGGCTCATGAGCTGGACCGTCCAGCCGGTCCGCTTGCCGGTGTCTCCGTCCACCTCGATGGCCTTCTTCAGCTCGGCAATCTGGGACCTGCCCACCTTCCCGTACTGGTTGCCGGCCCGGTCATAGTACAGGTGGACGATTTTGTTCCTGTGGGCGGCGAAGTAGGTGCGGAACTTCCTTCCTAGATCCGGAACGTACTCTGGCGCGAGGGTGTACAGGAACTTCAGGATCCGGAGACACTTCCGCCCCTTGTGCATGGAGTCCTGGCCCACGACCATCGAGCACATGTTGCCGAAGTCCACGCCAAGGCGCAGCGGGGCGTCCTTGTCGTCGTACCGGAGCACCGTGCAGTCTTCCACGTCCCTGATGGTCAGGCGCTCGTAGGCGTCCTCGTCCTTCCCGTCCATGTAGAAGTGTTCCTCCCTGAGCGCGGCGTAGAACCGGTCGCCTGAGTTGAGAGACGCCCGGAGCGACAGTACGGCGGTCTTCAGGTCCGGGGCCTCGCCCTTGACGGCGTCCGCGAACCACTCGGCAGAAAGGATGTCCACGTTCACGAAGCTGGACGCCCGGATGTAGAAGTTGCTGCTCTCCTTCCGTAGACGAAGCATGATCCATCGCTTATACCAGTCGTTCGCAATCTTGAGGTTCTTCCTGCAGTCTTCCAGGTCATCCGCAGAATTCGTCTTCAGCCAGCGCTCCTTGGACGCCAGATAGACGCGCATAGCCTCGTTGTAGACGAGACCGGCCTTCATCACGAGCAGCAGCGCGTCGACGTTCATCGTCTTCGCGTATTTTCCCATCCAGTCGTATTCCCCTATCCTGGAAGGGTCGCCCACGTCCGAGGTGAAGGTGACACCCCGGTAATAGACGGAGCTGGCGTATTCCGGATATCCACGTATGCCCTTCAGCATCGTGGCCACCTTCTCTTCCTTGAAATACTTTGCCTCGTCGCCCAGGAGGTGGACGTAGCTGCGGCCTGCGAGGGTGGAAGGCCTGTCCAGGGAGCCGAACGTGAAGTTCGTGCCCGTGTAGAAGATGATGACGCGCTTGTAACTGATGATACGGTTCCTGGGTCTCCAGAACCGGTCCTTCAGCCAGTCAGGAAGGTCGGCCTTCTCGGCCTCGTTGAAGGACGGCGGCTGCTTCTCGACGACGTAGTGCGTACCCTCGTGGTATCCTTTCCTCTCCAGGGATTCCAGGACGGTAGGGATGACGTTCTGCGTCAGGTTGGAGAAAGTGTCGGATATCCAGGCGCAGGGGGCGCCGGGCATGTCGAAGACGATTTCCAGCATCCGTTCGGTGAGGATGTCGGTCGTCTTGGACGAACCGCGCCCAAGCTCCGCGTATAGGTTGCGGGGCGAGACCAGCGCAGCGATCTGCGCCATCTTGTTCATGTACTGGATGTCGGCGACGCCCTGGGCGCTGCCGTCCGTCTTAATCTGCCGCCTGTGACTCATTCACCAGGTATTCTTGAATCTCGAAATCGATGATGCCGGCCTCCATCTCGATGCGCCTGCGTTCGGTCTCCGGGACGCCGGAGACGAGGACGCCGTCGATGATCTCCTTCAGCTCGCGGCGGTCGGCCTTCGGGAGCCCGATGGACTCCGGATCCAGGGAGACCACGCGGAATGTGCGCCGGTAGACCTGGCGCTGCAGCAGCTGCGCGTCCTCCTTATCCAGCCCGAGCACCTGCGCCTTCATCGCGAGGATTTCGGCGGCCTGCTTGAAGTCCTTCGTGGTCTTCGCGGCGTTCAGCGCGGCGACGTATACCTGGTCCAGCTGGTCGGCGGTCTTCGCCCTGAGCGCGTCCTTGCTGACCTTCCGGTTGGCATAGAACATCTCGATGGCCTCGGACCAGAGGTTGTTCGCGGCCTCGTATCCCAGCCCGAAGTAGGGCGACGTGAGGAACTTGATGGTGTTACGTTTCCCGTACTGCCCGTCCAGGGAGAACACGAGGTTCAGCAGGTCCAGGTAGTGTTCCTCCTTCGGCGACAGCCGGCCCTTCGAGCCGGTTCCGATGTATTCCTGGATGGCGTCCCAGGCGCCGCCGTCGATGGGTCCTCCGAACAGGTCCAGTCGCTTCATCACGCCGGATCTGTTCTTGACTACATCCTGGTACCTGGCGAGCCCGAGCGCGTCTAGGATGATGGCTTCCGGATTAGAAAGGTCAAGATCGCCCTTGCCGTTCATGCGACGGACGACCTCTTCGGTCTGCTGTTTCTCTTCAGGATTCTGTTCTTCTGTTACCATACGCTTTGTCGTAATCCTCGATCATCTTCTCGATTTCGGCGAGCTCGCGCTCCTTCGTCTCCAGCAGTGAGGCCCGCCCAGGAGCGAGGTCCTGCCGGTCTCCGGCGTTGAGCTGCTTCCGGAGCCGCCAGATGTTGTCGCGCAGCGCGCGCCGTCTCCGCTCGAGATCCAGGATACCCATAGACACGAGCTCGCGCCGGCGGGTCATCTCCTGGAAGACCGGGTGTTTTCCTAGCACCGTGTGGTGCTCCTTGTAATAGTCAAATTCGGAGACAATTTTCCGATTTTGACTATAAAAAAAAATGCACTGTTTTGCGGTCTCCAAACACTCTTCCAAAGTGGTGCAGGAGGACAGTTTCGCATGTTCCCGGACGAATCCACGGTAGGCGGTAATCTTGTCCGCCGCGAGGATCTTCAGCTCTGGCGGGCAGTCAGGATCTGCGAGGAAAGGATAGTCCGCACGGAGCGGTTTCGAGCGTGACGCGGTCTCGTCGACGCTGACCCGCCCGATGCCCGCGAGCGTCCTGATCAGGAGGTCGCGGTACTTCTCCGGATGGCGTTCCACCATCCTGGCAAGGTACTGGTTCGGCTTGTAAACCGATAAGAGCCGGAGCCCTTCCTGGACCCCGGCTCCCGATCTAAGCCACTGCTCGATTTCCGTCATTTCTTCAGGAGTTTGTGGAAGAGGCCCGTCACAGCCGGCCATCCTGCCGGTCCGACGTACAGGAAGCGCTTCCGGATCATCGCCTCGATGATGACATTCTGGCAGGGATTTCCCCTGAGCACCTTCGTGTAGTAGTTGCCAAAGCTGTGGGACACCTCAAGCGGGCGGGCGCCACGGGACTCGACGTATTTACGGACGAAGGCCTCGTCCGGCGCGTCGTCGTTCTCCGGCAGGAAGTCCACGAGGACCTCCTTGTCGAAGGTGACGGGAACTCGTCCCCAGAAGCGCCTGGTCGCGCCTTCCACGTCGACGACAGGGGTCTGGAGTTCACTCCAGCGCACCCGGGTCACCGGGACGAGGTTCGCGGGCACGACCACGAAGGTCTGGGCGATCTCGTCCTCGGTGTTTCCTGCCAGGATATCCTCGAGCAGCTGCTTGACGGACATCCCTTCCGGCCAGGTGTAGACCACGTACGGCCAGTCGCAGAAAGCGTCCCAGATGTCACGGACCAATGGTTCTGACCCGGGATGGGCCAGAACCACGATCGAAGTGAGGCGTTCCTCTTCCATTACGCGGAGCCTTCACCGGAGCCGGAGCCTTCGGACACCTCGTTCGCGAGGGTCGGGAGGGCGCCGGTGTAGGTGCCGATGACGAACTTGGAGGGCTGGTCCTGCTTCCAGACGAACTTCCGGCTGGAGCCGTCCTTGGAGTTGGTGTATTCCGGCTGCATGTACAGCGGATTACAGATGGACCCGATAATGAGGCACTTGCCGGAGGCAGAACCGCTGCACTCGCGCACCAGGGCGATGACCGGGCGGTTCAGGTACGCCTCGGTGTGGTTCGCGATGGCGATGGAGTTGCCCGGGTGGGTGTACTCCAGGCCCTGGATGATGCCGCGGGAGTCCACCTCTCCGGAGGGTTCCTCGGTGGGGACGATGGTGGAAGGCGTGGCGTAGATGCCGACGGCCTTCGCGCCGATCTTGAGCGTCAGCGCACCGACGACCTGGGTGTTCCCGAGGGTACGGGACGGTTCGGCGTCGACGTCGTTGATGTCCACGAGGATGACCGTCGCCTTCTTTACGGTCGGCGCGCCGCCGGCCTCGAAGCGGGGGATGGATACTTTCGTGTAAGTCATGATCTTACGTTTTTAGAACGGTTAGACTTGAGACTACGCGGTGCCCTCGCCAGAACCGCTTCCGCTGCCGGTGCTCGAACCGGTACCGGAGCCGCTGCCGGCGCCGGAGCCGCTGGAGCTGCCGCCGTTGGTCCACTTGGCGGAATCCACCTGGGCCTCGTTGCGGACGGCGTTGTACGGGGTGTACCCGTCAGGGACGGAGGCGAAGACCGCCTCGGCGATCGCGAAGCCGACAGCGAGGGAGTACTCGCCGAAGATCTTCACGTCGTAGTTCTCCTTCTGGATGTCGTTGATGCAGTTCTCCGGGTGGGAGAGGTCCACGAGCATCTTCATGTTCTCCTTCGGGGTCACGAAGAGGATCGGGGAGTTGTACATCGACTCCATCGGGACGAGGACGGCGCTGGTGAAGCGGATGGATCCGTCGTTCTCCTTGCCGGTGTAGACGCCGGTCAGCTTGAACTCCGCGCGCTGGTACTTGGTCAGTACCTCGGGGGCGCAGTGGATCTCGATCTGCTTGTTGACGAACTGACCGCGAACGGCATCGGCGAAGGCGTCGATGTAGGCGTGGGCCTGGTCGTCGGTCATGGTGAGGACGTTCTGGGCGTTCTTGTAGAAGTTGATCTTCTTGGCGGCGGTGTTGGTGCCGGCCTTGCCCTCGACGAGGATGGTCTCGATACCATCCATGGAGTCCTTCGCGGCGGAGCCCGTGGCGCCAGGGCTCAGGGAGCCCACGTTGACGGCGTTGTACTTACCCTTCGCGATCATGGAGAGGGTGATGTCCTCCAGGACCTTCGGAAGGATGTGCTCCGTGACGACGTACCGGATGAACGGCTGTTCGGCCTGGGACTTACCCTGCTCGTACAGGTAGAGCAGCCAGCTGGACAGGAGCTCGGCGGGCTTGATGGCCTCGTTGATCTTGTGCCGGCGGTACTCGATCCGGATCGGGGTGAACTTCAGGGAGCCCTTGGGCGTCCATTCCGGGGTGAACTGCTGGGACACCTCGGTGTGGATGGCGGCGGTGGCGATGAAGTCCGTGTTGGTGTTCACGCGGGTGAAGAACTTCGCGTCGTTGAAGCCCTGATAGATGCGCTTCAGGAGGATCTCGAGGCGGAGCTTCGGAGGCATCGCGATGGAGAACTCGGCGTTGAGCTCGGAGACGTCGACGTTCTGGCCGGAGAGCTGGACGCCGAACGGGTTGCCGGACGCGAGGGCGGCGGCGACCACGGCGTTGTGGCGGGCCTTCATGTCGATGGCGGCCAGCTGCTGGCCGGCGGCGCCTGCGGGGGTCTTGGCCTGCGGGGCCGGTTCCGGAGCGGCGGCGAGCTCCTCGACGGTCTTGCGGAGGTCGGCGATGACCTTGTCCTTGTCCTTCGCCAGCTCTTCGGCGGCGTTGCGGACGGCCTCGTCGAACAGGTCGGTCGCCTTGGCGGCGCCTTCCTCGGAGAAGTTGGTGGCCTTGAGTTTGGTCAGGAAGGCCTCGCCGTAGGTCTTCCGGATCCTTTCCTCTTCCTCTTCGGAGAGCTCGATGGAACCCTCGTCAGTGAGGTCGAAGTTCTCCTTGTGGAACAGGGAGGCTACGACCTTGACCATCTTGTTGTTGGACAGCTTGGCTGCAAGCTGGCCCATGGTGGTGGGTTTCTTGTTCATAATGTGGATAGATTGAAATGGTGGATCACTTGAAATCGGCACGGACAAACACGTTCGCGACACATTCGTCCAGCGTGGCCATCCCGTCGGCCAGGCCCAGGGAGACCGCCTCGGATGCGTCGAAGTCCGCTCCGGAGAGCACTCCTTCCGCGTCGGCCTTCAGGGAAGGCCTGCCGGCCTTGACGGCCGCGTAGAAATGCTGCACCAGGCTGGAGAGGATCTTCTCCATCTTCTGCGGCTTCCCGTCCAGGGCTTCGCGGTAGGCGGCGTTCTTCTCCGTGGACTCGGGCGCGTAGACGGTGACGACTTTGAAGCCGGTCTGCTTGTCCTCGCGGTCATCCAGGAAGGACGCGTAGGCGCCTATGGAACCGAAGCCGGAGGCGGTGTCGTTGTCGGCGAACACGGCGTCGCACTGGCTGGCCACCCAGTAGGCGGCGGAGTAGCAGGCGTCGCAGTGAGCCACGATGGGCTTCCCTGCGGCGCGGATCTTCGCGATGGCCTGGACCAGCGGGGCGATCGCGTTCGCGGATCCGCCGGGCGAGTCGACGTCCAGGACGAAGCCGGCGACGGAAGGGTCGGAGACATACCGCTCGATGCGCGCGGCCAGTTCGGTGGTGCCATAGCTCTCGCAGGTGCCGTATTTCGTCATCGCCCCATGGAGCGGGATGATGATGACGCGGCGGTCCTGGGCTTCCTCTTCGGAGGCCTGGACGGACTCGCCGTCGGCGGACATGCGGTAGGCCGGGAGCGAGAGCTCCGGCAGCGGCACCGTGGCCACGGTTTGGCGGTTGAAGAAAGCATTGACCGCCGGCATGAGGATGCCGGGGTCCTTGATGAGCCAGCAAC
>JAEEGI010008797.1_pt1 | contig 22237 bp, 21 predicted proteins | sample 8958751 | NCBI WGS metagenome assembly JAEEGI01 (sample SAMN16246545, study PRJNA631951) | gut metagenome | biome: gut microbiome; feature: rumen; material: KS-attached | host: Bos | place: Iran: Karaj | collected 2018-10 | reverse complement strand
AAAAAGAACCGTCCCCATTGACTCACCATTGACTCTTCTCCCTTTGCAGTGCCATCGCGATTAATTCTACCACTTTTGTTCTTTTCAGGCAAATCATGATAAAAAAAACGGCTTCCCTTAGGAAACCGTCTTTATCGTTTTTTATTCAACCGAAATGATGTAATAATAGATGGGCTGATCGCCTTCGTGTACTTCAACCTCAACAGCCGGGTACTTCTCTCCGATCCTTGATGCAAGAGCATCTGCCTGATCCTGCGTCATGGTGTCTCCGTAATAGAGGGTGACCAGTTCGGAACTGTCATCGATCATCTGGGAAGCAAGTTCAAAAGCAACATCTTCGATATTGTTTCCGACAGCCTTTATGGTCTTGTCATCCAGGCCCATGATGTCGTTCTGCTTTATATCGAATCCGTCAATGGAAGTGTCTCTTACAGCGTAAGTCAGCTGACCCGTCTTGACCGTCTTTAATGATTCGGTCATGGCTGCCTCGTTCTCTTCCGGCGAATTATCATACATATAGTTGATAAGAGCTGTAATTCCCTGAGGTACCGTCTTTGTGGGGATCACGATAACGTTCTTGTCTGTAGTGAGCATCTTTGCCTGCTGAGCTGCAAGAATGATGTTTCCGTTATTGGGAAGAACGTAAATGTTGTCTGCGTTCACCTTTTCGATGGCATTCATAACGTCATCGGTGGAAGGATTCATTGTCTGACCGCCTTCGATGATCTGATCCACACCGAGTCCCAGAAGGATCTCGTTTAAGCCCGCTCCGATGGAAACAGCTACAAAGCCGTCCTTTTTACGGGGTTCCTGAGCTTTGGGAGCCTCTTTTACAGGTTCGGGAGCAGCAGCCTTTTCGATCTTTTCGCTCTTTCCAATCTCATTCGCACCGGAGATGACACGCTCATTGTGTTCTTCTCTCATGTTATCGATCTTCATGTTAGTGAGCTGGCCATACTTGATGGCTCTCGAGAAAGCAGCTCCGGGATCGTTCGTATGAACATGTACCTTGCACAGACCGTCGTCTGCAACGAGTACGACGGAATCGCCGATGGACTCGAGAAAAGCCTTGAAGTTAAGCTCTTCGCCCTTAGGGAATTCCTTTTCAAGCTTGATGATGAATTCGGTACAGTAACCGAATTTGATGTCGGCAGTGGAAATGCTGTCGGAAGCAGCTCCCTTTGCAACCTTTCCCTGACCTTCTTCAGCAGGAACTTCAGCTTCAAAGGGGATGGGATTACCGTTAAAGGAAGCAAAAGCTCCTCTTACCACTTCGAGAAGTCCCGCACCGCCGGAGTCCACAACTCCCGCCTCTTTCAAAACAGGAAGAAGCTCCGGTGTGTAGTCAAGTGCTTCCTGCATCTTGTCAATGATCTTACCGAAGAATTCTTCCATGCTGTCTGTTGTTCCGACAAGCTCCCTTGCCGTCTCGGCGCCTACACGCGCGACGGTAAGGATCGTTCCTTCCTTCGGTTTCATAACAGCCTTATAGGCCGTTTCAACTGCTCTTTCAAATGAGTCTGCCACTATCTCGATGGTGATCTCATCTTTATCCTGAATGATCTTTGTAAATCCGCGAAGAAGCTGTGAAAGGATAACGCCCGAGTTTCCTCTGGCTCCTCTTAAAGAACCGGATGCGATGGCCTTTGACAGTTCCTTCATACCAAATTCCTGTAATGCCGCAACTTCTTTTGCAGCGGACATTATGGTAAGTGTCATGTTTGTTCCGGTGTCTCCGTCGGGAACGGGGAACACGTTCAATTCGTTAATTATCTCCTTCTTGGCCTCAAGGGTTTTAGCCGCGGTCAAAAAAGCCTCCTTCAACATGGAAGCGTTTATAGTATTAGAATTCACCTGATTTTCCTCCTAAGATTGATGGGCATCAATCGATAGCCCTCACGCCTTCTACCAATACGTTAATTTTCTCAACCTTAAGGCCGGAAAATTCTTCAACCTTGTATTTCACGTTGCTGATCAGATTGCTTGCAACGGATGAAATGTTCACACCATAAGAAACGATAATATGCAGATCGATAATGATCTTATTGTCGGCCGTAACCGTAACACCAACCCCATGTTTTAAACTGTCTCTTTTAAGAAGCTTTGCGATCCCGTCCTTTACATTGACGGTAGCCATACCGACAATTCCGAAGCATTCAACTGCGGATGAACCTGCATATTTTGCGATGACATCATTATCAACAGCAACATTACCGAGATTCGTATTCATTGTCCCTGTATTAGCACTCATAAACTTAACCTCCTGTGATGCCTTGTCTTCTTTCATATTGCGCCTTGCGCAGATATAACTTCAGCGTTGAAAGTATACCTTAAAAACCCGAAAAAATAAACCCTTTTGGGGAAACTTGATTATTATTTAATGTTTCGGGAGGCGAATGTAACATTTTTGTAATCAAAGTAAAAAGGAAGTGCCTACACTCAAGACACTTCCCTGATCAGCTTATAATTATTTGATTAAGCGCGTTCTACTTTGCCGGATCTGAGGCAAGAAGTGCAAACATACATCTTCTTGTTACCCTGAGCTGTCTTTACACGAACTGACTTAACATTGGACTTCCACATTTTATTTTCTCTTGCAGATACATGGCTTCTGGAGAAGCTGAGCTGCTTTCCGAAAAGGCCGCCCTTGTTGCAAATAGCACATTTAGCCATTGAATTATACCTCCTATGGTCACATTTCTCTTAATTATTTTCTTAAACCAAGCTTCTCGATCAAAGCACGATAGCCATCAAGGTCTGTCTTCTTGAGGTACTCGAGCATACCACGTCTCTGACCTACCATCTTAAGAAGACCTCTTCTTGAATGATGATCCTTGTCGTTGTTCTGAAGATGAGCTGTGAGCTCGTTGATCCTCTCGGTAAGAAGAGCGATCTGAACCTCGGGTGAACCTGTGTCATTGGGGGTTCTGCCGTAAGCAGCGATGATTTCTGCTTTCTTTTCCTTTGTAATCATGAGATTATCCTCCTAAATTATTAAATACGCCATAAACTAAGAAGCGGTTGGAGTGTACTCCGTCCTCTGAGTTCAGGTGACTATATTAACCTGCGGTTTACACAAGCTTAGAAACTATAACACAATTTTGGGGGTTTGTAAACAAATTTTTCTAAAATCTGTGAATAAATAGGCCGGAACGGAGTTTGGGCTCAAACCATGTGGATTTCGGAGGCATGAGCAGGCCTGCATCAGCCACATCAAAGAGTTCGAGGATGGATGTGGGATACATAGAAAATGCCACCTTCATCTCTCGCTCGCATCTTCTCTCCAGTTCCTTAAGTCCTCTGATACCGCCCACAAAATCGATCCTCTTGTCGGTTTTGGGATCATGGATCCCAAGGACCGGTGCCAGAAGATTGCTCTGTAAAACCGATACATCAAGCCTTGCAACAGGATCCTTCTCATTGTAGCTGCCGCTCCTTGCGGTAAGCTTGTACCATTCCCTGTCCAGGTACATTCCGAATTCCGCTTTCGCGGCAGGTCTGAAAGCTTCCTTACCGATCTTTGTCACTTCAAACTTTGCGGAGATCTTTTTCAAAAACTCCTCGTCGGACAGGCCGTTAAGATCTTTGACCACACGATTGTAATCCATGATCATAAGTTCATTTTCCGGGAAAAGGACAGACAGGAAAAAGTTGTACTCGGCATTCTTGTCATAGGTACCTTTGGCCTGCTTCTCCTGCTCTCTTCTCATGAGTCCGACTTTTACGGCAGAAGCCGCTCTGTGATGGCCGTCGGCGATGTATATGCTCTTAATGGAGTCGAAACGTGAGCAGATCGTTGCGATGTCCTCATCTGCGTCGATCTTCCAGACTCTGTGTCTTATGGAATCATCGGATGTAAAATCCGCTTCGGGAGCATTTTCCTTCACCTTTTTAACAGTCTTTTCTATCTCCTCATCGCTCCTGTAAGCCAGAAAGATGGGGCCCGTCTGAGCTGAACAGGTGTCCACGTGCCTGATCCTGTCAAGTTCCTTGTCGGCTCTGGTGTTCTCATGTTTTTTAATGACGCCGTCAATATAGTCGTCGATGGAAGCGCAGGCAACGATCCCGGTTTGGGCTCTTCCGTTCATCGTAAGTTCATAAAGATAGTAGCAGGCCTTTTCGTCCTGTAAAAAGATCCCATCCCGGATCTCGGTGTCAAGCAACTCTTTTGCCTTCTCGTAAACCTCCGGTGCGTACATATCGTGATCCTCGGGGAACTGTGTTTCAGGCCTGTCTATGTTCAAAAAAGAAAGAGGATCTTTAAGAGCTGTCTCTCTCGCCTCTTCGCGATTGTACACATCATAGGGAAGAGCCGCAACTCTGTCCGTGATCTTTTTTTCCGGTCTGAATGCTTTAAATGCCTTGATCGTAGCCATTTTTTATCCTCTTTCAAAATATTTATATTTTATTCACTCTGCGAACACAAATAAAACACATTTTTGGTGTATTATATATTTGTACTGAACGGGAAGTACGTTCAGTATGAAAAATCACCTTATGGTAATTTTTCTCTCCCCTACTTATTTACTTTTTATAAATTTTTTCATAACTCCCCCTCGAACAGCAGCCGAAAGGCTGCTGTTCACATTTTAGGGAAGTTTCAAAGTAAATATCGGGGACCGTTCCCGTTTTTTTCTTTAAATCCTGTCGTTCACGTTCGAAGACATGAACTTCTTTATCTGTTTGAAAAGATTATCCTTGGTCACAAGTAAGAAAATAACTTCAAGAACAAAGATAGATGCGCACTGGATGAGTCTCGGAAGTATCGTCTCGCCTGTGAGAGGGATACCGCTGAACCAGTAAAGAGAAAGTGTTGTTACGATGAGTCCTGCAATGAACTGATCGCAGAAAGCTGCTGCCAGAATGTTGGGGATCCTCTGCTTTCTGAAAAGGAAGATACCAAAGGTCACCCCTCTTAAAGCTGCGGCAAAAGTGATGCCGGGATTAAAAGGATAGCTCTGCTTTATGAACCATCCGAGAACATCGGCGGTAACTCCCACAATGGCGCTGTAGAAGGGGCCGAGTATCGCGCCGCTGACGGCACGTCCCACAAAGGTGAAGCTGAGTCTTGTGAAGGGTGTTTCAAATACGGCGAAAAATCTTTCCAGAACCATTTGGATCGCTACCATAAGAGCCATTATTACAAGGATCTGAGTGGAAATCCTCGGAACATAATTGCCTACAGTGCTTTTTAAATCAGACTTCTTTTTTTCTGCCACGTCATTTGTTGTAGTGTTTTTCATGATCGATCTCCTGTTTTTTAGTTGTTCCGGCTAAAGTCCCATCAGTATTCCGGTGCTTCGATCCAGTCAAGCGAAGGGTAATACTTGAATAAAACTTTGGCCTTGATGTCTTTTTTGGACACATACTTGTTTATTGTCCATTCCCGTGCATCACCCGAGTAGTTCCTGTTGTCCCCCAAAAGGAAGTAGCATCCTTCGGGAACTTCATAAGGACCGCTGTCTCTTGCGATCACCTCCGGAAGATAGTCCTCCTCCAGTTTTTCACCGTTAATGTAAACCGCACCGTCATGCACTTCTACGGTTTCTCCCGGAAGTCCGATCACCCTCTTCACGTAAAGGCAATCTTCTCCGGAATATTTTAATGCGGGAAAGATCACAATGTCGCCTCTTTTGATGTTTGTGAACAATCTCCAGCCGATCACCTTATCATTGGGCATGATCGTTTTCTCCATGGAACCCGTGGGGATCTCAGCCTTAAGAATGATAAAATTGGTGATCACGTAGGAAGCAATGACTACTATGATCAGAGTAACGAGCCAGCTGATCGCTTCTTTAAGATTTCTCTTTGCTTTATTAAGCGAAGATTCTTCCTCTTTTTCTTCTCCGTTTTCTTTTTTCTCAAACAACTCTTCTTCCATCGTTGTACCCCCACAAATTACAAATTCAGAGTAGCTTTAGTGTATACGTTAACCCACCATTTTGCAAGTAAAAACTTCTTATGAAAGCCATTAATCATTATATCAAAAAAGCCGCCGGCAGCCTGAGCCGCCATTGGCTTCGTTTTTATCATTTTACACTTTCTATAAATCTCATGAAAGCTTTCCTACCTTCATCGTTGTACTTGTAAACGCCTGCGTCTTCAAGCACCTTTACGAATACCTGTCCCACTTCATTGCGGATGATCTCTGATGTGTTGTCCTCGTTAAAAACATCGTATTTTTCACGGAGTTCCCTGACCCAGGGAGCGTGCTGATAAAGAGGCGAATCCTCTTCGATCTCTTTTCCCGAGATCAGTATCTCACTGATCTCTGCCAGTTCTTTCTTTAATCTGGCGGGAAGGATGGCGCATCCCATCACCTCGATCAGTCCGATGTTCTCCTTCTTGATGTGGTGAAGCTCACTGTGAGGATGGTAAACTCCCAAAGGATGTTCCTCGGTGGTGATATTGTTTCTGAGGACCAGATCCAGCTGGAAACGTCCTTCTTTCATTCTGGCAATGGGGGTTATGGTATTATGCTTTTCACCATCCGTTTCGGCAAAGACAAATGCTTTTTCATCGGTGTAAACCCGCCAGTTTTTAAGGATCCTGTCAGCCAGTTCGATCAGACGGTTCTTGTGGTCGCATGTGAGCCTGATGACGGACATGGGCCATTTTACTATGCCTGCTTCCACATCATCAAAACCTTCAAAATGCAGTTTCTTTTCGATCTCCGCTCTTGCCATGGCAAATTCGTAATTACCGCCCTGGAAATGATCGTGGGTGAGGATCGAACCTCCGACAATGGGAAGGTCGGCATTAGATCCAAGAATGTAATGAGGAAACTGCTCCACGAAATCCAGAAGCTTAACGAAGGTTGCCCTGTCGATCTTCATGGGTGTGTGCTTTCGATTAAGGATTATGCAATGCTCGTTGTAATAAACGTAGGGTGAGTACTGAAAGCCCCAGTCCTCGTTGTTCATGGTGATGGGAATGATCCTTAAGTTCTGTCTCGCAGGATGATTCGTTCTACCTGCATAGCCCTCGTTTTCAAAACAGAGCTGACATGCGGGATACCCGGACTGTTTCATGAGCTTTGCAGCTGCGATGGCTCTGGGATCCTTCTCCGGTTTGGAAAGATTGATGGTAATGTCGATGTCTCCATAGATCGAAGCAGTCTTCCATTTCATATCCTTCTTTACACGGTTTGTGCGGATGTAATTGCAGTCACCGGAAAGCTTGTAGAAGTAGTCGGTAGCGGCTTTTGTATCCTTTGCCTTGAGTTCGTTGAACCTTGCGATCACCGTACTGGGCACGGGAGTCAGGAGCCCCATGATCTTTGTATCGAAAAGGTCGCGCTCCGTGATACCGTCTTCAATAATGTCTGACTTTATCGCGTACTCCAGGATGATCCCTAAAACATCATCCAGTCTTTCTCTTTCTATGGGAATGTCCCCTGTGCCTTCTTCAACAGCATCAAGGCGAAGGGCTTCCATTATTCTGTTTGTTGTGTAGATCTTGTCTTCCCCGTTTACAAGTCCCGTTTTCAGGCCGTATTCAACCAGCCAGTTAATGCACTCGGAAACTGTCATTTTGCCTCCTGTAAAAGCAGTATTATTATAATTCCTTCGGTCCGTCACCGATCTCAACAGTATAGAAATCCGCAGCGTAACCGATCTTCTTAAGGTACTCGTCGCCAACGGTCTTTATGTACTCATCCACGTTTTCATCCTTCACGATGGCTACTGTGCATCCGCCGAAGCCCGCGCCTGTCATTCTGGCACCGATAACACCGGGCACCTTCCATGAAGTTTCCACGATGGTGTCAAGTTCAACTCCCGTAACTTCGTAGTCTTTCTGCAAAGAAAGATGGGAAGCGTTCATGAGTTCTCCGAAGGTCTTGATGTCACCTGCTTTAAGAGCTTCCACAGCCCTTACAGTCCTCATGTTCTCATAAACGGCGTGCTTTGCGCGTCTTATCTTCGTCTCGTCTCCGATGACGTTCTTGACTTCTTCGAATTCAGCTTCTGTGAGCTCACCCAGAGAATTAACCTTCTTAACAGTCTGAATGGCCTTTAAAGCATCCTCGCACTCGCTTCTTCTCTCGTTGTATTTGGAATCCCCGAGGCCGCGCTTTTTGTTGGAGCAGGTGATGACGATCTTTGCTCCCTTAAGCTCGATGGGTGCGTACTCGTAATTAAGGGTTGCGGTATCCAGGAAGATGGCGTTGTTCTTCTTACCCATAGCGATGGCGAACTGATCCATGATGCCGCAGTTTACGCCGATGAACCTGTTCTCTGCCTTCTGAGAAAGAAGTGCAATGTCAACAAGGCTCATCTCAAAACCGAAAAGCTCCCTGCAGGCATAGGCGGTCAGTACCTCCAATGATGCCGAAGAGGAAAGTCCCGATGCATTGGGAATGTTTCCGTAGACAAGGAAATCTATGCCTTCGTCAACCCTTGTTTCATTCTCGTTGAGCATGGCGATGACTCCCATGGGATAATTTGCCCAGTTGTACTCTTCTCTGTCATAAACGAGTTCATCAAGGTTTACGGCTTTGATACCCTGATTAACAAAATTCATTGAATAGAATCTGCAGGTGTCCATTCCGTTCTTTCTTGCAACCGCATAGGTTCCGATGGTGAGCGCACAGGGGAACACGTGTCCGCCGTTGTAATCTGTGTGTTCGCCGATGAGATTCACTCTGCCCGGAGCAAAGAAAACTCTGCAGTCATCGGTTCCGCCAAAGACTCTTTCGAATTCTTCCAATAGCTTTTCTTTCATATGTTTACCTCACATTCGGTGTTTATTTTAATATTTTTGTTTTAAAACATTATTCTTGTACAATTATATCAGAGGGGTCGGTTTTTGTAAAGAGACCTTTAATGAATTTAGCTATTGTTAATGTTTTAAATTTTGATATACTTATTATATATACAATTTTTTTACTTGATCATCGTTTACGGAAAGGGAAGCAAAAACCCATGAAAAACACTTTCGGAAACAACATTATTTTAACGCTTTTCGGTGAAGGTCAGGGACCTTCTGCAGGCATAGTGATCGACGGTCTGACTCCCGGTATCGAGGTCAATGAAGAGACCATCAGGGAGTATCTGGCAAAAAGAAATCCCGAACCTCTTCTTGAGGAAGAAAGATTCGAACCCGACAATTTCGGGATCATCAGCGGCGTCTTTAACGGCAAAGCAACAGGCGCTCCGTTGTGTATCATAGTTCCCATAAGGGATGATGAACCTGTGGATTACGATAAGCTGAAAAACACTCCCAGACCCTCTCATGCAGATTACGCTGCCATGAAGAAATACCATAATTTTCAGGATTACAGAAACGACGGTCATTTCTCCGGCCGGATCACTTCCGCACTCCTGGCAGCCGGAGGCATCCTGATCCCCGCTCTGGCAAAAAAAGGCATTACTGTTGAATCCAGAATAGTGAAAATGGGGACATCAAACAATCCTCTGCATTTTGACTCCGAGATCCTGGTTGCTGCCGCAAACGGCGATACCATAGGCGGTGTTGTAAAAACAGTCATCGACGGAGTTCCCGCAGGACTCGGGGAGCCCTGGTTTGATTCACTTGAAAGTCTCATCTCCCACGCAGTTTTCTCCATAGGAGGCGTTAAGGGCATAGAATTCGGTATGGGCTTTGCTTTTGCTGACATGACAGGAACTCAGGCCAACGATGCATTCAGGATAACGGAAGGAAAGATCGTAACATCCTCCAACAATAACGGCGGCATCAACGGAGGTATCAGCAACGGAATGCCCATCGTCTTCAAAACAGCTGTAAAGCCCTCTCCTTCCATTGAAAAAGAGCAGTCAACGGTAGATCTTGCAACAGGAGAAAACGTTAAGATCAAGCTCTCCGTAGGAAACGATCCCGCCATTGTGCGCAGGGTTCCCGCCATCATAGATGTTCTGGCAGCCCACGTGATCACAGATGCTCTGATCTCTCATTACGGAACGGATTACCTTCTTTAACAAAAACAGCCACGAGCTTAAGCTCGTGGCAATTTTTTTGGGATAACCCATACAACCAACAACATATCTATAAAATAAAGGATGAAAGGCAATTTTAAAGGTTAGTCTCCGCTAACCGTTTTGTATCAATAATAGGCTTACCGTTAGCCTTGGCTAACTATATACTAAAATTACCATCATGTCAATAGGTTTTTAAAAAATAATTCTTTTTTTTCATATAATAAAACAGGCACCTCCTCTGGGGGAAGTGCCCTGATCTTACTCCATTTCAAACGCTCCTGTATAGAGCTGATAGTAAACACCTTTTTTGTTTATGAGTTCATCATGTGAACCTCTCTCGATAATGTGTCCGTGATCCAGAACAATGATGGATTTTGCGTTTCTGACAGTGGAAAGCCTGTGAGCGATAACGAATACCGTTCTGCCCTCCATGAGACGATCCATACCGTCCTGAACAAGAGCTTCCGTTCTGGTATCGATGGAGCTTGTGGCTTCATCAAGTATCATTGCGGGAGTGTTTGCAACAGCTGCTCTTGCAATGGAAAGAAGCTGTCTCTGTCCCTGGGAAAGAGATGCCCCGTTTCCTGTGAGCATAGTGTTGTAGCCTTCCGGAAGTCGGGTGATGAAATCATGGGCATTTGCAAGCTTTGCTGCTTCTATGCACTCTTCGTCCGTTGCGTCAAGTCTGCCGTAACGGATGTTGTCCATAACCGTTCCGGTAAAAAGGTTTACATCCTGAAGCACCAGTCCCAGAGATCTTCTGAGATCCGGCTTTTTGATCTTGTTTATATTGATGCCGTCGAAGCGGATCTTTCCGTCGGGTATATCGTAAAATCTGTTGATGAGGTTTGTGATGGTGGTCTTTCCCGCACCTGTAGCGCCCACAAAGGCAAATTTTTCTCCTGCCTTTGCATGGAGGGAAACATCTTCAAGCACAAGTTTTTCGGGAACGTATCCGAAATCCACGTTCTCCAGCTCGATCTCTCCCTTGAGTTCCGTATAGGTCACAGTGCCCATTTCCTTATGAGGATGCTTCCATGCCCAGAGGTTGGTCTTCTCATCTGTTTCAACGAGTTCCCCATTCTTCCCTCTTTTAACATTTACAAGTTCGCAATAACCATGATCCTCTTCCGGTGTTTCATCGATCAGGTCAAAGATACGGCTCGCGCCTGCAAGTCCCATCATTACCATGGTGATCTGCTGGGAGATCTGTCCCACCATCTGGGAAAGGTGTCTGAACATTCCAAGGAATGTGACCACCATACCAAGAGTAAGGGGCTCTATGTGAGGCACAACACCCCTGAAGCAGATGTTCACGGCATTAAGTGAAAACAGCACCGATCCGAATACCGCAAGCACAACATAGAAAATGTTACCTACGTTGTTGGTGATGGGGCCCAGAACGTTACCGTTCTTGTCGGCCAGCATGGAATCATCGAAAAGCTGTGCGTTCAGCCTGTCAAAATCATCCTTTGCTTCCTGCTCGTGGGTGAAGACCTTGACAACCTTGAGGCCTGTCATCATCTCTTCGATGAAGCCCTCTTCCTTTGCCAGGGACTTCTGACGTCCCACCATGTACTTCCCGCTCTTGCCGCCGAAGTAAGCTCCTGCCTTTCCGATGATGAACAGAGCCACCATTACGAGAAGGAAAAGCCAGAGGCTGTAGGAAAGCATTACCACTACCAGGCCAAAGATGGATATGATAGAGGAAAAAAGTGAAGGCATACTCTGTCCGATGATCTGACGGACAGCATCCGCATCGTTTGTATAGGTACTCATGATGTCGCCATGAGCATGTGTATCAAAGTATTTGATGGGTAATGTCTGCATTTTGTCAAACATGGAGTCTCTGAAACGCTTCAGAGTGCCCTGGCAGACGATGGCCATGATCCTGGTGTAAATAAAGGAGCAAAGAACACCGATGGCATATACGCACGCGAGAAGTGCGATGGTTCCCAGAACCTTTGCGGCAACTGCTTCCCAGCCTTCCTTAAGACCGGGGATGATGCTGTCATCGATAAGTCTCTGCATGAATACACTCATGGAGATGGAGGAAACTGCGGAGATCAGCAGACAAACCGCAACAACTGTCAAATGAACGGGATAATAACCGAAGATCGTTTTGATCAGTCTTCCGAAAATTCCCTTTTTAAGTTTGGGACGAGGTCCCAACTGTCTTGGTCCCGGCATGTTCTATTCCTCCTTTCCCTTAGTCTGTGTTTCGTAGATCTCGGCGTATATGCCCTTCTGAGCGATGAGTTCCGCACTTGTACCACGCTCTACGATCTTACCGCCGTCAAGCACGATGATCTCATCCGCATCTTCAACGGAAGAAACTCTCTGAGCGATGATGATCTTGGTGGTTCCGGGGATAGCCTTTTTAAAACTGTTCCTGATGAGGGCATCAGTTCTTGTGTCAACAGCCGAAGTCGAGTCGTCGAGGATCAGGATCTTGGGTTTCTTAAGGAGTGCTCTGGCTATGCAGAGTCTCTGCTTCTGACCGCCGGAAACATTGGTTCCGCCCTGCTCGATGTGGGTGTCGTAACCTTCCGGGAAGTTCCTTACAAATTCGTCCGCGCATGCTGCTTTACATGCTTCAACGATCTCTTCGTCAGTAGCCTCTTTGTTACCCCATCTCATGTTTTCTTTGATGGTTCCCGCAAAAAGGATGTTCTTCTGAAGCACAACAGCCACCTGGTCGCGAAGAGACTTAAGATCGTACTCCTTAACATTGTGACCGCCCACAAGGACTTCACCCTCGGTGGCATCATAAAGTCTGGAGATCAGCTGGATCAGAGTGGTCTTGGAAGAACCTGTTCCGCCGATGATACCGATGGTCTTACCGCTTTCAATGTTCAGATTTATTTTTTCCAGTGAATTCCTCGCAGCACTGTCGGAATACTTAAAGGAAACATTCTTAAACTGTATCCTTCCGTCGGGAACGACTGTCAACCCGTTGGGTTCGCCTGTAAGGGTGGGTTCATATTTGAGGACTTCCACCACACGATTACCCGCTTCGGAAGCCATGGTGATCATGATGAAGGCAAAGCCCAGCATCATAAGAGCGGAAAGAATCTGTACGCCATAGTTGGTAAGTGAGGAAAGTTCACCTGTGGAGAAGACCTTTCCAACATAAAATGCATTTCCCGTTCCGGTAATGATGAGCTTTGCTCCAAAATAGCAGATAAGGAGCATTCCCACGTTCATGAAGAACATCATTACGGGGGAGAAAAGAGCAATGAGCTTCTCGGCTCTGATGAAATCATCTCTCACATCCGCCGATCTGTCATGGAATTTACTCATTTCGTAATCTTCTCTTACAAAGCCCTTTACCACACGGATCGCAGAAACATTTTCCTGAACGGAATTGTTGAGTGCGTCGTACTTTTTAAAGATCCTCTTAAAGATCTTATGGGCATTGGTGATAATGAGAAGGATCGCTCCGCCCAAAAGGGGAACGATGGCAACAAAGATCAGCGTGAGTTTCCAGTTGATGACACATCCCATGATAATGGAAAAAAGGAACATGAGCGGAACTCTTACCGCCATTCTGATGATCATTGCATAGGCGTTCTGAAGGTTGGAAACATCTGTTGTAAGTCTCGTTACAAGAGACGAAGGGGAAAACAGATCCACATCGGAGAACGAGAAATCCATAACCTTATGGAAAAGGTCGTGACGGAGGTTTTTGGCAAAGCCGCAGCTTGCCGTAGCTGCAGTTCTTGCTGCCATTGTTCCGAAGAACAGGCTGAGCAAAGCTATGCAGATCAGAATACCGCCGTAAGAAAGAACCAGCTTCAGGTTATTCTTTTCAAGTTCATCAATGAGTTTAGCCATGATGAACGGCATCATAGTTTCCATGCTGACTTCTCCGCACATAAAAAGAGGCGTCACTATGGACGGGGCTTTGTATTCGCGGATGCTTTTCATTAGAATTTTAACCATAATATACCTCACATTTGATAAGCGGAAGGTATTATACCACAACGCTACGCAAAAAGTAGTGAAAAAAGCATAAAAAATCCATACCGGAACAGGTTCCGGTATGGATAATGATCTTATCGATCCGCTATCTTTTCTTTATCATGCCGTTCTTCATGAAATAGCTGACTTTTGAAAGCGGTACTCCCGACGCATGTGAAAGCTCCATGGCATTCATACCGGGGTTCTTTGACATGGCGATCGCAAGAGATCTCAAGGTCTCCGCTTCTTTGATCCTGCAAGGGCCGCAAATCGCTTCGGACTCATTTTTAGCTTCAAGAAGAACTTTTCCGCACCATCTGCATGTAAACATTTCTCTACCTCGCTTTTTACGTGTTAAAAAATTATCAGCCTTCTCCAAAACCGCAGTAATGATAGCACCGCAAATTAAAAGATGCAATATCATAAATGTAAATAATTTATTACTTAACTGTACTGTTGTAACTGTTCATCCAACTCTTCACTGAGTCTGCAGATCTCATCGATGTACTTGCCGATGATCTCAATGGTGTGAAGAAGAGGTGCATCCGTGGAAATGTCTACTCCTGCATTCTTAGCAAACTCAAGAGGTGTAACGGTGCCTCCCATGGCAAGACACTTCTTCCAGTCGTCTACCGCCTTCATGCCTTCCTTTTCGATCCTCTCACACACTTCCGTGGCAATTGTAAGACCTGCACTGTAGGTGTAGGAATAAAGCCCCATGTAGTAGTGAGGCTGTCTCATCCAGGTGAGTTCCGCTCCTTCGGTGAGCTCCACATCCTCTCCCCAGAATTTGGTCAGTACATTCTTGAAAATACCGTCCAAAGTGTCCGCCTGAACACTTCCTCCGTCCTCAACGATCTTGTAGACTTCTCTCTGGTAAGCCGCTTCAAGGAGATGAGTCACAAAGTTGTGGTAATAGGTGTTTCCTACCATGTTGGCAAGCACCCAGCGTTTAAATCTGGGATCATTGCTTGTCTTAACCAGATAATGAGCCAGAAGCAGCTCATTCATAGTTGAAGGTGCCTCAACAAAATAGGTGGATGCGTCGGTATCCAGAACACCCTGTGCTTCTCCACAGGCTCTGAAATGGCCTGCATGCCCCAGTTCATGAGCCATTGTGAACACATCCGACATACGTCCGTTAAAGGAAAGCAGGATGTAGGAATTCTTCCTGTAAGGGCTTGAGCAAAAACCGCCGGTGCATTTTCCTTCATTGTTTGCAAAATCGAACCAGCGATTGTCAAAAGCTTCTTCCACCATCTTCACATACTCGGGTCCCATGATGGAAAGCCCCTTAACACAATACTCTCGTGCTTCTTTAATGGTTACCTTTGGGCTGAAATCAGGGTCGATGGGAAGCTTCAGATCGGCATAGGTCATCTTGTCCAGCCTGTAAAGCTTTTTTATGAGTCTCGCATATTTCCTCATGTGCACCGAAAGATTTTCGGTGATGAGATCGATCTGTCTGTCGTAAAGGTCCCTTGTGACTTTCTGATCATAAAGCAGGGAATCAAACACGTTGTCAAAGCCTCTGAGATCGGCCATGGATTTTTCGCATCTTACGCACTGGTTGTAGGCTTCCGCAGTAACATTTCTGTAATCTCTCAGCTTGTCCGAAAAAGCACGGAAAGCGGCTCGCCTTACGGGAGTTCTGGAATCATACTCGTAATCATCCTCAAAAAGTGAATAACCCAAAGGATACTTTACACCGTCCGCTTCAAAGTCAGGGAACTTCATGTCCGCAAGCTTCGCAGTGAGATACGTATCATAAGATGCGTATAATGTCTGGCTCAGACTTGTCAGAGCTTCCTCAGTTTCATCCGAGAGCATGTGAGGCTTGAACCTCAAAACTTCCTTAAGATAACGGGCATGACTTTTGGAAGCAGCCATAGCCGCTTTCAGGACCTCTTCGTCAGCCCTTGCGATCTCATTGTCCATGAAGGTAATGGATGTGGAAAGCTCGTTAAAAATGTTGTCGATCCTGTCGTTTCTGTCAAGAAGCTCGGAGTCGGTACGATCCGTTTCCACCGCAAGCCCTACGTAATTGTTCACATAATCTCTCAGGATCCTGTACTCCTCATAGAGCGAAAGGCATTCGTTGATTGCCTCGGGGTCATTTAATCTGCCCTTGAACGTTACGATCTTCCCTGCAAGATCTTTGATCTTTTCAACATCCCTGTTCATCTCCTCGTCTGTTTTGTAGAGAAGGGAAAGGTCCCATGTTTCCTCAACGGGAACCTCATTTCTTTTAAGTAATTTCTCTGCCATAAATCCTCCTTAAGATAAGATCAGATCCCTGATCTTTGTAAAGTCACCGTCCGTAACCGAGTATGTGGGTTTTATTTTACCGTACACGGAAGGTGATATGTTTGAATGAATGTAAAGCGAATCCATACCCACGTCCTGCGCCCCCGCAATGTCCGCCTCTTCATCATTTCCTATCATTATGCTTTCTTTCGGATCTAACGAATACGCCTCCAAAAGTCTTTCAAAAAAAAGCCTGCCGGGCTTTTTAACTCCCTGTTCCGACGAAATAAAAATGCCGTCAAAAAAACGATCGATACCGAGCATAGTGATCTCAGGCCTTGTAAAGTCCGCCTGCGCATTTGAAAGAAGATAGATTTTTTTATCACGTTTTTTAAGAGATCCAAGCAATTCCTCCACCCCGGGATACAACCGGATGTAACTTCTGGACAATGCCCTGAAAGTCACTGCGACAGTCTTAACGGTATCTTTCGAAACTTTCACGCCTTTTTCTCTGAACAGCCCCGAAAAGATCCTGCCGATGTCCGGTTCGTAATTTTCATCCTTAGCATTCCTTTTGCAGTCATATGCTATGGCGGCACTGAATGCGTTTTTCAGTTCTGTTCCGGAGTACCCGGCTCCGAATGCTGAGTATATTTCAGCTGTTTTCTTCCAAAGTGAAGGCTTTCCCTCATCCGTATGTATGTCGCAAAGTGTTCCGTAAAAGTCAAAGATGTAATTCCTGTACTCCATTTTAATGCCTCGTGTATTTTCTTAATACAGGGAGAAGCTCCTTAAGGCATTCAAGGGCGTAGTCGATCTCATCCTCCGTCGTTGTGGGAGCAAAGCTGAATCTGAGAGTGGAATTCAAGTACCTGTTATCCGTTCCGATAGCTTTTAATGTTCCCGAAATAGCGGGATGATTTGATGAGCAGGCAGATCCCGATGAAACGTACACCTGCTTTTCTTCGAGCGCATGAAGCAGAACTTCGCTCCTGCTGAGTCCCTCAAAACCGCAGCTCACCACATGAGGAGCTGTCTGCAGTATCCTTTCGTGAAGATCGGGGATTTCCTCTTTGCTGTCTCCGAAGGTGTGAACGTGCACATTATCGAGTTCCAGAAGCCCCCTGATCATCCTTTCCTTTAAAGCATATAAATGCTCTCTGTTTTTGTCCAGATCATTGTAAGCATCAAAAGCCGCCTGTCCCAGACCGCTGATGGCGGGAACGTTTTCGGTTCCCGATCTCATGCCTTTTTCCTGGCCCCCGCCGTAAATTATGGGCTTTATCTTAACACCCTTTTTTACAAACAGGAATCCGCTTCCCTTGGGTCCCAGTATCTTGTGACCCGAAACTGACAGCATGTCTGTTCCCATGTTTTTGGGGATGAGTTTCATTTTGCCAAATCCCTGGATGGCATCCACATGAAAAAGGACCGAAGGATTCTTTGCTTTTACTGCCTTTGACAGGGCTGTGATGTCATTGACGCTTCCTATCTCATTGTTTACCAGCATGACGGAAACGAGAATTGTGTCATCCCGTACCATATCGGTCAATTCATCGGGTATCACATGTCCCGATCCGTCAACCGGCGCAAAGGATATCTCGTAGCCCATACTCTCCAGAAAAAGCAGCGGATTGTAGACCGAAGCATGCTCCATACGGGTTGTGATTATATGCTTTCCTTTTCTGGAATTTGCAAGTGCGGCACCGATCAGAGCGGTATTGTTTGATTCGGTTCCTCCGGAAGTGAAGATGATCTCTCTCGGTTCACATTTTAATATCTTTGAAATAATGTCCTTAGCTTCTTTTATATAGTTTTCAGCATCCATTCCAAGCTTGTGCATGGATGAAGGATTTCCGAAATCCTTCAGGTAAACGGATGTCATTTTATCAAAAACGCTCCGGGACACTTTTGTCGTAGCGGCATTATCAAGGTAGGCTATCATCAATAATTCTCCGTTTCATACATTAAGATTGCTGCGGTTGTGAAACCTGCAGTCTCCGTGCGCAGGATCCTTTTGCCGAGAGAAACGGTTTCTGCTCCCGCTTTTTTTGCTTCTTCGACTTCGCTCTCATCGAAGCCCCCTTCCGGGCCTATGAATACAGACACGGTTCTTTTTCCGTTTTCCGAAAGGGAAGCCTTCAGTCTTTTGGCAAAATTCTTTAAAGAAAGGATCCCTTCCGCATTTTCGTAGGGCACCAAAAGGAAATCCGGGTCCTCATTTACCGCCCTTTTTAATGCTTCCTTAAAGCTCATCACTTTTCCGATCTCAGGGATAACTCCCCTGCCGGACTGCTTCGCGGCAGCTCTTGAGATCTCCGACCATCTGGCATTCTTTTTCGCTTCGGACTTTTCGTCTTCTATCTTAACGATACATCTTTTCATGGTTATGGGGACTATCTCCGAGACTCCCAGTTCAACGCATTTTTGAATGATGAGCTCCATCTTGTCTTTCTTCGGAAGTCCCTGATAAAGCACTATCCTTACGGGTAATTCGCTTTCGGATGCTCTGCTTTCCAGTACACGGCACCGTATCTCGTTTTTGTTACTCATGTCCGTGATCACGGACAGATGATCCACATTCTGCCCGTTGCAAAGAACGATCCGGTCACCTTCGGTCAATCTCAGTACATTTCTGATGTGATTGACGTCCTCTCCCGTAACCACCGCTTCATCACCTGTATGCTGTTCTTCGTCGATGTAAAATCTGTACATTTCAAAACCCTCGCAAGAGTTGATTTTAACACAAAAGTTTTTATCGGTAAACCAAAAAAACAGGGGATGCACCCCTGTTTATCATAAATCATTTTTTCTTTTTGTTTTTACCTGAGTCACCGGCGTTCTGTACATCCGAAAGTGTTCTGTCGTATGCTTCGAGAAGTTCTTTCTGTTCCTTGGTCAGCTTTGTGGGTACCTGAACAACAAATGTCACATAATGATCGCCTCTTGTGGCGGGATTCTTGATGGAAGGAACGCCCTTGCCGCGAAGACGGATCCTTGTATCTGTCTGTGTTCCGGGAGAAACAGTGTAGATCACATCTCCGTCAATGGTAGTGATCCTCATGTCACCGCCCAGAGCCGCCTTTGTAAAAGGAAGGGGAACATTTGAATAAATGTCCATTCCGTCTCTCTGGAAGATGGGGCTGTCCTTGACACGGATCTCAACAAGAATGTCTCCTCTGGGTCCGCCGTTGGTTCCGGGTTCTCCTTCGCCCGAAAGGCGAACTGCCTGACCGTCGTTGATACCTGCGGGAATGTTGACCTCAATGGTCTTCTTTCTGGAGATAAATCCTTCACCGTAACACTTGGGGCACTTGTCCTTAATGATCTTTCCCTTACCGCGACATTCGGGACAGACCTGAACACTCTGTGTCATGCCGAACAAAGACTGTCTCTGAAATACCACCTGTCCTTTTCCTTTACACTGGGGACAAGTCTCGGGATTGGTACCTTTTTTGGCACCGGTTCCGTTACATTCGGGACAAATGTCATGTCCGTTAAAGGTGACCTCTTTTTTGGTGCCAAAAACTGCTTCCTCAAAGGTAATGGTAACACCGATCCTGATGTTGGCTCCCTTCTGAGGTTCATTGGCGCCGTAGGAACTTCTCCTGCCGCCAAAGCCTCCCATACCGAAGAGATCTCCGAAGATGTCTCCGAAATTGGAGAAGATGTCTCCCATATCACTGAAACCGAAACCGCTCGCACCTGCTCCGCCGCCGTTTTCGAAGGCTGCATGACCGAACTGGTCATACTTTCTCCTCTTGTCGGCATCGGAAAGGACTGCATATGCTTCGGAAGCCTCTTTGAACTTTTCCTCAGCTTCCTTGTTGCCGGGATTCAGATCGGGATGATACTTCTTAGCCAGAACTCTGTATGCTTTTTTGATCTCGTCATCGGAGGCGTTCTTGGTTACACCCAGCACCTCATAGTAGTCACGCTTATTGTCTGCCATATAAAAAAATCCTCATTTTTATAGTTGATTAAAACCCACAAGGGGCGTTGTTCACGCCCCTGTAAGGTGAAATATTATACTTCTCTGAAATCTCCGTCAACAACATCATCGTTGTTATTGTTAGAACCTGTGCTGCCTGCATTTCCGGCATTACCGCCAAAGCCTGCACCGCTCATGTCGGGACCTGCACCCTGTGCTCCGCCCTGGTTCTGCTCATAAAGCTTTGAGAAAAGGCTCTGAGCGGACTCCATAAGTCTTTCCTTGGCAGCCTTCAGATCGTTCACTTCGTTCTCTGTCATAACCTCGGGATTTGCCTTGTTCACAAGATCCTTAAGGTTATCAAGGTCTCTCTGAACATTTGCCTTGTCACTCTCGGAAAGCTTGTCACCGATATCCTTTAAGCTCTTTTCTGTCTGGAATACGAAGGAATCGCACTCGTTCTTTGTATCAACGGCTTCCTTTCTCTTCTTATCCTGAGCTTCATACTCAGCAGCTTCCTTAACAGCCTTTGCGATATCATCGTCTGAAAGGTTGGTACCTGCTGTGATCGTGATGTGCTGCTCCTTGCCGGTTCCGAGATCCTTAGCGGAAACATTTACGATACCGTTTGCATCGATATCGAATGTAACCTCGATCTGCGGTACTCCTCTGGGAGCTGAAGGGATGCCGTCCAGTCTGAAACGTCCGAGGGACTTGTTGTCCTTTGCGAACTTTCTTTCACCCTGAACTACGTTGATGTCAACTGCTGTCTGACCGTCTTCGGCAGTTGAGAATACCTGGCTCTTCTTAGCAGGGATCGTTGTGTTCTTCTCAATGAGAGGAGTTGCGATTCCGCCGAGGGTCTCAATGGAAAGTGTAAGAGGTGTAACATCGAGAAGGAGAACGGACTTGGATCCGGATTCACCTGCAAGTGTACCACCCTGGATAGCTGCACCGATAGCAACACATTCATCAGGGTTAAGGGATTTTGAGGGCTCCTTACCTGTCATCTGCTTAACAAGTTCCTGAACTGCGGGGATTCTTGTGGAACCACCTACAAGAAGAACCTTACCGAGATCGCTTGCTGTAAGTCCTGCATCGCGAAGAGCTGTCTGAACAGGCTCTCTTGTTGCATCTACAAGGTCTCTTGTGAGTTCATCGAACTTAGCACGTGTGAGGTTGATGTCAAGGTGCTTGGGTCCTTCTGCAGTTGCCGTAATGAAAGGAAGGTTGATGTTTGTCTGTGTCTGTGTGGAAAGTTCCTTTTTTGCCTTCTCTGCTGCTTCCTTAAGTCTCTGAACAGCCATCTTGTCTGCGGAAAGATCGACTCCTTCTGTTCTCTTAAACTCATCAATAAGGAATCTCATAACGCGATCGTCGAAGTCATCTCCGCCGAGTCTGTTGTTTCCTGCTGTTGCAAGAACTTCGATAACGCCGTCACCGATGTCGATAACGGAAACATCGAATGTACCGCCACCAAGGTCATAAACCATGATCTTCTGTTCTTTTTCATTGTCAAGGCCGTAAGCAAGAGCCGCTGCAGTAGGCTCGTTGATGATACGCTTAACATCAAGACCTGCGATCTTGCCCGCATCCTTTGTAGCCTGACGCTGAGCATCGTTAAAGTAAGCGGGAACTGTGATAACAGCTTCCTTTACGGGCTCGCCGAGGTAAGCTTCCGCATCACCCTTAAGCTTCTGAAGGATCATTGCGGAAATCTCCTGGGGAGAATACTTCTTGTCATCAATTGTAACTCTGTAATCGGATCCCATGTGTCTCTTGATGGAAGAGATGGTCTTTTCAGAGTTTGTAACTGCCTGACGTCTTGCGGAATCACCTACGATCCTTTCGCCTGTCTTTGTAAAAGCAACTACGGAAGGAGTTGTTCTTCCACCATCAGGGTTTGTAATAACTACGGGCTTACCGCCCTCCATAACTGCGACGCAGGAATTTGTCGTTCCAAGGTCAATACCGATAATCTTACTCATTTCTTTTTCCTCCTGATTCTATTCCCCGACTGTCCTTTAAATGACAGCCTGTCTGAAATGTTTTTTCTAATTTGCCACCTTAACCATTGAATGTCTTACAACGGTGTCTTTATAAAAATAACCCTTCTGGAAAACCTCGACGATGGTGTTCTCGCCTACGTTTTCATCTT
>JAEEGI010008794.1_pt1 | contig 22240 bp, 19 predicted proteins | sample 8958751 | NCBI WGS metagenome assembly JAEEGI01 (sample SAMN16246545, study PRJNA631951) | gut metagenome | biome: gut microbiome; feature: rumen; material: KS-attached | host: Bos | place: Iran: Karaj | collected 2018-10 | reverse complement strand
CTAGAATCCAAATGACATGAAGTAGTTCTGTGGTGAAGTACACTTCCCACATGAAGCAAATGACAACGGAAAAAAAGATTCTGACTTTTACTTTCTCCTTTTAATTTTTGGAGTATTGGAGATTTGAATAAAGTTCTAGAAAAAGAAAAGCCTGATATAGTTTGGTTTAATTCTTTGCTTCGTTGGCTTGGTCCTAATGTAGTAAATGCTACCTGGAATTGGAGAAAAGAAAATAAATCTGACTGTAAATTTTGGATGATGTATCATGATTTTGGATATTTCTATCCATTTCCTTCAGAATTATATTTTATAGAAGATTGCAAAACTCCACTAACTAAGAAAAACTTTATATCTGCATATAAATGAAAAAATTTGATTACTAAAATGGCAGTTTTGTGTAAATATTATTGGCTACAGCCACTAAAAAGAGTTTTAAAAAAAGAGATAGATCTACATCTTTCCCCATCTGATTGTATTACTAATATTGTCCGTGATAGTTATAAGATTTCTGAAAAAAAGTGTAAATCATTTCCTCATTTCATACAAAAATAATACTGGTTCTTATGATACAGAAATATTAAATCTATTACTGACATAATCAGAACATTTTTTACCCTTTATTTTTCTGTCTGGTCAATATCGAAGTTTCGGATTTGTCTTATATTTTTCGTAACAATAATCTAGTTGCTTGTATGGATTTTTAAAATCAGGAGAATTTATAAATTCTTTGTTATAGCTATAATGTAACTGACATAATCCATGATCGTGTGTCTCTGAAACCCTTTTTGGATCTCGTCTACCATTTTCACACTCAATAAGTTTCACAAAATCAATTCCTCAGAGATCATATGCATAATTAATATAATCTTGAATAATGGAATCTGAAGCATATCAGTTATGTACGATAAGTTCCTGATGTTCTTCTTGTTGCTGAACTTGTCATTGAAATTCTAATTCCTGGTTATTTTTCAATAACATATTTGGAATAGTTAAATAAGGCACTGCCATAGATATTGCAATCGTTCCTAACATTTACTGCACTAAAAATTAAAATTTAGCATATCTATTTTTTTGTTTATGTCTTTATATTATATTAATTTTTAACCAAAAAGCAATAGAAACAAAAAAACGCCGTTTGTTTCGACGTTTTGATATTTGAAACTCTTTTAAATTTTATTCAGAAGTAATATCTTCATTCAATGTTTCTATTTCTGTATTTTGTGTGGATTGGTAGTATTTTTCTTTAATTTCAGCAAGTCTTTCTTTTTCTCTAGTCAAAATATCTCTTAAATTTTCTCTTTGTTCATCATCCATTAATGGATATATATATCAAATCGTTGTTGTTTGTCTGCTTTTGTTTCTAAAGATAAACTTCACAAGACTAATTCAATTAAATCTGGATCGTTTTCTAACATATCTTTAGGAATTTTATAATTGCTAAGTTCATCTATATTTTCACTTCAAAAAGCTTCAATTACTTCTTCTTGTGTTAACGCTTCATATAGAACTCCCTGGTTTACTTGTTGAAAATTTTCCGATAATTTGTTAATATCCGAAAATATTGTGTAATATGAATATCCAATACCTATTACCCGGATAATTATTGAAAAAACTGCTATGGCTTTTAATTTTTTGTTCATTTTCTCCGATTTTTTTCAAAATTTATTCTCTTCATTATCTCATTTTTCAAAATATAACATAAATGGGAAAATTATATTAAATATAGGACATAAATACCAAAGCAACCAAGTTCAGTTATGTCATAAGTCGTGACATCTTTTAATTCATAAAAATATCCTGCAAACAAGCCAAAAGATTGCTAATCCTCATGATGATATTCACAAAATATATTGTGGAATGATGGTGTTAGTATATCCAAGTGTTTTTATCAACAATAAGTAAATTATAGATCACGATGCAGAATATAACAAATATTCCCAATTACTTAACCTTCATTCAGCAGATAAAAATACTTCTGAAAATGTTCTTCAATTAACTAATTTCATAATACATCAATTTGAAATATAAAAATAATTTCTGGTACTAGTATATTCTTAAATATTATTTTGTCAAAAATCTAACGACTTTTTTCTTCCTTGAAACGAGTGAAAAAAAAAATATTCTGAATTTGTTTTGCATATTTGTCAAAATTTAAATGCCTCTTAAAGATGATCTAAAAACTACACCTAGATATGTACAAATACTTGCTCAGAATGGGATTACTACCATGAAGGATTTTTTCAATTATTTTCCAAGAACTTATGAAGATAGATCAAAGATAGCACCACTTGATTCATTAATTTTTGATGCGAAATGAATAGCCGCTACGAAATGAGTTATTATCAAAAAAAATAGAGTTTTTGTACATTGAAAAACTATTTATGATATTACATTTCAAGATATTCACTGAAATACAGGTCATATCAGCATTTTTAATTCAGGTTTCTTAGCTTCTAAGTTGACTGAAAATTGTTGGTATATTATAGTTTGAAAGCCTCAGATGAAATATGGAAAACTTACATTTTCTCATCCTGATGTAATACCAACTGTTGCACCAGAGGAAGAAAGCGAAGATGGAGATACTTCATATAATTCATGAAGAATTTTTCCCATATATTCTGAAATGCTATGAATTAAACCTTGATGGTTTGCTCAGAAGGTTTGGAATAATTTGTGAAAGATAGATCAGATTTTTAGTGAATATTTACCTGATGAATTTGTGAAAGAGTTTCAACTTTTGGATGTAAAAAAGACAATCAAAAATCTGCATTATCCTGATAATGAAGAACTAAAAAATAAAGCTTTGTATAGGTTGTTTTTTGATAGATTACTCAGAATTCAGATTTTTTCATTACAGAATAAATTAAATTATCAGTGAACTATTGATGATTTACCTGTAAATGAGAATCCACATCGAGAGATTTTGAAGCCAATAACGGATTTATTACCATTCCAGTTAACAGTAGCTCAGAAAAAAGTTATAATTCAGATTTTAGAAGATTTTCATAGAAACTCCCCTATGCTCCGCCTGCTACAGTGAGATGTAGGTAGTTGAAAAACCATAGTTGCAACAATTGCAATGTGGTATATTTGGAAACAATTTCATGGTCAATCGGTTTTATTGGCTCCTTTGGAAGTATTGGCTAATCAGCATTTTAAGACTTTGGCTAAATTTTTGTTGCCACTATGACTTCGTGTTGAATTATTAACTGGTTCTTTGACTAAGTGAGAAAAAACTAAAGTAAAATCTGATTTAAAAGAATGAAGAATAGATGTTTTGGTAACAACTCATGCAGTTTTACAGGATGATGTAGATTTCAAAAATTTGATGTTTGTTTGTATAGATGAACAACATAAGTTTTGAGTTAAGCAGAGAGCTGTATTCAAAAAATTCAATTCCCCTCACATCTTACAAATGACTGCTACTCCGATTCCTCGTTCGATGGCTTTGGCTTTTTTTGGAGAATTTGATGTAAGTATTATTGACCAATTACCTGAATGAAGACAAAAGATTGACACTAAAGTTATTTCTGCTAATGAGTGGCTTAAATTAAAACCACGAATATTGCAAAAAATCGGTCAATGACAGCGTGTATTCATAGTTACGCCATTGATTGAGGATTCTGAAAAGATGGAGGAAGTTCAATCAGCTGTAACGGCTCATGCAGAAATTTGTGGCTTATTTGAAGAATTACCTAATGCTGAGATTGCACTATTGCATTGAAGACTATCTTCAAAAGAAAAGGATGCTGTTATGCAAAAATTCAAAGAATGAAAAGCTAAAATTTTGGTTTCAACTACTGTAATTGAAGTGTGAGTAGATATTCCAGAAGCAACAGTAATGGTGATAAAGAATGCTGAACGTTTTTGACTTTCACAATTACATCAATTGAGGTGAAGAATTTGAAGGTCAGAATTAAAGTCTTATTGTTTCTTAGAAACTGAAAAAAAGTCTGGAGATTCTTATAAGAGATTAAAAATTATGGAAGAGGTTTCTGATTGATTTAAATTAGCTGAATATGATTTAAAAAATCGTGGTTCTGGGGAGATTCTTTGAACTATGCAGTCATGACAATCAGATATTCCTATTGAAATTTTATCAGATTTAAAATTTTTGGAGAGAGTTCAGCAGTGAGCTAAATGGCTATTAAAGCATTATCCTGATTTGGATGAATTACCTGCATTACAAAAATTTCTGGATGAAAAAATGTGAGATATCTTAGCATAAGAATTTACTTGATTTTATTAGTGAAAATCCTACAATTTAGTCTGTATTTTTATATAAAAAATAAAAATAATGCGAACTTTATTTAAAGTATTAAGATGATTCTTCTACTTTTTAACCATCGTAACAGGAATCGTCTATATGAGAGGTGAAGTTCTTTTTGGGTGAAATTTTGAGTTAATTAAATCGATACTTATCCCTGGATACTTGGTATTTTGTGGTTTAATGTTGTGATACCTTATTGCTACATTTTGGGTTGGAAACGAAAGATATAAAGAAGAAGTAAACAAAGAACGTATAGCTACAAGGTCGTTTTTGATCGGTTCTGTATGTGGTATAATATTTGCTTTAGTATATATTTTGACTATCGCATAAAATGTTAAAAACTTGAATATGTAATTTAATATTAATTATATTTTGAATCATGGCTTGCAGTTTATTGGTCTGATGCTGAGATTCTTGAACATGAAGTGAGAGTTTTTCTGTGAATTTATACTGATATGATTTAGAATATAATGGCAAAATCAATCTTGAAAGGGTGGCGTTAAAAAATGATGATTTAGATGAGATTGTAGATTTATACCAGGAAATATGAGATAATTCAGAATATAAAGATTCCCTTTTGGTCGCCGAAAAATATGCTCAATGACTTTGAGCTAATGCATTTGCTCAGGACAATCTGGATACATTAGAGAATCAATGATTAACCATATCAAATGTGAAGAAAACTCAAATTTGATTGGAAAGATATGGAGAGATAATAAATGCTGTGCTTGTTGAATATGAAATTACTGAATGATTGATAAATGAGATACCTCCGTTATATGTTAGTCAGATTTTTATTCCTGATGAAAACAATATGGTATTAATGTCATTCATAACTGAGGATCAATCATCTCATTTAAATGCCTCAACTATGTTTAAAAACATAAAATAAATTAAACCTTTTAATCATAATTAATCAATAATGACTGCTCAAAATTCAAATCTATGAGAAATGCCTCCAATTGGGAATTCTCAAATCTGACAGAGCTCTATTCAAATTTCAAATAATATGAAAAAGCCTGATATTTCCATGTTTGATAATGCTCCAAGTGATGTAACTGCATGATCATTTTTTTGAAAAATCCTTTTAGGAATAGTTGTTTGAATTTGTGTTGCAGCATTATTGTTTGCTACTCTATCTGCCCTATGATGATTAACAGGGACAGATGATAGTGTAAATTCTATTATTTGAGTGCTTTTGCCTGTAGTTGGATTTGTAGTTTGATTAGTATGAAATTTGGCGTTAGCTCTACTATATAATATCTTCTTCAGTAAAAGATACTATAGCTTTGGGAAAATGGCTGGATTAATTTTTGCTTCATCTTTGATTATTTTCGTGTTTTTCTTTGTTCCTTATTTACTGTATATGGGAAATATAACAGCATTATATACAATGCTCTGATTCCAGATTATATTTGAGTTATTTATTGCAAAGAATTTAATAGACTTTTTATCTCAGCCAAATTATTCTGCTTCAAGTTTGATGTGAAATACACTTTGAGCAATTTTAGCTGTTGTAGTTCATTTGGTAATTATTAGCACGTTTGATTTTAATATTCTATTAATTATCGCTTCTGCTGTTATTGCATATGTGATGACGGTTATCTGATCATGAATTTGGGATGCGATATATTACAAATTCTACGAATGGTGAAATAATCCGTTCTATTTACCTTCATTAAATGAGCTTAGAGAGGAACGCAGAAAGGAAGAGGCTAAAAAAGCAAAGGAGGAAGAAGATGTAAACGTAGATATGAAATAATTAATTTAGTTATGATTTAAAAAAATGATAGTTCAGTCAAATTTTTATAAATATTTATCTTTGATAAAATTAGTTGTTGGATTAATAATATTATTCGTAGATTATGCTGCAATTAATGTTTTTGAGGATCCTTTCGTTGCAATATGAATTTTATTGGTTGGAAGTTTTTTAGTAGCGCGATGAGCTAGTTTTTTCTTTTTTATGTTTACTCAGAAGATATTTAAGAATAAAAAAATTCAGAACTCCCCTGAATCTGAAAGCTACAAATTATCGTTCCTTTTTGGAATGTATGCGATGTTAAATATTATTTTAATATTACTCTGACATCGGAATAAAACTCGAGGGTTAATTCTTTTGTGAGGATTCATACTATTACTTTATTTCTTGATGATGGATAGCACGAAAAATGTGAAAAAATCAGAATAATGATTTATATGAAAAAGTAATTGAAAAGCTGAAAACTGTCTATGATCCAGAGTTTCCATTGGTTGATATGTATACTCTTGGATTGATTTATGATATAAATTTAAAAGAAAATAAAAAAGTCTGTGACTTAATTATGACTTTCACTACTCCGACTTGCCCTATGGCAGATATGATTATGGAATTGGTTAAAAATGCTGTCTTGGATATAATTCCTGATTGGGAAGTTAATATAAATATTAGCTTTGAACCGATGCGAGATCCTAGCATGATTAAAGATTCAGACTTGCAGAAAATGTTTTTATAATTTGTGATAGTAATATATGAATTGAAAAACTATTTTTATAAATATATCATCAGACTCTGTATTGACTGATACATGAGATAAATATAGAATCAGCCTTCCTCGTGATCACGTGGAAAGATTATTGTGAAAGGAACTCGTAAACCTTTACAGAGAAAAATGATTCCAAAATGTTATTGTTTTGAATTGACCTGGAGGATTTACTAATCTTAGAGTTGGGACTTTATGCTTAAATATATTGAATACTCTATTAGATAATCAGCTTAATTTTTATAATATTTCAAAAATAGATTTGTATAAAAAAGCGTACGAAAGATGATATTTACCTAAATATTGAGTAATATATATTTGACAAAAAAGGAATATCCGATTACGAGATTTTGAAAAAAATGAGAGAATCTGACAATATTCTTTTAATGAACTGAAAGATTTAGGGGTAATGGAAGACGTTGATAATGTGTTTATAGAAGATGTGGAAGATGAAAATTATTATCCTGACTGGATGGATAAATATTTGAAACATCATATTTTATATGATTGAGGTGTAATATCTATAATTGATAATAAGGTTTATGATGGAAATTGATTTTCAATAGATGAATTAGATTTAAAACCATTAAAATCTATCGCTCCAAATTATATGATAGAACCGAGCGTAACGTTAAAATAAACATTTTGAAAAGTACCGTTATGTAGCGGTACTTTTACTTTAAAATTGTTTATATGTATTTTTAGTTATACTTAGCAAGATCTTCTTTTGTTAAAAGTTTATGATATTGCTCCGTTGTTGTTATTTTCATTATTCCTGTTTTCTCTGTTTTTCAGGAAGAATGTAATGTCGTATAACCTTCGCGTACAAATGTATCAGTAAATCAAACCATATAGAGTCATTTTTCGGGGATATATCATGTTATATAGGCCTTGCTTGGTTGTTTATTTGTCCTTGGAATTATCACTTCTTCTCACAACTTATAATCTGGTCCATCTTTTACTGAACTTTTATACTCTTCACATTTAAACATTTTTTGATTGTTTTCTACTTCGTCTCTAGACAACTGTTTTGTATGATATGTATTTCAAACTTGATAATGAACACAATATTTTCAATTTTTCATTCCAACTATTACTCATAAAACTAAATCTCAATTAGATCTACTTATTACGACCTTTTCTCAATTTTTAGATGGTAATATTATTTTTTCTTTTACTTCTGCTTTTTCATCATCTCTTCATTTTTTCAATGCACCGAACAAAGATGAAACGACTTTAGAAAATTTTCTTTTTTTTGATCATTCATCTAAATGATTTCTTTGATTTGGATTGTACATTTTTGGCAAATTAGCTAAATAAAATATCAGTTTCAAATTCTGACTAATACATTATAGTTATTTATTATAATTTGTCAAATTTTTTAGGACTTTTTATTTATTTTTATTTTATAGCTTATTCATATATACTTGATAAAAAGTAGCCAATTTTTATAATGATATTTAGTTTAGATTTGGAATCGACAATGACTGAATTAGAACGAAACACAAATAACTATAAATCTCTATCCAGAGCATTGATTTTTGATTCAGTTTTTGATCCATATAAATGAGTATTAGCTTATGTGAAAGTAGTTGATTGAAATTTTAAAGCCTGAAGTCCAGTTTATCTAATCCACTCGCAGACGGAATTTACTCCGACAGAAGTTGGATATTTTCAGCCTGATTATAAAGCAGATAAAGAATTGTCAGAGGGGCAGATTTGATATATTATGACCTGAGAAAAATCAGTAAGAGATGTAAAAATCTGAGATACTATGGTGAGTGGATATGGATCTCTGAAACAAGAGCTACAAAAAATAGAATTACAAAAATCTAATAATGAAGAAAAAAATGTGAACTTATTTCAGGATTATATTATTCCAGGATTTAAAAAAATGACTCCTTTCGTTTATGCGTGAGTCTACCCTATCGATTCCACAGAATATGATAAATTAAAAGATAGTTTAGAAAAACTTTCACTAAACGACAGTGCTATTGAATATGAAATGGAAGATTCTGGAGCCTTAGGGCTATGATTCCGTTGCGGATTTTTGTGAATGCTTCACATGGATATCATCAAAGAGAGGCTCTGGAGAGAATATGGACTAGATACGATTTTCACTATTCCTACGGTTTTGTATTTAGTTAAATCTAAAAATCTGAATATTCCACAAATCAAAACTTGAGCAAATTTGAAAAGTTTGGTTCAATCAGGTTTATACCAATATGTTTTAAAAGAAATTTGAATCAAGCTCACACATCGTCAAAAGCAACGCTTAGAAGATAATCAATGAATAACTTCGGTAATGCAAGAAGAAACCTTTTGGGCAAGACTTGCGAAAGAATTTCAACCATGGATAGTAGTAAAATCATGATCTGAAATGATAGATCAGTGAATGATTGATAAAATTTTTGAACCTATTGCTGAAGTTGAAATAGTTTGACCTAAAGAATATGCCTGAAATGTGATGGCTTTGTCTCAGGAATATAGATGAAACTTGAAATCTATGGAATATTTGGATGAAAGCCGTGTAGTTTGGCATTATAATTTACCTATGTGAGAGATTATTATTGATTTTTATGATAGGCTAAAATCTGCCACAAAGTGATATGCTACAATGAACTATGAATTCAAATGATATGAACAGTCAGATTTAGTTAAATTGGATATTTTCATCAATAATGAAAGAGTAGAAGCTTTGACTTGGGTCGTGCATAAAGATAAAGCTTATTATCTTTGACGTGATGCAGTAGAAAAATTAAAAACTCTGATTCCAAGACAGCTTTTTGCTATACCTATTCAGGCGGGACTTGGAACAAAAATAATTGCTCGTGAAACAATTTCGGCTATGAAAAAGGATGTTTTGGCTAAATGTTATGGTTGAGATGTATCAAGAAAGAGAAAACTCCTTCAAAAGCAGAAGGAGTGAAAGAAGAGGATGAAAGCTATCTGAAATGTGGAAGTACCTACTGAGATTTTTGTAAAAATGATTACTAGGGATTAAGTATCTGAAATACTTATTAAAAACAAAATTAATGTGAAATAAAATAAAAGCTGAAAGTTATGGAAGTAATGAAAAATTTAGAATTAGAACTTCAAAAATATCTTCGTTTACGAAAGATATTTAGCGTGTTTGAATTTGTTTGCTTAGCAGCACTGTTCAGCGTGTTTTTATACTCTGGTGGTAATAAGGTGACTGAAATTTTCGGTTGCGTAGCCACTGTACTAATTGTCCATGAATCTTTTCTCTTAGTTCGTAGAAATGTCATCAAATCTACAATTAAAGATAAAGTTCTACTCACAAAGCGAGATTTAGAATTTTATTCTGATATGAAATTGGAATGTGAAAAGATTAAGAATGAATTTCTCACACAAGGCTCAAAAAAATTCATTTCGGATGAATGCAAGCAACTCGTATGGAAGGAAGAAATGGGAATTGGTTGGCTATCAATTAAGATAAATGAATTTGAGAAAAAGTGCGATGAAGCAAAACAAATCATGGAAAATTTAGAATCAATCAAGAAAAGGCTAGTTATATTCTAGCCTTTTTTTATGTAAACTAATTTTTACTTATCTTATTATTTAGAGCATATTTAATTATTTCCTTAAAGTTTTCATCGTATGGAATATTTTCCATATCGTATTGTAGCCACATTTCTGACCAGGTGTTATTTTCTTTTAATAATTTTTGTACTCTTTCATTCTCAATAGCATTACAGCTTTGTTGTCTACTCAAATCCACACATCATTCTTCATCATACAATTTACATTGTAAATCACATTCCAATTTATCACATTGATAAGCAAAATTCGCTTCTTTAGTTTGATGTTCATCAAATTCTAAAAATATTTTTTCTATCTCTTCTCAATCTATCAAATCTTTCAAAATTTCATGAACTGCATCATGTTCTATTCTGATTTTTTCTTCTCTTGATATCTGAAATTCTGTTAAATCTCATATCACTGTTTCTCAAAGTTCATGAATTGCAATCATCATTATAACTTTTAATATATCAACATCATAGTTATATTCTGACTTCACTGCTATTGCGAGCATTTGTACTCCAAAAATATGTTCGGCCACACTTTCAAGCCTTTCTCTTTGTACATTCCAGTCTTTCCATCCTGTTCTAATTACATTTTTTAGTTTATTACATAATACGTAGTAATTTATTACATTTTTCTCTTTCTCCATTGCAATTAATTAAAAATTATAAAAACGATTCAAGTATATATAATATATTTTTATTTGATTTAATAACGATAATTTCACTGTTATCTTCCTGCTTTTTATAGTATATACTTTCAAAATCTGTTATGTTTGGGGAATATTTATCGTCTATTTCTAATTCATTCAACCAATTAATAACTGCTTCCATATATGAATCATAAAATACTGTAGGCAAGACAACGGTTTCGGAATGAGGTTTTTGCCGGTTCAACATAGACTCAACTAACTCATCATTCTCATAACTATAAACATGATAGCGAACTCCATCTCAATGGAAGCTTTCTCATGAATCTTTAGAATAAATTTCTTCAATATTTGCCTCCTTTGGAATTTGAATTCACCGATTCAACTTAATTATATTTGTGTAATCATTCATTTCTTTGTAAGCAAAGAATCAGAATAGTATTAAAGTTATTAATGCAATTCATGATATTATCCACATTAATTTCTTTTTCATTTTATGTACTACAAAAGTATAAAATTATTTCTTCACTTTCTTAAATTCTGATTTTAATTCATTTTTCATCTGTTGTTTTCTGTATGAGTTAGAAAATCTATGAGCTTCATCACGAAGTTTAACCAAAAATCTATCAGCCTGATCATAAACTAGAGGAATTTCTTCTATATTAAATTTACCATCAGCAAAGCGATAAATCTTTTCTCAAACTAATCATTCATGTCAGCGTTTTGAAGCTAATCATATTCAGCTTTTTCTTCTTGCTTCTCATTTTCATAATGAAACAAAATCCACCTTCTGGAATACTTTATAAAATTCTGGAGATTCTTTACATAGGTCTTTAATTACATTCAACTGCCCTATTCATCAGTCTAAAATAAATACATCTGGATATCCAAATTTTTCTTTTCATAAAAATCTTCTTTGCATCACCTCTTTTAATGAAGCGTAATCATCACTCTGTTCTGAGACTGATTTTATCTTGTATTTACGGTATTTCTTTTTTTCTGGTATTCCTCAAACGATACATGATAATCATCCACTAATCCAATCTCAATTCATATGCGAAATATCTACACATTCTACCCAATTTGGAAAATTCTTGAATTTGTAACGGTTTTGTAGTTGTTCAAGTAATTGATTATGTAGTCATGGTCATTGTAGAGTCGAGGATATAACATATGAATCGAAGAATCATTCAAGCATATTTATTAATGCAGATTTTTCTTCTTTATTGAATGATACTTTATTTGAATAAGCTAAAAGAGAGAAAGCTGAATTTCATTCCTGGATATTTAAATCTCATATTTCTGCCTCAAATCATGATTTTATCCAATATATATCTCCATCATCAGTCGGAACTTCCTGACGAATAATATCAATGAGTTTTCATTCATAGAAATTTAGTAATACACAGATATGAGAATATGCAATTTTCTTTATAGCTAACACATATCATGTTAAGTTTTTTCATAATTCCACGTGTTGCCTTTCTACTAATTCCTCGATATGCATATAAATATCGCGGATTTGACTCGCCCACTCAAAATTTTGCTTAGCAACTGCATCATCTATCTGAGATAATAATACTTTTTCTATAGGTTTTGTGTTTCACTTAAAAAATGAACTGAAAATCTGAAGATTATTTTTGTATTCTTCTTTTAACTGTGGTAATTCGGCTTTATTTTTACATTTTTCACACCACCCACCACATAATCAAAAGTAAAAGTCTGAACAGATTTTTCATTCTTTAAACTGTGAATTTGGACATGTACGATATTTCAATATTGTACGTAAATATTGCATCAGCTTTTTTAATTCTTTTGTATTATGCTTAGGTCAAATATATGTTGCTTTATCATTTCTCTTATTCCTTGTAGTCAAAACTTGCGGAAAATCTCAGTCAGTTAATTTGATATATGTGTAACCATTTCATCATTTCAGCATACAGTTGAAAAATGGTTTATGCTTTTTTATCAGATTATTCTCTAGATATAACGATTCACTTTCATTTGCTACTACGAAAAATTCCACTTTGGAAGCTTTAGCTACCATCTCTTGCTTCCAAAGTGAATTTGGAGTAAAATATTGAGAAACACGCTTTTGAAGGTTCTTAGCCTTTCAGATATACAAAATGGTACCTTTAGAATCTTTGAAAAGGTAAACTCATGGCTCTTGTGGAATATGAGAAATGTCTATCTGCATACTTTATTTTATCTTAAATTTATTTAATTCTCATGAAATCGTTGAATTAACCTTATCGCTAATCATTTGGTTTAGATCATCAACAGAATCGTTGTAAAATCATTTCACAGTTTCTTTGGCTCATGAAAGTCATTCTTTAGCTTTATCTACATACTCTTCAAAAGTATCTTCGTAGTATTTGTTTGCATATCATTTTGCTGTATCTCGTGTTCATGATAAACTTTCTGGAATAATGTTGTCAGTATTGATCTTTGGTATATTTCATGTTCAGATTAAGTTCATCAGGTCTTCTTTGGCGTTAGGATTATCTACATCCATAAAATTATGTGATTTATCGCATCATGTAAGGATAAGCATAGCAAATATCATCGAGCAAAATAGAATTTTTTTCATTTTTTTAAAAATATTTAAATAACTACTCTATGTATAGTATATTTTACATCAAAAACAAGTTAAATCTGATTTAATATATTGCTTTTCATAAAGATTATTCAAATAATCAATTAATGTAATTTGTGAATTTTGAACTATTTTTTATTGAAGGATAATATTGGTTTACTGTATCTTCTCTCAGAATTATATAATCAATCATTGATTTTTCTACGTTTCTTATCAATTTTCAATCTTTTCGCGTGTAATTTCATAATTTTCAGAACAACCTTGCCTTACTTCATCTTGGATTTTCTTTAATGTTGTTTTTTATAAAGTTAATTAAATTTGCTACACGTATTCATTCTTCTACATTTTGGAATGTCTGATTAAGGCCTGGTATTTTGACTTGTAATATTCAATTTCAATCATCCTCTATAGTAATCTTTTCTGTATATCATCGGCTCTTCAAGACTCATGAAACTTTTCACTCATTAATTTGTTTTTCATCAGGAATAAATTCTGGGTCTTTTCTTTTTCATGCCCGGTCAATATTATTGAGTGTTGATATAATTTTTTTCGTTATTGCTTCAATCTCCGTATGAATACGATGTTCTCATTGCTCAATTTTTCTAATACCTGTATCGGATACAGTTGGTACTTCAGAATCCGTATATTCCTTATACATTGAAACAAATCTCTTTCCTGACAAAGTATTTCACATTTTCTTTCTCACTAACTCATATTTTTTATCATCCATATCTCTAATAGAGAAATCGGATAATCATCTTTTACTGTATATGAATGTAGTTTCTTCTAGGCATAATTTATATAACTCTGATGCTAATTCTTGTCATAATTCTACCTCTTCATTATCCTTACTTAATAGCAATTCTTTTATTGTTTTTCATGTACTTTTTTCTTTATATTCCTCGATAAGTCTTGTCATGTATTCTGAAATTTTTTTGTCTACAAATCATAAAAATTTTATTGTTCCACCATCATTATATGCAACTTTTTCTCATATAGGAGACATAATATCGAAGAAATCACTGATATCATCGAGGTCATTAGATGTAAATGCTGAATTTTTCTTTCATGTAATTTTTGATAAGATTCATATATAGATTCAATTAAAGTAATTATAATATGTTCTTGCATTTTCCTTAAAATAATCGTATGCTGAATATGGTTTCATATATAATATTGATTCTTTTATATTACTCCATTCAATACTTTTTCTACTCAGAATCCTTTCAAGCTCCACAGGCATATCAAGTTCATCTTCTTTTGTCTCTAATGCGTCGTTTCATTCAATTCATCTAATCTTTAGCAACTTCGACTCAATATCATCGATCATTTTAATTAGGTTCTCTTCTTCTGTAGTATATTCTTCACGCAATTTTGTTGTGGCTTCAAATACTATTTTTTGATTTGTTTTATCAAAATTTAACACATTTTTAGAACAATCTCAGCGGCATAATGCATGTATCTCTCCTTTTTCTTGTTTAAAGATAAATTTATTTATGTCTCAAATTCAGGCTTTCTTTCACTCTACTACTAAATTCTGTGGTAATTCAATGTATCAAGAATCTTTATTTTGTGTGTTGAATTTAATATAATCTATGATCTTTTCTTCATACTTTTCCTTGTTTTCCATGAATTCAAATTCTCTATTTACTATCTCTATTACTCTCTTTTTAAATTCAATATTTATAGATGTATCTCAGGCCTCTACTGGAGAATCAAGTTCCATCTGATCTACTATTTTCTTTAGAACATTATTCTTATTTAAAGAATCTGGTTTATTAATTGTTCAATCAATTTCCCAATCTTCATTGATTTTTCGTTTACCTTTCCCGTTCATATAAATTCACGTGTTATTTCAATCTCACGCATAGAATGCAACCAATTCTAGTTTATCATTACTTCAAGTATATCCATGAATTTCCTTTGCAATTGAATATAACACATTTTGGAAAACACTATTAGATACTTCTTTATTTATATCACGTTCTCTATCCACATATTCGTATGAAGATATATAATCTAATGTTTCTTTCGTATTTCGCTGTGGTCTTTTATTGATATTATTGAAGTCCAACAAAACACTTTCTATATAATGCTGATCCATTGTTGTATATGATTGTAATGTTGGGGTGCTTTCTATTGATAATCATAATTTTATATATTCGTGATATCTTGATATAAAATCTATATTTCTTTTTAGATTTTTGATTTCTTTTTCTGTATATACTTGCTCTACTGAATCATCTCCATTGATATATGGCTCGAGTGAAAATGATCAGTCTTCTACTCATTTGCATATCTCCCGGACTAATGTTGGATTCTCTGCCTTTAAATTTTCAAATAATGCAAATTCTTTATTGTATTCTTTAGACAATTTGTCTTTAAATGCTTTTTTGTATCCATCAACTGTTAAGCCTTTGTAATTTTCTATATAACAATCTTCATTATCTTGGTTTAGATAACTATAAATTTTTGAATCTGCTAAGATCTGTTCAACATATTTTAATCATGACTTATTATTTAATGCCTCTTTCATTTTTTTGTATTCTGGAGAGCTTTCATCTTTCTTTATATAGCTTTTTATATACTCCATCCTTTTATTTATAAGTTCTTCCATTATCTTTTTCTCAGATTTGTATTGTTCAATCTGTTCTGGAACTAATTTACTCAAAAACACATCCTCTTTTTCTCAACTTCCGTAATATCGCTGTAGTATCGAAAAATTTCAATTTATACACTCTTCCTGAAAAATTAGGGCTTCCCAGGCGTCTTCCAGTGTGTTTATTTCTCAGTTAATTCACCTATTTTTTCACAAATCAGACTTCATTTTTTCATGCATACCAAAACGGTCTGACTCTAATAGTTGTACTATTGACTGTTTGATTCATGTTCTTCTTTGATTTATAAAGTCATATCTATTTTGTGCATAAAATGATTTTTTATCTGCGTATAAGATATCATATCATATTGCTGCTGCTGCTGCAATTAGTCATACTGCGATTCAGATTGCGGTTCATCGCGGTCATGTTACACTACATCATGCCATACAAGCTCATGCGATACCCAATGCTTCAACAAGCACACTTCCTAATCAAATATACAGTTGCATTGTTGCCTGATCTTTCAATACTTTTCATCTTTCTTCATTGATTTTTTCTACCAATTTTGCCTCATTTTTGCTCTGAACATAGCACCATACATCAAATCACATAAATAAAAATGTTATGACTCACATTCATTTTATTCATTTTATCACATTAGATAGTTTGGTACCACACCTTGCCATCTTTGTAATTTGCTTAATTTCTGATACATTTTTTACGATTTTTAATTGTTTTGCGAAATCCTCGGATACAGAAATTCATTTATCACTGAAAAATTTAACGATAAACTTTTCGTCTTTACCAATAATTTTAGCTAGTTCTGCGTCAGGTAAATTATCTATCAAATCAAGTATTCTTCTGTTAATTTTAAGATCATCTAGAAAATTTGGTGGCAATCTATCTGATAAATTTTGCCATGCTCTAAATGCATCTGCTGACTCCGAATCTAACGATTTTGCGGCTTCATTGAACTGTTTTATAGATTTTTCATAAGTCTTTCTTTGTGCTCTATTCATTTTTACTCAACTATCAAGCTTTTCCTGCATTTTATTTGATATATTATTCATCATCTTTTTTGTTTGCTCTTTATCGAATTCTTCTGGGACATTTCTTAGTGCATTTATTCATAATCTATTTTCTACGAATGAAATTCATCAATAGTATGCTGCTGCTCATCATATTCATGTTTCGATTCATGCAGCAATTGGGTTTGTCTGATTTTCTTGTGATTCTATTGTTTGAGATCACTCATTTTCAGTGTCAGTCTCGTTAGCTTCATTACTTTCAGGGGTTCAAGCATCTTCTGTATTCTCGTCGCCATCACCTTGATCATCTCATCAACTACTATCTCATTCTCAACTTCATTCTTCATTATCACTTGTTTCTCAATCATTTCAATTAATTTGTTCTGATAGATTTTCAATTTTTCAATTTATAATTGAATTAAGTAAGTCTTCCAGTCATCATCTTGCTTCAGCTTGTATTATATTTTCTTGCTTTTCCTTTAGAAAATTAAATACTTTGTTCACTAAACGATCAAACAACTGTTTATCTCATATTTTCACTCAGAGAACTTTTCTCCAAAATCCAAGATCTTCTAAATCTGATAAATTATCAACATTGATTTTTTTGTCAGACTTTAATATTTCTTTCATTTTTTTGTTTATCGGAAGGATCATAGCCTTCTCAAAAATGTTAAGCTCTTTCTTAAAGTTCTCTAAATATTTATTTGCAATATCCTCTTTATATTGTTCTACTGGTAGACTCATTTTTATTTTTAATTACTTATAAAACTTTTGCTAAAATTTTCATAAATCATTTTATCGCAGATTTGACTGCGTTTGAGGTAGCCTTTCATAATTTTCAAATTACTGATTCTAAGTTCTTAACTAAATCATCGACAGGTATATCTTTAAATACAGTTTTATATTTAGCATTTCTCAATATACTACTAAACTCATCAAAATTTCCTTCTGAGATAAGTCTTTTCATTTTACTTCAAAGTTCTTCACCCTCTTCAACTACTGAAGAAATTTTAAATAATCTTTTTAAATCTGGAAGTAGTTTACCATCAAATCAATGGTCTATAAATTTTATAAATCATTCCATTTCATCATCAGCTAGGCTTGCATCATTTCTTAATGCTTTTAAATTATTAATTTGCGCTTGAACTGCTCTTGGATTTCAGACCTCATTCAATCTTCATATTACCTTATCTATGCTTTTCTTAAAGGCTGTTCTTATTCATGTTTCTGCACCATTCTCTAAATGTCTTCAAATTCTAGATGCCCTTTCTAATAATTCATCTATTGATATTTTATTACTTAAAAAGTCATTCAAGGCTCAACTTTTTTTTAGTTCGCTAAATTGTTGTACTTTTATCTTCTTTAATTTTCCAATATTATTTTCTGTTATAATTTTCATAAAATCTTCATTTTTAATCAAATCATTTAATATTCTCATATCTTCAACTCATCAAACTTTATTTAGCATATATTCAAAATATGATTTTTGTACTGTATTTCATAGTTTTCCCAACTCTGTATCAAACAATTTTAATTCAGCAAATCATTCTTTACTTATATCAAATCTAAATTTATGTTTGTCCCACGCGGAACCTCAGTTCATTATTGATTCTCTTCTATACGATACTAATCCTCTTGCCTTAGGATAATGTTTTATAAATAGATTTGCTTCTTCTTTCATAGAATCTCAAAAAATGTTATGAACTATTTCTCAAAATATCTTATCATTGTTTTGATATCATGTGAGGCGCAAAGATGACCTTAATGAACTATTTTTCTCTACTAATCGTGTTACTTGTCTTGGAGATAAGACTCCGTCCAATATCTTCTTTTTCATAAAATTTTCTGCTGCAATAGGTCTTGTTTTTGCCATCGTATTTATACGATTTCTAACTGCCCATCATCGTCTAGTATGTCACAATCACATTTCCGTTAAAGTAACTGGGAATAATCAAGCATTTTTTATATGTTGTCATAATCTACTCACCAGAGGACATCTAAACATCCTTCATCATATTGCTATTGTACTTCATGTTACGGTCAATCATGCAAAAATATTTATAAAATTTCAAATTTCATACTTTCAATGAAATATCCCCTTAACGGATTTAAAGAAATGCATAAAAAATGTACCTATTGATCAGACGAAGGCTCATAAATAATCTCATAAATCCTTATTTTCTTTTGCTTCCTGCATTCCATATATAGCTACTGCTAATTCTTTTTTCATTGATGTATATTCTCAAACCAAATTTTTTAATTTTTCTACATTTTCCCTTGTTGGATTTGACTGAATTTCTGCTGTAAGTTGATTTATTGCCTCAATTGTCCCCTCTAAACATTTTGTAAGTCATGCTTCCTGAAGAATATCCTGTTTATCTTTTTCTTTTAAATCAAGCAGCTCGAAAACGTAATCAAAAGTATTATACATTCGGCTTCACGTAGTTGTATCTCATAAATCTTCCAAAAGATTTTGAGATATCTTTCTTAATCCATTCTTATCACTGTCATCTAATTGTTCTCAATTATTAAACTTAGATTCCGCCTTAACAAATGCATTATCATTAAATCATCAAATAAGTTTTTCGGTTTGTTTATCTACGCCCTCTACCACATCTCTTAATTCTTCTGTCATTTCACTAGTATCAAGAGATTCTTCTTTGAGAATATTACATGCTCACAAGATGTTTGATTGTAAAAATGTTCAATATTTTGTATTTTTTAAATTTTCTTCTACCCATTCAGAATTATGAACAGCTTCATTTATCATTTCTTCCTGATCTTCCGGATCTGATGGCCAAAGTTTTCAATCATATCATTTAGATACTAATACTTGTCTTGCACATTGTTGTGCTAGAGCATTCTTTTTATCTGCCATATACGTAAGAACTTTTGTGTATTGTCTAAAGAACAAATCTAATATATCAAGATTTTCTTGTGCATTATCACCAATCCTACTAAAATATTTATTCATTTTTTCCTGGGCTGTATCTTTTTTCACTATTCAAAGTGATGTAAAGTTAGCAAAACCTGATAGAAATGGAACCATTACTTTATTGAACCAATCAGCACCAAAACCCATTATTTTTTGTTTATACTCCTCTATGTTTTTACTTCTTAAATATTTGTTAACTCATCCATAAGTTAACATATCTCAAACATTTCCATAGAAATTATCTAATGAGTATGGAACCAATCATAAAGTTCAAATATCTTCAAAGTTTTTGTTTCTTTGCAACTTTTCCTCTTTTGCTCTATCTCATATCTCTCATAAAACAATCTGAGAATCTGTTCAAAAATAATTCTTTTCTGTCTCTCGTATTTGATCATACATTAAATTAATATTTTCTCAAATTGATTCATACTCTTTGTATTTCTCTAAGTTTTCTTGGGAAAACTCTGTATATTCATCTAATGCATCTTCAGCTTGAGATATTTGTGTTGCCTTCTTCCAATCAAAAAAATCTTTTAATTTCCACTTTCATGTAGCAATTCCATGTGAAATATAATAGGCTGCTGTTCATATACCTGTCCATTTAACAAACTTACCTATAGGTCTTTCCCAAAATGGTAAATTTTCTCTTTCCTTTCTTCTTTCTTCTCTAGCGGCTTTTCTTGCTTCTCTCCTTTGTCTTCTCCTTTCTCTTCTTTCTTCTCTTTTCTTTTTTGAGAAAAAAGAAAATATTCATCGTGTTGCGATTCCAGATGCAACTATCAATCAAGCTGTCTTTGCCTTCTCTTTACTGTCTTTGTTTTTGAAGTTCTGCCATTTCTCAGAGAATCGATCTCATATTCATTTAAAAAATCACTCCTTTTCTTTATCTTCCACAGCACTTAATGATAATATAGAATTATAAAGATCTGTAATTTCCTGCAATATATCTTTAGATGCCTCTAATTTATCGATTTTTTCTTGAGCATCTGCGTCTGTGCTAGCTCTTAATGCAGCAAGCTCAGCATCAATCTGACGCAATAAATCATCTGCTCTGTTTTTTAGATTTTCTGCCTGATTCTTCTTTTCTTTTGCAGATAATTCAATATTGTCCTTGAGTTCAATTAATTGAATTTTAACATCAGAAACGCCATTCTGCAAAGTTTCAACATTGTTGGTCATGAATATATGATTAAAAATTAAATAATCTAAAATCAATTATATACACAAACGGTAAAAAAAGCAAAAAAAATCAGACTTTTTTTGACTTTTTACTTGATTTTTGTGTGTGAAATAATATATAAGTGTTTGGTACTCGATGTGGTATCCTTTTTTCTTATGAAACGAATGCAAAAATAGCATTTCAATAGGCTTTTGACCTAATAACAAAGCTCTTCCACTCAATACCTTAAATATATAAAATCAGTGTGCATAAATTTTTGTGAAAATTTTTTTGTGATTATTTAGCATTATAGCCATAATATATGAACGAAGAAAGAAAAAAGATCTATGAAAACCTCATGGAGGATATTTCTGAATTAAGTGAAGATTTACAAGATTTGCTTTTGAAATGAGCTGAAAAATGAAGTCTTTTGGAGGAAGACTTGATTGCATCACTTGATAACATGGAAGGATCAATTAGAATTTTGGAAAAATTCTATGATTTGTGTGATAAACTCAAAATAAAGGTAATTACCATCGAGGAGGAACTCGAAAATAGAGAAAAAGAGGATAAATCTACGAAGAAAGAATCTAGACTTGGAAAGGTCTCTTTGTATGGGAAGACTGATTTACCTCCTGACATGCAATATAAAGACTACATTAAGTTATACTTCAATGATATATCAAAGATTCCTCTGTTAACAGCAGAAGAAGAGAAAGAAGTTGCTAGAAGAGTGAAAAAGTGAGATGAGGCAGCTAAGCAAAAATTAGTTGAGTCTAACTTAAGATTAGTAATTGCAATTGCTAAGCGTTATTTTGGATGAAGACTTGGATTTGCTGATTTAATTCAGGAATGAAATATCTGACTTATTAAAGCTATTGAAAAATTTGATCCTGATAAGGAATTCAAATTTTCAACTTATGCAACTTGGTGGATTA
>JAEEGI010008793.1_pt1 | contig 22241 bp, 18 predicted proteins | sample 8958751 | NCBI WGS metagenome assembly JAEEGI01 (sample SAMN16246545, study PRJNA631951) | gut metagenome | biome: gut microbiome; feature: rumen; material: KS-attached | host: Bos | place: Iran: Karaj | collected 2018-10 | reverse complement strand
AAACGGCGTGGTTTCAACGCAAATTCAGCTTTAGGTACGGCTAAAAAGTCGCGGGCAAGCAATTTTAGCCGTACCAGAACGCGAAAAAACGCAAAAACGGCGTGGTTTTCAGCACTGATTCAGCTTTATGTACGGCTAAAAAGTCGCGGGCAAGTAATTTTAGCCGTACCGGAACGCGAAAAAACGCAAAAACGGCATGGTTTTCAACGCAAATTCAGCTATTGGTACCGCTGAAAAAAACAGCGTAAATGTCCACGTTTACAAGGATGTAAGCGCCGGGATGAAGGGGCAGTCGTTCGTGCGTCTTCCTTGACGCCCGAACTTACCGAGTTTTGCTAAAGCAAAACTCATCAGTTTTTGCGCTCGTCCGACCTCTTCGAGGTCGGTTGCGTATGGAAATTGATTTTTGATGTCCGCTCACGCGGACACGCAATCCATGTGCGCAGATACACGCACGAATGAGGCGGATGAGCCGCTATTTCGCAACAAGCACGAAGTGCGCAGTTTCAAGCTATCCCGGAACCCCGGGAAACTTCTGCTATCTACGCACCATAAGTTCTAGTACATCCTTGTACTAGAACTTTTTGAGTTTGTCGCACTATGCGCCAAACTCTCAGTTTTTGCGCTCGTCCATGAGCGCAGACCATCGACAGATTTCCTGAAAAATACTGTTATTTTGTACTATATCTTTCTACCGCTCTTCCAGAATAAACGCCTCGTAGGGGCGCATCTCTTTTTCGCCCTGCCTGCGGATTGTGTAGTTCGTCAGAATCATCCTGCACTGCGCGTAAAGCAGAACGGCTTTTTCCGGCAGAACGCGCTTTTTCGCCGAAAAGTTCAGCACCGTGTACAGTTTTTTCTCGCCTGCAAGGTACCGCTCCAAAACGTAAATGTCGCCTGTCTTTTCCAAAACCCGGAAATCGCCGTAAACAAAAGCCGTCTTTTCTTTGCGCAGGGCGATAAGCTCCTTGTAGAACGCGAGCACGGAATTGCTGTCAGTTTGCTCTGATGCCACGTTGTAAAAAGCGCAGTTTGCGTTTGCCCGAAGCCACGGCGTACCCGTGGAGAAACCCGCGTTTTCCGCCGCGCTCCACTGCATCGGCGTTCTTGCGTTGTCGCGGCTTGACTTTTGTATCATGAGCCAGCGGACTTTTTCCGGGAAGTGCAGGTCCACCGCCATCTTCCATATATTGTGCGACTCGATATCCTGAATTTCAGCCATGCTCGTGTAGTCGAAGTTCGTCATGCCGAGTTCCTGGCCTTCAAACACGTAAGGCGTTCCCCGGAGCGAGAAAAGAAGCGCGGCGAGCATTTTTGCGGACTCATCGTGAAACTCCGCGTCGTTCCCAAAGTGCGAGACACAGCGCGGCTGGTCGTGATTTTCAAAATAGTTCGCGTTCCACATTACTTCTTTCTGCCATTTGAAGAGCGTGTTCATGAACTTGCTGCTGCTGAAAGGGGTTTTGAACCATTTGTTATTGATGCAATCGGTTTCCATGTGCTCAAAGCCGAAAACCATGTTTAGCTCGCCCCTGTCTGGTGCGCTAAGGTCGTTCGCCATCTGCGGAGTGACCATGACAGTCTCGCCGACCGTGAAGCAGTCGTATTTGCTGAAAATCTCGTCGTTCAGTTTTTTTAGGATTTCGTGGCACTCCGGCTGAGAGATGTAATGCTCCCGCCCTGTGAGCGCGATGCGTTTTTTCCCGTTTTGAAGCGTCGTTTTGCCGATTACGTTGATAACATCGCAGCGGAAGCCGGAAATGCCCATATCGAGCCAGAACGTAAGGATTTTTTTGACTTCAGCGAGCACTGCCGGGTTTTTGTAGTTCAGGTCGGGCTGTTTTTTTGAAAAAAGATGAAGATAGTATTCGCCTGTTTCGTCGTCTTTTTGCCACGCGGAGCCTGTGAAAAAACTTGTCCAGTTGTTTGGCGGCAGCTCTTTGTCGCCATTTTTTATGCCCGGACGCCAGATGTAGTAGTCTCTGTATGGGTTGTCTTTGCTTTTGCGGCTTTCTTTGAACCACTCGTGCTCGTCTGACGTGTGGTTTATCACAAGGTCCATGATTATCTTGATATCGCGCTCTTTGCAGGCTTCGATAAGGCGCTTCATGTCGTCCATCGTGCCGAATTCGGGGTTTATGTCCATGTAGTCGCTTATGTCGTAGCCGTTGTCGTCGTTCGGCGATTTATAAAGAGGGGAGAGCCAGATTATGCCGATGCCAAGGTCTTTGAGGTAGTCGAGTTTTGAGATTATGCCCGGAATGTCGCCGATGCCGTCGCCGTTTGAGTCGCAAAAACTTCGCGGGTAAATCTGATAGACAACGCGCTCCTTCCACCATTCTCGTAATGTTCCTTGCAGCATAGGTACTCCTTTTTGCGTTTTGCGCGGCTCAAATTATATCACACTTTTATTTTTTTAGCCGATATTTTAGTGAATATGAAAACTTTTGTAGCTATTTTTACCCCAAATTTTGATAAAGACTATTTCGGTAATGTCGTTTCTTGGGCATCAAGAATTCCTGATGCTGTTAAAATCGCGTTTTACGTGGAGAAAAATCTTGAAGGCGAAGTAAACGATTTTTTGAAAGATAAGTTCGCGACCGAAAAACTCGTTTCCGGCGCATCAATTGTCGCAAAACAGGGTTGGACTCTTACTAATCTTCTCTCCGCGATTTCTGCAGATAATGCCGGCAGCGACTGCGAAACTGTAGTTTTCGCTTGGGCAGACTGTCCTTTTTACGACGATGATCTTACATCAAAGCTTTACAATCAGCATGTGGAGTATGCCGCAGAATATAGCTACGCTGACGGCTGGCCATACGGACTTGTGCCGGAGTTTCTTGCGGCTGGCACTGTAAAAATCCTTTCGAAACTTGCAGAACAGAAGCTTGCAGACCAAAAAGACACTCAAAAACTTCTTACAAAAGATTCTCTATTCAATCTGATTAAAACCGATATCAATTCGTTCGAGATAGAAACGCTCATCTCTCCTGTTGATTTTAGAATGTACAGGCTTGAGTTCACATGCTCCACAAAACGCGGAGCTTTGCTTTGCAAGCACCTTTCAGAGTTGCGTCAAAAAGATGGCATGAACGCGCTGGAGTTTTGTAACGAAGCCGTTAAATCAGCGGCAGTTCTGCATACTCTTCCGTATTTCTACTCAATCCAGATTGCGGAAAAATGTACTGGAAACTGCATCTACTGTCCGTACCCGCAAGCATACCGCCAGAAATACGGAAAGCTTCCTTCCGAAGCGGACGCCACGGCTTTTATGGATTACGAGCGTTTTTCAAAGCTTATCGACGGCGTGAAAGCGTTCTCTGATGATGCTGTCGTGGCTCTTTCGTTTTGGGGCGAACCGATGTACCACCCTGAAATCGTTAAGTTTATTGCAAAAGTTTTGGAATATCCGTCTCTTTCTGTGTTGATAGAAACGACTGGCGTTAATATAGACGATGCTTTCTGCGAGAAGGTTAAAGCCGCCGTGGAAGCCGCCCCAAAACGGACGGGCGCGTACCCTGCTGTTATGTGGATTGTCAGCCTTGATGCCGTCTCTCAAAAGACGTACGAAGTGCTTCATCCCGCTTCGGAGCTTACGTTGGAGCAGGCGAGCGCAGCCGCAGCATCATTGCGTAAGGCTTTCCCCGACTCTACTTACGTCCAGATGGTTCGGACGGAGCATAATGAAAGCGAGCTGGAACAGTTCTTCCGTGGCCACGACAACCGGATTATCCAGAAATACGACTATTTCTGCGGCAAGCTCCCGCAGTTCAAACCGGCTGATTTAAGCCCGATTAACCGAAACGAATGCTGGCATTTGCGCCGTGACTTACAAATTCTTTCTGACGGTTCTGTACCATTATGCAGGGAATATATGTTTGATTCATGTGTGGGAAATGCTTTCTATGAAAATCTTGAGGACATCTGGAATAAAGGTGTTCCTCTTCTTGAATCCCATATAAACAAAGAATATCCGGATATTTGTAGGAATTGCGATGAATTCTATACCTGTAACTTTTAACGAGCATCAGTTTAAGCGCACTGTTCTTGGCGGAACAGCACATATAGAAGAAAAACTTCCTCTGTCTGTAATCCTTTTGAACAGAAGTGGCTCCACGTTCAGGACAAGTAATTTGGAAAATTTGGAGCAGTTCGGTTTTAGAAAAATCGTCTGTATAGAAAACACTGCTGTAAATTATAATCTGGAAGATATTTCTAAGCGGTTCCCTCATGTCAAATTCATCGTGCCGCATGAAGAATTAACGCCCGGCGATATGATAAACCTTGGTATGACAGAAGTGCCGGAAGGTGAAGTTCTTGTTATTTGGGATACAGTTTCTATTTCCGCAAAGCTTCTTACAAAGAATGTTGTTAATAAGCTTGCCGAGGAAGAGCTTTTCTGCCGCGTGCCACTTATCGCCGGGAACAGGCTCGATCTGCTTCCTGTTCACATGATTCCTCATGTTAGCCACGGAAGTCTTTCCGTAAACGCGACGCTTCCTGCTCCTGACGGATGCCCGACATTCTATCCGTTTGATTTTATCGGAATATACAACAGGCAGAAATTCATCCTTTCCGGTGGATATGACTACACGATAAAGTCACCGTACTGGCAGAACCTTGACCTTGCTATGCGTGCTTGGCTTTGGGGCGAAGAAATCCGCATCGTACCGCAAATACGTGTTCGCTACGAAACAGAAGTGCCTGTGGAAGATTGTACTCCCGATTTGTCGCAGCTCCGGTTTTTCTTAAAGAACATTGCGCCAAAGTTTTTGCGCGATTATTCATATATCCCAAAAGTAAAGTTTATTTCATATTATTTGCGTTCCGGTAGAAGCCTTTCAGATTCCCTCTCAGAGTTTAAGGGAGCCAGAAGCTGGGTAGAAAAAAATAAGTACCGTTTCAGAACAGATGCAGCTTCGCTTATAGAAAACTGGGAGAAGGTCGCTGAATGACAGTCGTTATTGTGCAGAGCCGGCTTGGCTCGACACGGCTTCCCGAAAAAGGGCTTCTTGATTTGGCAGGAAAGCCCGTCATCGTGCGCGTTTTAGAGACGATGAAGCGGGTAAAAGCGGACGCATATTATCTTGCAACTGATTTTGACTCATACTCGCGTCTAGCGCCGGTTGCCGCCGAATGTGGATGGGAATGCTTTGCGGGTTCAACCGATGACGTACTTAGCCGATTTTGCCGTATAGCCGAAAAAACTGATGCAGACATAATCGTCCGCGCGACAGGCGATAATCCTTTTCTTTTCTATGATGCGGCTGAAGCTTCTGTAGTCCGTTTTAAGGAGCTTTCCGAACAGGGAAGGGTAGACTACTTTACTTATTCGGGGCTTCCGCACGGAAGCGGTGTAGAAGTTTTTAATGCGCGGACGCTGCTTGAGGCTGAAAAAAACACGAATGCGTCTTTTGACCACGAGCATGTCGGCCCGGCTTTCTACAACCACACTGATAAGTTTAACTGCGTTTTCGAGGCTGCTCCGGAAAAGTGGAATCATCCGGCAGAGCGCACGACGATAGATACTTTAGGCGATTTTAGGAACGCCGAGCGGATTATGTACGCGCTTGGCAATCGTGATGTGCGCGGTGTTAGTGCCGCGCAGGGTTACAGCGATGGTGATGCGCTTGCGGATAATCGCGGTTACAATGTAACTTCATACAATTCTGATGATATTATGGCGGCTTTGAACGAGCCATTCGTGAAAAATCCGATTCTTTTTGTGCCTTCTGTTGAAGCCGGGCATGGAACGGGTCATTTGCGCCGCTGCCTTGAGCTTGCAAAAGAGCTTTCTGCGGATATTTTTGTTCCGGCAGTTTGTGCGGTTCCTGCGGCGGGAGTGCCAGCGGGCTCACTTGCTTCTGTCGAATCGCTTGTGCGCGACGCAGAACTGGAGCCGTTCCAGATTGTGCGCTCTTTGCCTGTCGCTTCAAAAAACGAAGTTCGCCCATTTTACAGCATTATTGTGGCGGACGCATTCGTGCTTTCATCACCGCTTGCGTACGAGCTGTGGAATCTTGCGCCTGTCGTCGCGCTCGACGAAGGCTCTGTTTTAACAGACTGCTGCGACTATCTTCTTGATATTATACCGTCTGCCGTTTTGGAGCGACGCGCAAACTTCAAAAACTCAGGGTTTATTCCGCTCCCGAAAAACAGGAAGAACAGTATTCCGGCGGAAATCCGTTCTGCGCTCGTATGCATTGGCGGCGAAGATCCGGCGGGATATACGGCTTGTTGCGCCGAAGCCTGCCGCTCATGCGGGCTTTCTGTTACAGAAGTAACACCTGAAAAGCCTGTCGCGAATTTGCGCGAAAAACTTGCCGACTACGACCTTGTTGTAACACATTACGGCTTTACGGCATTCGAAGCCGCTGCTGCCGGATGCGCCGTTATCCTTGTGGAAACGACTCCGCTTCATAAAACGCTTTCTGAAAGCGAAGGCTTTGTCTGCATTCCGGCTTCGGCGCTCAGTGCTGCGTCGCATTCAAAAGATACGGCTCTTTTGCGGGAAATCTTTTCAGAACTGCTCGCGCACAGTGAAGTTCTTTACCGTGGTTCAGCCGGCGACTCTGGTGTGCAGACGGTCGGTGCCCCCAAGACGGACGCTGACACATCGCTCCCGGCTTTTTTACGCCATCTTTCACAGGGGTCGCGCCAATTCTGCCCGATATGCGGCCACGACAAAAGCACTAGCGGCGAGTGCGTTTGTAACAGTCAAAGCAATTGTGCCAGCCAAAACTCCATTCCTGACGAAGTTGTCTTCCGCTCAAAAGAAAAGACATACCGTTCTTGCCGCCGCTGCGGAACACTTTACCTTTCGTGGATAAGTGCTGAAAAAGAAGAATACGGCGAAAGCTACTTTTTTGAAGATTATAAAAAGCAGTACGGCAAAACGTACTTGGAAGACTTTGAGAACATAAAGGCGCAGGGAAAGCGTCGTGTCGTACATATAAATCATCTTGCCTCTAGCACAGGCAAAGCTCGCGGTGTACAAAACCGCAAACTTCTCGACATTGGCTGCGCCTTCGGGCCGTTTCTCGCAGCGGCGGCAGAATCTGGCTGGGAACCATACGGTATTGACGTTTCAGAATCTGCCGTTAGCTATGTTAACGAAACGCTTCATTTTATGGCAGAAAAAGCTCCGTTCCCGGACGGCAACTTCAAAAATCTTCCTGAAAAATATGATGCCATAACAATGTGGTATGTTATCGAGCATTTCAAAAATCTTGATTCTGTGATAAAAAAAGTGAGCGGTTTGCTCCGTGAAGACGGTGTTTTTGCGTTCTCAACGCCATCTGCATCCGGGGTTTCTGCTCGGTTTTCATCGGAATCGTTTTTCCAAAACAGTCCGAAAGACCATTATTCAATTCTTGATATGAGAAAATGCAAGAAAATCCTTAAAAAATATGGGTTTTCTAATATAAAATGCGTGTCTACAGGCCATCATCCCGAACGTTTTCCGTGTCTGGCTAAAAACGGTTCCAGTTCCAAATCATCTTTCGGCTGGAAACTTATTGCCAGAATAAGCCGGATTTTCAAGCTTGGCGACACATTTGAGCTATATTGCATAAAAAAGGATAATAAATGAAAACGATATTGATACTTGGTGCCGGGCTTATGCAAAAGCCTGCTATAGAAGCAGCGTCCCGGCTTGGATATAAAGTTGCGGTTGCGGATGGTAATCCGAAAGCCGTCTGTGTTCCTCTTGCTGATATTTTTGAGCCTGTTGATTTGAAAGACAGGGAAGCTTTGCTCGCATTTGCGCGGAAACTCAATCTTGCGGGTGTTTTTACAGCCGGAACTGATTTTTCGGCGTCTGTTTCATACGTTGCAGAGAACATGAAGCTTCCAGGACACAGCTTTGAAGCGGCTCTCAATGCAAGCGACAAAGTTCGTATGCGCTCTTGTTTTGCCGCCGCCGGTGTTCCTTCTCCGCGTTTTTTCAACGCGACATCAGATGATGCCGAAAAATCTGCAGATGAAATTCTTGAAAAAGCCGGATTTTCAGCATTCCCGCTTGTCGTAAAGCCAGTTGATAATATGGGTGGTCGTGGATGCCGCATGGTCCGCTCAAAAGAGGAACTGATTGATGCAGTAAAGGTTGCGGTTCAGTTTTCACGCACGCGCCGTGCAATACTCGAAGAATATATGCCGGGAAGAGAGTTTTCTATTGATGCTCTTGTATTTGACGGCGAAGTTACAATTACAGGCTTTGCGGACAGGCATATCTATTATCCGCCTTATTTCATAGAAATGGGGCATACAATGTCCACTGTCCTTGACGAAAAAGACTGGTGCGCGCTTGCAAAAACTTTCCGTGACGGAATAAAGGCTCTTGGGCTTACGCACGGCGCGGCTAAAGCAGATATAAAACTTACGCCTTCTGGCCCTATGATTGGCGAGATCGCGGCGCGGCTCTCCGGCGGGTATATGTCCGGGTGGACGTTTCCCTATGCGTCCGGCATGAACCTTACTGAACAGGCGCTTTTGCTCGCGCTCGGAAAAAAGCCTGAAGCACTTATTACGCAAAGAGAGCGCACTCCTGTTGATGGCATTTGGAACATCAAAACTGAAAAAACGTCAGCGGAAAGGGCATGGCTTTCAATCCCCGGACGCATAGAAAAAGTCGCCGGACTGCCAAACTGCGGATTGCCGACTGGCGAGCTGCCGACTGGCGGCGCAGCTTATTGCGCAGCACGCGGCGACCAAGTCTGCGGACAGCCGCAAGCCAACGATGAAAAATGCGGCTGCATTCGAGACGTTCTTCCCCGCTGTTTTGCCGGCGACACAATCACTTTCCCGGTGAACAATGTCGGTAAATGCGGCAACATCATATCTTGCAGCGCAAACTACGACGAAGCTGTCGCCGCCGCGGAAAACGCCGTCGCTTGTATCGTGCCGGTGCTTGCCTCTGACAATCCGGAAACAGACGCGTTTCTCGCCGCGCCGCTCGACACGGAGTTTCCTCCATCTGCATTCACTCTATCGGAAAAAACTGTTTCTGCACTCGTATCGGAATGTAAAGAAAAAATAATTTCTTCGTCAGAAGCTGTAAATCTTCCTGAAATAATCGTGCCTTATGCCGAAAATATAAAAGACTGGAATAAACGGAGCATAAAAAAAACGCTCGAACTGTTCGATGCTCTTAAACCATCTTTTAAAGATATGCCGCTCGATTTGTTCTGGAGTACCCTTTTAAGGGGAGGAATACAGGGAATCTTATATATGGCAACAAAGTACGCTGGAGTTAAATAAGAATGTACAATATGTTCGCTTTCCGCAGACAGTTTCGACTCACTCCCATTTTCCGCCGTATAATCTGTATTTTCTCTTGCATTCTTGTTGTTTCGTTCTGTTTTTCACAAAGCACATCTGCACAGAGCACGCAGAAAAAAATAAACCTTATGGAGTATACGACGCAGGAAGAAGCGGAACTGTTTTGGGACAGCCTGACAGGCGGCGGCATGTTCATGAAAGACGGACATACAATCAGTTTCCGTGTTGGCGATCCTGTCATAATGCTTGATTATGACAAACTTGCAGTTGTGGAAGCTCCTTCTCAGACTGGCGGAAACGTATATGTCGGCGACGATTTTAAAAACTGCATAGACTCTCTTCTTAAGACACAAGCTCCTGAGCCATATTTCAGAATAGGTGCTGTACTTATTGATCCAGGTCACGGCGGAAAAGACCCGGGCGCAATCGATTCAATTACTGTAGACGGCAAAAAAGTTCAGGTTCAGGAAAAAGATATAACTCTTAATGTGGGTAAAAAGCTTTGCGCTCTTTTAAAGAGCAAGTATCCTGATAAAAACATAATGATGACGCGCGATACCGATAAATTCTTGTCTTTGGAGGAGCGTGTCGCAATTGCGAACAACGTAAAACTTGGTGAGCGCGAGGCAATCCTTTACGTTTCGATACATGTTAATGCCGCGTTCGACAAAAAAGCCGGCGGTTTTGAAGTTTGGTATTTGAGCCCAGGCTACAGACGGACTGTTATTAGCAGTGACGAAGCTGATGACGCAGACCTTCTTCCAATTTTGAACTCGATGATGGAAGAGGAGTATACGACAGAAAGCATCCTTATGGCGAAGTACATACTGGACGGGCTTAACAATAAAGTTGGCGACGTTATGACGAACCGCGGCATAAAAGAAGAGGAGTGGTTCGTCGTAAGGAACGCTAAAATGCCGAGCGTTCTTATAGAACTGGGGTTTGTAACAAATCCTAATGAAGCGGCAATGCTTACGGATGAAAGCTACTTGAAAAAGTTTGCGGACGGAATATATAATGGTATAGTCTCCTTTATCGTTCATTTTGAGCATTCAAGGGGATTTACCGGATTATAAAGAGAAAATATGAGCAGAAAATCAATTTTTTTAGCCGTATCGCTTTTTTTAGTGGCAGGAATCTCACTTTTTTTCTACTTAAGAAAAAACAGCGAGTACGATTCCGTCCGACGCATATTTGTGTTTGAGTCATACGATACAGCGGAAAAATCTATGGAAGTCCGCTATCTTCATAAAAAGGACGGAGAAGAAGCCGTCCGTGAGTTTGTGGAAGAACTTCTTCTTGGACCGGAGACAGACCGATACATTAGGCTGTTTCCGTACGGGACGAAGCTTATTTCATGTTTTATAAGAGACGGAGTTTTGTATACGGACCTTTCGGAAGAAGCCGCGCTGAGCAGGAGCGGAACTTCTGAAACGTACAAAGCATGTACGCTCCTAAGAGAGAACGTAATGCAGAATTTCGGCGATCTTAAAGATTATAGGATTTTTATGATGGGCAATGAGGTATACGCAAGCGGAACAACTTTTGGTGCCGACAGCTGAAAACTGACGGCAGTCGCAAAAAAACATTGACAAAAGGTGTTTTCCTTACGTATAATTCAAGGATAAGGCTACATCAAAAAGTATTAAAGGAGCTTTAAATGAAGAGGACATTTATTGTATTTGCAATCATCTTCCTTTTGTTAGGAACTTTTGCAATTTGTGAAGAGTCAGTTCTTATCGATTTCACTTTCCTTGAGCAGGATATGATCAGTCTCACAGACGAAAGCGGAGATTCAGGTAACCTGAACAAAGAGCAGAACAGACGTACTGTTATGGATTACGGTGCAGCTGCTGGCGCAACATTTACAGACAGCCAGAAGACACTTATGCGTACATCACTCGCTCTTAGTAACTGGGAAGTTGTGCTTAACTCTTCTGCCAGAAATTCTACTAGCCTTTCTCTTTCAAAGGTTGTTCCGGCTCAGGTTCGTGATACAAAGCCTATGAAGAATGCTTATGGCGAGATTGAAGATGTAGATGTTAAAGTACCATTCCATGGCGAAAAAGTACTTGGTGTTCGTGTTGTATTCCCAACTTCAAGCGTAAACGCTAATGCAATGATTGCTCCTCCGTTTGAAATCCCGGCATACGAAAGAATGGCTTATATCGACGACGAAGGTAACGTTGCTATGAACGACGAAGGCCAGCGCGTTGATGAGAGCGGTGAGGTTATTACTACTTCTACAACACGTTTCGAAGAAGGTTACGGTGTTGTAAAGAATGTTGGTACACTCAAATCAATCAGTGTTACAACAATGGGTATGAATTATCCTTATGCTCTTTATGTATGGCTCAAAGACACAGATAACGTAGAGCGCCGCTACTACATGGGTACACTCGGATTCGACGGCTGGAAAGAACTCCAGTGGGACAACCCGACATACATCACAGACGTACGCGCACGCGAAATCCGCATTTACCCGATTTATCCACGCGGACTTCCTTTCGTTAAGTTCATGGGCTTCCAGGTTGTACGTGATGCAGCTCAGGCCGGTGGTGACTTTATCGGATACTTCAAAGACGTTAAGATTATTTACGACAAAGCTGTTCTTACAACAGAGCGCGACATTGCTGATGAAGACCTCTGGAACATCGTTGGCGAGCGCGAAGCTTCAAAGCAGAATTACGAAATGACACGTTTCGGAGAGAAGCAGGTCGATCGTTTCCTCGAGTATTCAAAATATGCTCAGGAAAGCACGTTCAAATCAAGTCTCGAAGCTGAAGAAGCAAACGAGCAGTAAACTTCTCTTTAAAGATAACTCTTTATAAATATAGAAACCGCTTCTTATGGGGCGGTTTCTTTTTTTTTGTCTTGCCAGTACAATAATTCAATGGTACAATTTTTTTATGGACAACCGTACCAAAATCATCATTCCTGACAAAGAAAAACTTGCGGTAGCTTATGATAAAAACTATCCGGTTCTTTCTGCTGTTTTATTCGGTATTGAAAACCAGTTGAAAAGCCTGCTAAGGCTTCCTTCTAAACCAACTTATAAATCACGCGTAAAATCTTTTCAAAGCTATTACAAGAAAATTCTTCGCGTAAAACCAGAATCAATGGGTAAGCAGGAATTGCCTGTTATTACAGATTTAATTGGTATTCGTGTTATATGTGCGTTCCTGGAAGATTTGGAAGTAGTAGAAAAACAGATTATACAGAATTTCGACATTGTTGAAATTGAAAGGAAAGGTGCTTCCAGAACTTTTTCAGAATTCGGCTATGAGTCTGTTCATGTTCTTATAAATATCCCGGAAAAACTGAAAGGCGGAAAAGACGTACACTTGCCGCCCGGACTTGTCTGCGAAATTCAGATACGCACGATTTTGCAGGATGCGTGGGCAGAAGTAGAGCATGAACTTGTTTATAAATCGGAGTTTTCTCCGTTTGACTTGCCGCTCCGCCGTAAGCTTGCATCTATGAACGCAAGCCTTAGCCTTGCAGACATTATCTTTCAGGAAATACGCGATTACCAGAATAAGCTTAATAAAGAGATGGATTTCCGCCGGTCGCTCTTTTACGAGCAGGCTGACACGCTTTCGCGCGAGCAGATATCTGACAGCATGACGAAAGATTCTGCCCCTGTCTTTGAGAACAGAAATTCTTCGCTTCCGTATGTACACGGAACAATTGACGATATGATTCTTGAGGCGATTCATGCGCACAATACAGGTGAGCTGGAGAAAGCCGTCGGTATTTATACGCAGATAATCACAATGCAGCCGCAGCCAAACAACATCGTGCTTTCTGTAATCCTAAAGCACAGGGGAATGGCGAGGTTTTCTCAAAATAAATACAAAGAATCGCTTGAAGATTTCCTTATGAGCGTAGAAAAAGATCCAAAAAATTTCCGTTCGCTTTATTATATCGGAATCGTATACAGCATACAGGGCGAGGATGATAAAGCCATCGATTATTTTACGAGATCGCTTGAAATAAATGGATATCAGTCTCACGTCTATTACAGACGGGCGTTGGCTAAATATCATAAATGTGCTTTTGACGAAGCGACCGAAGATTTGGACAAAGCACAGAACCTTGGACTTGATAACGAGGACTGCCAGAAACTAAGAAACATTCTTTCCACAAAGAGTGAACTTTCTATGTAGAGTTTCACCTGTTGACAAAAAAAGGCCGTTACTGTATAGTCACATCTGTTGTTTAAGTCTCCCTCGTCTAGTGGTTAGGACATCGGGTTTTCATCCCGACAACGGGGGTTCAATTCCCCCGGGAGATGCTAGGACTGGTTCTGCCAGTCCTTTTTTTTGCGCTCTGTTTCGCAGTGGTTCATGCGGAAGGAAATTCAATGAACGCGATAGAACGATTATCCGAAACAACAATTAAGACTCTTAAAAAAGCCATTGCTGAAGCCGGCGGAAACGAGATTTTTGCGTGCGGAAGCATTAATGCGGAAGGCATCGTTGTTTCCGTTGATATACAGGCGCGCGGCACCACAGATACAGTGTACATCACCAAAAATGCCAAAACAGCTGCCGTATTGATTCACAATCATCCATCAGGTGTTCTTTATCCATCAGAGCCGGATATGGTCATAGCTGGACAAGCTGCCGAAAACTGTGCCGGTTTTTACATAATCGATAACAATGTACAAAAACTGAATGCCGTCGTAGAGCCTGTGCTGCCGCGCGCCGTAGAGCAAATAAATCCGGAGGATGCGGCTTTTTATCTTTCGTCAGAAGGACCGTTCGCCAGCCGTGAAGAAGAGTACGAGGAGCGTCCAACTCAAATTGAGCTTTTAAAAATGATATGCGAAGTCTTTAATCAGAACAAAATTGGTGTGTTCGAGGCCGGTACCGGAGTAGGAAAGTCGCTAGCGTATCTTATCCCGTCTATGATTTGGGCGGAGTCGAACAGAGAACGTATCGTAATTTCAACCGGCACTATAAATCTTCAGCACCAGCTCGTAGAAAAAGACATTCCTTCGGCAGAATCAATACTGCCTTTCAAACTAAAGACTGTTCTTCTAAAAGGCAGGCAGAACTATTTGTGCCTGCGCCGGTTTAAATCCGTCTTGGATGAAAAAGATCTTTTCACAGAAGAGGCAGAAGCTCTTGATACAATAAAAGAATGGTCTGATATAACAAGTACTGGAAGCCGAAGCGACCTTGCTATTATGCCTCCAGAATCGCTTTGGGTACGCATTAATTCAGAATCCGACTCCTGCATGGGAATGAAATGTCCGTACAGGGAGCGATGCTTCGTGATGAAAAACCGCAAAGAAGCTTCTGATGCGAATATTCTTATCGTAAACCATCATCTTCTTTTTTCGGACATAGAGATGCGTCTTTCCGGCGCAGGCTTCGATGATGCCGCCGTGCTTCCGCCGTACAAACGCGTTATCTTTGACGAGGCTCACGGCATTGAAAGCGCGGCAACAAGCTTTTTCTCGGAGTCTTTAGCACGCTTCAAACTTCTTAGGCAGCTTAATATGCTTTACAGGCAGCGGAAAAGCTCTGCGTCCGGTCTTTTGTTCACGATAGACGCTCTTAGCCTTTCTGACTGCGACCTTGATGAAGTTCTTAACACGGCGGAGAAAGTAAAGCAGACGTTTGCAATACTTGAAAACGCTGCATTAGAAATTATCGGCGATGATTACAGCTGGCGCATCGTTGAACAAACGGCGGAGCAGGCGGAACCCCTGTTTAAATCGATTTCACAGTTACGCGAAGATATAGCGCTTTTCGTGTCTTATGTGCGGAACATGATTTCTTCTGTAGGTCCGGAAAACGAAGATGCGTCCGCCGTGTGGGAATGCAAGCAGATAATCCGCCGCATAGAGGGAATGGGGATTTTATGCAATAATTTTGTTTCTTGGCGCGAATACCCCGATTCTGTGTTCTGGCTTGAAAAACGGAAGCTTTCTAACGGAACTTTTACGGCTTCTTTTATACAGACCCCGCTCGATATTTCCAAAACGATGAACGCAGGTGTCTTTGAGCCGATGGAAAGCGTTGTGTGTACATCTGCGACGCTGCGGACAGGGAATTCTTTCTCTTATTGGAGCGGACGCACCGGCGTGCTGTTTGCTGAAAAAGAGCGTATTCTTTCGGGCGTGTTCGCTTCTCCGTTTCCATACAAGCAAAATCTTCTTTTGTCCATTCCTGTTGATATTCCGTTTCCGTCCGACAGGAATTTCCAGCCCTGGATGGAAGATGCCGTCATTTCTCTTATAAGGGCTTCTAACGGACGGGCTCTTGTTCTTTTTACTTCATACGACTCGCTTTCATATACATGCGAACACGCCCGGAAAGTGCTGCCGCGGGAAGGAATCCCCGTGCTCAAGCAAGGCGAGGAAGACCGGTTCCGTCTTTTGGAGCATTTCAAAAAAGACAAGGAAAGCGTACTTTTTGCGACGGACTCTTTTTGGGAAGGCGTTGACGTTCCCGGAGAATCTCTTTCTCACGTAATAATTGTCAAGCTTCCGTTCGGGGTTCCTTCCGATCCTGTTTTCGCCGCAAAATCGGAGGCTATAGAAAAGCGCGGCGGTAATCCGTTCATGGAGCTTAGCGTGCCCGATGCGGTTATGCATTTCCGTCAGGGGTACGGCAGGCTTATGCGCCGCTCGTCTGACAGAGGGGCTGTTACGGTGCTTGATAACCGTATTATAAAGAAGCAGTACGGCAAAATATTCATAGAGTCGCTTCCTGAGTCGCAGTATTGCTTTGAGCCGTTCGAGAACGTGGTGCGGCGCGTGAGAAGCTTCGTCAGCAGGTGAGCGCGCCGCATACACACAAAAACGCAAAAAAAAACGCATCCTGTCACCGAAACGATAGGATGCGTCTTTTTTATAAAGAAAAGGCTTATTTAAAGTCTTTAGGACGGCGCTCAACGCGTTTGCATTTTGAGCATTCAGCTATATTCTTAAGCTTACCGTTCTCGAAAAGCGTTTTCATTACAACTTCACCGCCGCATGAACAGAAAAACTTATGTGTAGATACTGTTGTACGCGAGTTTTTACTGGCTCCAGCCATTCTTAGCCTCCGGAAAAAAATCTATTACGTTAACTATACATAAATTATCGGGTGAAGTCAATAACTCGATTTGCATTGTTTCCGTTGAATGAGTACATTCTCTACTTGACTAATAATTTCCTGTTTGATAACATAATATCCACAGTTTAAGTTTGGAGGGTCTCCTTTGGCAGTAAAAAAATCTTCTGCAGAAAAAAGACATAAGCAGAGTGAAGCTCGCCGCCTTCGCAATAAGGCAGCAAAAAGTTCAGCACGTACCAGCGTAAAGAGATTTATCGAAGCTGTTCATGCAAAGGACGCTGCACTTGCTTCAGAAAAACTCAGTGCTCTTACAAAAGAGCTTGATACAGCTGCAGGCAAGGGTATATTGTCTAAGAATGCTGTTTCGCGTAAAAAATCACGCATGGCAAAGCTTTATAACGCCACATTTGCAGCTGCGAAATAGTTTGCGAGGCAGTCTCTGAAATTGTTTTCAGGGGCTGCCCTTAGCAGAGGAATTGAATGCTGTATCTGCTGGTTTCTCTGTTTGGAAAAACACCTGATAATTCGTTTCGGGTTTTCATGTGTTGTCGATTAAAGGGGTTAATCACCTCAAGTTAACCGGAGTGTATGAAATGTCTTCAAAAAAAGTAACAAAATTTGATCTCGTGGAGTCTGTTTATAATAACGTAAATTGTGAGAAGAAAACCGTTCAGTCTGTTGTTGACGCTCTTCTTGTTCAGATAAAGGAAAGCCTTAAGGGTGGTTCAACAATCGAGCTTCGTGGTTTCGGCACATTCGAGCTTCGCCTTAGAAAAGGTCGCGAGAAGGCTAGAAATCCAAAGAACGGAGCACAGCTTTCTGTAAAGCCGCACTATGTAGCAGCATTCCGCTCCGGACAGGATCTTAAGGCTGCTCTTTGGAATTTGCCTGTTGAGAAATAATCTTCTCGGTATAATAAATGACGAAAGGTAAGAATGTACTGATAAATTTCGGACTTCTTTTGTCCGGTATAATCCTGTTCGCTCTACCTCATCCGAATTTCATTACAGTAGAAGGATTCCCGCTCCTTTCTTATTTTGCCTTTATTCCAGTTTTTATACTTATAAAGCGCGTTTCATGGAAGACCGTATGGGCATACGGTCTTCTGTACGGAACAGGAGCGTATTGTCTGTTCGTCTACTGGCTTGCAATATTCAATCCAGTGTCTATGCCGGTTATAGCCGGTATGTACGCAATTTATCTTATGCTCGCTTTCCTTTGTATGAAAGCGGCTTCTTCTTTATTTCCAAAACATGATATTTTCGCCCAATGGGTTGTGTGGTGCGCATACGAGTATGTTAAAACTTTAGGATTCCCTGGTTTTAACTACGGCGTAACGGCATATTCTCACTGGCGTTGGACACTTATAATACAAATAGCCTCCGTCATCGGGGTGTTCGGTCTTAGTGCCGTCATCACGTTTCCGTCGGCGTGGTTCGCCACCGTCATCACGGACAAAACGGAAGGATGGCTTCAGAAAGTTAAAAACCACAGAATATCCGGAATAATCTGGCTTGTGCTGTTCGCCTTCGTAATTGTTTACGGCATTGTGTCCCCAATCGATTATTCTGACTTTGAGACAAAAAAAATCGCTCTTATACAGACGAACAGCGACCCGTGGGACGGTGGCGATTCAGTTTATAAACGCGACCTGAAGACGCTTGAACGGCTTTCTGACGCGGCGATTGCTGCGGACAGCGGCGTAGAGCTCGTCGTCTGGCCAGAGACGGCTTTTATCCCAAGAATCACGTATCATTACAAGCATCGCCAGAATCCTATGCTCTATGAGCTTGTTTCTGAAGTTCTTGAATACATGGACAGCAAAACAGTACCGTTCGTCGTTGGAAACGATGACTGTGTTAAAGGCTACAACAAGGAAGGTGTTTACACCGATCTTGATTACAACGCCGCGTTGCTGTTCCGTCCGGGTGAGAATGTTATCCCTCCTGAGCCAGACAGATACTGGAAAAACCATCTTGTGCCGTTCACAGAGCATTTCCCGTTCAAAAAAGAACTTCCTGTCATTTATAAAATGCTCGAAGAGAACGACACGCACTTTTGGGAAAGCAGTGATGAAAAAACTGTGTTTGACCTTAACGGATTTAAGTTCTGCACGCCAATTTGCTTTGAGGACACTTTCGGTGATATAGCAAGGGATTTTGTCCGTAACGGTGCGCAGGCAATCGTGAATATGTCGAATGACGCATGGGCAAGAACGGCATCGTGCCAGTATCAGCATCTTGCTATGGGCGTTTTCAGAACGGTAGAAAACAGAATTCCGGCTGTTAGAGCCACTTCTTCAGGACAGACAGTTCTTATAGATCCTAACGGAAAGATTCTTAAAATGGCAGAACCTTTCGAGGAAACGTATCTTATCTGCGATCTTCCTGTAGTAAATAACGAGTCACAGACGCTTTATACAATGTTCGGTGATTATGCCGGCAAGTTCTTTGTTCTTGCTTCGTTAATTCTTTATGCGGTCGGAGTTATTTTGAAAATATTGAAAATTATGGAGAAAAAAAATGGCAAAAAATGACAAATATAAGGGTGTTAATGTTACTGAATTAGGCAAAGAGACAGAGTTTGACGGAGTTTTGGAATACGCTGATAACCTGATTGTTACAGGAAAATTCTCCGGGACGATAAAATCTGACGGATATCTTGAAATATCACCGGGTGCAGAATGTAAGGTTGATTCTATGACAGCCTCAACAATCATTGTGTCAGGTACTGTTACAGGCAATATAAACGCGCATGACAGTTTGGAAATGAACTCTGGCAGCCGTGTCGTCGGCGATGTTTCTACAAAACGGCTTTGCATTGCGGACGACGTTGAGTTTCACGGTTCTGTGTCAATGCTTGATGATGTTCCAGAAATCGACATTTTTTCAATGGAGCCGGTTGAATACAAGCAGCAGATGAAGAACACCGATAAAACGGAGGAAGATACCGAATCGCTTTAGAATAACTTAGCTTGACAGAACTATTTTATTTGTTTTATACTAAATTATACATAACATTGGATTAAAGACGGGACGGTTTCAAAAGGCAAACGCTTTTTGGAGTATGTTCGAATTCAACCATCAATAATCAGTTTACATAAATCATTTACATTTGGAGTTTTTAATGGCACCGATTCAGAGACGGCGTTTTGTTGACACGTCCGGTTCCCAAACATCATTGGATGAAGAAACGCAGGGAACTCTACCTTTGGAAGAATCTTCACAGTCAGGTTCTGCGGAAAAAACACAAGAAGCGTCTGAAAACGCTTCACACGAAAAACTTGTTGTACGTCCCAAAGTACGACGCAGAATTCCAAGAACCGACGGCAGAAAAACAGTTTCTGTCATGAGAAGCGAAAACCCATCTGCAGAAAGCAGAGAAAGCTTTTCAAGACAACCGGAAAATCCAGTTCCGGCACCCACCCCCGAAGAAACAGAACTTCTTAACAGAGAAAAACCAAAATTAGTTATAAATGAGCTTACATCAATGGGAATGCATGATTTGCGCGATTTAGCGGCGCAATACGGTTTCCAGCGTGATGAGCTTGCTCCAATGAAAAAGCAGGAGCTTATTTTTGTAATTCTTAAAGCGCACACGGAACATGGCGGAATAATCTTCGCTTCTGGCGCGCTCGAAATCCTTCCAGACGGTTACGGATTCCTCCGTTCACCGCAGAACAGTTACCTTCCAGGCCCGGACGATATTTACATTTCTCCAAGCCAAATCCGTCTTTTTAACCTTAAAACCGGTGATACGATATACGGCCAGATTCGCTCTCCAAAAGAGGGCGAGCGTTTCTTTGCTTTGCTCAGAATTGAGACGGTGAACGACGACGACACGCGCCTGGCGCAGACACGCATTCCGTTTGAAAACCTTACGCCGCTTTATCCTGACGAAAAACTTCGCCTGGAAACGACAACAGAAGAGCTTTCCACAAGGATAATGGACCTTTTCTGCCCGATTGGAAAAGGCCAGCGCTCTCTTATAGTTGCGCCGCCAAAAGCCGGTAAAACTATACTGATGCAGAAAATCGCGAACGCGATAACGGCAAACCATCCGGAAGTAAAGATAATCGTTCTTCTTATTGACGAGCGTCCTGAGGAAGTTACGGATATGGAGCGCTCTATTAAAGCGGAAGTTATCTCTTCTACATTCGACGAGCCGGCTTCCCGCCACGTTCAGGTTGCGGAGATGGTTCTTGAAAAGGCAAAACGCCTTGTAGAGCACAAACGCGACGTCGTTATCTTCCTTGACTCTATAACCCGCCTTGCCCGTGCATACAACCAGACAGTTCCTACGTCCGGCAAGGTTCTTTCCGGTGGTGTTGACTCCAACGCGCTCCACAAGCCTAAGCGGTTCTTTGGTGCGGCTCGTAACGTGGAGGAGGGCGGAAGCCTTACGATTATCTCCACCGCGCTTATCGAGACAGGAAGCCGCATGGACGAAGTTATCTTTGAAGAGTTCAAAGGTACCGGTAACATGGAAATCAACCTTGACAGAAAACTCGCCGACAGAAGGCTTTTCCCGGCTATCAACATCAAGAAGTCAGGAACAAGAAAAGAAGATCTTCTGCTTACTGAAGAAGAACTTCAGAAGATTTGGGTATTGCGCAAGGTAATAAATCCTATGGATGATGCAGAAATTATTGAATTGCTTATTGACAGAATGCGCAAAAGCAAGAATAATGAAGCGTTCCTACGTTCAATGAACAGTATGGAAGCATAAACGAATTTAAGTGACTTGTGGAAAATATCTCTGCTTTGAAGCAGCTGTTTTTCGGGCAAGTCGTTTGAAATAAACCAGGAGGACAAAGATGAAAGAAGGTATTCATCCTAATTACGAACTTACAAAGATTACATGCGTTTGTGGCAATGTAATTGAGACACGCTCAACGGTAAAAGATATCAACGTTGAAATTTGCTCTGCTTGCCATCCTTTCTTCACAGGAAAGCAGAAGCTTGTCGATACTGCAGGTCGTATTGAGCGTTTCAACAAACGCTACAATATCAAGCAGTAATTCTGTTTGTTTTGCAAAGTTTGACACAGCTCCTTTGGGAGCTGTTTTTTTTTATCTCAATCTTAAGTTTTTAGAGATTTTCTTTATTCATTACTTGTAAAAATAAATGTTTGGTTGTATTCTAATAAATGGAGGCTTTATGGCAGTAGGTGATTCCCAGTTCCAACTGGTAACATTCCAGCTTGGAGAAGAGTTGTACGGTGTTGACATTATGGATGTTAAAGAAATCGTTAAGATTCAGAATGTACGTCCCATTCCAAACGCCCCTTATTATGTAGAAGGTATTTTTAATTTACGTAGTGAAATTATTCCCGTAATAAGCCTTCACAAACGCTTTAGAATTGCTCAGGTTGAGCTTGACGATGAAGACGATGAATCCCAGGGCGGATTTATCATTCTTAATATCGACGGCATCAAAATCGGTATTATTATTGACCGCATCGCACGCGTCGTTCCAGTCCGTGCGGAAGAGGTTAAACCACCGCCACAGATGCTCAGCGGAATCGGAACAGAGTATATTCATGGTGTAATCCGTCAGGAATCTGGTGGATACCTCATCGTTCTTGATATCCGCCGTCTGTTTAATCCTAAGGATTTGCAGAAGCTTATTGGTGCAGACCGATAGACATGAGTATTCAGACATATAGTTCAACAATCCGCAGAAAAGAGATGGACGCGGTTCTTACCTGTATGGTAGATGAAAAAACCGGTCCCGGTGAGTTAAATTTACGTCTGGTTCAGCAAGTTAAGGACTATTTCAAAGTGGCAGGAGCTGTTGCATTGCGCAGCCCTGCTCTTGCTTTAAAGTATGCGCTTGCGGCACTGGGTACGGAAAAAGAGAGCGGTATAATGGTTTCTGCTCTTGCTCC
>JAEEGI010008789.1_pt1 | contig 22243 bp, 16 predicted proteins | sample 8958751 | NCBI WGS metagenome assembly JAEEGI01 (sample SAMN16246545, study PRJNA631951) | gut metagenome | biome: gut microbiome; feature: rumen; material: KS-attached | host: Bos | place: Iran: Karaj | collected 2018-10 | reverse complement strand
GCAGGAGAATCTTTTTCATATGACGCGTCTTTCGGCTGACAAAAAGCCGCAACAATCGTGCTAAATCGTGGATTTTTCCTATCTTTGCATTTACCCGGCATCGGGCGAACACTAATGGAAACGTCATGGACAAACTGAACACGGCCTATTGCTCCGACAAGTACCAGTATACGATGGGAAAGTCGTATCTGGAATGCGGAAAAGACAAGGAAATCGCTACCTTCAACCTTTTTTACCGGAAGGCGCCCGAAAACAACAACTGGGCTGTCGTGAGCGGCACGGAGGAAGTCATCGAAATGGTGCGGCGACTGGGCACCGAACCGGAGGAGTTTTATGAGAAATTCCTGCCCGGTGACGATTACAAGGAGTTCCGCAAGTACCTCAGCACCATGAAGTTCACCGGCGACCTCTATTGCATGCGCGAAGGCGAGATCGCCTTCCCCACGCAGCCCGTCGTCACGGTGGTCGCCCCCATGATCGAGGCGCAGGTCCTGGAGACCCCGATGCTGTGCATCCTCAACCACCAGATGGCTGTCGCCACCAAGGCCTCCCGCGTGTGCCGCGCCACAGACAAGCCGGTCTCCGAGTTCGGCTCCCGCCGGGCCCACGGCCCCTGGGCGGCCGTCTACGGCGGCAAGGCCGCGCAGATCGCCGGCTGCGCCAGCTCGTCCAACATCCTTACCGGCGCCTTCAACGGCGTCCCTTCCACCGGCACGATGGCCCATAGCTTCGTGACCGCCTACGGCAGCACTGTCGAGGGCGAATATCACGCCTTCTGTGACTATATCCGTACGCATCGGGGCGAAAACATCATTCTGCTCATTGACACCTACGACACCCTGAGATGCGGTGTGAAGAATGCCATCCGGGCTTTTCGCGACAACGGCATCGACGACAGCTATCCCGGCGGCTACGGCATCCGGCTGGACAGCGGCGACCTGGCGTACCTGTCGCAGGAAGTCCGTCAGATCCTGAACGAGCACGGCCTGACCAAGTGCAAGATCTTCGCGACCAACGGTCTGGACGAATACCTGATCACAGACCTGGAGCGCCAGGGCGCATGCATCGACAGCTACGGCGTGGGCGACGCCATCGCCACCTCCAAGGCCGCCCCTTGCTTCGGCAATGTGTACAAGCTGGTCCAGATCGGCGACCAGCCCGTCCTCAAGCGCTCTGAGGACAAGATCAAGCTCATCAACCCGGGCTTCCAGATCACCTGGCGCATCAGCGCCCTGGATTCCTCCAAGGGCAACAAGATCGACGGCTACGTGTTCAAGGCCGACGTCACCTGTCTCCGCGGCGACCCGATGGACCTGGCCATCCAGAAGGGCGAGACCATCACGGTCCGTGACGAGTACGACTCTTTCAAATATAAGACTTTCGAGGCCGGCTCCTACGAAGCCCGTCCGCTTCAGCACCAGGCCATCGCAGGCGGCAAGCGTGTCTGCCCGCAGCATACGCTGATGCAGAAGAAGGCCTTCTTCAAGGACAACCTGCACCACTTCTCCCCGGCGGAGTCCCGTCTGATCAACCCGCACTACTACAAGGTGGACATTTCGGACGCCCTGTACGACACCAAGATGCGGCTCATCGACGACCTGGTGAAACAGATTCAGGCGTTCGACATCGACTAGCGGAGGAGGATCACCTTCACATACTCGCCCGTCAGTCCGCCGGCTCCGTTCTGGGAGTCGGCGATGAGGAGGAGTGTGCGCTGTCCGTCCGGGAGGACGGGGCCGAGGCACATCCCCTCGTAGTTGGCAAGGTCCAGGGCGCCGGTGGTGAAGGAGCATAGGAGGGTCTTTCGGAGGATGCCGGCGGTATCATGGACCGGGTCCACGAGATAAAGGTCGGTTTTCGTGAAGGAATTCGTCAGTTTGTCCCAGAAGCCTCCTTTCGGCACGTAGACCTCCCTTTCCAGGACGAGGAGGCGACCGTCGTCCAGGGCGGAGACGGCGGGAATGCCGTGAACATAGGCGGCGGCGTCCGCTGCGGTTTGAATGGGCGCATCGGTTTGATAAAGAAAACGTTCTGCGGGGGTGCCGTCGGTGTTGAAGCTTTGCAGCCGGTGGAGGCGGGGGAGGAAGGTGTCCTGTTTCAGCGGGGACTCTGTCGTGCTCCAGAAAAGGCCGGTCGAATCGTTGTAGGAGAGCGCTTCGAAGCCGCGGTTGGGCTGGATGTGTTCCGCGCCCAGGTCGTTTGGAATCCGGAGCGCCTTCCCGGTCTCCCGTCCGGCCAGGTCGTATTCGCGGATTTCCTGCATTTCGGTCGAGACATACAGCGTTCCCGTGGACGGAACATAGGCGATTCCCTCATTGTCCCGGGCCCTTCCGGCCGCCGCCCTCGTTCCGTCCGCCGGTTGCATCCGAACCAGACCCACGCCGCCGCCCGCGTCCACGGGGACGGAGAAATGGACGATGCCGCCGCCTTTGAGGTTGTCGCTCACGACCGCGTAGCGGTTTCCCTGGATCCAGGCGATGCCGGAGTATTCGCCGGAATCAATGTCCAGGGATGTCTGCGGCAGGGGTGTTGCCGTCAGTCCGGCGTCCGGTGCATCGGAGGTGAGGCAGGTTCCAGTCCATCGGTATGCAATGCCCGGCTGCATGTCCCTGGCGGGAAGGCGGACCGACCAGGTGCGCCCGCCTTTTGTCTGGGCGACGGCGGCGGCCGCCGGGAGGATGCCCGGCCGCTTCGTCATCCAGATGACCCGTTCCCCGGTTGGGGTCAGGGTGACGGGAAGTTCCGTGACCTCACCTTCCATGGGCACTAGCAGGACCCGGTCGAAGCCCGCATCAGCCGGGAGTCCGTCCAACTTCATCCGCACATAGGCGCTGGTGTGCTTGAGGACGATGAGCGTGTCTCCGCCTTCGGTGATCGTCGTGTCCGCCCGGAAGGTGTCCTGTGCGAACAGCCCTTCCGCTTCCGCTTCGCCCGTGACGGCCGTCCCGTCCTCGTACCGGACGGGCTCGGTCACCGTGCTTTTCTGCTGCGCCACGCAAGGGAATGCCGTGCAGACGGCGAGCAGAAGAATGGGAAGGATTCTGTTCATGGCGTCATGCTTTGCCTGCAAAGATAAGAAAACTTCGTTTTTGTGTTTTCGGGTGGAATGCGTATTTTTGTGTGTTATGTCACTGGAATCCTTGTTTGAACAATATACGGGGTCGGCGCCTGTTTCCAAGACGGCGCTCACCGGGTCGGCCTCGCATCGGCGGTATTACCGCCTGACGGGGTCCGACGGGCGGACGCTCATCGGCGTGGAAGGTACCGATGCCGACGAGAACCGCGCGTTCCTGACCATCGACCGGCATTTCGCCTCCAAAGGAATCAACGTGCCCAGGGTCGTGGCAGAAGACGGGCTATGCTACTTGCAGGAGGACCTGGGTTCGGCCATCCTGTATGATGTCCTGTCGGCCGGGCGCGCTTCGGGTCAGTATGGACCGGAGGAGGTGGCGCTGCTGCGCAAGACCCTGGCCGCCCTCCCGAAGATCCAGGTCGAGGGCGCCCGCGGCCTGGACTTTTCCGTGTGCTATCCGCAGCCTTCCTTTGACGGCCGGATGGTGGACTTCGACCTGAACTATTTCAAGTATGACTATCTGAAACTCAGCGGTTTGGAGTTCAACGAGGTGCGGCTCCAGGACGATTTCGACCGCCTCCGGACGGACCTTCTGGCCGAGCCTTCCGACACGTTCCTCTACCGCGATTTCAATGCCCGGAACGTGATGCTGGTCGATGGCGAACCCTATTTCATCGACTTTCAAGGCGGCCGCCGCGGGCCGGTGTACTACGATGTGGCCTCTTTCCTCTGGCAGGCCCGCGCCCGCTACCCGGAAGCCCTGCGTGAGGAACTGCTCCAGACCTATCTGGAAGCCCTCCGTACCTACGGCCCTGTCGATGAATCCCATTTCCGGGCGCGTCTCCGTCTCTTCGTCCTCTTCCGCCTCCTCCAAGTCCTCGGCTGCTACGGCTACCGCGGTCTCTGGGAAGGCAAAAAGGCCTTCATTGACAGCATCCCCCCGGCGCTGGATCTCCTTCGTTCGCTGTTGCCGTTTGAGAACTATCCCTACCTGAGCGATGTGCTCGCCAAGCTATGTGGGGGCGCCCTTTCTCCGGAGGGGGTATTCCTTCCCAAACCCTTCGCAATCGGAGATTGCTCCGTCCCTCCCACGGCAAGCCGTGGGCCCCTCCCTCTAATGCGGCCGAGGGTGGCCACAGGTTTGGGCAGGAACACCCCCTCCTGCGGGTCGCCCCTGACGGTTACGGTGTACAGCTTTTCTTTCAAGAAGGGAATTCCTGAGGATACGTCCGGGAACGGGGGAGGGTATGTGTTCGACTGCAGATCGGTCCATAATCCCGGAAAGTACGAACGGTTCAAGCAGTTGACCGGTTTGGATGCGCCCGTGATCGAGTTCCTGGAGCAGGACGGAGAGATTCTCCGCTTCCTGGACCATGTCTATGCCCTTGTCGACGCTCATGTGGAGCGTTTCATTTCGCGCGGTTTCACCCATCTGCAGGTCAGCTTCGGCTGCACCGGCGGCCAGCACCGCTCCGCCTACAGCGCCCAGCATCTCGCGGAACATCTCGTCGCGAAATATCCGGTAAAAGTTCATCTCATCCATCGCGAGCGAGGCATAGAACGCTGGTTGCCTGAAGAATGCGTCGAATGTAAGTGATTGACAGTGATTGACTTAATGATAATTGAGTGTGTGAAACGGAGCACTCATTATTGCATAAGAATTTGATAATAAACAAGTTCCATTCGACGGCCGTCAGACGATGAAAGCGATGATCTTTGCCGCGGGGCTGGGGACCCGCCTGAAGCCCTTGACTGACACGATGCCGAAAGCGCTCGTGCCCGTGTGCGGACAACCGTTGTTATATCACGTCATCACCAAACTCGTCGCGGCGGGCTATGACGACCTCGTGGTGAACGTCCATCATTTTCCCGATCAGATCATTCATTATCTTCATTCCCACGATTTCGGCGCCCGCATTGCCGTCTCCGACGAAAGGGACTTCCTGCGGGAGACGGGCGGAGGTGTCCGGTTTGCGAGGCCGCTGCTGACAGATTTCTCGACTTCGCCTTCGGCTTCGCTCGAAATGACAAAGGGAGATTCCTTCGCTTCGCCCGGAATGACAGAAGAACCTTTCCTGGTCCATAACGTGGACATTGTCAGTAACTTGGATTTGGGGTGGCTGCGGGAGCAGCATCGGGAGGGGGCGCTGGCGACGGTGGTGGTCAGCGAGCGGAAGACGCAGCGGTATCTTCTGTTCGATGAAGAGGGGAGATTGAGAGGCTGGACCAATGTGGCGACGGGGGAGGTGCGGAGCCCGTTCCCCGACATCGACCCGGACCGGTGCCGCAAGCTTGCTTTCGCGGGTATCCATCTGATGTCGCCCGCCATCTTCGAGGCCTTTGAAAGGCTCGGCATGGGCGACCGTTTTTCCATCATCGACTTCTACCTCAAAGCCTGCGCCGATTATCCGATCTACGCCGCCGTCCCCCCGGACTTCGCCCTGGTGGACGTAGGCAAGTTCGCCACCCTCCACGAAGCCGAAGCCACCTGCGCCGCCATCATAAACCATTAAAAATCAGCCTTATAAACGAATAGAGGTGCACCGCCGTGTGCACCTCTAAGAATCTGATTCGTTGTAGTTCAGTCAATTCTGATTTCCTTCGCCCGCATCCGATTCGACAGCGGCCAGCTCGTCGGCGGGAGGGATACGGTCGATGTTGCCCCAGGGGTTCTCAATCTTGATGCGGGAGAAAGCCCAGAGGCAGGCGGCGAGGATGACGCAGCTGAGCAGGAAGACGATCGTGTAGTTCTGTTTGCCCATGATGTCGATCCAGTATTCGTAGTCCTTCAGGCTTTCGATGTTGGACAGGATGACGGCGGAACCGTTGTTCACGAAGTGGATGATCATGGTCAGGAGCAGGGAGCCGGTCTTGTAGTAGACGTAGCCCATCACGAGGCCGATCAGGAAGGCGTTCAGGGCCTGCCAGGGGTTCGCGTGGATGACGGCGAAGAACAGGGCGGAGATAACGATGGCCCAGCCGGGCTTCATCTTCGTCAGCAGGCCGCGGAGCACCATGCCCCGGCACAGCCATTCCTCGAAGATCGGCGCGAAGATGGCCACCACCAGGAAGGAGGACCAGAACGGACCGCCGGTCATCTGCTTCATCAGTTCGGTGAACATCTCGTAGAACTCGGACAGGACATCCGACTTGTTCGTCAGCTGCATGTTCCAGTAGTTGGGAAGGTCGAAGACGAACATCGAGGCGAAAGTCATCACGACGGTGATGAGAATCATCAGTGCCAGGCCGTACGGCTGGAAGTGCTTGTTGTCCAGAACATAACCGGGGTCGAAGACCATGTTCCTGCGGCTCTGGTTCGCCGCATAGACCATGGCGGGGAGGAACTGGACGGGATAGAGGACGATCTGCCCGTAGTCCATGATGGCCTGCCGGGACATGAACGCGCCCATGATGAGCGTCAGGATGGTTCCAAGCAGCGCGCCGAGCAGATACCAGCCGATGAAGCCGAACATCCCCTTGATGCCGGGCACGTACCAGGCGTGTCCGGAGTAGAGGTCATAATTCTTGACCTTCCGTGCGGAGAAACCCATATCAGTACAGCGGGCTGGGATAGACACCTTCCGCCACGAGGGACGCGAACTTGGCGACGACGCCCGGGCGGTCTTCCTTGAAGGTGACGCCGAACCAGTGGGACGGGGTGGAGATCACCTCGCAGGAGCCCTGTCCGGACTTGATGATGCAGTCGACGGCGAAGGGGATGTAGAATTCCTTCTTGGGCTCGTTGAGGTTGACCTCGAGGAACTGCTCGAAAATGCCCTCGCTCAGGGCGAAGTAATCCGGGGTGAAGCCCCACATGTTCATGGAACACAGCGCCTTGGCGTCCAGGACGAGGTGCTTTTCACCGGTGACGGAGTTGTCTCCGTAGACGACGCCGTCGGCTTCCTTGCCGATTTCCAGGTGCTCGGTGATGTCGGTGAGATTGCCGGACTTGTCATACGAGCAGATGCCGCGGGAAACGGTGCCGTTCTCGGAGAGCGTGTTGTCCAGTTCGAAACCGATGATGCAGTACTGACCCTTTGTGTCCGCATGGGCGCGGCACCAGTCGGCGAGGATGCGGAAGGACTCCTTGCCATAGAAGTCGTCGCCGTTGATGACGGCGAAAGGCTCGTGGATGACGTCCTTGGCCATCAGCACGGCGTGGGCGGTGCCCCAGGGCTTCACGCGTTCGGGATTCAGGGGGAAGCGGGCGGGAATCTTGTCCAGCTCCTGGGTGACGAAGACGAACTCGAGGGGCTCGCCGTCAACGGTCTTGACTCCGGCGTACTTTTCGTGTACGGCCTTTTCCATGTCGGCCTTGAAGAATTCGCGGACGATGTAGACGACCTTGCCGAATCCGGCTTCCACGGCGTCGTGGATGGAATAGTCGATGATGGTTTCTCCGTGGGGACCGAGGCCGTCCATCTGCTTGAGTCCGCCGTAGCGGCTGCCCATGCCGGCGGCCAGGACGAGAAGGGTAGGTTTCATGGTTCGAAAATTTAAATTTGTTGTCGCGTTTGTCATGCAAATTTACTAATTTCGCGGAAAAGAAGGAAAACTATTCCCCGGTTTATGGCACAAAAGAAGGACAAGGGCAGCCTGCTGACCCGAAGCGACCACAACTACTTTCTCCCGTTCGTCATCGTCGTTACCGCGCTGGCGGCGCTGTGGTTGCTTTTCCTCTCGCACAGCAGCGTGCTGAACTGGGTCCGCGCGAACCTGGAGATCCAGCGCCAGGAGCGCCAGATGGACAAGTACCGCAGCGAAATCGACGCGATGGACGCTGAAATCCAGGCCCTCACGAACAGCCGGGACTCCCTGGAGAAGTTCGCCCGGGAGACTTATCACTTCGCCGCTCCGGGCGAGGATGTGTACATCATCGAATAGGAGATTCTTCGACTCCGCTCAGAATCACCGTCCGGCGCGCTTCGGCGACGTCGTGGACGCGCAGCCAGGTGGCGCCGCGCTGGAGCGCCATGAAATGCGCCACCTGCGTGGCCGGAAGCGATTCTTCAGGCGTGATGCCGAACCGCTTGTAAATCATGCTTTTGCGGGAAACGCCCACGAGGATGGGCATCTGAAGTGACTGCAGACGGTCCAGCTCTTCCAGCAGCGTCCAGTTCTGCTCCACCGTCTTGGCGAAACCGAAACCCGGGTCCAGAATCCAGTCCGTGACACCGGCTTTGGCGGCCCGCTTTGCAAACGCGCGAAAATACCGTTCCACCTCCGCCGTCACCCCCTTGGGGTAGTCGGTCATGGACTGCATCGTTTCCGGGGTTCCGCGCATGTGCATCGCAATGTAGGGGAGACCCAGCCGCCCCGCGAGCGGCAGCATCTCCGCGTCATACGCCCCTGCCGAAATGTCGTTGACCATGAACGGGCCGATGCAGTCATACACCCGTTCCACGACCGACGCCCAGTAGGTGTCGATGGAAACGCGCACATCCGGAAACTCCCCCCGGAGGGCCTGCAGGGCTGGTTCCAGCCGCCGCCACTCCTCGTCCGCCCCGACAGGGCGCGACCCGGGACGGGTGGAGCAGGCGCCGATGTCAATCCAGTCGGCCCCTTCCGCGACCATCTGCCGGACCCGGTCCAGGAAGACTTCGCAGGAGACGGCCCGGCTCGCCGCGTAGTACGAGTCGTCCGTGAGGTTTACGATGCCGAGAAGCCGGATTTTACGTTTCATGACACAAAAATAGTTATATTTGTGGAATAAAACGCAAAGACATGCTCATCGTGCTGGAGGGCCTGGACGGGGCGGGGAAGTCCACCCAGGTCAAGAAACTGAAGGAATATCTCACCGAGCGCTGCGGAGAGCTGGAGTACATCCACTTCCCGCGGTACGACGCTCCGGTGTACGGCGACCTGATCGGCCGTTTCCTCAAAGGCGAGTTCGGCAGCATCGAGGCCGTGCATCCGCAGCTCGTCGCCCTGCTCTTCGCCGAGGACCGGCACCGGGCGGCGCCGATGATGCGAGAGGCCCTGGAGGCGGGCAAGGTCGTCCTGCTGGACCGCTACGTGTACTCCAACATCGCTTACCAGTGCGCGAAGCTTCCCCAAGGTTCCGAACGGATCCGCCTGCGCAATTGGATATTCGACACGGAGTATGGTGATTTCGACCTGCCAGAACCGGACTTGAACCTCTTCCTGGACGTTCCCATCGGCTTTGTGGAAAAGAGTCTGGCGGCGCACCGCGAGGGCGATGACCGCTCCTACCTGCACGGCGGCCGGGACATCCACGAGGCGGACATCCGCTTTCAGGAGGCTGTCCGCGATCTGTACCGCTCCGAGGCCGCCCGCGACCCGCATTTTATCCGCATCGACTGCGGCGACGCCGACGGGAGAATGCTTCCTCCGGACGCCATTTTTGAAAAGGTCCGCGCGGCCGTCGACCCTTATCTCGTATGAAAAAGGCACATCATAGATTAAGGCGTTTCTGCGCCGTCGTCATCGGCCTGGTGTTCCTCTCCTCGGGCCTTCTCAAACTGCTGGACCCGGTGGGCACCGGCCTCATTGTCAGCGAGTATTTCAAATTCTTCCACCTGGGGTTCCTGCAGGGGACCGCGAAGGCCCTCGGCATGGTCCTTTCCCTCGTGGAGGCCGTCACAGGTGCGGCGCTCATCAGCGGCGTATTCCGCAAGACGACAGCGGTCGTCACCTCCGTTCTCGTTGTCTTCTTCACCATCGTCACGCTCATTCTCTGGATTGCGAACCCGGACATGGACTGCGGCTGCTTCGGCGAGGCCGTCCATCTCTCCCACGGGCAGACGCTCCTGAAGAACATCGTCCTGCTGGCGCTGGCGGCGGTCGCGTTCATCCCGTTCCAGAACTTCGGCGTTCCCAAAAAGGGCAAGTACGTGGCCTTCTTCCTGGCCGTTCCTTCCCTGATCTTCGCCCTCTGGCACAACGCCCGGCACCTTCCTATGATCGACTTCACGGAGTTCGCCCCCGGCACGGAACTTTTCGCCTCCCTGGACAACGACTATCAGGAGATGGACGGCAAGGTCCCGACCTTCATCTATGAACGCGACGGGCAGCGGGGTTCCTTCAGCCTGGACAACCTGCCGGATTCCACGTGGACTTTTGTCGCCGTGGATACCCTGACTCGCAGCGGCATGTACAAGAGCGCGTCCAAGCCCGTCCTTTCCTTCCGGGATGCGGCGGGCACGTATCAGGACGAACTGGCCGTCCTCGGGAAAGTGATGGTTTTTTCCGTCTATGATCCCGCCAAGGCCGACTGGGAGCGCATCCGCAGTCAGGCCGCCGAGGCCCGCTCCTGCGGTGCGACTCCTCTAATCCTCACCGTTCCCGGCGAGAATGCTCCGCAGGATGTCTATTATGCCGATTTCAAACCCCTGATCACGTTGAACCGCGCCAATGGCGGTGCGACTTACTTCAATGACGGCGAACTGATTTCCAAATGGAGCCCCCGGGACATCCCGGACGGGGAGGATCTCAAGTGGATTCTGGACCGTGAACCGGTGGCCGCTTCCATAGACTTCATCACCGGCCGCCGGATCAAGGCGCAGGGATTCGCACTCTATCTGCTGGCTCTGCTTCTTCTTCTGTAATACAAGAGACGCCCGCTGGTCAAGCGGGCGTCTCCATTTGATTTCCAACCGTTTATTCGAGTGTCAGCCCGAATCCTTCCTGCTGCGGGAGGATGTTGACTTCATATTTCCAGCCGGACGTCGGCTGGAACTTGGGATGGGACTGGACTTCGGCGGGGATGACGCCGGACAGTTTGTTTCCGTTGAGCTGCAGGTTGCCGCACTTCTCCAGGCCGCCGAAGGAGGCCGGAATGTTGCCGGTGAGGTTGCATTCCTTCAGCTGGATGCCCGTGGCGTTCTTGAGCGTGCCGATCGTGGCGGGGATGGGACCGACTAGACCGGGATTGCCGTAGAGCTGGAGCACGCCGATGTTGGGGAGCCGGTCCCAGAAATCGGGAATCTCGCCGCTCAGTTGGGTGGAATAGGCCATGAAGTTCTTCAGGGAAACGCACCCCGTCAACGCCTGCGGGATGGCCCCGCCGATGGCCGTCTGCGAGATGTTGATGCCCGTGAGCTTGGTCAGGGCCCCGATCTCGGCAGGAATGGTACCGCCGAAGTTCTTGTTCCGGTCGATGTACAGTTCCGTCAGTTCCGTCAGCTGTCCGAGCTTCGGGGACAGTGAACCGGTGAGGTCGTTGTTCTGGAGATAGAGCTTCTGCAGTTTGGCCAGGCTGTACACAGCATCCGGGATGGCGCCAGTGAGCTTGTTTCCGTTGATGCGGAGGTCGGTCAGCTCGGTCAGGTCGCCGACCGCTTCCGGCAGGGTCCAATCCCGGGTGATGACGCCGGAGGTGGACAGTTTCAAGGCCGTGACGCGGTTGTCGGTGACGGTGACGGCAGGCCAGGTGTCAATGGGCTTGTCAAGCTCCCACTGGTTCTTGGCCCAGTTTGCGCCGTCGGAGGCGTTGTAGATGGCCACGAGGGCCAGCGAGTCGAGCTGGCGGGAGGGTTCGGGCGCGACGGTCAGTTCATAACCTTCCTGCTGGGGGCTGTATCTCCAGCTGGCAAAGTTGGGATGCGCGGCCACGGCGGCGGGAATCACACCGGACATTTTGTTGTCATTCACATACACCTGCTTGGTCTTCTCAGGAAGGCCGGCGAAGCTGGCCGGAATCGTCCCGGTGATGTTGCAGGCGTAGATCTGGATGCTGGGCGCCGTTCCGTTTTCGAGCGATTTGAGCTTGCCCAGGGAAGCGGGCAGGGAACCGGTCAGACCGGGATTGGTGTGCAGCATCACCGTCTGCAGGACAGGCATGTCCCAGATGTCGGGCAGGGTGCCGCTCAGCTGGGTTTTGAAGGCCATGAACTGAAGCAGGCTCTCACACTGACCCAGTTCGGCCGGAATCTCTCCGCCGATGCCGGTCTGGGAGATGTTCAGGCGCATCAGTTTCTTCAGGCCGCCGATTTCCGGCGGTATGCTTCCGGTCATGTTTGCGTTCCGGTCCACATACAGCTCGGTCAGTTCGGTCAGTTTGGCCAGAGATCCGGTCAGCGGACCGGTCAGATTGTCATTCTGGAGATAGAGCTTCTCCAGCTTGGAGAGCTCGAACAGGGATTCAGGGAGGCTGCCGGTCAGTTTGTTGCCGTTGATGCGGAGCTCGGTCAGTTCGGCCAGATCTCCGATTTCTTCCGGCAGGGTCCATTCCCGGGTGATGACCCCGGAGGTGGACAGTTTCAGGGCCGTGACGCGGCCGTCGGTGACGGTCACGGCGGGCCAGGTGTCGATGGGCTTGTCCAGCTCCCACTGGTTCTTGGCCCAGTTCGCGCCGTCGGAGGCGTTGTAGACAGCCACGAGGGCCAGGGAGTCGAGCTGGCGGGAACTTTCCTTCACCGGATCGAAACGGACGGGCTCGATGTTGGCGATCCGATTGGCCAGGACCGTCACATCTTTCTGGAAGACGAAGTTCTTGATGACGTTCTCCGAGGCGTCGCATACGCTGAACTGCGTTTTTTCGGCGGGCAAGGTGCCGGCGGGGACGAAGAACCGGTATGTCATCGTGGTATTGGGCCCGGCGGGAGCGCCGGCGGAAACGAGCCGGTTGCCGCCGTTTGCCAGGGCGGCCATGGTCACGATGCCGTCCGCCGGGGCGGATGCGATCTCTCCACAGAGGAAGGGAGCCCCGTCACCGACGGTCTCCAAAGAAACAAATGCCGTCTCGGCGGGAACGTTCTCCACGGTGAACAGCAGGATGCCGGTCGCGGTCTTGAACTGGAACAGCTGGTCCGAATCTGCGGCCCCGAAGAGCGGCAGGCTGGAAAGGACTTTTTCCGGATCCGGTGTCACGGATTCCGGGAGAAGCCATGCACTCTTGTCCGCGTGGAAGTCCAGCGCATAGGCGGCCTCGCCGGTCAGCCGGAAGCCTTCGTCCACCTGTCCGGTGAACTGGACTTCGGGCCCTTCTTCGGCGGTGGTGAAGGCCACCTGTTTTTTCGTGGCGCCGTCGGAGACCAGCACGTTGATCTGGTCCCCGGCGACCCAGGTGAACTTACCCGCGTCGTCATAGGCCGTCCGGGTCTCGGCCAGGCGGGCGGTAATGGTGACGGTATAGGTGGGCGCTGCGGATTCCTGCGGGTCATTAACCTCTCTCTGGCAGGCCAGAAGGGCCAGTGCGGCCAGTGCAAAGAATAATGTCTTTTTCATATCGCTTTCAGTGTTAAGAGGTTAATTCCAAGGGTTTTCATCCACGGGCTGATCCAGATCCTGGCCGCCGCTGCCGGCGTGCAGGGAAAGCCCGTATCCTTCCTGCTGGGGCAGGATGTACTTGGCCGGATTCCATTTCTCCTTGAAGTTGGCGTGGTTCTGGATGGCGGCCGGGACGACGCCCTTGAGTTTGTTGTCCTGGATGCGGAGCTGGGTGCAGGACGAAGGCAGGCCGGCCCAGGACTCGGGGATGTTGCCGGTAAAGTTGCATTCGTAGAACCAGACTGAGGTGAGCTTGGTGCAGCGGCCCACGGAGGCGGGCAGGGAACCCGTCAGGCCCGGGATGCCGTACAGCTGGATGATCTTCAGCGACGGCCATTCGTCGAAGTTGTCCGGAATGCCGGTGAGCTGGGTCTTGTAGGCCATCAGGTTGGCGAGGGAGGAGCAGCCGCTCATCTCGGCGGGAATCGACCCGCTGATCCCGGTCTGGGCGATGTTGATGTTCACGAGTTTCTTCAACTGGCCCAGTTCCTTCGGGAGTGTGCCGGTGAGGTTCGCGTTCTGGTCGATGTACAGGTCCTTGAGGTCAGTCATGCCGGCGATCTTGGAGGACAGGGTCCAGGTGGGCGTGTTCTTCGTCAGGTAGAAGGAGACAAGTTTGGTGAGGCTGTAGATCTCCTCCGGAAGGGCGCCGGTCAGCTGGCAGCCGATGATCCGGAAGTTGGTCAGCTCGGTCAGGTCACCCACGGCGGCCGGCAGGGTCCACGGTGCGGTGACGGTTCCATTGGCGAGGTTCACCTGGGTTACGCGGCCGGCCTCGTTCAGCTTGATGTTATACCACTGGTCGATGGGCTGGGACAGGTCCCAGACGCGGTCGGCATGCCAGTTTTGGGCGCCGCCGGTCGCGTTGAAGATGGCGACCAGGGCCAGGGAGTCGGCGCGGTGGCCAAGCGGTACCGGATCCTGGTTCACAGTCACGGTCTTTTCCGTGTTGCCGACGGTCTCCTTGACTGTGACGGCGGCGCTCCGGGCGACGCGGACGTCACTGGCGGCGACGGTCAGGACGACCTTGGCGTCACCTTCACCGCTCGCGGGAGCGGCCGTGATCCAGTTGCAGCCCTCGGGAACGATGACCGTCCAGGGGGCGTTGGAGGTGATGTTGAATTCCAGCGTGCCGCCCATGTCTCCGGCGGAAAGCGTCGCGGGGGCGATCTCCAGCGCCGGGTTGGCCGCCGCCTGGCTGATCTTGGCGACGGCGGTCTTGCCCTGGACCGCGAAGGTGATGTCGGCCGAGCGGGCCTCGAAACCGGCGTTGGGGGCGACAGTGAAGGTCACTTTCTTCGATCCTTCGCCGCTGGCAGAGTCCGGGGTGATCCAGTCGATGCCGGACGGAACCGTGACGGTCCAGGGGGCGTTGGAAGTGACGTCGGCGCTGACCGTACCGCCGGCGGCGTCGACATCCAGGTTCGCGGGGCTGACGAGGATGGACGGGGTGAGGGAGAGCTGGCTCACCCGGACCGTGGCGGTCTTGTCACCGGCCTTGACCGTGACGGTGGAGGAGCGGGGGTCGAACTTGTCATTGGCGGTCACGGTGATTTTGAAGGTGCCGTTGCCGGTCCCGGAAGAAGGGGTGACGGTCACCCAGGCGTCGGGGCACGACACCGTCCAGTCAACGTTCGATGTGACGCTGATGCTCTTCTCCAGCGAACCGGACGCTTCGAAGTTGGCGGCCAGGTCGGAGAGGGAGAGCTCCGGAATCACCGTCGGGGTGCAGGCGAGGAACAGGAGCCCCGCCACGACGGCCGTCAGGGTTTTCAGGGTGGTTGAAGAATGAATCATAATGGGGAAGATTGATTGTTGAATATCCATTCGTTTTCGTCTTTCAGGGAAAGACGGGGGTGTTTCCGCGCTTGGCGGCGGAGTTCGCGCCCATAGCGCCGCAGGGACTTCCCCCCGCAGGTGCGGAGAATCCGCCCGGGGAGGAAATGGCCCACCAGTTCGTCCAGGATGCGCTGTTCCTCGCGATTGTCCTGAAGCTGGGCGGGAACGTCGTCCAGGGAGTCAAAGACGAATTTGAGCGTCCGGTTCCGCGTTTTCTCGTCCACGGGTTCACCGGCGACAACGCCGCCTATGTTGGACAACGACAGGGAAAGGTAGCGGTAGTAATACTTTCGGAGGAGTGCCCGGCGTTGCGGCGTAAGACCGTCCAGGTCCAGCAGGGCGCGGCAGTTGCGCACGCCGGCTTCGGAGGATCGGAGAAGGTCGTTCCCCAGGCTCTCCGCCTGGGAGGACGGGTCGGGGGATATGGCCGCGCTCAGCATGGGCGCGTAGTAGCACCAGGGGCCGGGTTCCGGAGCCGGGCCGGAGCCGTAGCCGCAGGCGATGGCATAATAGTCATAAGGCCCCAGACGGGGCGGGAGAAGCGCTACGCCGGCCTGCACGTCGGCCGCCGTGGCCAGATGGTTGTAGCGGGCGTAGTCCATCACCGAGGCGGTGGTGCCGTATTTCCGGGTGAAGGCCGGACTTCGCAGCGAATCGGCCGGATAGGCCCAGGAGGCGCCCATATTGTGGTTCAGGCCCAGCACATGCCCCATTTCGTGGCAGACGGCGTGCCGGATCATCGGGCCGAGGATTTCCATCGGAAGCTCCGCCTTCCGGGCAACGGGATCGGCCGCGCCCGTCTGGACATAGCGCCAGCCTTCCATGAGCGCGACGACGTTCTTCCACCAGAGGATGTCCCCTTGGAGGATTTCCCCGCTGCGGGGGTCGATGAGCACGTCGCCCTTGGCGTTGGACTCTTCCACATCCATGTATCGGACCATGTTCACCAGCGGGGACGTAGTGTCCAGCCCCTCCGGTTCCGGATGGACGGCCAGCACGTCGTCCAGGCCGATGGCCCGGAACGCCCGGTTCCAGTCCTCGATGCCTTCTTTGATGTAGGGATACCACGCCTGCGGGAACGTCTTGTCTACGTAGAAGTCCAGCGTACGGCCGCCCGTCAGGTCCCAGCGCTGGAAACGCCCTTCCGGATGGCGGCCTTCCACGCTGTTGTACCCGACTTTGGCCGGGTCGATGTCCAGCGGCGGCAGCGGTTTTTCCCTGAGCCAGAGGAAGTAGCAGGCTGCGGTGACTTCCAGCCCGTCCCGATATCGGTAGCGCCCGATCACCTGGAGCCATTCCGGCGAGGTGGCGGGGCAATTCAGTTCGTGCTCCACGGCGTGTCCGGCAAGCATCTTGGGCGGGATGGCGGAGATTTCTTCCGGGTAGGTGGAGAAATAAGGCTCCGGCGAGATGGCGTAGGCGTCCGCCGTTTCTTCCACGATGGGGAAGAAAACGGGACGCGGACCTGGTCCGCGCCGGCGGGGCGTCTGGTCCGGGACCAGCATGAGCAGGCTGTCCCGGCGCACGAATTCCATCACCTGCGGCCGCGGGTTCCGCTGGCCGGGCGCGAACACTTTGCCGTGCGGGCGGTTCACATCCACAATCCGGGAACCGTACAGGACGGGCGTACCCACTTTGTCTTTGGGCACGTAGAGCACCGTCAGGGCCGTCAGTATGCTCAGCAGCAGGTGCATGGGCGTTTATCTGGGCCAGATTTTATACTCGACCTTCCACAGACCGTCTTCCGAGGCGACGTCCCATTTGCTGAAGTCCACCTCCTGCATGAAGCGCGCGTCTTCGCTGCTGAACCAGGCCGTGATGTAAAGGATCCGTTCGTCCAGGTCATATCGGCCCTCCATCTTTTCCAGGGTCACATATACCTTGCCTTGGATGGCGGGATCGGATGAGGCGGCCATGTCGCCGCCGGTTTTCTTCGCGTCATCCTTCCAAGTGTTCCCCCAGGCGGCGCGGTCGCCGATGTAGGCATGCAAGCGACGGGGGGACGGGATGGCGAGGATGCCCTGGCCGGGGGCGTCCGGCCGGTCCGCGACGAAGCGGATGAGAGAATCGCAGGGGAAGAAACTCCGGTAACTTTCGTTGGCGCCGTAGTCCAGGATGGAAACCTCGCTGGGATATCTGAGCAGGGGACAGAGGTCCGTCAGGCGGAACGGATGGGACGGGGAGGCCGTGGCGGGGCAGTTGAACGAGGAGTGCGTCCAGAGGCTTCGCTGGTTCCGGACATAGTTGGAACCTTCGGCCGTCAGCTCCATGTCGACGGTCGTGTTGCCTTCCCATTCGCCTGCGGGAGTCTTGATGGCCTGGTTCCAACGGTAACCGGCGCCGCCGTTCAAAGCGGGAGTCCGCCAGAGGGGGGTCAGCGGCACCACCGGATCGGACAGGTGGACGGAGACCGAAGCCTCGTCCGGATTGACGGCGTACCGGCCCTTCCGGGGCACGACGGTGAGGATGGCCTCCCGGTCGTAGCCGGACTGGTCCTTTTTCAGGATCTCCACGTTGAAGAGATGGCTGCGGGCGCCGGCCGGGTAGATGAAACCGGAGGTCTCGCTGCCCGCGATCCGGTAATCCTTCCCGAATTCCAGACCGCCGAATTCCAGTTCCACTTCCAAGTCGGAGGTTGTCGCGCGGTCCGCTTCCAGCTGGAAACGGAGCGTTTCGGCCAGGTAAGGATTGGTCTCCACCGTCTCCGCCGGCGGAATCAGGCGGAAGATGGGCATGATGATGGTTTTGCTGATGTCCACCCGGGCGGTGCAGTTCTTCTCCGGGTCGACCGTATAACGCTCGCCGGGTTTGAGGAGTACGTCAATCCAGGCGGATTCCACCCAGATTTCGTCATCGACCAGGTCCACATGCACGGTGGCGTCTTGCTGTCCCGGGGCGATGTCCACTGTCCGGGACGCCACGCGGTACTGCACGCCCTCTTCCAGGGAGCTGGAAACGTTCAGGCCGATGTGCAGCGCCTGCGGGGCCGGCAGGGAAAGGTGCAGGTCGATGTCCAGACCGCCGTCCCCGGCGCTTACGGCGTACCGGTCGCTCCCGAACTGGACCGCCGGGGCGAAGTAGCGGGTGTCCTGGGCCTGCCGGCAGGCGGACGCGGCCAGGATTGCGGTGATCAGAAGGATGAATCGTTTCATGGCGTCAGAAAGTAAACAGACCGACGGAGAGGGAGACGTTTGTCCGGCTGCCGTCCGGCAGGGCTTTGCCGTAACCGCCGCTCAGCCGCACGTAGCCATTGGCCGGACCGGCATTCCCCAGGTTCATCGGGAAGGTCCAGGTGAGGCTTCCGGTGCCGCCGATACGCTGTTTCCCATAATAGACGGCGTCCGGCTCGAGGACTTCGCGGGTGTAATCATTCTCGTAGAGTAGGCGCTGGAACGTCAGCAGGGGTAGGCTGCCCGTCGCCTGGAGACCGGCTTCCAGCCGGTGTCCGCGGACGTCCGCCAGCAGGCAGGAGCCGCCCAGGGAGAAGGATAGGACGTCGGACTTGAAGACCGAGAAAGGAAGGTAGCAGTTCTTGAGAAATCCGGTGTAGGCCGCGCCGGCCCGGAAGCTCCAGCGATAGTCGGAGCCGGTGCAGGCGCCGTAGAGCGTATAGTCCAGCGCCGTCTCGTACTGTTTGAGCATATACCGGTTCTTGTATTCGTACAGGGTCACCCAGGTCTCGGTGGTGATGCCCGTGACGGGATCCTTTTCCGCGACGAGCTCCTGGAGGAACTCGTCGGCGCCGGCGTCCTTGAATCGGCCGGTCCAGTGCAGCCGGTGGAGGTTCCGTCCGCCCTGCAGCTGGAGATCCGCCACGGCGCTGTACAGGAAGTAGTTGTATGAGCCGGGGCTGCCTTTCTTGTCACCGTAAGCGTCCAGACGGCCGTACTCCGCGCCGCCGGAGACGAGTGCGCGGACATTCCCGCCCGTGTAGCCGTAGCTGAGGTCGGCGAGGAAGCGGGGACCGTAGAACTGCCGCTTGAAGCCGCTGTAGGCCCCGATGGCGCCGTCCACATGGTCCAGTCCGGACATTTTGTAGTAGTACAGATTCGGGTAGGACTGGATGGTGGTGAGGCCGGAGAGTTTCTCCTTGGAATAGCCGTAGCCGAAGTCCAGGCCCAAGTGATGGGCGCCGAACGTGGCGAGCGCGGAAGGCACGATCCGGTAGTTCAGGTACCCGGTTCTGGGACGCGGGTCGCGGAGGCCGGAGATGTCGGCCACGTCATATTTCGTGCGCACGCCTACGGAAATCCAGTCCGCAAGCGGGGCTGTGTACAAGTCCAGGGTCAGGCCGCACTGATGTTTGTCGTAGTCCTTCGCGACGGCGTTTCCGTAGATGAAGGGGATGGAGAACCAGGGGTCGGTCACGTCCGACCACTTCCGTTCCTTTTCCCGGTCCAGGGAGTAGTGGAAGGAGCCGCGCATGAACAGCTTTTCGGAGAAGCGGTCGTACCGAAGCGTGGAGAAGTCGAATCCGTAGTCGGGGCTTCCCTGCTGCGAGAGATGGTCGTCTCCCGCCAGGTAGAAAGTCTCGATCTGTGTCCGGCTGCCGCTGAGCGGCTGGAACAGGCCCATGCCGGCGGCATTGTTCGTGGCCTGGAACTGCTGGAACGCTTCTTCCAGGGTGATCCGATGGAGGTCGGAAGGAAGATCCTGCGCCAGGAGGGCGCCGCCGGCGAGGAAAGCCAGGGTCAGAAGAGCGGTTTTTCTCATAGCAGGCCCTCCTTGTCATATTTGCGCGGCGTGGGATCCGTGCACACGACGAAATCCGCCGAACTGTTGTTGGTGTCGCTCAAATAATACCGGCCGTTCTCGTACCGGGACACTTTCCGGTCCACGGATTCGTGGTTGTAACCGTTGACGGCCGTGATGGTGATGAATCCTGCGTCAATCTCCTGCTGCAGGCGCTTGGTGTTCACGTCCGGATCCGTCTGCGCCGGTTTCTTGAGACATTCCACGCCGTCGATCACGACGCTCTTGTGGACGCGCCGGAACATTTCGCCGGAGGTCCTTCCCCGCTGGTACACTTCCGGCCAGGAAAGGACGTCCTCGTCGGTCTCGAAGAGCACCACTGCGTTGGGACCGCCGTTGATGATATTCAGCGTCTGGATTTTCGTGGAATTGGAGATGATGGGCAGCATGGGAACGTCCGGGTTGCCGGAACCCTCGATCACCTTGACCTCGAAGTCGGCGTGGGAGAGGTCCACGGAGTTGTCGGCGCTTTCCTGATGGTTGCGGGCGCTCCTGGCCGCGACCACGATGCTTCCGCCGGGCAGGACCGGATAGTCGCTTCCGCCGCCCGGGAACCGGCAGATCTGCCGCATGTAGATGGAATCCGGATTCTCGTGCGCCGGATAGGCGGCGGGGGAGACGGATTCGGCGAGCGCCAGGTACTTGCCGTCGATGAAGAGGACTTCGTCAGAATTATTGAAGATTTCGACGTAGGAATCGGTTCCGTAGTTCCGGCCCATCTTGTCCTTGGTGCCGGCGTAGTAGATCTTGGAGATCATCAGTCCCTTGACCACGGCTGCGGAAAGGTCGATGACCATGTCCCGGGCGTTGAAGAGCCGCTGGTTCATCAGGGACACGCCCACGATGACCCGCGCCTTGTCGTCTACGGCCGACGGATCGTTCAGCAGGGCCTTGTACTCCTTGCCGCTCATCTCCCAGCTGGTGATGATGTCATAGATGCCGGGAACCAGCGCGTCCACCGTCACCATGCCGGCGACGTCGGTCTCGAACTCATAAGAGAGGTTCCCCTTGATGAACACCCGCTGGTTCTTGTACCGGGCGTCAGCCTTGCAGGCCTCAGGCATCCGGAACTCCAGGAGGAACGGCGCGTTGGGTTTGGGCGCTTCCCGGGTGCAGGAGAGCGCCAGCGCCATCAGTGATGCGAAGAGGATCCGTTTCATATCTTGACATACATTTCGACGCCGAACGAAAAGGTCCCGGTGTTCCGCTCCGTCAGGGTGCCGGAGGCGGAACTGGACTGGTACGGCATGTGGAAGAAAGCGTTGTTCACATAGAAGGAGAATCCGAAGTTCTTGGAAACGTCCTTGGTCAGGCGCATGTTCATCAGCCAGATGGGCGGCTGCGTGACGGGCTGGCTGTCGGCGGGATTCCTCCGCTGGGCCGACAGGAGGATGCCTTTGATGCGATAATCCGGATCGTTCAGCATCGCCCGGGTGATGTCGTGCACGGACAGGTCCGTGTCGATCCAGGCGAAGGGGTCGCTCTTCTGGTTGGTGGTGTGGCGGTACTGATAGAAGATCACCTGGTTCGCCAGGGAGGCCACCATCTTCATCCGGGGGATGTTGCACACCAGCCGGAGATTGGCGCTGAAACGGCGGTCGATGTCCCGGGACACCCCGCTGGGGTACTGGAGCTTGAACGGCGGAGTGTTGGAGCCGCCCTGGGCGTAGACGCTGCTGGCTGGGATGCCCGCCGGACTGGCGTAGTTGGGCCCTGTGGTCCAGGTCTGCGTCTCCATGTAGGCGCCGCTCAGCAGGACGGAGGTGCGGATGGCCTTGATCTGTCCGAGGTTGAAGTCGAACTCGACGCCCCGGTTCAGGCTGGCCTGGGTGTTGCCGATGCGGCCGCTGGTGGTGAACACCGTGTCCACGCGGGCGGGATTGTTCCATTCGATGTACGGCATCCCGTCCGCATCCTGTCGGATGCCCTGGGTGGCCGTGTAGTAATTGGCGTAATAGACGCTGTACTCCGTGAAGTTGCCGAACCCGCTCTTCAGGTAGTCCTGGTAGCCCACCACGGAGAAGGACATGCTGTTCTTGAAATGCAGGTCCACGCCCAGCTCCGACTTGCTGTTGGTGGCGTTCTTCAGGGAGTTGTTCCGTTCCACCTCGGTCACCTTGGTGTTGTACACCACCAGCTGCCGGCTCATATCAGAAGGCAGGTAGGAGGCGGCTTCCCGGTCCATGTACTTGGGCTCGGGATACAGGTGCGCGAGGCCCGGCGTCTTGTTGCTCTGGCCCCAGCCGCCCCGGATGCTGAGCCATTCCGTCACTTTCAGGGACGCGTTGAAACGCGGGGAAAGGGCCGACACCTGCTCGGGCAGCCCCGGCTGCATCAGGTCGAAGCGGA
>JAEEGI010008786.1_pt1 | contig 22247 bp, 11 predicted proteins | sample 8958751 | NCBI WGS metagenome assembly JAEEGI01 (sample SAMN16246545, study PRJNA631951) | gut metagenome | biome: gut microbiome; feature: rumen; material: KS-attached | host: Bos | place: Iran: Karaj | collected 2018-10 | reverse complement strand
AAGAATTAAAAAAAAAAAATGACAATGAAAATGATTATGTAAAAGAATTAAATGAAAATGATATTGAAACAATGAAAATAACAATGGAAAATTTAAGAGAATTAGTTTCTGAAAAAGAAAAAGAAATTAAATATTTAAAATCAATAACACAATCTCAAAATGCAAATTCTAAACAATCAAATAATAATTCACAAAATAAAATTAAACAATATAAAATTGAACTTGAAAATTGTAAATTACAATATCAAGCAGAAATTGAACAAAATAATTTATTAAAAGAAGAAATCAAAAGATTAAGAAATAATGAAAACCAATAAAATAAATAATTTATAAAATAAAATTTTTTATCTAAAAAACAACCATTTAAAAATATAAAAAATAAAAAATTAATTTAAAAAAAATTAAAAATCTTTTAATAAAAAAAACAAATTTTAATAAATATAAAAATCAAAAAAAAAAGAAAAAAAGAAAAAATGAAAATTCCCTTTTTAATCATATTAATCCTAAAACTGGTCTCTTCTCAAAAAGAAACAAAACTAAACACAGATACACGTATAGAGGGAATAGAGCCAAACAGTGGTCCAACAACAGGTGAGACACGTGTATTAGTCCGTATGCATAATTTCAACGAAGAACTAATTCCTGAATACCCACATCCAAACTGTCGTTTCGGTTCAGTAAAATTCACAGTAAATGCAACGTATGTGCGTTGCGCTCCTGAACCACGTAAGGTAGGTGAAAGAGAGCCCACTCAAGATGAAAGAACAGAAATTTGCATCCAATGCGAAAACTCCAAACCACATAATGAAGATATTGTTCCTTTCACTGTCTCCTTATTAGGTGATTTCACTGATACTTTAAATAGTGTTCCTTTCAGATTCTATATCAATCCTTCCATCACTTGGATTTATCCAAGGTATGGACCCAAAGATGGAGGAACTCTCGTTGAAGTTTATGGAGAAAATTTTTTAAATTATGATCAAAATTTAAGATGTGCTTTCGGCTCAAGGGAAGTTAAAGCTAAGTATATTAGTCCAAATAAATTAGAATGTATTTCTCCTGTTAGTGATGTTATTCAAAAAAAATTACCTTTCTCTGTTTCTTTTAATAATCAACAAAATTCCATCGAAGATATTCCATATGTTTATTATGAAACACCTACAGTGTTCAGATTAGAACCTAATAGAGGACCTGATACAGGAGGTACTCAAATAAATATTAGAGGACAAAATTTTAATCCTTTAGTAGAAATAACTGATATGGATAATCATAATGATACATTTTGTGTTTTTTTATTTAAAAATGGAGAAGAAATTCAACAACAAGCAAAAGTAATATCTTCAACAGAAGTAGAATGCGTATCACCTCCATCATATGAAGAAAGAGAAGTTCCTGTCGAAATAACATTAAATACAAGAGAATGGACAAAAGATAATACATTATTTTATTATTATCATCCTCCATATGTTTATACAATAAATCCTAAAGTAGGTCCTGTAAGTGGAGGAACAAATGTATCGATTGTAGGAAGTAATTTTGAAGATACTGGTTTTGTTCAATGTGAATTTGGTGATAAGATAGTGGAAGGAGAATATATTGATAAAAATAAATTAGCTTGTATTTCACCTCCTGTTGAAAAACCTGCTACTGTTAATTTAAAAGTTGCTGTTAGACCAGATGAATTTTCAAGTGGAATTAATACTAAATATCGTTATTATGCTACTCCTGTTATTGACCATATTGAACCTATTTGTGGACCTGAAAGAGGATTAACTCAAATTACTGTTTATGGGAAAGATTTCCCTGTTGGATATTCTAATGAAGTTAAATGTGTTTTTAATAGAACTATTTTCACTAATGCTACTGTAATGGATGAAAATACTATTAAATGTGATTCACCTTCAGTTTTAAATTATAATGGAATCAATGAAAATAATATCACTTATGCTAATTTGGAAATATCAATAAATTCAAAAGATTTTAATGGTCCTGAACAGAAATTTTATTATTATGTTTCTCCATTTATTTCAAATGTTAATCCTATATTTGGCCCTATTGAAGGAGGAACTGATGTTGATATTTCTGGTGGTGTTTTCAATCAAGAAGGTGCTTGTAATGTTACTGTTAGATTTGCTACTTATCATGTTAAACCTGAATTAGATAATATTAAAAGTGATAATATTAAAGTTAAATCTCCGAATACAAATTATACTGGAAGTGTTGTTGTTCAAGTTGCTTTGAATGGACAACAATTCGAAGATGATATTACTGTAAATTTCAGAGATAAGGAAAATACTTTTTATTATTATAAATGCCCTTTAACTGTTGAAATTAATCCTGAACATGGACCTAAAATTGGAGGAACTGATATTACTTTATATGGAGTTGGTTTTATTGAACCTTATTTTGCTCTTTCAAAGGATGGTAATAATAAAATTAATCAATATCAAGATTTAGAAAGAAAAATTTATTATCGATTTATTGATGCTTATGAAGAAGATACTTTTTATGGTGAAACTGAATATACTATTATTAATGGGGATAATACTCAAAAAATAGAAATTAAAAGCCCATCTATAATAAATCAATCACCTGGAAATGATGAAATAGAAGCAAAAATTCAAATATCATATAATGGAAAAGATTTTTGTACTTATAATCAAACATTTACATTTTTTCAAATGCCAAATGTATTAGATATATCTCCTAAATTTGCTCCATTAAAATCAGCTCATCAACAAAAAGTAAAATTAACTTTAGATAACTATTATATTCCAGAAGAAACATTAGAATCAAATAATTTAAAATGTAAATTTAAATCAATATCTCAAGACAGTAATAAAGTATTTATCGAAAACGCAGAATACAAAGGTCCAAATGAGATAGAATGTGAAACTCCAAATGTAAACACACCAGAATCATTTAATATAGAAGCATCATTTAATAATGGTGATGATTACACAAACAATAATCATAATTTCACATTTTATGACCCATATATAATAAGTATAGAACCACAAATGATATCATCTAAAGGAGGAACAAATTTGACAATTCATGGTTTTGGTTTTGCCGATTCTGGAAGTGAATTAAAATCACTTTTTGGAAATTCTGTTAATGAAAATGGAACTTTATTTTGTAATGGTGATAGATGTATTGAAGATGCATATTATATTGATAGTAATACAATTAGTACTATTACAAAACCTAGAAATGAAATTAGTTATAGAAATGGGAAACCTCTTGGTAATGAAAGATTTCCTGTTGAAGCTTCTGTTTATAATGATGATTTTACTAATAATAATATTACTATTTTTTATTATGATGAACCTAATGTTGTTATGGATTTAATGAGTTTTCCTTCTGAAAAAATGAATATCAGTGATGCTGAGAAAGAAGAGTTAAATAAAATATTAATTAATTCTATTCCTTGTAATTTAGATTCTTTCATTCCTGTACCTATTGATTCAAGTGAAATTTCAAAATATTTTAAACAAGTTGAACCTTATGTTAATTACACATGCAAATATGAAGTTGAAACTGGAGAAGAAAAAGTTGTTGATGGAGTTTATACTTCATATCCATTATCAAATCCAGCAAGGAATTTATTCTTATGTCAATCACCAAAATTTGACAATATAACAGGGAAATCATCACTGAAAGTTTCAATAAATGGATATGATTACAGTGAAAATGGTTATGAAATATTATTAACTGATCCAATAAATATATATAAAATAGAGCCACCATGTGGACCAGTACAAGGTGAAACTCCAGTAACAATATATGGCTCTGGATTTGAAGATTCTCCTGATTATATTTTTAAATGGGGACCACAGAATTTAGTTCCTTTAGATCAAAATGATTTTATGGAAATTTTAAAAGATGAAGAAACCAGTCCAATAATATTGAATAACCCAAAAATAGATGATAAAGAAACAGCAAGTAAATTTCAAATAAGTAAAATGTCAGTTTTATCTCCAACTGCACCTGATTATATGAAAACTAGAGGAGGTCCTGATTACATATCAATTAGTAAATTAAATTTTCTTCCATTAGATGAATTCCTAGAAGAATATTATGCAAATAATTTCATTCATACAAATTTTGAATATTATTACTATCACCAAGTTTACGTTGAAGGTTTCTCTCCTAAAGGATCAGTAGTAACAGGAGGAGCTAATGTTTCAGTTATAGGAGCATGGTTTGATAATAAACCAGAATATGGAGTAGAACCATATTGTCATTTTGGAGAAAAAAAAGTAAAAGGAATATTCCATGATACTGTTCGTATTAGTTGTACTTCACCAAGTTATGAACATTCCAATGTGAAAGTACCTTTTGGTGTTTCACTTAATGGAATTGATGTTATTAATGCAGAAAATCCATTCGCTTTCTATAATGATTTTAGATATGCTAAATTTAATAAAGTTCTACCAACTTCAGGTCCTGATTCAGGTGGTACAACATTAAAAATTTTCGGTACTAATTTCACAAGTATGGTTGATGAAAGTGAATTTCAATGTGTTTTCGATCCCCAAATTAATAATACTGGAATGGTAAAGAAAAAATCACCTGCTGTTTTAAGAGGAGATCCTCAAGGGAATAATTCATATATTCAATGTAGTACTCCAGGTGGATGGATGAGTGGAACTCAAGCTGATGTTAAAATCACTTTTGATGGACAAAATGAAATGGATACTGGACATGATTTTTACTTTTATAAAGTTGAAGATATTATCCCTACAAGTGGACCTAATACTGGAGAAGGGGATATTAATATTATTGGAGGAGGATTTCTAGATTCCGAGAAAGTTAAATTTAAAATGGATAAAACTTTTTATTCTCCTTTAAATATTACTAATAGGAAAATCACTTGTGATATGCCTGCAAAAGAAAAAGATTTTACTGGATATGTTGATATGGGATTAACATTAAATGGTATTGATTCAAATGATTATAAAGATGGTTTTTATTATTATGAACAACCAATAGTAGAATCAGTTTATCCAACAACAGCCCCTAGTAAAGGAGAAGCTAAAATAATAGTTCATGGGAAAAAATTTAGAGATGATTTCCGTGGTTCAAATATAGGATGTAAAGTGAATGAATATTACGGTAAAGGGAAAGTAAAATCTAATGAAGAAATGGAATGTATATTTGAAAAATTACCACAAGCACCTGATGAATATATTAAAAAGGATGATAATACAAAAGTAAAAACATCATTCCCTGTTCAAATTGCATTAAATAATGTATCATTTACAGAACCAAATGAAAGAACTACAATAATCCCATATTCAGTGAATGAAATTGTACCTTCGAGTGGTCCAATTGAAGGAGGAACATTAATTAATGTGAAAGGATCAGGATTTAATCCAGAAAAAACAATTAGATGTCGATTTGGTGTTCCTGGATATTTTGCAGTTACAGAAGCAACATATGTAGATTATAATCATATTACTTGTCTTTCACCTTCTGATTATCAATTACCTCCTAGAGGAATGCTTCCATTCAGTGTTCCATTCGGTGTTGCAATGGAAGATGATGAATATAATCCTTTTACTGAAACAAGCCACTTTTTTTCTTTTTATAGTCCTCCTGAAGTGAAAAGTATAAGTGAAAAGGAAGTAAAAACAAATCAAGTAATTCCCTTAATATTAAAAGCATCAAAAGAAAAAGATAAAACATTTACAACACCATCAGTATCTTTAAATGATGAAGAATATACAATATTAACAAATAATGGAACAGAAAAGATAAAATCAAATAAAGTTCGAGTAAAATATCAACCAATTCTTTGTAGATTTGGTCGTTTTGGTACAACAGAAGCAGAATATTTAAATAGAACACATATAAAATGTAACACACCAAATATAGAAGATGATTCAGATATAGGATTTGAGGAAATTGATGTTGATGTTGCAGAAAATGGAATTGATTTTGTTAAGGCAGGTAAATTAACTTTACAAGGTCCAAATTCAGGGAAAATGATTTGGGTATATATTTTAATTCTTTTACTTATTCTTGCATTATTAGCAGGTCTCGTTTACCTTGCTTATAAATATTGGGATCAAGTAAAACACCAATTCCAAGGTATTAAAGCTTCACAAGGCGATGATCCTCATACTGTAGCTAAGAAATTAAAATATTTGATTGAAGAAAATGGAGATCCTGTTGAAATTCCAGGTGATAATAGGAATATTGGAATCGGACCAGGAGATCCTCAAGAAGTTCCAGGTGATGTTTGAAATTAAAAAATTTTTTTCAATAGAATGGATTTTTTTTTATAAAAAACTAAATTTTTTAATTTAATATATTTTAATTTTAAATTTTTTTTTTTTTTTTTTTTTTAATTTAATTTAAAAAATACATGAATAATAATTATATTTGTTAATAAATAAAATGCAAAACGAGGATTTTCGAAAAATTTATCCAAGCCATGATAAAGAAGATAAGGAAATATCTTTATTAAGAAAAAGACATAGAGGAGAAGATGTGAGTTGGACTTTGGAAGAAGAATTTTTATTTTTTGAAATCCATAAAATATTTGGGAATAAATGGACAAAATTTGTATATTTTTTTCCTGATAAAAATGTAAAAGAATTAAAAAATCACTTTCATGCTTGTTTAATTAAAGCAGTTAGAAGAACTATTCATCAAAAATTCGAACAAGAATTTATTGAAATTGTTCGATGTTTTTATTCAATTGATGCTCTTATTAATTTAAAGAAAGAAATTGATGAAATTGAAACAAAAAACTCTGAAGATATTTCTACTTCACATTCAATAATTAAATTAAAAAAATCGAAAATAAATTCTAAAAGAAAAGATAATAAATATAATCCCAAAAGATTAATTTTTTCAGGAGAATTAACTAATGATATGTTAGTAAAATATAAAATAAAATTAATTAAAGAGGTTTTATTAAAAAAACCTGAAGTTATTTTATTTTTAAGTAGAAATAATAAATTATTAAATTTTAAAGTTGAAGAAGTTTCATGGCTTTTTTCAATTGTAATCAAAAGTAAATTAATTTATAAATGTAAACAATGTATGAAACTTCAAAATATTAATAATGATAATGTTAAAATAATTTCTGAATATATAAATGATAATTCAATGTTTGTAAATGAAAATTTCGAAGATTATTGATTAATTTTTGTTTGGGTAATTGTTATAAAAAATTTTTACATATTCTTTTGATATTTTCTATTAATAAAATGTTTCAAATTTGTATTTTATAAAATGATATTTTTGTTCTTTTAAATCATTTATTATCATAGAATATTTAACTTTTTTAAATAAACGTATTATATTTAATAAAAACAATTAATTTAAAATATTTATAATAAAAAGTTTTATTTTTATTTGTTTTAAGATTAAATATATTATAATAATCATTTTATAAAAAACAAAAAGAAATCCAATTTTTTCTGACAGATTTAAATTCTCTGCATCATAATATCGATTTCTACAATTAATTGAAAGTAAAAATGTAAAAAAATTATTTTATTTTCATTTAAAAAGAATTACCTTATATAATAAATACGGTTTTTAAAAAATATCCATTCAAAAAACCCTAAATTAAAATGATTTAAAATTTTATAATTAATTAAAAAAAACCAAGTAATGAATGCTTAAGTATTTTACCTTTAAAATAAAAAAAATTTTAATGATAAATTGAATATTTGTTATTCTTTTTTTAAAAGTGAGTATTAAATATTAAATTTAATTTCATATTGGAAATATAAAATCAACTTGATATTAACATTGATTACTTTTATTTTTAATAGAAAAATTTATGGGTTTATTTTGCAAATGATTTGTTTTATATTCATATTAAAAAATTAAAAGTTTATTTTATCTATAAAATTCATCATAATAAAAGTTTTATTTTTACATACTTAAAAATATTCTTCTTCTTAATAAGAGTTTTAATTAGATTTTTAATCTTATTTTCAAGATAATATTTTGAAGAAAAATAATCTAAAATATAACTATATTTTCAATAATTATGAGTATATAAATATTTTTTCAAAGAAGAATATACCAAAAAACATTTTTTCTATATATTTTAGAATCAATTATATAATAAATCAGAAAAAAGAAAATATTCGTTTATTGATTGAATCTGAACATTTTATAATAGAACAAAAGAAAAATATTTCTTCATATATATAAATCTATCAATATTATATTTGAAATCTAAAGATATTATAGAATATCAAACATAATTATAAGACATTAAACATTTTTTCTTCAATTTTTAATAAATAAAAATTCAATTAATATTTTTTTTTTCATATATTAGATGAAAGAAAATTTGGATAAAGTAATAGATAAAAATGAAATTTATAAAAATCTAAAAAAATAATATATTTATAATATAAAAATTAATTTATTATGTTCAAACAAAAAATTTAGTATTAAAGTTATTTAAATAAATAAAATTTGAAAAAAATTAACTAATTAATGTGTAAGTTTCTCTTGTTTCTGGTAAATTAATATATCCATCTGTCCATGGATCATTATTTGATATCGGAATTGAGTTTTGTAAAGTTGACTTTGCTATAAAAATTACAAAAAATAAAATAAATGAAATTAATATAATAATATAAATTATAGTTTTTGTATAATGATTAGATTCATTTTCTGAATTTTTTTTTTCTTTCTCTTTTTTTTTTGAACTATGAGATTTTTTTTCATGTAATATATTCACATTCATAAATGATAAATCTTCATTTACAATTTTTTCTTTTTGATGATATTTTTTAATTTTTGTTTTTAATTTTAAATTTTTTTCATTTTCACTTAATTGCAAAAGCTGTGGGATTATTGAAATATTTATTAAACATAATATTATGAAAATAAAAGGAACCCAAAATTTTTTAATTTGTATTTTTAATTCTTCATTTTTTTCTAATTTAGTATCCATTAATCAAAAATTATTATGAAAAATAATAAAATGAAAATAAAAAGATGTATAAAATATTATTTCAAACAATATTAAAAACAAATTACAGTTATAAAATTTATTATCCTTGATAAAATATTGAAAATATAAAAAAGAAAAAAAAAATGAAATATAAAAATTAATAAAGCCTAATTTATTAATTAGTTTAATAAAATATAATGAAAAATTAAAAAAATTAAATAAACAAAAAAAAACACTATTAATAATAAAAAAACATGATAATTGAAAGAAATGAAGACGAAGAAAGAAACTTCTACATAGAAATAATAAAAGAATGTCCAAAAGATACTCAGAAAAAAATATTAAATAAAGTAATTATAAAACTAAAAGAAGATATAGAAGAATCAAAAGCATATTTTCATTCAGAATCAATAATACAAGAAATAGAAAACAAATATAAATCAAATCAAGGAGTTATTTCTCTTTTACCTGACATAAATTCTTCTTCAAATGAAAATCCTTTGTCTAAAGGAACTTTTATTTCTTCTATTGAAAATCAAAGGAGTTCTGATATTTATATGAATGAAATTAATTCTAATCATGATAATAATTATAATTTAAATGATAACTTGAATAATAATAGAGTTGGAGTATCTGATGGAAACACTATTTGTGATACGATGATTGTTGAAGAAAAAGATGATGAAATTATTGATGAATTATTATATTCTTTTAAAAATTTTTCAAATGAAAAAAATGATGAACAGAAAAAATTATATATTTTTGAATTTATTGATTATGTCCTTTTAGATAAGGAATAATTAAAAATTAAAAATAAAAAATTTTTATTAACTATTATTAATTATTATTTAAGGTTAAATTTTTTGGAATTTTTATTATTATAAATTCATATTCTATATTTAATTCGAGTGAATTTGCTTTAAGTAAAAAAAAAGAAAAATTTTCAAAAAGCTGATTTTGTAATTTAAACATTAAATTTTTATTTTGCTCTTCTAAAAAAAAAGAAATTAGATCTGAATTTCCAGAAGAAATAATTTTATGAATATTAAATGCTGAAATAATTATATCATAAATTTCATTTTCTTTTTTTTCTTTAATATCTTTTATTATTTGCTCGTTTTCACTTAATAATTCATCTAAATATATTCTTGGAAAAGGAATTGAATTTTCTTTATATTTCACTTGGAAAAGTAAACATTCTTTTAAAGAAGAATTAATTAAAACTAAAAGAGTATCTGAATTTAAAAGTTTCTGAAATTTTTCAAATAATATTTTTCTTTTTTTTTTAATAAATAAATTTTTTAATTTTGATATTTTTTTTAATGTCCTTTCGCTTAAATGATATTCTGTTTTTTTTTCTACTTCTAAACAAAATTTTTCAGCTCTAAATGAAGGATAAATTAATCTTTTTTTAAACACTAATTTTTTATGAAGAAAATTTGAGTTCATTCAATATTTAAATATTAAATTATTCTTTTATTTTTAAGTTATATTTTCTTTATTTGGATATTAGTTAAACAAACATTTTAATGTTTTAAATAAAAAGGTTTAAATAATAATTTTTTTTTAAAATAAATTATTATTACTTTTATTATTTTTTTTTTTTGATTTATTTTTTTTCTTGTTATTCGTATTTTTAATATTATCAATTTCATTTTGTAAATTAAAATTATTTTTAAAACCTTCTTGATTGCATATTCTAATTAATTCATTAAATTCTCTTTTTAAAGAATTAATAACAAGATTTTGTTGTTTTCTAATTTCTTCACTTTCTAATATTTTTTTTTCAAGAATTTCATTTTCTTTTAAAATATAATTATTTTCTTTAAATACATCATCATACATTTTTTCTTTTTTTGAAACTTTATTAAATTCTTTTGATAATAAAGTTCCTTTCATTCTTTCTTGTACAATATCTCCTTTAATTTTATCAATATTATTTTTTATAGTTTCATATTTTTTTTGATAGTTTATTCTTTTAATTTGTTTTATTGGAGTTTTTTTTAAATAAGATGATTTAACTCTTTGTCTTGAAGGAGTTGAATTTAAAATTTTTTTATTTGGTTGCTTATTTAATGGAATATTATCAATTGATTTATTTATTTCATATGTATGATTAAATTGAGTATTATTACTTGCAAAATTTTGATTATAATTATTTGTAAATGCTGAGTACATTTTTTTCTTAAAAAAAATTAAAGTTTTATTTAAACCAAATAAATTTAATATACTTTTAAAAACATTAATTTACTTTTTTATGAAATATACTAAAATTATTTAAGCTTATATAGATTTAATTCATATAATGAAGAAAATCTTTTTTGAATGTTTTAAATTAGGTTTTAAGATTTTTATTTATAAGATTATTTGTAATTAATTTCTTATTTCATAAATAATTAATTTAAAATTTAAATATTCTTTTTCTGATTATTTAAATCTTTTTTTCTAAATTTTACTTTTTTTTTCTTGATCACTTACTCAGTGAAATAGATTTTATAAAATCAATATTTTGATTAATTACAACATATTTATTTTCCTATTGTCATTCTCATTAATTTCTATTTTTTATCTTATCATAATCACTTTTATTAATTAATATCCTGGAAAAATTAATACCTTTTAATAAGTTTTTTGTCTTCAATTTTTGTTATTTTAATTTAAATAATGAATTTTCAAATGAATTGTTTTGTGATTTCAAAACTGTTTAAATCCAAATATTTCATCAAATTTAATTTATTTTTTATGTATTTGATTAAAAAGATTTATTTTATTAATTTATTAAATGACCATTAAATAATATTTAGAATGTTTATTTAATTTTCTAAAAAATAAAATATTTAAAATTACTTCGTGTGCTTACTTTAAATTACTATTCATTAATTTATTGTTTTTATCTCGAAGAACAACAATTTTAAATTAATATATCTAGGAATATTTAATGATTATTATTCCTAATAAATAATTTAGTACATTAAAAATATAATAAATAAATTATAAAAATATAGTATGAAACTTAAATATATAAATCATAAAAAATCATTTAGTAAAAAATAAGAAATATCTAAGCTAATAATTATATTAAATAAATTATTTTAATCTCCTTTTAAATTAAATTGAATATCCCAAATATCTTCACTCTCATTAATATCAAATTTAAAATCATCAATTATTTTTTTTTCAGATTCTGATAAATTATTCAATAATTTATCATCTCTTTTAGATAATCTAGAAATAACAATTCTACTTATAATTTTAATTTCTTGACTCCAATGCTTTTCAATATTTTCAACTAACTTAGAAAGAAAACTTAATTGCAAATTACTTTTATATAATTCAACAATGAAATTCTCATTTTTAAAAAAAATTAAACTTCTATCAGCAATTAAAAAACTTAAATCACTAAAACAAATTTTAATTTTTCGAAAAATTTTATTTAATAGATCTTCATCTATATTTCCAGTTAAATTATTAGTAAAAATATTTTCTAAAATATCTAAATAAGTAATAATTCTATCAGGATATCTTACAGGCCAAGTTCTGATTAAATAATTTAATATTTCTTGTAAAATATTTTTATCAAAAGACATAAATTTATAAATCATTTCTTTAAGAATACTTTGTTTATAAATATTTTTACATTTTAATAAAGGACAAATGATATCTTTTATAATACTTATATATTTTTCATTTATTGGTTTTTTTGCTCCTAAAATAATACATTTTAATAAATCTAAACATTCTCCTAAACATAATAAATTAGTATTTTCATCTCTTGTAATATCAATTAAAATATTTGATATATTTTTCAAAATAAATTTCCTATAAGTTAGTGAAGAAATATATATTTTATATATTATTAATTTGATAATTATTCTTTCTTCATTATCAAGAGTTTGTAAAGCTAAAACAAGATCAGAAATAAATTTTAAAGGAATTTTAGAAATTAATAAAGATTCAGTTGGAATGTTATTTAATAAAACAATAAAAATATCATATAAATTTAATATATCTTGCCAATTTTCATTTTTTATTCTGATCATAGAAGGAACATTACCATTATTATTATCATTTTCATTAATAGCAAATTCTTCAATTATTTGTTTTGATAAATTAGCTTCAATAATATTATAATTTGAATCAGTTACTTTATATTTTGGATAAGCTCTAACATGAGAAAAATTAACTATTGAAATCATTTCTATAATTTGATTAACGAATTGTTCATTATCAAAAATAATATTACTTAAATCTTTTTCTTGTTTTACAAATTTTAATATTTCAATAAATAAACCACTTCTTCTTACTTTATCAGAAGGAGATAAATTTTTATTAGAATTATTCATTTCAATAAATTCTTCTAATAATTTTGAAAAATCTGAAACTTTAGAATTTGTTGAATTTCCTATATTATTACTAACAATAGAAATACTTTGTGGTTCATTTATACTACTTGTGTCACTTTTACTTTGATTTGTTTTACTTTTTGTATGATAATGTTTTGAAATTTTTAATGATTTAATATCATTATTTTCTTTATTTAAAGAATAATTTTGTTTTGTTATTTTTTCAGAATTTATATTATTGTTATTATTATTATATACATGTTGATTAAATGCATGTAATTGAGTTATTCGAAATGTATTTTTCTTACTTTTAATTATTTTTTCTATTAGACTATTAATTTCTTTAGTATATAATTTATTAGGAGCTTTTTTAGAAGAAGAAGAATTTGATGAATTTGAAGAATTAGAAGAAGAATATTTTTTGGAAGTAAATGTCGACATTTAATATTTATTTTTAAAAAATAAATAAAAAAAATCCAAAAATCAATTTTAAATAGTTAAATAAATGGAAGGAATAAAAGTAGTATTAGTAGGAGAAGCAGGAGTAGGAAAAACATCAATAATAAATAGATTTACAAAAGAACAATTTAATGAAGAAGAAATGTCATCATTAAATGCACAATTTATATCAAAAACAATAAATGTAGATGAAAAATCAATTAAATTTGATATTTGGGATACTGCAGGTCAAGAAAAATTTAGAGCTATAACAAAATTATTTTATAAAGATACACAAGTAATTTGCTTAGTTTATGAAATTACTAATAAGAATTCTTTTGAAGAAATTAAGAAATATTGGTATAAAGAATCTATTGAAAATTCAAATGCTAAATATTTTTTTGTTGTGGCTAATAAAAGTGATTTATATGAAAATGAACAAGTTACTGATGAAGAAGGAAAAAATTTTGCTAAACAAATTAAAGGGATTTTTAAATCTACTTCTGCTCTTTCTAATAATGGAATTACAAGGTTGTTTGAAAGTATTGGAAGAAAAATTTTAAACCCTTCTTATACAGGAGAAGAGGGTGTTGAAATCCAAAATAATAACATTAATAATAACAATAATAATAAAAATGAAATGTATTTAAATGAAAATAATAGGAACAGCATTAAATTAAATAAAACAACAAATAAAAAAAAAAACAAAATAAAATGTTGTAATAAAGTTTAATAATATTATATTAGTATTAATTCTATATAATATTTAATTTTAAAAAATGGAAGAATTAAAAAAAAAATATTTTGTAATGAATTATGATATAAAAGCAGATAATAAAACAAAAGAAAAATACACATCTCTATTAAAGAAAAAGATAGAAATTGATATAAGAACAAAGAATAATATAGTAAAAGTTAATATGAATTCAATAAAAAAAATATTTAACTTAATAAGGCAATTTCCAGAAGAAAATATATTATTTTTGTATGAAGATTCAAAAAAAAATGAAGAAGTTACAATAAATAATCCAGTTTTAGATAATAGTGAAATTGGAACTCTTTATGGAAATTTAAAAAACAAAAAAGAAATTGAATTAAATCCTTTAATAAATACTATTAATCATTGTATTCCTTATTGTTATTTTATTGCTGGAATATTATTATTTTTTCATTTATGTTTATATTTATTTTCACCAGAAGTAAAATTTTATTTTAATTTTAATAGTTTTATTTATCATTTTTTGTTTTTACTACTATAATTGAAGTTGAAGGTATTTTGAGTTTAGGATTTTTTTATTATGAAAAATCACATAATATGGAAAATTTTGTTTATCATAAAAATGCTATTCCCTTTTATTTAATTATTGTTAATATTTTATGGATTGTTAATGTAAGTTATTTCTTTGCTATTAATACTGAAGAGATGGAAATATTTAGAAAAAAAATGTATACTTTTTCTATAATTATTTATTGTATTGTTGCTATTGTTTGTGCTTTTGGAACTTATTTTGAATTTAGATTAATAATTGAAAAAAATAAAAATTATGTTCCATTTAATGAAGTAAAACAAGAAATGTCTATGATAAGTGAAGTGAAAGAAGTAAAAATTGGATAATAGATTTAAATATTTAAATGATTTTATTTTTTAATATTAATTTTTATTCAAATAATATATTTAAATAATTTTAACTTTTTAGTACAAAACAAAAATGAGCGCGGAAAACAAATTAATTTCAGGAGTGGATTTTTCTTTAAATCAAATTAAAAAACGATTAATTAAAATGAAAATTCCTTTTAATCCTTCTATAAGAGATAAAACTTATTACATTAATAAATATAATGAAGCAATAAAAGATGAAAATAATATTAAATTAATTAAAGAAGAAATAAATTTAGATAATATAATGAGGATAAATAATTTGAGAAGAATTTATGATAAATCAAATAATCAAAGTTATAATAATCCTTATGAATATCAAAAAGAAAATGAAAAAGAATATATAATGACTAATTTAAATCCTTTTATTAATTTCACAGAAAATGAACAATTAAATGAAACTAAAAATTTAATTCCTTTTTCACCTGAAATTAAAAAAACAGATTCAAAAAAATCACATAAGAAAAGTACTATTAGAATAGATAATTTAACTGAAATAAAATTAATAAAAGAACCAAGTGAATTCTGTTTAAATTATTTAAGTGAAAAAAATGAAGATAATGTAAATGAAATGAAACAATATGCTCAATCATCTAAAATTTTAAGAGTTTTGAGAGAAGAAAATAATGAGGGTATTATGAATTTAAGACCTATAAAAATAAGAGATAGTCTTGATTATAATCATCAAAAAATTAATCATAGTTTTTTTCAGTATAATAAACAAAATGAACTAAATGAAAAAAATAAAAGAAAAACTATGAATATTCCTTTAAATATAACTTATAATTCATCGGAAAAGAAAAATATAGAAAATAAAAAATTTTCTGTTCCTAATCATTTAAATTTAAGAAATGCTAATCAAAATAATCTTGAAAATAATAATTATAAAATTATAGAGTATACTTTTAAAAAAGAAAATGATATATTTCCAAAAGATAATAATAAAAATAAAAATAATAATGTAAATCATAATATTGTTAATTTTCAAAAACCAAAAGTTGAAAAAAGAAGCATAAGTGAAAATAATTTTAGAAGACTTACAATTTCTTCTCCTTATGAAATAAATAATAATAATTGTGGAAATAATGAAGAACAAATTAATTTATCTTTTCATAAAGATCATTTAAAATCTTTAAAACAAAAAAAAGTTCATTTTTCTGATGAATCCGTAAATAGGTCTTATACTAATAATAATGATATTAAATTAAAAAAACCAAGAAAAAGTAATTTAATTAAACATAGGAATTCATATGATAATATAAATATGTTTAATTTAAATAATCTTAACCAACAAAACAATTTTCAAATTTATGAAACATTAATTAATGATTCAAGGAATAAAAAAAAATATTTAAATTCTTATAAAGAAAATAATGAAGAAGAATCAACTTGTAATTCAAGTTCTAATAATTCTTCAAATAAAAATCAAAATAAAGTTTTAAAAAATTTTCCTTCCAGTTTACCTCTTTCTCCAATTAAAGAAATAAATAGTCAAAAGAAAGATTCAACAAATCAATCAATTAATGATAAAAACAACACAAATAACAATAATAGTAATCAAGGTGAATATTTTAATTTTGTGGAAAATATTAAAAATGGTTTAAAAGAAAAAGAAATTATTAATGATTATGAACGAAATAATAAAACATTTAATAATTATATTAATAATAATAATAATCTTTCTAATCACTTTAAGCAATCTATAATTTATGATAAAATGAATGAAAATAATACTTTTTATAATGAATTAGAAAGAGAAAATTTATCTCCAATAAATAATAATATGAATAATACATCAATGAATTATGATATCTTTCAAAAAGATTTTTCTAATCTTCAAAACCAATTAAATAGAACTCAACCTATATTAGATGAAATAAATACCTCATCAAATCAAATTTATTTAAACATGAATAATTCATATGATAATAATATTAATTTTCAAAACTTTAATAATGAAAATAGAAGAAGAACTTTTGACAACAGAAAATCTTTTATTAAATGGAATGAATTAATATCAAATAATAACTTAGATATAATGAATAACAATAATAATCAAAAATATATAAATAATAATAATTATCCAAATAATAATAATAACATTAAAAGCAATAATAATAGTCAAAACATAATAAATAATAATGTTATTCAAAACTTTATGAATAATAATAATAATCTTGAAAATGAGAATGAAAACTATGAAAATAAAAATAATTATATAAAATATAATTATGTAAAAAATATTAATCCACGTTATAATAAACCTCAATCAATTTATAATAATGGTCCATCACATTTAATTTTAAATAATGAAGAACAAAATTATAATTGTGATATAACTTATTCTCTTCTTATAGGAGGATTTTCAATTGGAGCTATTTGTTTATGTTATTATTATTGTTTAAAAAATCATATTTTTTTTAATAAAAATGAAAATTCTTTTCCAAATAATGAAATGTCGTTTAATGATTTTTTAGAATTTATTTTCTCTCCTTTTAAAGCTTTATATATTGTTGTTACAAATCCTAAAAAATATATTATTGATAATTTTATTGTATTGAGCAAAAATATTGTTAAAATTTTATTTTGGGATTATTTAAAAGTAACTCTTGGAATTTTTATTGTTTCTTCAGTTTCTTATTCATTATATTATAAATACAAAGAAAATTGTTTAATTGAAAAAACTTTTGATGATATTAAAATTGAATTAAAAAAAATCTATGAAAATAATTGTTCAAATGAACAAGTGGAAAATAGTTTTGAAAATGGATTATCTGAAATTGAAATTGCTAAAAAATATCACGAAAGATTTAATTTAAGTTATGAAGCTTTTGTATTAAAAATATTACCTAAATTAAGAATTAAAAGAAAAAAAGATTTTAAAATCAAATATTTTGAAAATATAATAAATGGAAGGAAACAACTTATTTGGCAATGGAATCCATATTAAGAAAAAATTAAATGAAAACATTGTAAATTTTAATATAACTTTTTTTTATTTAATCTATTAAATAATATATTATTAACCCTTATAAATAACTAGAAAAAATTATCAAATAAAAAATCATTAAATATTAAAAGTAGTTCTTAAAAGAAAAAATTTTTAGGAAAATGATAAAAGATATAAGATTTATCAAACAAATTTCAATCTAATAATTAGAAGAGCTTTTGTATCAAAAGAAATTTAAGTGAATTCATAAATTAAGTAATAAATATAAAATATATATTAAAGTAAGACAAGAAAGACATTCTTTAGTAATAATTTGTAATAAAGATTTTCTATAATAATTAAATAATACTTTTGCAAAAAAAGAGATTTGTAATATACATATTATTAAAAATCAAATCATTACGTTATTGTTTTTCTTTGTTTACAAAAAGATGATTGATTATTATAAATATGATGATATTAAAATAAGGATATTAATGCCACTTTTAATTATAAAAAAAATCATTTTAAATAAAGTTTGTAATTTAAATTTTAGTTAGAATATAAATAATATAATTTTATATGATAGTATTATTTTAAAACAAATATAATTTATTTGCATAGATTTTTTTCATTGATTTTTATTTATTTTTTTAAATTAAAATAATTATTAATTTTATAAGGTGTTTAAATGATATACAAAGTAATTTTTTAATATAATTTCTTTCTTTTACGAGGTTTTTTATCTTTCTTTGCTTCTTCATTTCTAAATTGTTCTTCTCCATCATTATCTTTTTTCTCTTCTTCTTTTTCTTCAAATTCTTTTTTATCTCCTAATAATTCTTTATCTCCTCCTAGAATATCATAAAATTTAATAGATTGATTAACATTAACTTTAAATGTAAAAATCATATTTTTGAATTCAATATTAAATTTAGGGTCTTGAATTATTTCTTTAGGCCAAAATTCTTCTTTTGTTTGAATAATATATAATAAATTATCATCACTTTTAATTTCATTATCTCCTCTTTTTCCACTTAATCTTCTTGAAATAAATCTTCTTACAATAGTAGCCAATAACATTTTATTAATTAATTTACCTTCATTTTTATTAAAGTAATTATCAATTTTTTCAATTTGTTCTCTTTCAATTTCTTTTTTATATTCTTCATTAACATTATCAACAATTTGATTATAACATAATAATTCAAAATATTCAAAAATAGAAATTAAAATATTTAATTGAAAATTTTGATTTTCTCTAAAGAATTCTTTACAATCTTCATTGATTTTAACAAAATCAGGTATTTTTTCAATAGTTTGATGAATAGAAGAATCACTTGGATAATTTTCATTTTTTAAATAAAATATAAGTAATTGAAGAGAAAACATTAAACCATTATAATCAATTCTATTATTTTCAGTATATTCAAATAATATTTTTCTTTGTGCTTTTTCAAGTGGATTTTGTTTATATTTTTTAATAAAATCTTGAATAACAGTTGAATTTCCTCCTCTATAACCTTCAAAACCATAAGTAACAAATCTTTGAGAATTTTTAAATAATTTTTTACCTGGTAAAATAATTTTACCAATTTCTTCTTCAATTAAATCAAAATCATATTGAATATTTTTATAATTAGAATAATTAATTTTACCTTTATCAAAGCAATTTCTTCTTGAAAAAACAGTGAAAATTTCATTAAAACTATTATATAAAGAAGTATCATTATCTAAATTTAAATTAACTATTTCTGTATTTGTTGCATCTTGAGCATAAATTTCTTTTTTTAATTGGTCTTTAAAATAATGTAAAACTCCACTTTGACTGATATTTTCAATAATATTATTTAAAAATGAATTTTGCCAATTAATAAATTTTTGATAAGCAGCTGCTAAATACATTCCATAAGAAACTTCTCCATCATCATTTAAAACAAAAGCAATTGGATCTGATTCTTTTATATATTTAATTTCCATTTGTTGTCTATTATTATATTCTAATAAATATTTTTCTTTAATTTCTGGATTTTGTTGTTTTCTTTTTAAGAAATCACAAAATGAATTCCATCCTCTTAAAAATTCTTTAAATTGTTTCACTAAAAGTTGATTATTTAATCTATCTAATTCATCTTTTATTTTTAATTCTTTTGCTTCTGCTCTTGTTTTTTTATATGTATATTGTTCTATCATTGAATTTACAAATGGATTTATTTTTATTAAATTTTGTAACACTTCTATTTCTCCATTATCTTTTAAATAATTAGTTATTATAGGATATTTTTGTTCACTTTGAGGTATTAAATTTAATTCTTCTATTAATTGTTTTTTATTTGCATATTTTGGAACCATGAAAAATCTAAAGAAAGGAAAATCATTTTCAGGATATAATGAAGGATCAATTGATTCTTGGATTATAATTCTTAATGATTTAATATTTATTTTATTTATTTCATTATTATAATTGATATAATTAGTTTTATAGTCTTTATATCCTTGAATTGAAGATTCTATAATTTCATTTATTTTATTTTCTACATTTTCTCTTATTTCTTTTGTATTTGTTAAAGGACATAATTTTAAAGTATTTGATAGTTGAGGATAAATCATATTTAAAAATATTTGAATTTCATCTATTTCTCTTTCCTTTAAAGCATTTTCTAATAATTTATAAGAAGCAATCATAACTTCAAATGAATTTTTAAAACCTTCAGGAATTAATTGTTTTATTTTATTATCATCAATATATCCTAACATTTTTCCAAAATAAAGAGAAGAATAATATATTAAAGAAAGTATTCTGTAAGAAATTTGATTTAAATTTCTAATTTTTTTATCAGATAAACTAAAGAATTTTTGACTAACAGCTTTATATCCTTTATATTCTTCTTTATATTTTTCATAAACTTCATTTTTTAATTCTTCAATAGTTTTACATCTAAAAATATGTTGTTTTCCATCAGAATGATTAACTAACCATTGATTATCATTAATCCATTTAACAATAAAATCCATTTGTTCTTTATTTTTAAAAATTCTTAAATGTCCTTCTCTATCAAAAGGAACATATTCAGTTCCTCCTATAATTTCATTACAATTTGGACATTTTGATTCTTCTTTTGGAAGACCACATCTTTCAATTATATACCATTGTCCACATGAACATATATATGCTCCTTTATATTGGTCATTTTCTTTAAGAAGAAATTTTTCTATTTCTATTACTGAATTCACCCAATTATTTTCATTTGACTCTCCTCCTGGAATGAAATTATTATTTATTGTATTTAATATTTTATCTGATATTAATTCTTTGTAATAATTACTTTTTTCGGAATTTAAACAATTCATAAATATCTTATATGTGAAAAATATCATTTCTAAATTTGATAATGTTATTTTTGATAAGTTAGGTAAAACTTTTTCTGTACATTGGGAACTATCATAAAATAATTTTAAAAAGGTTTTTGCTTCTTTTGAAATGTTAATTTTACTCAATATTGATAAAGCCCATGAAGAAAATTTATTAAATGAATCTTGATTATCTTCTATATAATTATCTTTATTTAAATTTGAAAATATTTTATTTACTGTCATATCAAAGAAAATGTCAATTCCATTATTTTGATTTATTAAATTTACATAATCTTCAATACTTACTTTAAATAATTTCTGACTTGCTTCTTGAAATTTATTCCAATTTTGTTTATATAAATCTATTTTATCAATTGGTAAAAGTAAATAATCAAAATTAGAAGTTGTACTTTCTTCATTAAAATCAATATCTCTAATATAACTAGTCATTTGAATTTTTTGAAAATCAAATGTTAAAAATTTATCATAATCTCCTAATTCATTTCTAATTAATTTCAAAATAAAATATTTAAGAACTTTTCTGAAATTATTTTTTTCAGGTCCTTCAAGAATTTTTATTATTAATTC
>JAEEGI010008785.1_pt1 | contig 22249 bp, 16 predicted proteins | sample 8958751 | NCBI WGS metagenome assembly JAEEGI01 (sample SAMN16246545, study PRJNA631951) | gut metagenome | biome: gut microbiome; feature: rumen; material: KS-attached | host: Bos | place: Iran: Karaj | collected 2018-10 | reverse complement strand
GGTCTCCAGCGAGAAGTCATAGCTCTGACTGGGTGTCATCGCAAAAAGACCGATGCTCACCTGGTCTGCAATCTCGGGTTTGACGATGTTACTACTCATGGTGTAACGGTCGAAGGGGGTCGATGTGTTCTGATTCCTCAGGGCATGGATATTCTGAGCTGTACGGGCATAGCCGATTTTGACGCTGGTCTGTTCGGTAGGTTGAATGCTGATGCTGGCACGTGGTTGCCAGGTGACGTGGGTCTTGACAATCTCATTCTTGCCATAGTTGTAATACCAGCCGATCTCTCCATCCGGTTCGATGTCATAATAGAGAGAACCGCCAAGTGGTGAGAAGGCATTCACGCGCAGTCCGGCAGAGACCGTCATCCACGGGTATATCGGGATAATCGTATTCAGCCAGAAGGCATTGTCCCAGGCCCGTCGTTGTTCTTTGTCATGTTGTGTCACAAACTGCCACTCGGCAGACTTCACGTTAATGAGCGTAGACTGCAATCCAGCATCGATAAGGTATTTGTCGAGGGTAAAATGGAAATCCTGCCGGAGACTTTCCTGACGGATATGCCCGTCAAGCCAGAGGTTCAAACCAAGGAAGTCTATGCCGTTGTCTGTCTTATAGCCACTATATAATAAGGTGGTCTGTGAGTGCGAGCCTTCACCGAAGTGGTGCAGCCATTTCAGACTGCTTGAAAGGTTGTGCCAGCGGATGTCTATCATGTCTTCCATCGCTGTGCGGTCGTAGCCGGTGAAGAATGACAGGAACAACTGGTCTCGTTTGCCTACGGTCCAGTCTAACTTGGCATTGACATCATAAAAATATAGTGTATTGTTCTTGAAGTCATCCGACAGTTTCAGGAACATATCCATATAGGTTCGACGGACTGTTACCAGAAAGGAAGCCTTGTCCTTGACGATGGGACCTTCCAACGTTCCTTTTGCAGAGAGCAGACCGACGGTGGCTCCTCCATGCCAGCCGCTTTTGTTGCCAGTACGTCCTGTCAGATCAAGGACAGCTGAAGAGGCTCCGCCGTATTGTGCAGGCAATAGTCCCTTGTATAGGGTGGCACTGCCCAGCGCGTCATCATTAAAGGTAGAGAACAGACCTGCCAGGTGTCCGACATTATAGACAGGAGCGTTATCGTAGAGGATGAGGTTCTGGGCTGATGTTCCACCTCTGACCTGGAAGCTGCTGGATGCGTCGCTTTCGGCTTTGATGCCCGGCAACAGTTGGATGGAGCGCATGATGTCGTTCTCGCCAAAGAGTTGCGGTGAGGTGGTCAGGTCCTTCAGTTGGAGCTGTTCCGCTCCGGTCTGCACATTCTGGATGCGCTGACGGGCAGAATTAGAGGTCACAATCACTTCCTCCAGCCGTTCCGTTTTGATGGTGTCATCAGCAACGACTGGCGCTGTAAGAAGTGCGGAAAACAGTACTGTTGATACAAACATAGGTGCAAAGGTACGAAATAATTCATAATTAATAATTAATAATTCATAATTATTTTGTATATTTGCAGCAGAATTGTCAAACTAGTATGATTATGAAGAAAATTTTTGTGGCCTTTGTGGCTTTTGTTGCACTCTGTGCTTGTAGTAACGGGGAGAAAAAGATCCTGGAGTATCGTGGACTGTCGATGGGTTTGCCCTTCAAGACGTTCTGTGATTCTCTGGCGGCTCGTGGCTTTGCCGTCGACTCTGCCAAGTCCGACTCTGACTTCAAGACGGTAGTGATGATTAATCCTGAGGTGAAGTATCATGTGGTATTGGCGCAGAAGAATGACACGCTGGTAGCTGTGCAGGAGAACTATATGATGTCGACGAATGACAGTACCCGTCAGTTCTGGCAGACCATCCGTGACCAGTTGGAGAAGGATCTGGGTTCATGGCCGAACATGCCAAAACATGGCGATGACCACAAGATTGCCAAGTTCGAGGCCGAGGGTGGTTTTATCACCGTTACCTTGGAGAATACCTATAAGCCTACGCTGAACGTTCTCTATCAGTTAAAATAAGGTGAGGGTATAAAGATAGACGACTGCTGCGGGGATAGCCATCAGCGAGGAGTCGAAACGGTCGAGCATGCCACCATGACCTGGGAGGATGTTGCCACTGTCCTTGATGCCTAATGTGCGCTTGAAGAGCGACTCTACCAGGTCTCCCCACGTGCCGAAGATGACGACAGTCAGTCCGAGGCCTGCCCATTCATAAGCGTTGAGACCGAGTTCGTTGACCTCATATTTCTCGGTGAGATACCATACAAGTATGGCAACGGCTACCACCAGGAGGCCTCCGCCGATACTGCCTTCCCAACTCTTTCCCGGCGAAATGCGGGGGAAGAGTTTGTTTTTGCCCAGAAGTGAACCGCAGAGATAGGCCCCCGTATCGTTGATCCAAAGGAACACAAACACACTGAGCGGTATCAGATAGGTGTATTGGATATCCGAACCGGCAGAGCGGAAAGCCAATACGTTTAGGAGTGAGAAGGGCAGGGCGATATAGATCTGGCTCATCATGGTGTAGGCCCAGTTGCTGATGGGGTCTTCATGAATCAGATAGAGTTCCGCAATGAGCAGATAGATGATGGACACGAGGTATGGGATGAAGACGGTGGCAGGTGTGAGTCCACTGTTATAGCCCGCCATCGCAAAGAAGAAATAGACACCAGCAACGGTACAGATCATCCTGTTAATGGTGACGTTCTCGCGTTCGTTGACCAGTCCTGTAAACTCCCAAACGGTCAGTCCCGTTACCAAGGCAAAGAGCAGGATCATCGCCTCAGGGCGGAGAAAACAGGTGACAATAGCTGCCACGAAAAATACCGCAGTAATCGTTCTGATAATAAAATTCTTCATATTATGCCTCACTTTCTTTTTCTGCTTCCTTAGCTTCTCGTTCTTTTGCCTCCAACTCTTTAGCGCGTTCCTCTGCCATGCGCTCAGCATCAGCGCGCATCTGGGCTTCAAGGAGTTCCTCGGCACGACTCTGCCAAGGACGTTTGCCGAAAATCTTTTCAACATCCTCCGCAAAGATGACCTCACGGTCGATCAGCAACTGAGCCAGTTGGGCGTGCCCTTCCTTATGTTCTGTCAGAATACGCTTGGCACGTTCGTACTGTTCATTGATCATTCGCAGCACTTCATCGTCTATAATCTTGGCCGTAGTCTCAGAATAGGGTTTCTGGAACTGGTATTCGGCGTTGTTGTAATAGCAGATGTTAGGTAACTTTTCACTCATGCCGGCGAAGGCAATCATACCGTAGGCCTGTTTGGTAGTACGTTCCAGGTCGTTCATGGCTCCTGTGGAGATGGTGCCTATAAATAACTCCTCAGCAGCACGGCCTCCTAAGAGTGAACACATCTCGTCGAGCATGGCTTCCTTGGTTTGAAGGACGCGTTCCTCGGGCAGATACCAGGCTGCACCGAGAGCCTGACCACGGGGAACGATGGATACCTTAACCAGGGGATTGGCAAACTCCGTGAACCAAGAGATGGTAGCATGACCTGCCTCGTGGATAGCGATGCTGCGCTTCTCGGCCTGTGTCATCACCTTGGTTTTCTTTTCCAGACCACCGATGATACGGTCGACGGCATCCAGGAAGTCTTGTTTGCTGACTTTCTCACTATTATGACGTGCAGCTATCAGGGCTGCTTCGTTACATACGTTGGCGATGTCTGCCCCAGAGAAACCTGGTGTCTGACGAGCCAAGAAGTCGATATCTACGGTCTCATCGATCTTCAATGGTTTCAGATGTACCATAAACACCTCCTTACGCTCGTTGAGGTCGGGGAGGTCGACGTGGATTTGACGGTCGAAACGTCCGGCACGAAGTAGGGCGGAGTCGAGCATGTCAGCACGGTTGGTAGCTGCGAGGATGATGACCCCCGAGTTCGTACCAAAACCGTCCATCTCTGTCAAGAGGGCATTCAACGTGTTTTCTCTCTCATCGTTGCCTCCCATAGCGGGATTCTTAGAACGGGCACGACCTACGGCATCAATCTCGTCAATAAAGATGATACAGGGCGACTTGGCCTTGGCCTGTGCAAAGAGGTCGCGCACACGACTGGCTCCCACACCGACGAACATCTCTACGAAGTCAGAACCTGACATTGAGAAGAATGGAACCCCAGCCTCTCCGGCAACGGCCTTGGCTAACAGGGTCTTACCGGTTCCTGGAGGACCTACGAGCAAGGCTCCCTTGGGAATCTTACCACCCAGATCTGTGTATTTCTGCGGATTTTTCAAGAAGTCGACAATCTCCTGAATCTCCTGTTTGGCACCAGCCTGTCCAGCAACGTCCTTAAAAGTGATACCCAGTTCACCGCCCTTTTCATACATCTTAGCTTTCGACTTACCGACGCTGAACACGTTGCCGCCACCCATGCCCATGCCGCCACCACCCATGCGACGCATAAAGAACATCCACAGGCCGATGATAAAGACAAAGGGAAGGACATTGTAGAGGATCATGTTGAACATATCGTTCTCACGGCGGTTCTCGTAGCTGTATTCACCAGTGAAGGTCTTGGCTTCCTTGGATTCATTGATAAAGGCTTCAACCTGATCCGTGGAACCGATTTCCACTTCCAGGTACGGTTCGACGCCAGTCTCCTTGGCACTCTTGTGGAAAACGTCACGGATATGTTCCGGTTTTACGTACATCCGTAACATATTCTGGTTCTTGTTCACAATAATCTTAGAGGCATAGCCTTTGCTGACCATCGTCTTGAAGTTCGTGTAGGTAGCCTTGGTGGCAATACTACTGTTCTCCGGACCTCCGCTAGAGAACCAGAGCAGACCGAGGGCGAGGATGGCAATGGCGTAGATCCAGTTCATGTTGAACCGGGGCATATTCATCTTCGGACCTTTGTTGTTATCGGGTATATTCTGATTATCCATTTTCTTTAATCAATGTCTGGAATATGAGTTAATTTGGCATCGTCCCAGAGATGCTCCAGGTCATAGTATTCACGTACATCTGGCAAAAAGATATGTACCAGGACGTCGGTGTAGTCCATCGCTACCCATTGGGCATTCTCCAGACCTACAACGTGGGTAGGCTTCTCTTTCAGCTGGTTACGGGCATAGTCGCCGACAGATTCGGTGATGGCCTCTACCTGTGAAGGGGAATTGCCTTGGCATATAATGAAATATTTGCAGATGGTTCCCTCAATCTTACTGAGGTCAGCAATCACGATGTGGCTGCCTTTCTTCTCTTGGATTCCTGCGGTGATGGTTTTAATAAGTTCTTTTGTTTGTTCCATTAATATATAATAATGTGTAATTGACTGCAAAGGTACTGCAAATTGCGCGAAACGCAAAATAAATTATATTTTATTTTGATTTTGACAAAAAAAGAAAAAGGTTTCCTCCGTGGAAACCTCTTTCTGTCAGTTGGGGTACTCGGACTCGAACCAAGAATGACAGGACCAGAATCTGTAGTGTTACCATTACACCATACCCCAATGAATCCTTGCAATTTTCATTTGCGGGTGCAAAGGTACTACTTTTTCCGGAATTACCAAAACTTTTCGGGGAAAAATTTCAAAATGACATCAAAAAAGATAAAAAAAGAGATTCCCATGCGGAAATCTCTTCTTTCTATCCTTATTCTTCTTTGTTCTCTGCGTCGATAGCCTTGATCTTCTCGCGAACCAGGTTCATCTCGTCTTTTAGTTTCTGAACCTTACGGTTCATCTCGTCGATAAGACTATTACCTTTCTTAGAAGAAACATTCAAGAAACCGAGGTTGTTCTCGTAGGTCTGGACCTCTTGTTTGATAGCTTCATACTGACGGAACAGACGGGTACGTTCGTTGTCGAGGGCATTTTCACCACGCTCTGCGACCTGTTTCAGGTTCTGCTTGAAGTTGTTCAGACGTTTCTTGGCGACGCTGATGTTCAAATCCTTGTAGAGCTTGTCGAGAACGGCGTGATATTCTTCGTACAACTTGTCTTTCTCCTTGAAGGGTACATGACCGATGGACTGGTATTCCTCCACCAGCTTCTGAACCTGTTCCTGGATATCTGAACCAGCTTCTTCTGCAACGGCCTTGAGCTTTTCGATAACCTCGCGTTTCTTACTGAGGTTGGCGTGCTCTTCGTTGCGTTGTCCGGCACCAGCGGCGTTGCGGGCTTCGAAGAACTTATTGCAAGCACCGAGGAACTCCTCCCAGAGCTGGTCGCCGAGTTTCTTGGGCACCATACCGATGGTCTTCCACTCCTTTTGTAAGGCAATCATCTTGTCACCGGTCTTCTTCCAGTCAGTAGAATCCTGCAACTCCTTGGCCTTCTCGATGAGTGCGCGTTTCTTTTCGGCATTCTCTTTGAAGGTGTCTTTCAGTCCCTTGAAGTATTCGGCCTTACGTCCGAAGAAATCATCACAGGCAGCACGGAAACGCTCGAAGATCTTCACATTCATCTTCTGAGGTGCAAAACCGATGGTCTTCCACTCTGTCTGGATGTCGATAATCTGCTTGGTATGTTTCTCCCAGTCGCCTGAGCCTTTGTTCTCTTCTGCGGCGATGGCTTCTACCTTTTCGCAAAGGGCGGTCTTACGCTCCAGATTCTCATCTTCTTTGGCACGAATACCCTCGAAGTGCTGCTGGTGACGCTTGTTAATGACCGTTGAGGCTGCTTTGAAACGGTTCCAGATCTCTTCACGCAACTCTTTGTTGACAGGACCGATCTCGCGGTATTCTGCGTGGAGTTTCTGCAACTGATGGAAGGCGCTGATGACATCAGGCTCATCAGCCAGACGCTCGGCGGCTTCACAGAGCTTGGTCTTCAGTTCCAGATTCTTCTTGAAGTCATATTCACGTGCCTCACTGTTCAGTTTCAGCAGGTCGTAGAACTGTTCGACATATAACTGGTAGTTACGCCACAGTTCGTTGGCCTTGTCTGCCGGCACATTCTTGATCTCGCGCCATTCTGCCTGCAGGGCCTTGAAATCCTGATAGGCTTTGTTGGCCTCCTCGGGAGAGGTAATCATACCCTTGATCTTTTCGATGATCTGAAGTTTCTTCTCCAGGTTCTGTTGCTTTTCGGCCTCCTGTTCCTTGAAAAGCTTTGCACGCTTCTCCTTGATGATACCCATCTCGGCCTTGAACACCTCCTCATCGTCATCAGGAGTGATCTGATAGGCATTGGGATCACCACCACCATCAAGGTAGGCCTTGAGGTTTGCCTCACGCTCTGCAATATGCAGTTTGTAGAAGGCGGTCTTCAGATAATCCACCTCCTCCTTCTGTGGGGCTTCATCACCATGGGCAATGTCCTTGATACGGTCGAGAATCTCCTTCTTGGTCTCATAGACCTTGCGGGGAGCCTCTTCTTCAGCGACGGAAGCCTCTTCTTCAGCAGCGGGAGCCACTTCTTGGGTTTCTACTTCAGGAGCTGTTACTTCCTGGTTAACTTCTTCTTTTACCTCCTGCTCGAGGATGTTGTCTTGAGAGTCCATCATTTAACTTTTTTAGTTACTGACTTGATTGAGTTCACACAATATGTGGCAAAATTAAGCATAATTTTCGAAACTGCCTAACAATTAACATTCTTTATGTTATTATACCAGTCTCTTATGTCTGAAGAACCACCAACACATGCCAGAAACACCGATGGAGAGTATGATGGCCAGGATAAATCCCCAGGGACTTGACTCCATGCCATTGACGAGGTTCATACCAAACATCGAAGTGATCAGCGTTGGTATCATCATGATGATGGTGACGGAGGTCAGGGTACGCATCACGGTGTTCATGTTGTTGTTGATGATACTCTGATAGGTGTCCATCGTCGATTCCAGAATGTTGGAGTAGATCATGGTGGTCTCGCGGGCCTGGGTCATCTCGATGTTGACGTCCTCAATCAGGTCAGCATCCAATTCGTCGATCTGGAGTTTGAACTTCAGTTTCGACAACAGTGTTTCGTTGCCTCGGATGGAGGTCTGGAAGTAGGTGAGCGAGTCCTGCAGACGACTTAAGCCAATCAGACTCTCATTGTTCACCTCCTTGTCGAGGTTGCGTTTGGCCTTGTCTACGAGCATTGAGATCTGTTTCAGGCGTTTCAGGTACCAGACGGCTGAGGAGAGGAACAGACGGAAGATCATATCCACATGATCGGTGAATCCCTCGCCACGTTTCTGCTGAAAACTGACGAAGTCGATCATCATGTTCGTCTCGTAGAAACAGACGGTAATGGTGACATCGCGCTTGTGGATGATACCGAGGGGCACGGTGGTATACGGTGTCCTCGAGCGTATCTCTTTCACGTAAGGGATACGGAGGATGATGAGCATCCATCCGTCGTCGTACTCATAACGGGCACGCTCGTCGGTATCGCTGATGTCCGACATGAAGTAGTCGGGGATGTTGAACTTCTCTTCTAGTTCGCGCTGGTCTTCTTCGGTGGGGCATGTCACCTGTATCCAGCAATTGGGCTGCCACTCTGTGAGCTGGCTCAGTCCGCCTTGGGTGTTCCAGAAAGTCTTCATTGTGCTAATCCTTTTTTCGTTTGAAATGGTTTTAGCGGCAAAGGGATTAGCAGCCTTGCCACTCGTCCCCCGCCTTTACGAATTGTAATTTTCCGCCGGGTAATCGTCCATAATTTTATTAATACTTTGGTTTATCGGGTGCAAAGATACGAAAAAAAGGTAAAAGTGAAAAACGAAAAGTGAAAAATTTGCTACCGCTTATTGATTTTTCATATTATTGACATTTGTGCGGTAGCAAATAATTCACTTTTCACTCTTCACTTTTCACTTCTCTGGAATGTCCTCGAGGGCCTTCTTCAGCAGTTGCCAGAAGGGTTCTACGGTAGCGATGAGGGCGCGCTCGGTTGTAGTGTGAGGTGACTTCATCGTAGGACCAAAGCTGACCACATCGAGGTGAGGATACTTACCCAGAATGATGGAGCACTCCAGACCTGCGTGGTCTACCTGGATGATACCATCGGCATTGAAGAGCTCCTTGTACTCTTTCAGCAGCAGGTGCAGGATGGGAGACTCGGGGTTGGGGTCCCAGCCACCATACGAACCGGCTGTCTCAACCTTCATGCCGGCCATATTGAAACAGCTTTCGAGGGTCTTCACAATATAATCCTTCATGTCTTCACGGCTACTGCGGGCGAGGATCTTCAATGAAGCCTTGCCTTCACCGATGTTGATGATGGCGAGGTTGGAAGAAGTCTCTACGACGCTGGGGTAGGAGGGAATCATACGGATGACACCATCGTGACAGCCATAGATGGCATTGATGAGGTTGTCCTGAATCTCTACGGGTACCTCCATCTTCGGTGTCTCTACATCTTCGCAGATCACCTCGATACCACTCTCGATGCCTTTGTATTCGTCAGCGAAGTCCTCAAGCCAATCCTGGGCGAGTTCTTTCAGGGCCTCAACGTTTTCCTTCGGTAGGGTCAGTACGGCCTCTGCCTTGAAGGGGATAGCGTTACGCATATTACCACCCTGCCAAGATGCCAAGCGAGCCTCGCACTCCTCGATAGCCTCGCGAACGAGACGCACCAGCAGTTTGTTGGCATTACCACGACCTTCGTGGATCTCCAATCCAGAGTGTCCGCCACGCAGACCTTTTACCGTTACCTTTACAGCTGCATCGTCGGTATCCGTTTCTACCTCTTTATAATCGAGGGTTGCAGTCACGTCGATACCACCAGCAGAGCCGATGACGAACTTTCCCCAATGTTCGGAGTCGAGGTTCATGAGGATATCGCCGTTCAGTTCGCCTGCGGGCAGGGCATTGGCGCCAAACATACCCGTCTCTTCATCTGCGGTAATCAGGGCCTCGATGGGACCATGCTTCAGACTCTTGTCCTCCATGATGGCCATAATGGCAGCGACGCCCAGACCATTGTCAGCACCGAGGGTGGTACCCTTGGCCTTCACCCACTCTCCGTCGATCCAAGGCTGGATGGGGTCTGTTTCAAAGTTATGTGTTGACTCGGGTGTCTTCTGCGGTACCATATCCATGTGGGCCTGTAGGATGACGCCCTTCTTCTTCTCCATGCCTGGAGAAGCGGGCTTACGCATCACGATATTGTCGGCAGGATCCTTAAAAGCCTCCACACCTGCTTGTTTGGCAAAATCGAGCAGAAAATTCTGTACTTTCTCGAGATGCCCACTTGGACGTGGGACTTGTGTCAGTGCATAAAAGTTTTTCCAGATGCACACTGGATTCAGATTCTTAATTTCACTCATAGTTATGTCGTTTTATGGGTTATACGTTTCGTGAATAAGAGGACTGCCCAAGCATAGATGCCGAGGGCAATCACCAACAGTGTCTGTACGGTATGTACAATGAGTACGAACCACAACGCCTGTTCATCGGCCACGCCATAGAGGATCAGCATGGTCTTGATGGCGAAATGCCAAGGTCCTGCACCGTTGGGCGTGGGTACGATGACGGCGAAGTTGGCTACCACAAACGATACCAGTGCACAGCCGATGCCTAAATGCTCCGTGAAGTCGAAACAGAAGAATGTCAGATAGTAATGCAGGAAGTACATCACCCAGATACCGATGGAGAAGAACAGGTAGAGTGGCAGGTTTTTGACTCCCTTCAACGAGAGCACGCCCTCCCAGATACCACTCAGCGTCATCTTTACCTTATTATATATAGAGAAGTCCTTCAGCAGCAGATGCAAGAGGATCAGGACGGCAATGCCGCAGATGGCGGTGACGAGCCAGCCTGTCAGCGAGAAACTCTCGAGGATACGGTCGAGTGAGGTGCCCGTCTTCTTAAAGAAAGTGCCGAAGACGCTCATTTCTATCAGCAGGATGATACCAGAATAGAGCATGACGATCAGGGTGTCGACGGCCCGTTCTGTCACTACCGTACCCAGAGCCTTGCTGAACGACACCCCATCGTAGCGTTTCAGAATGGCACAGCGTGAGAACTCACCAATACGTGGGATCACCAGACTGGCAGCATAAGAGATGAATACGGCATGTATGCAGGTGGCATTGCGGGCCCGGATCTTCTGACCGTTGGCGGATTGTTTGACGGTACTTGGCGACAGGTCTTCGATGGGATCGAGTGTCTGCTTCCATCGCCAGCCACGGAACATCTGTGCCAGGATGCCGAAGGGGAATGACAACAGCATCCAGGTCCAGTTCATCTCTTCTGTTAATACATGACTGATGGTCGAAAAGTCCTCACCACGGTACATCCACCACAGAATCGTTCCGCCAAGCAGGAAGGGCAGGACGATCTTGATGATATTGCCGAGTATGCTTTTCTGTTCCATTGGTGCAAAGGTACAAACAAATTCTCAAATGCACGAACAGAAACGTATTTTTTTAGAGATATTTTACTTGATGATGGGAATGTTTTGTTTCTTCTGTGTCTTGGGCGCGTTTTTCTTTGCAAATATACAAAAAAAAAGTGATATGAATACGGTTTTTACCAGAAAAAACGACATTTCATCTAAAAAATTGGCATATTTCGATGGTTTTGACAGATTTTTTGTACCTTTGGGGCCATGAAACAAGTAAGACCGAAAAAGAATCTGGGTCAGCACTTCCTGACTGATCTGAACATCGCCAAGAGAATAGCCGATACGGTTGATGAACCCTTTGCTGAATTACCTGTCCTCGAGGTAGGTCCTGGTATGGGTGTGATGACACAGTATTTAGTAGAGAAGCCCCGTCCGTTGAAGGTCGTGGAGATCGACCGCGAGAGTGTGGCTTATCTCCGTGAGAGCTTTCCACGCCTTAATAATAATATAATAGGTGGCGACTTTCTTCGTATGGACCTGCACGAGGTGTTCGATGGTCAGCAGTTCGTGTTGACAGGCAACTATCCCTACGACATCTCCTCGCAGATATTCTTCAAGATGCTCGACAATAAAGACCTTATTCCTTGTTGCACGGGTATGATCCAGCACGAGGTGGCTCTCCGTATGGCATCGCAGCCAGGCAACAAACAGTATGGCATCCTTTCGGTATTGATTCAGGCCTGGTATGATGTCGAGTATCTCTTTACGGTTGAGCCTTCTGTCTTCAATCCTCCTCCAAAGGTACAGAGTGCTGTTATCCGCATGACGCGTAATGCGGTGACGGACTTGGGCTGCAATGAACAACTCTTTAAACGTATCGTCAAGACGACCTTCAACCAGCGCCGTAAGATGCTCCGTGTCTCGTTGCGTCAGATACTGCCTCCTGATTCTTCACTCTTCACTCTTCACTCTTCACTTCTTACACGTCGTCCAGAACAACTCTCCATTCCCGAGTTTGTTGAGCTGACCAATAAGGTGGCAGCCGAAATACATGATGGAAGATAAAAAAGCGGCAGATCTCAGAATGAGACCTGCCGCGATTTTTATAGGATAGCCAGAGGATGGTTACTTTTTGGTAAACACAGGACGGATGCTCAAGCCGTAGTATCGAGCATAATTAACGAATTCCACTTTGTTTCCAAGGCAGACCAAAGCAGGTGCATATTTCTCACCTTCAGAGGAAAGAGTTGATACATAATAGTATCCTACTTCACCATCATGGGATAATACGTCATCGAACATTTCTCCTCCATACGGCAGGAAGATGCTATTACCGTTAGGACCAGTCACGCGCATGCCATTGACACCATTCATCGTTTCTTGTGTCCATTTGCAGCGATTGACTAATTCTTGCATTTCGGTCAGAGTAGGTGTACGCCAGTTTCTGCCCATAACGACAGTGGCGGCATCGTCTGAAGGCTCCAGGGTCGTCTTGCCGTCGTGGCTGTTATACTTCGTAATGGTCGATTCTGTACCATTGCAGAAATCATAACTTGACCAGCTGAAATAACTCTTACTTTCTGTCTCGCCCCATGCATAGTGCTCACCCCAATCCTCTACGCTAACGGCTCCGACATTCATCTGTGACCATTTTACGCTGAGGCCGAGGTCAACGGCATATTTGTCGTATGCCGATGGCGGTATTACTGCAATACCGAATGTTATTGTCTTCTGTGTAACTTCATCGGTGACTTTAACAACCGTCGAACCTAATGACAGTGCCTTGATGGTAATGGTTTTGCCACTAATTGTTACGTTAGCGACTTCAGGCGCGTAGACCCATACGGAATAACTGCCAGAACCAGAGATTACTTCGATTTGTTCTGTATCGCCAACATTCAAGTATACTTCCTGAGAAGAGAGTGCGATGTCAGGATAAGTGGCCCCTTGAGTGACCGTAACCTCAATGATAATCTTCTGTCCTGTCTTCATGTCAGTGACAACAATCTTTGCGTCGCCCACAGCCAAAGCCTCGATGGTTATCGTCGTACTATTTAGTGTTGCTTTAGCCTTGTCACTATTCAAATTGGTCACACCGTATTCGCCGCTGCCAGCAGTGATCTCGACTGTGCCACTATTACCTTCGACGAGAGAGAGCTTTGTGGAGGAGAGTTGAAGATCGGCAGCTTTCTGGGTAACCGTAACCTCAATGATGATTTTCTGTCCTGTCTTCATGTCAGTAACAACAACCTTTGCTTCGCCCACAGCCAAAGCCTCGATGGTTATCGTTGTACCTTGTAGCGTTGCTTTAGCTTTATCGCTATCCAGATTGGTCACACCGTATTCGCCGCTGCCAGCAGTGATCTCGACTGTGCCACTACTACCTTCGACGAGAGAAAGTTTTGTGGCGGAGAGTTGAAAATTGGTGACACTAACCTCAATGATGATTTTCTGTCCTGTCTTCATGTCAGTGACAACAATCTTTGCTTCGCCCACGGCCAAAGCCTCGATGGTTATCGTTGTACCTTGTAGCGTTGCTTTCGCTTTATCACTATTCAGATTAGTCACACCGTATTCACCGCTACCTGCAGTAATCTCTACCGTGGTACTTTCACCTACTTTAAGATTGATGGGGCTAGAATTAGATAAAGTTAAATCAGCAAGCTTCTCGATTTTGAATGATTGTCTTTTACCAAAATTATAGTTCTCGCCATCATAGGTATATGCACGATAGTAGTAGGTTTTCTCTGGTTCGAGTGAGGTTAGCGTGGCTTTAAATAATAAATTTCCATCATTACTGGGGAAAGATGCTGGGGATATATTTGCATCAATTTTTCTGTTTTGGATATATTGATTTGTACCATATTCAAAACCATACTTGATGTCATTTTGTGTGTTGTCTGTGACTTCCATATTGCGAATTACATCATTCTTCGAAATATCGAAAGCTGTTGTTATCCCTTCTAAAACCACAGTCTCTCCTTGCGAATACTCTTTATTAAAACTGTCTTGACTCTTTTCAACAGTAACAGTTGGAAAAAGAAATATGGGATTGGGTAGCTCACTTTGTTCAGGATACATTTTTAACAATGCCGTCCATTGTTTTTTTATGGTTCCATCTTTATTAAACTCAGTATGATCTTCTTTATGATAATTTCCTTTTAAATTATCAAAGTTGAATGTCGCGTTTTCTAAATCGTTATATGCTCTCTCGATAGATTTGCCACTAAATAGATGAGTTAAAAAGGTAGTACCGCAGATTTGTCCACAGCTATTGGACTCTGTATATCCAATATAGACACCTAAATTGTGTTCTTTGAATATTTCTGCCATATTAAAGGATCCATTTTCATCGTTTCCCATAAGGGATTGGCAGGCTCCATTAAATAATACAGAATTGGAATTGGAAAAATTACCTTGTGAATACTCTTTAAAAAAGAGTTCTGTAACACTAGGATATGCCACCCATAATTCTTTTCCTTCTCTAATTTCTTTTACCCAATTAAGAAAGAAATGTTGATTAGTGGCTCCCTTGTATTTAGTTTTTCTTCGGTACCACCAGAGTCTATCTCTCCATAATTGCTGTCTCCATGCAGCAGGTCCTATTTCCTCTGACTCGAATTCTACAGTTCCTAATTCATCAGAGGTTATGAAGGAATGAATTCCGCTTTGTTGATCGTAACCTCCATGTGTTATTAGAAATACGATATCAAAATTATAGATGTCGCTATAAAAGAAGTCAAGGTTAGGATTGTCCACATAAGTAGCATCAATATTATTATTATTTAATTCAGAAACTATTGGAATAAACAAATTTTCCCTGCAATTATATCGGTATGGAAATTCGTCATTATGTTGTTGGTTTGCAATAACAACCTTTAATTTTGATCCGTCAGGTTTTATAGTGCTTTTCATTCGAGCAAGAGCATCTTTTAGGTTATCAATAGTTCTCGTTTTATTGATACTACTTAGAAAACTACCTTCATCATGATTCAAGTGGAAAGCCATTGTTTCCCACCCCTCAACTTTTACAAAAAGATCGTTATTACTGCACCATACCTCTTCAACACCTTCAGATCCTTTTATGGCGTTTATGTTCTCCTTGATTTCGTCAATTGTATTTGACTTATTCAATATCGGAGAAAGAGCAGACATTACTAAAGAAAGATTGTTTTCTGCAATTTCTTCATCATATTTTGTGAATGTGATACTATCAATATCTTCAAGACTGTAGATGAAATCACGATAATCTTCTTTAATATGTTGAAACTGATACTCACTGTATCTCACTCCTTCAGTATCAACATTTGTAGTTGCAATCTCTGTGACATCTTCTAAATAGAACTTTCGACATGTACCATCTTTCAAGTACACTTCCATACAGTCCTGTGCCATTATCGGAAGGGCGATTATAGATAGGATAATTGCCAATAGAGCCTTATATAATATCGTTTTCATCGCTTTGTGATTTTGAAGGTTCCACCATTGACTTTAACGACATAGACCCCAAAGGGCATGTGAGAGGCAGTGATGACGACTTGTTTCTGGTCGCCGCTGTCGATCGTTTTGAGCAGTTGTCCTGCTACGTTGTAGAGATAAATCTTGGTGTTAGGCTTCAGACCGTTGAAGGTCAGTGTCTCGCCGTCATTGGAAAACGAAGCGCCGACTGTCTTCGGAGAGTCGATACCTGTAGCGGTGACGTAAGTGAAACGTCTAACTCTCTCCAATGGATAGGTCACCGTGTTCTTAGTGGACGTAATCACCAAATTACCATCCTGATAGGTCGTTCGTGGCTCTTCGTTGAGGTTGATGGACACCACCTGGCCATCAGACAACAGGACTTGCAGCACCATGTCATCGGCTTTTGCCACTGTTGCAGCTAAGAGCACTGTAAGGAGTAAAAATAGTTTCTTCATAAAGATTTAGTTTTCTTATTATAATCTTTTACCAAATAGGGGACTGGTGTGAGCCAGTCCCCCCTTAATCTTTTGCCAGATACAAAGCGTATTACTTTGTGAATGTAAGTTCGTAGATCTTTTCTGCCAAGATTTCTCCCTTCGGGCTCTGCGACTTGACGGTAATCTTAACCAGATGAGGCTTGCCGTCGAATACACCTGCTACGTTGGTGAAGCGGATGATGTAAGAGTTCAGCATAGCGCCAGAAACAGGCAGGTCATCCAATGAAACTTTTGTAAAGTAGGCGTCTGCAAACAATGTTGTTCCACCAGTATATTCGGAGAGATTCCAAGGATATTCTCTGTAATTGATGGTCTGTGTCCAGGTGTTGTAGTCGCTGTATACAGTATGAATAGTTCCTTTTGTGGCTGGCCAATTAGTGACCTCCTTAACCCACTCTGTACTGAATTCTGGGTTGTTATTAGGCTGATTAGGCTCGTCTGTGAAGTTCACGTAGATACGGTTAGCGCCATTTCGGAAAGCATATGTTTCATCAGCAAAGCGTAAGGCCATTACACCACATTCATCATAGGTGTAACCAAAGGTGTTTGCCTTTGTTTGGAGGGCGGCAGCATTGTCTCCTTTAAATCCCACCGTACTATTTGTACCGCGATTTTCACCAAGGAAATCGCTCAAGCCATCGGCATCTGTGAAATCAATTCCTCCATTGATATCTCCATAGACGGAATATCCTACACAAGCAAATTTGATATCAATAGTCTGAGCCAGTTTAGCAGCCCATGCTTTGATGTCTCTTGCTATAGCATTAGCTTCTTCACTCATACTTCCAGAATTGTCTACAAGGAATACCAAGTCGACAGATGATTTCTTGTCATTGGTGACTTTCGTGATAGAAAATCCTTTGGGTTTGTTATCCAGTGACAACCATACGTTCTGCTTTGGATGCTTTGTTCCGTAAAGCTCCACCCAGTCGTTGGTATACGGGTCTCTAACGCCTGTCATGTCAAGACGGATAACAGATACTCCACCCTCTTCATTGACCGTGTAGTTGAAGTTCGGAATAATGGTGTTGATGTCTTCCGGACTAATTACCGGGTTCGGACTTGCTTCATCATCTGAAGGGATGTCTTTTACTACAAAATCATTATTAGCTGTAGGATTGTCTTCATTGACACAACTTGTAAACACAACTCCACCTGCTATCAGTAGGCTAGAGAGTAATAAATTTAGCTTTTTCATAAATCTAATTTTTTTAGTGAGTAAATTGGTTAAATAAATAATTCATTTCTTAAATACAATGACAAAGATATAAAAAAAAGAGTGTTGTTATGTTTTCAACCATTATGTTTTAACATATTTCAAGAGTTGTTATGTGAAATTATCATAATTCCTAAAAGCCTGTCTATAAATATATGTATATAATGTATGTAATACACTAATAAATTTGGCTATGGTCCGTTTTTTTTGCCTACATAGAGTCTTTGTTTTTATCTCTCTTTGATGATAGTCAGAAATAGCTGTTTTCGCACACAATTTAGCTGTGTGCGGACACAATGAGTTGATTTATATCAAAAGAAATGCGTTTTTTATGCAAAAGTTGGGTGTAATCCATTGCGGATTGCAAAAATCGTCGTACCTTTGCATCGTCAATCAGAGATGATGACTCTTCAATAGTTAATTGGTTAAGGTAAATAAGATACGTTTTTAGTTAGAGTTAATTGAATAGAGAAAGGTATTAGTAAGGTAAAAGATTAGTTAGAGTTAGTAATTAAGTTAGGTTTTAAGTTTTGATTGATAGGTATTACAGAGGTAATAAAGATTGTAATGTAAGGATAACAAATGCTGGCGACGTCGTGATGACGGAACCGCTTACTTAGAAAAAGGTTTTTAGTTATTCATAGATTGTTGGTGCCGCTCCTGAGTCGTTGATGACCCGAGAGCGGTTATTTTTTCACACTATATTTGTCGGCCCAGCCGCCTTTGAAGAGACGGGTGAGGAAAATGCTGCCTCGGAAGGTGAGTTCGATGGCCATTGCCGTCCACACACCTTTCAGACCGTATCTTGGCGCGAGGGTTGCTGCCAGCGTCAGACGGACGGCCCACATCGAACCCAGACTCATGATGGCAGGAATCATCGTATCGCCAGCACCGATAAATACGCCGTTGGCCACGATGGCTGCCGCAAACATCGGCTCTGCCCAGGCTTCGATACGAAGAACCTGGGTGCCTTGGGTAATCACTTCCTCCACAGGCGACATCAGTGCCATCAGCTCTGGTGCGAAGGTCCACATCAATAAACCCATCAGGGTCATCACACTGATGCCCAGGCCCACAGACATAAAGGCAAACGAACGTGTCAACATCTTCTGTCCAGCGCCGATGCCCTGTCCTACGAGGGTTGTGGCCGCCTCGGCGATGCCGTAGCCAGGCATGTAACAGAGACTCTCGACGGTGATGGCCAGCGAGTGGGCGGCGATGGCGATGGTGCCCAGAGGGGCCACGATCATCGTACTCACCACATACGCGCCTCCCATCAACAGATGCTGAAATCCCATCGGCGCACCAATCTTTATGGCTGTGCGGACGGTATCTTCCTTGGGCTTAAACGACCCAGGACGTCCTACCAGCGAGAGCATCTTCGACTTCACCAATAGGAAATAGAGCATCAGTCCTGCAGTAATCAGCATGGCGACACCAGTTCCGATGGCGGCACCCACCACTCCCAGGCCTAAGATATATATAAAGAGGTAGTTGAAGCCGACGTCCATCACACACATGCCGATATTCAGGAGCGACGGAATCTTCATGTTGCCTGAGCACTTCAGCATCGAACCTGCCAGACCCTCCATCTGGAAAAAGAGGCCGGCAACGCCGAAGATGGCAAAATAGAGTGAGGCGTCGCGAGCGATGTCGGCGCTGCCGCCCATCCAGTAGGGTAGGAAGGGGGCGATGATGACGGAGGTCAGTGAGATCATCACGGCCCAGATCGTACAACAGACCAATGACTGTCGCAGCACTCTTCGGGCGGCTTCGAAGTCGTTGGCACCGATGAAATGGGCTACTTGCACAGAAAAGCCCATATTCGCCGCTGAGGCCAGACCGCCCATCAGCCAACCGGAGGTCTCTACGATTCCGATGGCAGCAGAGGCCTTCGCGCCGAGGTGTCCCACCATCGAGGCATCGATGAAGAACATCACCGTCGCAGAGATCTGTGCCAGGATCGAGGGGATACTCAGACTAACGATGAGCCAGAGTTTTTCTCTCTGCGTCATCGTCCGTCCCTCTCGGATATAGGAGAGCAACAACTCGCTGTTCTTGACCTTTGCCATCAGACGGTCTCGCCTTAATAGTCCGTTTTCGTTTTCAGCCACAAAGTTAGTCATTTTTTTTAAATTGACCGTTAAATTGCCTCTTTTTCGGAAAAAAAAGCTGATTTTGCAAAAAATACGGTTCGTAAGGCATATCATATCTGATTTTTTCTTATCTTTGCCGTCAGAATAATTAAAAGCTATGGGTATCAAAGGACATATTGTTGACGTCGTTCGACGTGAGATATTCGATGGTGAACTGATCATCGAGGGTGAGAAAATAGCAGAAGTAAAACGCTGTCAGTTGCCTGAGCGCGAGAAGCCCTGGCCCTACGTGATGCCTGGCTTTATCGACGGTCACGTACACATCGAGAGCAGTATGATGGTGCCGCAAAAGACTATCAGTTGCTGAGTCCGTTGATTAAGGAGAGCCCCAATATGGTGATGTTCTGTACGGACGACTGCCATCCTGACGACTTCGTACGCGGACATATAAATCTTATCGTAAAGCGTGCTTTGGCCGACAGCTACGACCTGTGGGATGTGCTGCAGGCCGCCAGCGTCAATGCGCAGAAGCACTATAACCAGAACTGGGGACTATTGCAGGCAGGCGATCCGGCAACCTTTATTACTGTCGACCGTATCACGCCGAATTTCCGTGTGGAGACAACGGTAATTTGCGGTGAGGAGGTGTTCAACTATAATGCCAGCCTGCCTTCGCGTCACGACCTTGACGACCACATTCTGGACTTCGACTTCCCCAACAATTTCGTGGCAGCCCCTATTACTGCTGCTGATATTGACATCGACCTCAAGCCCGGCGATACGGTACATGTCATTCATGCCTCAGACGGCAGCCTGCTGACTGATCACGACGAGGTGGTGCTGACAGGTAACCCGTTGTTTGACTCGCGCTATCCTTGGACGGAGGTACAGAAGATCGTGGTTTACAACCGTTATGTGCCTGGTGCAAAACCTGTTGTGGGACTGGTGCGCGGATTTGATCTCAAGGACGGAGCCATTGCCGGGTCGGTGGCTCACGACTGTCATAATATCGTCGCCATCGGTTCTAACGATGTACTCTTGGTGCGTGCCATCAACCGTATTGTCGAGATGCACGGTGGACAAGTGGTGGTCAGTCCTGAGGGGATGCTCGATATCCCGTTACCCATAGCAGGTCTGATGGCACCGATGAGCGGTTACGAGATTGCTTTCCGCACATCGTGCATACAGGAAAAGGTGAAGGATATCGGCTGTAAGATGAAATCGCCTTTCATCACGATGGCCTTCATGTGCCTGCCCGTCATTCCCGACATCAAGATCACAGACCGCCACCTCATGGACACCAAATCCATGCAGCCGCTCTAAGGGCGCAAGGGGGGCAGGCCCCTTTGCGCTCTTGAAGAGATCGTCGCCACGATGTATTCTGAGCGGGTGCCGATGCGGAACATGCCGCCCCAGATGCCGAGGCCGCTGCTGACGTAATAGTGCGTGCGGCCTCGCTGATGAGGACCGAAGGCACATTCGTAGACGTGTTCTGTAATCCACGAGATGGGCCAGACCTGTCCGTGATGGGTGTGGCCGCTGAACTGGAAGTCAACCTGCTGTCGCTCAGCCTGTTCCAAGTGATAAGGCTGGTGGTCGAGCAGGATGCAGTATTTCGAGCGATTGGCCTTCTTCATCAGCACGCCTAACGAATCGCGATGGATATTGCTGCGGTCGTCGCGGCCGATGATGCAGAGATCGCCGATGGTCTCGCAGGAATCCTGCAACAGATGGATGCCGGCATCCTTATAAAACTGTCTCGCTCTAGGCTCGCCGCTATAGTATTCGTGGTTGCCGATACAGGCGTAGACAGGCGCCTTCAGCCTCAGGAACTCCTCGTGCATCTGCTGTTCAATCACAGGTCGCATGCTGCCGTCGATGATGTCGCCGGCAATGAGAATCAGGTCTGGCTGCTCGGCGTTGATCATGTCCACCCAGCGGTGCAGTTCGCTGCGACGGTTGTGATAGCCGATGTGCAGGTCGCTCATCGCCACAATCTTCACAGGTTTGCCGATCTGCTTCTCTGTGGTCAACTGTATCTCCTCGCGATGTTTGTGCAGATAGTGCAGATGGCCGTATAGAAACAGGGCGAACATACCAATAGCGATGCCGCCTGCCGTCCACCAGTTATTATAGAATAAGGTTCGCGGAAGGAGATGAAACAGTCGTCCGAGGTCGAGCACCAGAAAGAGCATGAACAAGTAGAGCAGGATGATGATGCTCGACGTGCCGATCTCGTAGACCGCGATTGCCAGAGGCATCGGCATACGGTCGGTAGAGCGCATGACGCCTGCAAACAACAGCAGGAACGCGCCTGTCATCAGCGCCAGAATCAGTACCTTCCACATCCATCCGAGAGGCAGCAGACACCAGACGTGCCAGCCGATATAGACGAGTGCCGACAAGGGCAACAGCGAGAAAGTCAACATCCACATAAGTCGCTAGTTTCTATTTTCGGCCACAAAGTTAATCATTTTTTCGAGAAAAATGCCTAACTTTGCAGTCGATTTTGAAAAAACGATAATGATGAAACAAAATAAAGGACTGATAGTAAGGCTAATGTGTGTGATGTCGCTGTTTCTTGTGCTCTTCAACGGATGCGGAAACAAAGAGGCTGAAGTCACGCTGACGCCTGAGCAGCTGCGGTTGCAGAAGATTGCGAACATAGACAGTACCAGTCTGCAGACGATCCTGCCTCTGGACTCCATAGAGGGCTACGACCGTCTGGCTGAGATCTCTGCAGAGGCCTGGATGCTT
>JAEEGI010008783.1_pt1 | contig 22255 bp, 10 predicted proteins | sample 8958751 | NCBI WGS metagenome assembly JAEEGI01 (sample SAMN16246545, study PRJNA631951) | gut metagenome | biome: gut microbiome; feature: rumen; material: KS-attached | host: Bos | place: Iran: Karaj | collected 2018-10 | reverse complement strand
TATTTTTTATTTATGAAATTATAATTTAAAGAATTAAAAAAACTAAAATAATGAAATATATTTTCCTATTGTTTAAATAATATTATTCTTTTTAAATTAAATTTTTAAACGAGTTTCTTTTTGAGTTTTTTTTATATATGAGGAAATATTATCTGTCTATGATTATTTATTTTTTTTATAATTTTTCTAATCAGAAATTATTATTTCTTTATTTTATTTCAATCTTTTTTTAAAATTTAATTAATCAAATATTATAATATAAAGGAATTAATGATTGATTGATAAATGTATAAAAAAAATAAAGAAATATTTATAAATAAATAAAGGGTTAATTTCTTTAACTTTTAAAATGAGAATTTTATCAATTTTCTTTATTTTATCTAATTTTATTGATTCTTATAATAGAATATTCAAGATAATTATTATGACTATAATATAAAATTAAAATAGAATTATAATAATTATTTTATTTTCAAATTCAGATAAAAATTAATATGATTCACTCATCAAAAAAAATACAATTAAAAAATTAAAATAAATCAAAATTAATAATTATTCATTGATTTTATTTTTAAATTTTAATTAGAAATAAAAGTAAAAAAACTTCTAATTAATAAAGAGTAACACATAATCTTTCAAATGAAATTTTTAAACTTTAAAAAGATTATTCCTATTATATTTCTGTTGAAAGTCTTATGACATAAAAATTATCTTCTCTAATATTAAATAATGATTTTTCTCAAATAATAACTCTATTAAATATATATTTTATTTTTGAAATTATTTAGTTTCATAAAATTTTTATATATTATAAAAACAACAAAAAACTTTCTTCATAATTTAACTGTTTCAATAACCTTTTAATAAAAATTCAAATGAAGAATATTAAAATATATAACCAATTTCTATTACAAAGATCCTTTGTTTCTTTTTGTGTTTGTAAATTAAATTTCTTAAATATTTTCGAATAATATTTGTATCATTAAAATTTATAAAATTAATATAATTAATATAATTAATATAATCATGAGATATTATATGAATAATTAAAATTATTTATTTATTAAATAATATTTTAATTTTCAACTAAAGTTTCAAAAATAATAATTATTTTATTAAATATGAAAAATGAAGTTTTTAACTATTGAACTTTTTAATTTTTAAAAGTTGTTTAAAAAATCTTTCAAATAAATTAAAGCATTATTCTAAATTTTATTAAATATATAATTGATTATATTAAAGTAATGAATTTGTCATAAACATTCATATGGATTAAAAATAAACAAAAAAAATTTATTAAATCATTAACTAATTTAATTCGTTACATTTGAGAATATAAGAAAAAAAATAAAAGAAAAAAAAAGAAATAAGCATTCTTTCCTTTTCTAAATATAAAAAACAAAAAAACAAAAATAAAATAAAATAAAATTTAAACTTTACCTTAAAAAATTTTTAAAAATTATCTAACAAAAAAACCCTTTTATTAAAACTACTAGATTTTGAAAAAATTAGAATTCACCTTTTAATATTTAATATAATATATAAACGCAGAAAATATTTTTTAGAATTTTTAATTAGCTACTTCACCTTCTGGTTGATCATTATTTCCAGGGCTTTCAGGACTATCAGCTTTTTCTTCTGGTTTATCTTCTGGTTTATCAGTTTGAGCAGGTTGTTCTCCTGCATCACCTCCTTGACCAGCATCTGGATATTTTGCTCTGAGATAAGCCCATAAACCAATGGCAATGACTTGGAATACAATACCAATTCCATTTGGAATCATAGTTGGAGCATTATTATATGCAATACCATATATAAGCCACATGACTGAGTTAATTAACATAAGAATTGAAATAAGAATTGGAATTAAATTATAATTATGAGTTGAAAGTACTCTTCCTAATTTTTCTAATGTACCTGCATACATAAGAATATTGAAAATCATAGTGAAATAACCAACAGCAGCAAGATTTTTAATAATTTTATAGAAAATCCAGAAGAATTCGAGATCAAGGTCAAGAGCAAGAATAATTAAACCACAACACCACATAACTTTTAATTCAGCGAAATAGCAAAGGAAAATAAGAAGATAAATTAAGGTAATAAGACCTCCAATTAAATTACAAATAAAAGATTGGAATAATCCTTGTCTTAAACCATATGCAACCCAACACACCGTATTAAACTCATTAAACACCAGCATAAGACCAGGGACATCACTTACAGGAATTTTTCCTTGAATTAAAGAAATATATTGTTGAATTGGTGCAATGAAAAAGCAGATAGAAATAACTGTTCCTATCCATCCACATATATCTCCAAATATTTTAAATCCTCCACCCATTTTAGTTTTAATTTCTTTTTTCCATTTTTTCTTTTATACAATTATATTTACATATGATGTAATTTAATGTTTTATTATTGCTGATGCTGTATTCATATTTGAATTATGATGAAATTTTACATCTGGATATTTAGATATTTATCAGGTTTAATCTTGGGAAATTTATTCTCAAAGAGTTTTCAGTTTTTTAGAGTTATTGGATTTTTTTTTATTTTATTGTGAATTTTAAATTTTCCTATTATTATATTATATTAATTATTAAATAAAAAATTTTTTTTTGTTAATTTTGAATTATTTTGTTTATTTTTACTTTATTTTTTATTTTTAATGGAAATAAATGTTTAAAAACCTTTGTTTATTAAAATATGAAAATAAGTTATTTATTTAGAAGAGCTTACGTTTTATTAGTTCTAATTTTCACTACAAAGTTTTTATCTTTAAATAAACATTAAAAAATTAAAATAAATATATTAAAAATATAATATTTTTCTTATTTCTTTAAAAGATTAAATTTTCTTTTTATAAAAAAAAATTAGTATCTAAATATTCAAATTTAATTTTTCAATCTTAATCTTATTAAAATAATTTGAGAAGTTTCTTTTTTTGTTTTTTATACATTAATTTAAAATTTATTTATCATATTTTTATATTCTTAATACACCATTTTCTTTTTCTTTATTTTTTCTTTTGATTTTAATTTTTATGAAATGCAATTTTTATCTTCCTTAAACACATTTGATATAGTTTAGAAATTTTTTTACACTATTTTATTCTATTCTTTTTCTAAATCATTGATGAAATATCTTTGTAACTTTCCTTTAAATAAATGATGTTAAATAACCATTAATTTTTGAAAAAAGAATTTATTTAATATTTAAGGAAAATTAATTATAACTTCATTTCACTTTTCTAATTTAAAATTTGACATTTAATATGTTTAACTAATATAATTTACTGATTAAAACATTTATGTGCTTTAATCAATTTTTCAAATTTTTTTAACATGAATAATATCAAAACATTCTTAAAATATAAAAGTAATAATAATCTTAATTAGATATCTTCTTAATATAATAATTTTAAAACAAATAATCATTTAAATAGTAATTACATTTATCAAAAATCACTGATTTAATTAAAAATTATTTTTACTGATTTATATAGCGATTCAATTGTGAAAAAAGTTAGATAAAAAATAAAATAAAACAATCAATAAAATATAATTTACTTATTTTAAATTATTTACAACCTTAATTAAAATTTTTTTTAATTTGAATTAAAAATATTAAAATAATGATATTTGGCTAATTCTTTGATTCAATATTTTTTAAATTAATTTAGAAAAAATTCTCTTTTAATAATATAATAACAATGTTAGATTATATTATATTTTAAATAATATTAAAAGAAATTATATTAGAAATTATATTTTCAAAATTGGCTTTTATGAAAACGTAATTCAATTTCTTTTAAAAAATAGAAAAATAAAAATTTGAAATTCGAATCCTTACTTTAAGAGATTGTTTTATAATAATCATCTCACAAATCTTTTGTTCCAGTTAAATAACTTCATTTTTATATTTTTAATTAATATTTTTTTCAAGATTATTAAATCAATTTATTATGAATAACCTTTAAGAATAAGAATATATCGTTTTTATTGAAAACTAAAAAAGAAAAAATTAAATGTAAATAAAAAGATTATATAAATTCAAAAGATTATAGTTTAAATAACTTTAACTTTAATTTATTAGTTTAATAAAAATGTTATGTTTAAATTATACTTTTTGTAATATTTTTGAATAAATTAAATTTAATTTCTGTGTTTTTAATTTGTAAAAGTAAAATATGATTATAATAAATACTATTTTTCAACCAATTTTATAAACAATATGAATATTTTTTAAAGATAAATTATCTTATTCTTAATTAAAAGATTTAATATCAAAAGCATTTTTGATTTAAATTTTTAATTTTTAACTTTTTATAAGCAAATATGTTTTTAAAATGATAATAATTGGGCATTTTTATTAAATTCTGAATGTTCTCTCATTTCAAAATTTTTTTATTTAAAAATTTGACTTAATATTCTTAGTAAAAACTCTTTTTAAAAAAATTTCTTAAAAAATAATAAAGGAAAATTATTTTCCAATATTTAAATATACCTGATATTTATTTATAATTTTGATTTTTTATATATAATTATTATTAAAATGTAGAAAAAAAATTAAAATATTATATTCAAACAAAATTACAAACTAATATATAAAATAATTATTTTATTTTAACAAATAAATGACTACAACAAACACCCAAATAATGGAAAATCAAGAGGAAATAAATGAGAGAGCATGGATAAAACAGGTAAGTACAATTAAAACTAGTAATATGAGTTCTGAAGAATTAAGTCATATTATAAAAAAAAGAAGTTTAATATTAAGAGGAATGAATTTAAATCAAAAATATTTAGAAAATATAAAAGAAAAATATAAAAATTCTCATTTCAATGAAATACTTAATATTAGTGAAATAAAAAATGAAGTTAAAATAGAATACAATTTATCTTTTAAAGAAAAAGAAAATAAAGAAAAAAATCAAAATGATAGTTTAGAAAAGCTCATTTCAAATAAAAAAGTAGATGAGATGAATTCAGAGAATATAAAACAAAATTCAATAAATAAAGAAAAAGAGGAAATAAGATATAAAGATAAATTTAAATCATTAAAAAACAAATATTTCAATCAAATTGAGGAAATTCAATATGATGAAAATGGGAGAATAATATTATCAAGAGAACAAAAATTTCAGATGATAAGAAAATCATATTTAAATCATGATAACCCTAATATTACTCAAAATAATTATTTTCATCAAGAGAAAAACCAAGAAAATAATAAAGAAATATTATTAACTGATTTTAATAATCTAAATTTAAATGGAAGTTATACCAGTAATATTTTTCTTGAAAAATATAATAATAAAAAAAACAAAAGTAATATCATTTTAAAAATAAATTCTAATAGTGAAATTCAATTTGATGATGAAGATATATTTTTTAACATTCCAAAAAAGAAAGTTATAAGTGATATATGTCCTTCAAATTTAACAAATTATCATCATAACACAATAAATTCAATTAAACTTCAACGTTTAAAAAAAAAATTCCTTTCTTCAAGAAATAAATTATTGAAGAATCCTACTTCCAAAAATTCCGAAAATTCTTTACAAGTTTCAATGAGTATAAACAATGAAAGTTTTAATAATTTCAATAAAAGTTCTTGCTTTGATAAACTTATAAAAGATATTAGTGTTTTAGAAAACAATCAAAAATTAAAATCAAATAAAAATTTAATGAATAATAAATTTAATACAGAAAATAGAAATAAAAAAATGGAATTGAGCAAAGAAAAATATATAAATAAGAATAATAATCTTAACAATAACGAAAATTTAATTCATAATCATTTATCAAATCAATTTAATTTAAGTTCAAATATTATCTTAAGTAAAAATAATAATAATAACAATAAAATTAGTATTAGATATAATTAAAGAATTCGAATTATATGAAATTTAAATGAGAACAATTTTTATATATATTTATATATAAATGATTAGAAAATTCATATAAAAAAATATGATATTGTGAATATAAATTTATTAAGATGAATTAAATATTTGATAAAATATTTATATAATTTGAAAAATATATATAATTAAAAATTTTTTAGAGATAATGCATCTTATTTTTTTGCAATCATAGTGTTATCGAATTATTTTACTTTTTTATTAGAATATATTTGAGTATTTTTATTTTCATTTGAAATTATAAAGTATCCAAATCAATATTTCGAACTTTTCTAGTTTATCAATTTTTGCAATTATTTAATATTTTTATAATTTCTAATACTTTTTTCAAAAATCTTATTTTATTAATTGTTCTAAAATTTTAACTAATTTTAATTATTATATTAAATCATATATTTCTTTGAAAATCAGAAATTTACAATTCTGGAATTTATGATTGAAAAATAAAATATCAATTTTATAATAAATCAATTCCCTTTTTCAATTTTAAGAAAAACTAGTTCTAATCAAAATAATTATATAAACTTTTGACATAAAATTTTAGAATGATTGATGATTTTATATTTCAAAGAAAAAGATAACATTAACAATTACAATAATAAAAGAAAAAAATAAAAACTCCATACATAATAAAAAAATTATTCTTTAATATTATGACTCTTAAATAGAAAATAGATGATCATTTAAATAATTTTATTTCTTTGATTGGATATGAAGAAGATATATAGATGGAAAAAAAAATTTATAAAAAAATATAATTTAGAATATTTTTTAAGTTCTTTATTTATTAGATTATTTTTGAGATATTAAATTATGTAATTTGAAGATGTATGATAGTTTCAGATTCAATTAGAGAATATTTATTTATTTTAATTAGTTTTTTATTTTTATTAAAAAATATGAAAGAAGAATCGTTAAATAAACAATGAATATTTTAATTCAAAATAAAACTTAAATGACTGAAAGAGAATTCAATAAATTTTTGAAGATATAAAATTTAATAAAGAATTTGGACAAAAAAAAATATAATTTAGACGATATATTTAAAACTTTAATTCAAAAGTCTATATACAAAATGAAAATGAATTAAGGTTTTCTAAAAATATTTAAAACTTTTTAAATAAATATATATATATTTTTTAGGAAAAGAATATTAAAAATTTAATTTTTAACTATTTATTAAAAAAATTTTATTAATAGAAAAGATATCAGCCGTAAAAAATTTTATTTTTGTATTATTTTTTATCATTATCTTTATCTCCTAATCTAACCTTTTTTAAATAACTTGTTAATTTTAAACAATTATTACATTCTAAATTTTCATAATATTCTAAATTTCTTCTATGACAAAATTTACAATGGACATATTTAGGACCATAATAATCAATTAATTCTAAATCTCTTCTTACTAATGGATTAGTAATTTTAGGTAGATTATCATATTCAGGAGATCCACTATCAAGTAACTCTATTCTTTTAGGAACAGTTAAGTTCAATTTTTTTAATTTATTTTTATTTATATCAATTTCATCCATTCTTTCTTTAGGAGGTAATAAATTAACATAAATAGATTCTTTTAAAACTTTAACTTTCTCATTTTGAATTATAGATTTTAAATAATTTCTATAATTGGATTCTCTTTTTTTTATAAAATCAGGTTTTTTTAATAATAATTCTTTATCTTGCCCTTGTTTTGTCCTATTATTTTTAATTTCACTCATAAAATTATTCATATTATATTTTGTTTTGTATTCATCTAATTTAATTGCAATCAGTTTTTCATTAATATGTTGATTTATTGTTTTAAAAAAATTTAATTTTTTTTGATGTTTCTCATGGGAATTATCATCTTTTGATTTATTTAAACTAGTATTTCCCTCAATACTTGGATTAAGAGTATTATTTAAACTAAATATTTTATTTTTATCATTTTCGTTGTCATGATAAGTTGTTTGTGAATAAGTTTTTAAATCAACAGGAATCTCAATATTAAAATCATTTTTTTCTTCCTCTTTAATTCCTCCTATATATTTTGCAAAGTTTGCATCATTAGTAATTGTCTTATGAACTTCTTGTCTATATGTTAATTTATTTTTCCATATTTCTGGAACTGTTTTATTTGCATAAATACTTTCTTTAATTGCATCATCCTTAATTACTTCTAAATTTTTTTTTGATTTAATTAAATCTAAATCATTTTTAATTATATCTTCATAAAAATCTTTATTTAAATTTTTAAAAGACATCAAATTCTCTTTTAATCTTTGGGAATTTGTATAATTTATATTATATGCATAAAGCTTAATTCTTTTTTTTCTGACTTTTTCATCCAACATTTTTTTTTAAATTATCTAAAAAAAATATGGCAGAAATAATCACATTAATTAATGATATTGAAAGTGATTATAAAAAATTAGGGAATGAATGTAAAAAAAAATATAATACAATAAGAGAAGTTATTGATATATCATTAAAAGCAATTTCAAAATTAAAAGATATTGAAAATGATAAAGAAAAATTTAAAAGTGAATTATCTGTTTCAATTGAAATTTTAACTAAACCAATAAAAATTATAACTGAAGGAAAGCATGTTAAACTTTATTTACAATGTATTGTTATTTTAAAAAAATTAGTTACTTATAATTTTATAAATATAAATGATTCTGAGAATATTATTAAATTTTTAAAAGAAATTTTTGACAATTCTTCAGAAGATATTCAATTAAAGGTTTTAGAGACTTTACAATCAATGATAAGTTCAAATAATATTAATTATACTTTAAGTAATATTGATAATATTATGATTATTTGCTGCAAAACTTTTTCTTTTAAAAATATTGAATTCAAAAATCCAATTAAATTAATTTTTAAAACTTTAATAAAAGGAATATTTGAAAATATAAATGTCGAGACTGCTGGAAATTTAATTAAAAATTTAGAAGATATTATAGAAGGTAAAAAAAAAGAATGGATTACTCCATCATTATATTCTAAGTGTTTAGGACTTGAATTATTTGCATCTATTGTTGAAAATTTTTCAAATTTATTTTTAAAAGAAGAAAAATTATTGAATATAATAAAAGAAGAAATTTCTGGCCTTTTAATCAAAATTTTATCAATTACAAATGATGCTTTAATAGGAATAAAATGTTTTAGATGTTGTTTAATAATAATTAAAAAATTAAAAATTTGTTATGATTTGATTGAACATATTTTAAAATACGCAGAAAGAGATAATTCATTAACCTGGCAGAAAATAATAGGTTTAGAAGGTTTATGTGAAATTATAAATGACTCTAATTTATTGTTTAATTTATATAAAGATAATTTCCAAATATATGAAAATTTACTTAATTCTTTAACAGATATAACTTATAAAAATGTAGTAATGAAACCTAAAATAAATGAAAATTCTCAAAATTCTAATTTAACAAATCCAATATCTTCAAAAAATTCAAATAAAAGAATTCCAGATATATTAAATTTGAGAAATTCAAAATTTATAGATAATAATCAAATAATAAGTGAAGGTGAAAATAATAATATTATAATAAGTCCTACATATGCTTATAAATTATTAACTGATTGTTATGTCCATTTAAAGAACTCTTTTATTAATATTATGGAAGATAATGGGATTAAAGTTAATACTACTATAGATATTAAAAAATTAAATGAATTTAATGATACTCAAATTAAAATTAAAGAAATGTTAAATTTTAAATATGTTGCAATTAAAGGAGCTTTAATTTGTTTAATGATTAATTCAAATGATGATATCATTATTCAAACTTATTTAAATATTTTCCAAAGTTATATTTCAATCTTTGCTGCAGTTAATTTAACTAATGTTAGAGATGAATTTTTAAATGATTTATGTAAATTGGCAATTCCAAATAATTTATCTAATTCATATGAAATAAAAGAAAAAAACATTTTAATTACAAGAGCTATTTTTAATATTGCTCATTGTGTAAATTTATTAGATAGTAATTCTTGGGTTTTATTAATAGAAACAATTCAAAATTTATATTATATTTTAATGAAGAGTGGAAATTATTTAGTAAAGATTACTGATCAATTTAATATTGACATAATAATGAAAAATATAGAAATGAATATAAAAAAATATTCCTATGACACTCCATGTGATGAGATTCATGAAATAATAAAAGAAAATGAAATAAATGTTAATTTCAATAATAATGTCAATAACAATATTGGAAATTCAAATATAAATCCTTCTCCTAAAGTAATAGACAAAAAAAAAAAATTTTTTCATTCATTATCTCCTGCAAAGAATTTAACAGCTGAAGAAAGAGATAATATAAATATATTATCAAATGTAGTTGATACATTATTTATAGATAGTAATACATATGATGAGAATACTTTAAAAGATATTTCAAAAGCTCTTCATGATACAAGTAAAAAATTAATAGAAAATTATAATAAAAATAATTTAAAAGAAAAAAATTCAGAAAATAAAACATTAAATAATATCATTGATATAAATAATAATGATCAATCAACAATTTTAACATTTTTAAATTTTAATTTAGTTAAAATTTTAGAATGTGGAGTTATAAATGTTAAAAGAATTCATTTAATTTGGGATGATATAGTAGATGTGATTAATATGATAACAATAAATTCAAAAGCAAGTTCAAGTAGTAATAAATTAACAAAATTTACAATTGATTCTTTAACTATAATTATAATTTGGATTGTTTTAAAATATAAAGCAGATGAAAATAATAATGACCCAAAAAATAATTTTTCAGTTTTAAAATGGCAAAACACAATATTTGAACCTATTATTGCTTTATTAAATCATCATCATAATATTTCTTATTTATTAAATGATTTAGGTAGAATTTTACAAAAATGCGGAATTAATTTAAATAATAATGGATGGAATTCTTTTATTAATATTTTAGATAATATATTATTTAATAATAAAGTTGATACAATTCAAACAGAAAATGTATTTAAATTAGTTGAACAAATTTTTAATGAATATTCTTCTTATTTAACAATATTTAATATTGATTCAATGTTAAATGTTTTAGAAAAATTTTCATTAAATAAGGAAAATAATAATATTTGTTATTCAGCAGTTGCTTTATTTTGGCAATGTGCAGATATAACAGAAAATTTTCAAAGAGGAAAAACAAACTTAACAGAAAGCCAAACTGAAATTTATGAAAAATTTTTACCGAATAAACAAAAACAAGATGATTTCTTTAGTAAAGAATGGAAAAATATTTTTATTAAATTAATAAATATTAATAATGATAATAGATTTGATATTAGAAAAAGTGGAATTAATGTTTTTGCTCAATTTTATGTTGCAAAAATAAATTCAATGAATTGTTTAAAAATTAATAATACTTCAGTTAGTGTTGATATAATAAATGAAATTTTCTTTGTCATAGCAAAAAAAAATATTAAAATATACACTACAAACAATAAAAATATAAATTTAAATCCTAATGATAATAATATTAACAATAATCAAAATTTAAAAGAATGGGAAGATACTATAATAATTACATTACAAGCAATTGGGAAAATTGTTAAAGCTTATATAGAAATTAATTTATCAAATGAAGAAAGTTTAAAAGATAAACTTGAAATTTTATCAACATTAACAGAAATGTGTATTGATATAATAAAATTTTTAACCCCTGAAATTGGAATAAATATTTTAAAAATTTTATGTGAAATTTATGGAAGTGACCAAAAATTATTTTGTCAACATATAAATAAAACTTGGGAGATTTTAGATAATTTAAAAACATTTATTAATAATGAAGAAGCACACATTAAAAAATATTCCTCTAGTATTATAGGAGGAAAGTTAATTTCAAATATAATTGAAGCTACAAAACAGATTTTTTCAAAAAGAGAAAATTTTAAAAACTATGAAACCCAACTCAAAAAATTATGTGAATTTATACCTCATTTATTTTATCCTGCTTCTTTTTCTGAAGGAAATATAATAAATTCTAATCCTCAAAAATTATTAAGAATTGAAAAAGAAATATTTGATTTAATAGATAAATTAATTGAATCTTCCGAGAAATCAGATTTAGATTTTTTGTTTAATTTACTTTTAACATTTATTGAATTTAATCCAAAAAAAAGTCACAGCGAAGCATTATGTAGAAGAGCATTTCAATCAATAGAAAATATTTTTTCAAAATATCAAAATAATGAATATTTACTAAATGAAGTAATTACAAAATTAATTGACAAAATTAAACCAATTTTATTATGTAGAACAAGTAATGAATCAGTATCAATTTTAATTAGGAATTCAAAAGCAGAATCTAAATTTTTATGGTCTTTTATTTCTTCAGAATTTATTCTTAAAATTATTCAAAAAATTATTTTTTATTTAAAGAAGGATGAAGTTTGGGAAAAAATAATACAATTATTTACAGATATTTTTAAACAAAGTGAAGGAGGTTATAAAATGATAGATAAATTATTTCAGGAAGAATTAATAAAATCATGTCAAGAAATGGAAATTCAAATAATAAATTTTATTGTAAATGTTCTTTTACCAAATGCAATTTATATTGGAAATTCTCTTCAAACAAAATTATTATCTTTATTAGATATAGGCTCTAATATAGATTATAAAGAAAGTTCAAATAATTCTTTATCAATAAGTAAAATGTGTTTAAACAATTTATTTGAATTATGTAAATTTAAAAATGATGAAGAAATGAAAAAAGAATTTGAAAAAAATTCAATAGATGGAATAAATCAAAATGAAATAAATGATAGAAGTGAAAATTTTATATCAATAAGAGTAAAAATATCAAAAATGTGTACTCCTATTTTATTGAAAAGATGCAGAGATATTATGAAAAAATATATTGATGATGAAATTAAAAGTGGTGCAATGCCTTTAAGTAGAAATAGAACTGAAGAAATTAAATTTATTTTAGATGAATTAAAAAATTTAGAAATTTTTCCTGGAAGTGAATGTGAAGAAAAAAAGAATGATAATAATTTCTCTGAAGCTATTGGAAAAAGTAAAAAAGGACATCTTTTTATTTTACTTAATATTTTAAGTGAATTTATTACTACTAAAGAAAATGAAATTAAAATGTTAGTTAAACAAATTTTTAAAATTATTTCTTTTGAAATGGGAGTTGGTTTTCAATGATTAAGTACTTTTTTGATATTTAATTTCAAAAAATGTATTTAATACTATATTTATTTATTTTTTTAAATTTTTATAAAAATTTTTTATAAATTTTTTTTCATTGTATTTCATTAAATAAAGAGTTATTCATTACATAAGTCAAATATTTTTTAATTTTTTTTTAAAACTATAATAATAAATTATATATGTTCAATAATCTTAATCAATGTCCTTATTTTGGATTTTCAAAAAAGAATAAAGATTATAATATCTCAAATATCTTTTATTTCTGTTCTTTCTATTTAAATTTTTTTATATTTTTTATTGTTTAATATTTTTGTTTCCAAATAATTTATTCAAATATTGAATTTAATTTTATATTTAATACGAATATTTATTTCAATTTGATAATCATCAATTATATTATATTGAAATAATAATAAAATTATTAATTATAGAAATTATTTAAATATAGGAGAATTAATAAGATAAATAAGAAAAATTTATACACTTAATGTTTCTATTAAAATGTTTTTTAGGAACTAAATATTATCATTTATTTTAACCATTTTTTTATTCTATAATAAAATGATTATAAAAAATACTCAAAAAAAATTAAAAATAATAATCCAAACAATAATAATAATTTATTCAGAATTATTAACACTTTCTCTTAATTTTTTATACCAATCTTTTAAATTAGTAGGAAGTGTTACTCCTAAAAGTTGATTTGGGGTATTCATTTTATAATCTAATTGATTTAAAGTTTTAAAGTAAAAATTATTATCATCTTCTTCAATAGTATAAGTAGAAAAATAATTAATTAACCTTTCAACATCTTCAATTTTATTAAATTTTTCACATGAATTATCTTCAACACTTGAAGTATAAGAATAATAATTATTATTATAATAAAATTCATATCTTTTTTCAATAGTATCTCTTTCACTAATAAAAAAAATAGGTCTATTCATTCTTGAATAAACAATTTTACATAATTTCCCATTTTCCATTGTATAAAATTCTTTAAATTTTTTATCCCATTTCATTCTAGCTTCAGGATCTCTCATAGTATAAATAATATTTTTTTGTGTTGTTCCTTTTTTAAATTCTGATTTTGGAATTGTATAAATCATTTTTATAACAGGAATTATAGAATTTAAAACAGTTCCTGATTCTTTCATTGCAAGAAATAAACCTTCTTTATTATAAATTTCTTTATATTCACTATTATTATTATTAAATTCATTATCTATTAAATTGAGAATATATTTTTCTGTTATTAATCCTATTTTTTCTAATTCATCTTTTCTGTAATATTTTTCCTCAAATAAATTATTAATTGGTGATATATTGAAATTGATTTTTTTTTCTTTTGTATTATTTTTATCTAAGAATGCTTCTGTTAAATCTTCTATGAAATCATCATCTAATTCAATATCTTTTATTGATATATTTCGACTTCTTTTTTTACCTATTAAAAAATTTATACAATTACAAAATCTGAAACAAATTTTCCTTTTCATTTTAAAAATAAAACTTTTAAAAAATTTTTTTAAAATATAATGATAACGCTAAAAAAAAATATAAAACAAAGTTAAATTTTATTATTGAGATACACCTCTTCCTTTAGAAAAAGAAGAAGAGAGAGATAAACAAAATAACTCAAAATAATGGGAATCATTCTCGAACTTTAATTTTAGATTTTAATTAAGTATATAATAGAAAAAAATATTTGTTTATTCCAAATTTTTTGAATTTTCCCTTTAAATGTGAATTTAGGAAAGACTTTAAATTTTATTTAATATTTAAAATTGTTCTATTATAATGATTATAAATAATAGAATAAATATTTATATTTATCAATGTTTTAATTTCATTAAGTAATCAAAACATTAATTCATAATGGTAATAATTATCAAAACAAAATTTTAAATTTTTAACGAAATATTATTTTGGATTATAATAGATTAAAATTTACTTCTAACTTTAAAAGTAATATAACTTTGAATATAATTATTATTCTTTATAATGACTAAAAATATGATTTAAATAAATATGAGAAGGAATTTTTAATTTCTTAAAATTTTCTATAATTAAAATATTTTTCATTTTATCATAAATAAACTTTGTTCCTCTCTATCAACATTATTAATAATTTCATTAAAATTTTATGAAAAAAATATAAAATTATTTTCTGTTTAATTGTAGTTATTTTTATTATTGATTATGAAAATAATTTTTAATAAATTATGTTTTGATAACATATTTTTTTATTATTATTTGATATTTTTAAATATAATTTTGAAACTAATTGTAATTATATATTATTTGATATAATTCATTAAAACTTTTATATATTTTTTTCTTTTGATTCAAACAATCAAATAATATATTTATACAATAAATAAATCATAAAACATTAATTTAAATATTTTTTACATTTCGTTCAAAACATTATTAAAAACACAAAAAAACAACAAATTGAAAAAAATCTCAAATGAAAAAACAATTTAAAATCCCAAAAGAATATTTCTAACAGCAAAATGCTTAAAAGAAAGAAAAAAAAATAAAAACAATCAAAAAATAAATAAAAAATAAATAAAAAAATAAATAAAAATAAAAATGTTTTTAGCTAACTCCTTGAAAGACAAAATAAAACGTAGTTTCCTTGAAAATTCTCCAAACACATTAGAAAAGGCGAAATTTTCATATAGTCCCCGAAAAAGAAATGAAAAGGTATTATTATCCTTCATAGAAACAACTCCAGATGGAATATCTCCTTATCCAGAAGGACTTCACAGTGATTTTACAACACAAAAATTACAATCATTAGATAAAAAAGAATGGCAAGATAATTTTACATTACAAAAATTAAGACAAGAATGGAAAAGAAAAACAGAATTAGATTTTGAACCAAGATATAAAAAATTTCCAGATTCAATTATGTTACCAAAAGTTGTTCAATCTAAAGAATATATTAAAGAATTAACAGATCCTGATCCTTTAGATTTAAAACAAAGAAGATGGAATATTTCTTGTGATGCTCATAATAAATTTGAACCTGAGTTAAAAAAAACTGTTTTTGAATTAAGTCATGGATTAAAAGATTTTAAAGTTGTACCTATTAAAGAAAAAAAAGTTGAAGAAGGTTGTGATTCTAGAAATGTAAGAACTATAAATGGAGATACTTGGGAAGTGTCTACACTTTTTGAAAAAAATAATATGAAAACTTTAAGTGAAAATAATAAGGAAAATGCTATTGAAAATAGTAAAAAATATTGGGAAAGTAATCAATATAATAGAGAAAATGAAAAACCTTTTCCAATTAGTGAAGATAGGAAGAAATTTGAATTAATAAGGTATTTTAAAAAATATAGAACACCATATCAAAACACTTTAGATTTATATAATACTATGAATAAAGTTCATCAATTAACTGAATTAAAAAGAGAAAATATTGAAAATAAAGTAAAATATTCTTATCCTGGAATAGAGAAATATCCTGAAAAAATAAATGCATTAGTAGATAAGCAAATGTATAATATTTATAAAGATAAATATAATGAATTAACCGGAAGATTAGATAAAGAAGAAATGAAAAGAAGACAAAGAGAAGCAAATAGATTTCATTGGAAAGATGATGATTTAGTTAATAAAATGTTAGCTGTAAGTAATATGAAAGATAAAAGTTGGTTTAAACCTGAATTTACTGTAAAAGAATCCAATTCTACAGAAAATTTAAATAAAGAAATGTTAAAATCTTTAGTTATGAATGGTAATGATATTCACATTGAAGAAGATAAAATTAAAGATAAATTAGAAGAAGAATATAAAAAACAACAAAAGAAAGAATTATTATTAAAAGAAAAGAATTTTTCCCATAAGAAGAAAAAAGAAAAAATGATAAGTAGATATCCTAAAACTAAAGAAGAATTAGAATTAATGAAAAGAAGTTTTAAAATGTCATTAACTGAAAATGAAAATAGAGAAAGTTCTCCTTGGAATAGTATAACTTTTTCTCCTCATTTTTTAGATGCATATAAAAAAGTAACTGAAGATGAAATAACTAAATTAAATAAATTGTATAGGAAAAATAAAGGAATGATTGAATTTGAATATTCTCATCCTGGTGCTTATAGAGAATTTGAATATGAAGAAATTATACCTAAAACTGATACTGAAACTGGAAGTGTTAAAAATGAAAAAAAAAAAGTTAAAAACTATTTATGGTCTTGCTGTATGAACAGTGATAAAGATTCTAAAGGTTGTCAAAGAAAAATTATTAAAAAGTTTAAATGGTTATATGATTAATTTCAGTTTTCAAATTTTAAAATAATAAAAATTTTTAAAAGTTTTATATTTTAATTCAAATTTTTATATATTTTTTTCTTCTATATTCTGTCGTTTTTTATTATTATTTTTTTAAAATATAGATGAAAATATATTTAATAAATTGTGGTTTTTACTCCATATATTATTTTTTAATTTTGTTATTTGTCGGAGATATCATTCATTTATTATTTTTTAGATAATTATAATTGAAAAATTTAAAAATATTAAGTTTGTTTAAACAATAATAAATTGTTTGTTTATCAAATGAGAGATTGATAATTTATTTTCTTTTTTATTTACATTAATATTTTGAAAATATTTCTCCATAATAAGAATATTATTTTTTATTTATTCTTTATTTCATTTAATTAAGTTTTCCAAATTCTTATTATTCTTTATTTATTTCTATATTCTCTCCGTTTTCTTTCTTTTTTACTTTATATTCATTTCCATAACAATCATCTTAATTTCTAAAAAGAAATTTTAATTTATTTTTTGTTTATTTGATTTCTAATTTTTTAACAATTTAAAAATCATAATTTTTTATTATTTTTGTTTACTAATGTCAAGCATTGAAAAATTGTATCCACATACATTTAAAAATTCTCCTTTTGGGAAAAAAAAAGTAATAAACTACAAAAAACTAATAAAGTATTCAATTATTTTTGGGATAGGATTTTTTATTTTTTATAGTTTAAAAACAAAAACAAGCAATATTGAAAAAATTGAAATAGAAATTAATAAAAATAAAAACTTTATAGCATTATATAAAAAAAGAGAAGAAGATTTAAACAATAAAATAAAATCAATTAAAAAAGAAATAGATAAATTAAAGATTGAAAATAAAGATTTAAATGACAAAAAAACAATTAGTAAATATGAAAAAGAAAAATTGGAAAAAAAAGGAGAAACAAATGAAAGAGAAAAAATACAAGAAAGCATAAATAAAAAAAAAATTGAGTTAAATGATATTAATGATAAAAATAATCAATTTGAAAAACAATATAAACAATTAAATTCAGAAAAAGAAAATTCTTTAAAAGAAATTGAGAAATTAGAAAATCAAATAAATGAAATTCAAAAAAAATTAAATGATAAAGTTAAAGAAAAAGAAAGAAAAAAAGAAATTGAATTAAAATATAACTCAAAAATAATAGAAAATGATAGAGAATATAACATATTTAAAAATTCCTATTCAAATAATCAATATAATATAGAATTAATATATAGACTTTCAAGAGATGGTCATTCTCCATCATCATTTCATAATTTATTAAAAGACACTAAAAATACTTTAATATTACTTTTATTAAAAGATGGTAATAAAATTGGAGGTTATACTTCTAAATCATGGAATATTAATGGATTTCAAATTGATTATTATTCTTATATATTTAGTATTCCAAAAGCAAAAAAATATCTTGTTCAAAATCCTAATTATTCCATTTATTGTACTTCTAATGAATTTCCTTCTTTTGGAAATGGAGATTTAAAAATTTATTCTAATAAAATTTCTTCTTCTTTTCCTGTTTCTTATTCTATTAATTCAAAATCTTTGGAATTCACTGATGGAAAAAATTCTGTTGAATTAATTGAAATGGAAGTGTTTAAAATTATTAATTAAAAGAGATAAAAAATGTTTTTAATATTTCATGTATTTATTGTTAAAATTTTAAATATATAATTGAAAATTTATTTTTCATTATTTACAAAAACTTAAAAAAGATTCTTTATCTAATTTAATTTGACCTTTTTTATAATCATTATATAATTTTCGATGATTGAATAAATTATTATTAATTTCATTTAATTGAGAATTATAATTAATTGTTAAGATTAATGAGAATTAAAACATTTTTATCTAAAATATTTATCATTCAATTTTATAGGATTTTTAAATTTGTATAAATTAGTTTTATAAAAGTATATGTATTCTTAAATATGTAATAAAAGTAATTTTGAATAAAAAATGTATAATGTTTTATTTATTATATATTATATTTAATAAAACACACGATTATATATGATAAATAAGAAAAATTCTTATTTCTTTTTACTGACAAATATTGACTTGAATAGATAAATTTTTATAATTTTTTTTTTTACTTTTAGGAATTATCCTATAAGAATTTTCTTTATTATTTATTAAAAAAGAATTGAAAGAAAATTGTTCATTAAAATTTGTATTTTCATTTCCATTTGAATTTGTTTCATTTTTTAAAGAAAATTCTGTATAATGATTTCTAGAATTATCTTTAACATTAGTTATTGGAGGAAGAGATAAGGAATTTAATTTTTTTTTTTTTGTTTTGATTAAAATGAGATTTTTTGAGATTTGTTCTATTTTTTTTTTTGATTTATTCATTGCAAAAAAAAAATAATCATCCTCAAAATCAGGAATTTCTTTTCTTATTTCATTTATTTTTTGAATATTATTTTTATTTTCTTCTTTTATTTTATTCATGATTTTATTAACAAATTTATCATATTTGCTATTATTTTTTGGAGAAAGATAATATTTTTTGTTATTACTTTCATTTTTATTTTTTCTGAAAAAAGATTTCTGAAAAACCAAATTTTTTGAAATTTTATTTTTATTTTTTATTTCTAAATTTTTTTTTGCTAATTGTAATAATTTTAATTTCTGAATTTTAAAATGGTTATTTTTAGAAATTGGATTATTTAAAATAATCTGTTGATTTTTTTTATTTTCTTCAATTACATTTTCAGAAAGAATGTTTTTCCCTTTTGAATCATCATTATTCATTTTTCTTTAAATTTAATAAAACAATAAATTATAACATTTATTTGAAAATAAAAGAATAAAAAAAATAACACAATTTTAATTAAGAGGAAATAATTTTAATTATTTTTATGACTTAATATCTTAAATATAATCTAAAAAATTTGGTAATTAATATAATAAAATTAAAAAAATCAAACAAATGTTAGAAAATAAATTTTTAAGATTAATTTTTCCTTATTTTTCTAATCCAATTGAATCAAGATTTGTAAAATTTTTTAATCAAATAAGCATAACTCAATTAAGGAAAAGTAATCAAAAAAAAATGGAAATTATCCCTTATAATATAATCAATAACTTAGACCTTAGAACATCAATTTTAATAAAAAATATTCCTCAATGTTTAAAAAAAGAAACTGTAATTGATTTATTTTATAATAACAAAAAAATTGATTATATTTATATTCCTTTTAATGAATGTAATAACAGATTATTAGGGTTTATTTTTATAAATGTAATAAAACCAATATATATTTTAGATATTATAAATATTTTAGAAAGCTGTAAAAGTAATTTTTTGTTTAAATCAAATAAATCTTGTGAAATTTGTTATAGTAATTTACAAGGTAAAAATTCTTTTATAAATGCTTTTGGACCTGGTTTTTAAAAATAATTTTTTTTTGTTTTATTTTGTTAGATTATATTTTAAGATATTAGTGTAAGTTAAATGGGTTTTTAATGTCAAAGTAGTTTATTATAATTTTAAATACTAGGTTTTAGTTATTTTGAAATTCATGTAAACAATTATATATAATTTAGAAAATAAATAGTATATCATAAATTATATATATATTAAATTATAATTATAATTGTAATTATTAAATTATATAAATAAATGTCATCATTCAAAGAAAAATTACAGGAAGTAAAATAAAAAAATAATCTCAGCTTTTATTAGAAGAATTTAAATTTGATGCAAGAAATTATAAATCTAATTATAAAAATAATTCAGAATTAAAACCAGATAATTTAAAATATAATCAGTTAAAACCAAAATCATATAGAAATAAATTTACTTCAAAAATAACAGATAATAGTGTAATGAGTCCAATTTATTTAACAAAATCTTCTTTTGAAAAAGGATTACAAATTGATAATGATCCTATTATCAATTTAAGAAAAAAAAATTCTAAAAATTATGATTTCAATATAAAAAAAAAAATTAATTTTCTTTCAAATTTTATAGGAGATAATAATAATTATTCATCAAGATATAATAGACCTATTTATGGAAATACTAATGATAACAATTATAATATTAATTATTTAACTGTAATTTCAGATATTAGAGATAAAAAGAATGAAATGAAAAATAATAAATATAAAATGAATTATAATAGTGATAATTTTAATGAAATTTTTACTAGTAGACCTAAAAAAGAAAGAAAGTTCTTTGGAGAAGATGAAGAAATAATCAATTATAGAAATTCATTTAAAATAAAAAAAGACAAAAAAATAAAATAATTAAATTTTTTTTTATTTAAAAATCCTTAAAAATCCTAAAAGCCAAAAAATGATTAAAAAACTATAAAAATTAAAAACTAAAATCCTTCATAATAAAAATCCCCAAAAACTCAAATCTTTTAATTGTTCCTTCCATATAAATAAATAAATAGTGGAGAATAAGAAGAAGAATCAAGCAAAACATAATTAGAATTTTAATGGGAGCAAGAAGATTTCTTTTAATAATATTCTTAATTTTGTAAATATGTATCTTTGGTTTATCAACCAAAATCTTTTTCTTTTTTTAGGAATAATTATTCAATTTTTTAGTTCTATTAATTCTAACAATACAACCAATAATAATAAAATATATCATCTCCCAGTTTTGATAAAATATAAAGTTTTTTATTATTCTAAAATAAATTGATTTAGTTTTATTTTTCTTTTTTTATTAATTTTTATATATATTTTATTTAAAAATTATTCCTATTGGGTTAGGAGTATGGGGTACCCATTCCATTGTAAGGGTCATCCCATCCATTCTCTTATATTTTCTCTACTTTTTTTTTATTTAGACTTT